>Ga0308170_10001887_pt1 | contig 18756 bp, 14 predicted proteins | sample PhyBR2_2_FD_202136 | JGI IMG/M metagenome (GOLD analysis project Ga0308170, IMG submission 202136) | Phyllosphere microbial communities from UC Gill Tract Community Farm, Albany, California, United States - DLSLSB.R2 | ecosystem: Host-associated > Plants > Phyllosphere > Unclassified | place...
TGACCTCCGCGGCCACAAGATCCCCGCCATCGAGAACCTCGCAGTCACGCGCGACCAGCTCGACTCGCTCGACCTCACCGACAACAACATCCACCAGCTCGCAAACTTTCCCCTCCTCCGCCGCCTCTCGCAGCTCGTCCTCGCCAACAACCCCGTCCGCTCCCTCTCGCCCTCGGTCCCGACCGCCCTCCCCAACCTCCGCACCCTCGTCCTCCTCAACTCGGCCTTCCACAAGGACAGCCTCGCCACCTTGGGCCACACCCTCGCCCAGTGCCGCAAGCTCGAGCACCTCGTCGTCCGCGGCGCGCCCGTCGCCGCCGCAGACCACTACAAGGACTGGCTCGTGTACCGCCTCGCCCACCTCCGCTCGCTCGACTACGAGCGCGTCACCCTCCGCGACCGACAGCACGCCAAGCACCTGTTCGAGACCCCCTCGGGCGACCCGACCGAGCTCCACACGGCCTTCCTCGCCGCCGCCGCCCAGGGCGCCCAGGGCGCCGCCCCTTCGCTCGTCCCGACCGCCGGCGCGCGCACGTTCGAGCCGGGCGTCGAGCCGACCGAGGCGGCCGCGGCGGGCAAGGCCGGCCGCCTCCTGACGCGCGAGGAGAAGGACCGCGTGCGCAAGGCGATCGAGGGCGCAGAGAGCGTCGAGGAGGTGCGTCGTCCCTCGCTCTCCCTCTCTTGCTCCGTCGCGTTCCTCCTCGGCCTCGCGGCGTGCATGAACGTCGTGGTCCGAGTAGAAAGTACTCGTCGCTGGGCAGAGACTGACACGCCCTCTCGTCCTCCCTCTCGCCTCGCAGATCCGCCGGTTGCAGCGCATGCTCGCGCAGGGCTTCGTGTGCGTCCTCTTCCTCCCTCCTCCTCTTCTCTCTCTCAGCACGTGCTGACTCAGCTCCTCGACGCACCCCTCTCCTCCCTCGCCCGCCCCTCTCGCTCGCAGCCCGACCGAGAAGGACCTGCGGGACCTCGACAAGCAGAAGCGCGCCAAGCCCGCAAACGGCGACGCCATGCGCGAGTAGGGCGCTCGCCGGCGAGGTCGACGGTGGATGCAGGTCGGCGTGTACGAGTGGTGGGGCTGGCAGGGTTGGGCGAGCGGGCGAGCGGGCGGGCGAAAAGCGGCGAGCTTAGCCGCGTGGCTCGATGGTGGACGACCAGGAGGGAGCGAGAGCCTCAGATGGTACGAGGCGCTGTACTGTAACATTCTTTCGACGCTGTGACCCGTGACTGGCTGCCCGAGAGCGAGGAAGCCAGCCGCATTAGCGTCGCTCTATAGAAAATCGCTTATCAAATTGGTTGACTTCCGCCGTTCCGAGCTGCACCGCCTCTCGTCCTCATCAAGCATGCTCGCCAGCCTCGCGCGTCCGCCTCGCGGGGCTGCGTGCCCGCTGCTTCGAGCCCTGTGCCGCTCTGCAAGCACGGCCAGCAAAGCCGCCGCACCACCGAGCGAGCCAGCCCGTCCCGCTCCTCGACCGCGACTCCGGTCGCTCGCAAGCCTCGAGCCAGCCGCACACCGCCTCGCAGTGCGTCCCTCTCCTCATTCAACTCGCTGGACAGTACTGATAGAGCCCTCACACGCAGTTTCGCTCCCTCCCCTACGCCGCCCCGCCTCACCTCGTCGCCCCCTCGTCGTCGCACCTCACGCACCACGCCGCGCCCTACTTCTCCCTGCGGTGCTTCCCCTCGGTCCCGCGCTCGGCGACAAAGCCTCTCTTCGGCGAGCGACAGCACCCGCAGGCCAAGACCGAGGGCGTCCACCCGGTCGGGTTCCTGCGCGGCCGCACCGCCTGGCTTCCCTCCTCGCCCTCCTCTTCGACCTCGCCCGACCCGCCCAGCTCGACCACCGACCCCTTCCTCTCGCCCTCCGCCCTGCGCGCCTCTCTCGCCCGTGCCGCCCGCTCCTCGCGCGCCAAGCCCTACACACTCGACCTCACCCTCTTCGCGAGCAAAAAGCGCGTCCACAAAAGCGCCGTCGTGCGCGAGCGGTGCAAGCGCCGCGTGCGCGAGGCGATCCGGCTCGTCGTCGTGCGCGGCGCGAGGGCGGCGAGGGCGGGCGAGGAGGGCGAGGTGGATGGGGACGGGCTCGTCAGGAGGGAGGAGGACGTGCGCGAGACGGGGCCGAGGAAGTGGCTCGTGCCAGGTGCGTCTCGCTGCTCCCTCGACCTCTCACAGACTCTCACGAGCAGCTACTGATGCCTTCTTGCGCGACAGGGCATCACTACATCATGTCGATCACGCTCGAGGTGTACCGAGCGCCCTTGCCCATTCTCGTCGAGCAGCTGCGCACCGCCCTACGTTCGCTCAAGGTGCGCCGCTCTCTCACTCATACTGCATCATGTGCGTCTTTCTGCGACAAGCGCTAATGCAGTCGTGCGTGCTTGCTCGCAGCGCAAAGCCGAAGCGGCCGTCCTCGCTCGGCAGCTCGCCGACATCGAGCTGTGCCCGCGCGCGCTGCAGGACGACCTCTCTGCGGCCAAAGGATCTTCATCGTCGACATCCTGAGCTCTTCGACCGCCCCGCTCGTCTCGAACCTCGCCGCCTGGAGCGCGAGATCGAGCCGGCCGACCTCGTCAAGCGCTTTCTCTTGCTCGAGCAGATGCAGCACACGCAGACGGCACGACAAGCACGAGGTATCTTTGCAGAGAGAGCACTACGAGGTGGTATGTATCGGGCAGGTGGGTATGGCGCGGCATACGCCGGACGAGGCTGGCGCCGGGAGAGGGTCCGAGCGGGTCGAGGAGGGGGCTCAGTACTCGCGCACGCGCAAGAGGGGCTCTGTAACGAGTACCGTCAGCATCAGCAGCACATGGAGAGTGTGAATGAGAGGAAGGAGAGCGCACCGGGATCTTCTGCGGCTGCGAGCTCGGCGTCGGCGAGCGTCCCGTCCTCGCCCGCCGGCTGCCGCTCCTCCTCGTCCTCCTCGGGGTCGTCCTCCTTCTCCAGCCCGGCCTCGCGCTCAGGCACAGCCTCGTCCATCTCCTCGTCCTCGACGTCACCCTCTCCCGCAGCCGCCGCCTCCTCCTCGACCCGCCTCGCCTCCTCCTCCGCCGCCGCTTCCTCCTTCTCCCTCTTCGCCCTTTCGCGGCACCCGCACCCGCCCTCGCGCTCGAGCACGACGAGCGCCGCCTTGGACGCCATCTGGCGCGCGACGGCCTTGGCCTCGCTCTCCTGCTCGGCGACGATGCGCGAGTGCGACGTGACGGTCGCCAGGAACCGGGAGGGTGCGACGGCGCCGCTGCGGGGGAGGGTGTGGGCGGTCGAGGCGGGAGGCTCGATGCGGGTGACCCTGCAGGAGAGGACGACGGGTCAGTTTGGGCGAAACGCAGGGAGGAGCGGACGAGGAGGAGGGGGACGCACTTGATCGAGAGGTCCGAGCACGCCTGGGCGTCCTTGAACTGCAGCAGCGTCGAGTACGGGTCCCGGACGCCCTCGAAGCGCAGGGCGGGCATGATGTCGCCGTAGAGCTTGTCGAGGACCTTGAAGACGGGCGCGAGCTGCAGGCCGCAGTCGATGAAGATGACCGCGAGGATCGCCTCAAGGACGTCGCCGAGGACCTGCGCGCAGGGTCGAGAGACGTCAGGGCCAGGCTCATGAGACGGAAAGGGAGGGAGCAAAGAGAAGAGCAGTCGAGACGCACCTTGGGCGGCGACCACATGAAGGTCAGCTCCCCATCTGCGACCTCCCTCCACTCGAACCCGTCGGCCTGGGCCGCCGCCTCCCGCATGGCCACCTCGAGCGCCGGCGACGAGTGCAGGATCGTCCTGTGCAGCGCGAGCTTGCGCACGGCGAGCGCCGAGATGACGCCGTTCGAGACGAGGAGGGCGCGGAGGAAGGTGAGGATGCGAGGGGTCGCGAGGGGGAAGCGCTCGACGAGTCGGGTCGTCGCCCACTGTGGCGATAGAGTGAGTCAGCATCTCGTGCGTGTGCTCGACTAGGAGACACAGAGAGAGAGAGCGAAAGATGGACGTACAGTATCGAGAAGGGCGTCGCCGAGGAACTCCTCGCGCTCGTAGGTGAAGGCGCCTTGGCCGACCCAGGAGCGGTGCGTGAGCGCCTGCACGAGCAGCTGCCCCTGCGTCTCGATCTTGTACCCGAGTGCGACCTCGAGGTGGCGGAAGGCGGGACCTGCTCGTTGCGGCGAGACGTCGAGCAGCTTGCGGGCCGAGGGCCGCTCGTGCCACGGCGTCGGGCCGCCGAAGCAGAGGCCGAGGCGGTCGCCGAGGGCGAGGACCCGGTCGAAGCCCTCGGCGGCGAGCTCGATCGTCGGCTTGTCGCCGTCGACGGTCGTCGAGACGTGGCCCGAGAGGAGCGAGGCGCCGAGCGTCGCCTCGACGATGTCGCAGAGGAGCCGGCGCGACAGCTTCTTGACCATCGAGAGGCCGTCGTCGCTCACCGTCGCCTTGACCGACTCCTCGGGGACGAACGTCGACGTGCACAGGGTGTGCGACAGGACGTGCTTGGCGAGGCCGCACTCGAGCGACCGCAGGCGGAGGCACCGGTTGTCGACGCTGTTGTCGCGCAGCCGGCTGAGCCGACCCTCGTCCATGAGCGGGTTCTCGAGGTACAGGTGGACGGTCGTGAAGAGCTTGAGGGGCGAGTCGCCGACGTGCTCGAGCCGCTGGTAGTCGAACCCGCACGCGCTCGACGGCGCTGTGAGCGCCTCCTCGAGGAGGGCGAGGTCGAGAGGCGGCAAGGCGAAGTGCTCGATGAGGGTGTGCGCCGAGGCTCGGCCGAGGAGGAGGTGGTTGAGGGACGGCACGAGGCTGAAGTCGAGGAAGAAGCTGGGCGGGAGGAGGGTCGTGCGGAGCATCGACTGGGGGAAGTTGCGGGTCGAGGACAGCTCCTTGTACAGCGTCGGGACGCGTCGGCTCGGCGGAACGAGGGCGTTGTGCGGGCGAAAGTCGGCAGGGGTGAGCTGGACGACGGGCTCGAGCGCGTCGGGCGAGAGGTCGTGGTCGTAGCAGACCTTGACGAACGCCGAGTAGTCCGAGCTGCAACGACGAGGCTGTGCGTTAGCGTCGTCGAGAGCGGTACAGGCGTGCGAGAGGGAGAGAGGGGACGCACTATTTGTCGATGACCTTGCGCTTGCGCCTCGGCGGGTCGAGCTCGACCTGCGCAGTCGCCGACCCGGTGTCGACGTCGTCTCGCGCGCCCAGGAACGACCCGATGCGGACATTGGGCCGGCGAGAGGAAGCGACGACGAGGCTGCCGGGGCGAGCCGACGCGCTGTCGAGCGGCGCGAAGGCGGCAGCGACCGTGGCCCAGTCGACCTCGTCGGTCGCCCCGAGGGGCGCCCAGAGCGCGTAGAAGCGCTCGTCGCCGATGCGGCGATTGAGCACGACCTGCGCGCTGACGCGGTTGAGCTGCTCGAGCTGCGCCAACAGGCTCGAGCGCTCGAGGGCGTCGGCCCAGCGTTGCTCTGTGACGGCGACGACGCGCACGTGCAGAGACGCTCCGTCGCGCTCGTACAGCTCGATCGAGTCGGACGGGCGCAGAGCTGCACCGCAGACGAGGCCGAGGCGGGTCGACCCGGTCGACCGCACGAGCTCGACGACGTGGACGAAGGCGGTCTCGCTCACCCGCACGTCGCCGAACGGGTGCAAGAGCGCGACGTCGAGATGACCGGGCATAACCTGCGTGTCGATGTTGCGGCCGTCGGCGTCCTTGGCGTCCTTGCCCCTCGACTCGCGCACGGGCATGAGGTGGTCGTCGAGCGCACCGGCCTGGTGCAGCGCGATGGCGGCCTGGAAGCTCGCGTTCTGCTTGGTGGCCTTTTTGGACGGCATGACGAGCGACTTGAAGACGTTCGACTTGAGGGCGGCCGTCCTCGGGACGTGCAGCGTCGAGCGCCATGTGGTGCCGAAGCCGTCGACGACGTACTCGGGCTTCTGGAGCGTCGTGAAGGCGTCGAAGCGCAGAAGCTGGCAGTACTGGGCGACAAGAGGGACGGCCGAGGCGTGGGTGAGGAGGGCGCCGCTCCTCGTCGAGTACGTGTCGAGGCCGTCGAGGTCGGGCTCGTGCGAGTCGTCTGGCTCGTCGGGGCGCTCGGCGTACATGTCGAGCAGCTCTCGCTCCTGCTTGACGTAGGTGCGGTACTTGAGGGCGTCGGGCGAGCCCCTCTCGGCGAGGACGACGTAGCGAGCGTGAGCGGCTCGAGCGCGACCGCGCGACTGGACGTAGCTGTTGCGGGTCTCGATCAGCGTGCACGCCCCTTTGTGAGGTACTCAGCGTCTCAAGAGAGAAAGGAACGTACCCAGTGATGGTCGTGAGAGCGTCGAACCGGATGACAAGGTGGCACGAAGGCACGTCGAGCCCTTCCTCGGCGACCCGAGTCGCGACAAGAAGGTTGACCTCGCTCGTCCTGAACGCTGCGACCGTCTCGTTCTGCTGCTTGACCGCCATGCCGATCTCCTTGTCCATCGCCGAGCCCGACTCGCCGTGCGCGCCTCGACCGCCGTGCCCGACGAGAGCGGCTGGGCGCACGAAGCTCTGCAGCGCCGGGATGCGCTTGAGCAGCTCGGCGAGGACCGAGGCGTGGTGCCGCTGCTCGACAAAGAGGATGGCGTGGAACGTCGGCTCGCTCTTGAACTCGAGGAGGACGCCGATGAGGGCGGACATCTTGGCCGAGAGGTCGACGGACGGCGTGCGCGTGTGAGCGCCCGGCGCAGGCTGCTCGTACTCCTTGAGGAGCTGCTCAAGGTACACCTCGACGCCTGCGCCGCCGAACAGGGCCTGCGCCTTGTCGAGACGGTCGAGCGCGCGCTTGTCGACCGACGAGATGGCGATGAGCTGCTCGCCGGCTAGAAGACGCGCGGGCGGCACAGCCAGCTCCGACAGCGTCGGCGGGTCGTGCTCGACGAGCATCTCGGTCGCTCGAGGCGAGGCCGCAGCCATGTCGAGGCGGTGCGCCTTGGCGACCTCGAGGATGCGCACGTCGAGAGTCGACTCGAGGTTTCTGCAGGGGGACCGGTTGGGCCGTCAGGCACAACTCGACGTCGACGTCGATGCAGGCAAGAGCAGGAGGAAGTCACGCACCGGATAGCCTCTTGTGGCTTCTTGACGTTCCAGATCGGCGACGCCGTGAGGCCGAGGATGCGAGGCACGGGCTCGTGGCGCGCTTTGAGCGGGTGGTAGTGCTCACGCATGATGAGGGCGTACGGGTGCGACTTCTGCGCGTGGTGCGCCTCGTCGAAGATGACGAGCTGGACGTCGCGCAGGTCGTAGTAGGCGTTGCGGAGGATGTCGAGCCAGATCTGGGGCGTGAGGACGACGACATCGGCCTCGTCGAGCTCCTGCTGCCACTTGTCGCGCTTCCAGTAGTCGACGCCTTGTGCCCCGACGAAGCTCTTGACCCTGAGGCTCGTCTGCGCCTCGATGACCTCGGCCTGCTGGGACACGAGGGTCGTGGTGGGCGTGAGGAAGACGACGAGCCGCTTGCGGTTGTCGCGGCGGTTGTTGGCGGGCAAAGGTGCGGCGGCGAGTTGGCGCAGAGCGAGGATGGCGATGAGGGTCTTGCCGGACCCGGTGTCGGCTCGGACGAGGCTGCAGAGGGGCGCAAGGTTCAGCGGCGTGCGGCAAGGGAGGCGGGGCTGCAAGAGGGGGAGGGAGCTCACACGTTGTTGCTGAGAGCCTGCTCGGTGACGGCCTCCTGGAAGAGTCGAGGGACGAGGGCCGCCATGCTCTGGTGCACGGCGCACTCGGTGGGCTGGGTCGAGCCTTGCCGGAGCGGCCGGAGGTTGGAGAGGAGGGGCGCGTGTCGGCTGGACGATGGGGCTCAGGGCGCTGGGGAGGACCCGCCGGGGTCGTAGGCGAAGAGTGCGCGGCGATACAGCAGGTTTGACTGCGAGTGCGCGAGCTGTGGACGAGGAGCGAGGCATCGTCTCCCGCTCGGCGGGGAGATGAGGGTGTGGGGCGGTGCAGGCCTCGTCGCACAGATACCGCGCTGCTTGCAGACCTTTGTGCAAGCAGAAGGCATCCTGACAAGCAGCAGCAAGGCCCGAGCGGACTCTGAAAGGGGCGGACTCCGCTGCTCCTCCTCGCTCTCCCCTCTGGCTCGCCGACGACGATGACGAGATGCAGCGAACCCTGGCTTGCGAGACAGCGATAACGACGACGAAGAGATGCTAGGGGCGGAGGAACAAGGACAAGGGGGAGGGGATAAGCAGCTCGCGCTCCGGGTTGCAGTCGACCTGCGGCGGCGGGAATGGGGCGTGGGTCAGCCTCTGCGAGCACAGGCAAAGAGAGAAAGAGAGCGAGAGGAGTGGACGTACAAGGTACAGGTACAGGTACAGGCTCACTCCTCGGCGCCGAGCGGCCACGAGACGCCGAGACTCGGGACGACGTCGAGGATCGTGCGCTCGCTCTCCTCCTCCTCGAGCTGCGCCATCCAGCCGGCCCACTCGTCGAGCGCGTCCTCGTAGTCGCGGAGGCCGAGCACGGCGTACGTGTGCAGGTGCCTGGCGTAGCCCGACTCGACGCTGTCGCGGTACCGATCCGGGATCGGCGGCACCGGCTCCGAGCCGTGCGCCTCCTTGAGGAGGTCGAGCGCCGCCGGCGGGAGGATCGAGATACGCTTGGAGAAGCGCAGAGAGACGCGAGGGGAGAGTGCCGCGGCGGGACCGCCGGGCTGGCGAGCGCGGATCGGCGCCGAGGGAAAGGTCGTGTCGCCGCTCGAGGCCGAAGAAACCGACGCGGCCGATGCGGTCGACGAGGCGACGGTTGGGTCGACGTCGGTGCGTGCGACGAGGCCGTTCTCGAACTCGAAGGCGAAGAAGGCGGGGTTGAGGGACCGGCGGCGCTCTGCGCGACCCGACTTGGGCCGAGGTCGCCGACCGCTCGGCGACGATGGCGGCGACGCGCGCACTCCCTGCATCGGCGCGTCGGGCGTGTGTGGGCCGCGCGAGGCGGGCGTAGGGACGAGGCCCGTCTCGATCGTCGTCGGGAGCGGCGGCGGGCCCTGCTGCTGCCGGTCGGTCGACGTGCTCGAGCGCGCCGAGTCACTCTGCTCGAGGAGGAAAGGGTCGACGAGCGCGTCGTCGGACGAAGTGCGCGCGCCCTTGCCCTGCTTCTTGCCGAGCCCGCCCTTGAGCCACGAGACGACCTTGGCGACGGTCTTGAGGTCCTGCTTGCGGCCGCCGCTCGCGGCGCCCTTGGACGGCGGCGCCGAGCGCACGAGCTCCTGCGTGTTGTAGTCCTCGTCCTCGTCCTCCTCCTCCACGGCGCCGCCCAGAGCGTCGACGGTCCAGGGCGCCTCCTTGACACCTCGAGTCGAGCAGATGGTCGAGCGCTTGGGGCGGAAGAGCGTGCTGTCGTCGGCAAAGTTGGCCCTCGGCTCGAGCTGGTCGTGCCGCCTGCGCACGGCTTCGAGGCGGACGTTGAGGAGGCTGAAGAGGGCGACGATGTCGTCGTCGGGTCGGCGATCCGGGTGCTGCTCTTGAGCAGCCTTGCCGAGGCGGGACAGGCGCCAGACGAGCTGGGGCGAGGAGGGGCATCAGGAGCTGCGCGGTGTTGGGGTGGAGAGCGAGGGGAGAGAGAAAAGCCCCGCACCAATCGGATCCAGTAGCCGCGCACGCTCGAGTTGTAGTGGAGGAGCAGGCGCCGGAACAGGTTCTCGTCGAGGATGACCTTCTCGCACAGCTCGGTGCGGTGCGCCGGAAGGGCCGTGAAGCTGTGAGAGAGGGACGAGGAGGGAAGAGAGGGAGAGGAGCGTCAGCAAGATGGTCGATCAGGATCACCAAAGGCGCGCTCGAGACGTTCGAGACGAGGGACGCACGCATCGAAGTTGGCGTAGACGAGCGCGATCGTGCGCATGAGGGTGACGGTGTTGTCGGCCTGCTCGAGGATGAGGCGCACGGTGCCGAACAGGAAGGGGAGGTCGAAGAGCTGCAGGCCGCGCTCGTCGGGCAAGGGCGGGCCCTCGTCGTCTCCTCCAGCCCGAGTCGAGTAGGCGAGCGTGTACATGAGGGTCTGGATGAGGTCGCTGACGAGGAAGACGCCGCGCACGTCCCACAGCGACGTGCGCTTGACGCAGGCTCGGAGCCAGACCTGGAGCATGCCGCCGAAGATGTACCGCCTAGCGACGGCGTCGAGAGGGCCCTCGTCGGCCGTCACGGTGGACGACGACCCGCCGACGATCTCGATGATGGTTGTGCCGACTCGACGCTGCGCGAGCTCGAGGACCTTGGGCTTCTGCCCGAACGACAGGTTGGCCGAGTCGTTCGTGTTGAAGCTGCTCGACGTCGGGCCCATCGACGTAAAGGTGCGCAGGCTGCGGTGCACGAGCGAGTCGATCTTCTCGAGGAGCGACGCCGCGATGAAGAGGTAGCCCGGTGCCGTCAGGACGACCGAGGGAGGGAGGAAGTCGAGGTCGGCGACGCTCGCGCGCAGCGAGGAAGGGAGGAGGTGCGCGACGAGCAGACGGTGGTAGGCGCGGTAGAAGTTGAACGACAGGTCCGAGTCGGACGCCTGCCAGCGAATGATCCTGCGAGACAGAGACGCCGCACGTCAGCTCTGCTCGGCGACGGCGACGAGCAAACAGGTCGAGAGAGGCTCACCAGTTGCCCGTCATCTCGATCTTGATGTCGCCCTCGTCGACGAGCACGTCGACGATCTCGGTCGGCCGCCTAGAGACGAGGAGCGCGGCATAGGCCCGGTAGTCGCGCAGGCACAGGTTGGACAGGTGCGACGGGTAGGCGCGATCGTCGACGGGCGGCAGGTTGCTGCGAGAGGAAGAGCGAGGGCGAGGGCGAGGAAGAGAGGGTGAGAGGGAGGGTGTGAGGGAGGAAAGTCAGCGAGCGGTCGAGACTCGACAGCTGCGAGGTCGGCGGGACGCACTTTTCCTCCACGCCTGCTTCTGCCATGATGCGCTTAAGCCCTTGGTGCTTGACGGGCGGGAGCGCACGAAGAAGCGTGAGGCCGGCGCCGTCGATGCGGAAGAAGACGAGGGCGAAGACCCGACTTGAGAAGGACAGGACGTTGGAAAAGACGGCTGCGGGCGGCACAGGAACGTCAGGCCCAGGAGGCGACATGCCGACGACGAGCACAGGACGACACGCACCTTTGTGATCGAGCTTCTCGACGGCATACTCGAGCATGCGCAGGAGGACCGAGCGGTAGCACTGCTGCGCCTCCGGGTCGTCCTCGAGGACGTTGTGCGAGACGAGGTGGCTGCAAGGAGGTACCGTCAGTGCCTCGTCATGACGCACGGAGCAGAGATTCAGGGACGCACCTCTCGGCGAGTGCAGCGAGGGCCTCGAGGCACGTGCCGCGCTGGCGTTCTGAAACGCCCGGCAGCTCGTTCATGAGGGCGTCCATCCTGCGGTCGAGGCAGTGAGCCCGTCAGCGCACTGCCAGCACGAATGAGATGAGGACGAGAGAGAGCGAGAGAGAGACGCACCAACCGAAGAGCACCTGGCGGTGACGCTGCGCGAGCGAGAAACGTGCCATCGGGCTCGGGCTGTCCTCCTCGTGCCACAGGAACGGCAGGAGGACGCCCTTGACGATGGCGATGCGGTCGTGCGGCTGCGAGCAATACCTGCGCGAGAAGGTGAGTCAGAGGGAGGCTCGTTCGAGCGGGCGAGCGAGCGCACGCACACTTGAAGGGCGTCCTCGAGTTCGAGCCAGGCGCGCGTCATGCGCTTCTCGACGACGACGTCCTGCTGACGAGCGGGCGCCGCGCGCCAGATCGGGACGACGCGCGGTGCCCGAGGTTGAGGGGCGGGCGCAAGCTCAGGCGCACGTGCCGCCGCTGCCGGCGGCGCCGGGACGGGCTCGACAGGTGGTGCGGGCGGCGCTGCCGGCAGGGCGGGCGCTGGTGCCGGCGCAGGAGGTGGGCGGCCCTTGAGGCTGTCGGAGCGAGCGAGTACTCGTGGTGCCGACGGGTGCGGTTCGAGCGCAGCCGCTGCGAGTGCGGGATGGGGGCTCGGGCTCGCCTCGGGCACGCGGACGACGGCGGCGATCTCGATGGTCGTGTCGGCCTTGTCGCTCGTGTCGACGTCGTCCGGCGTGGACGCACCGGACGAAGCCGTCGAGCGCTGCGCAGACTCGAGGGTCGACGGCTCGGCCGACGGCGAGGCGGTCGAGGCTTCGGCAGCCTGGCTCGAGACGGCGAGTGACGAAAGCTTGGCGGTCGCGAGCGTCTGCGGGCGAAGGAGAAGGGTATCAGCAAGAGTCAAGGGCATGGAGAAGGAGAAGGAGAGGGAAAGGCGGACGCACGATGAGGTCGTCGGTGCTCGGCCTCCTCGGGACCGCCGCACGGTCCGTGAGCAGGTCGAAGCTCCTCCTCGCGCCCTGGTCGAGCGCTCGCTGAGCAACAGGTGCTGCGCTCGACGGTGACGGGCCGTTCCCGCCGCGCTCTTGCCCGCCGCCTCGGCCGCTCGTGAGCAGGTCGTCGCTCCTGCGGCCCGACGGCAGGCTCATGCCGAGGATCTTCTTCGGGGCGCTCGACGCGGCGCCGTGCCCGTCTGCGCTCGCGCTGCCGACGCCGAGCAAACTCGAGAAAGAACCGCGGCGCCTGCCCGTGCGGCGAGAAGGAGGCGCGGCCTCGTCCGAGTGGTCGCGCACCGGCATCGTCCAGGACTCGGGCTGTGCGGCCGTCGTGCCCGGTCTCGGCGCGGCGACCTTGTTGAAGCGGTCGACGAGGCGACGGCCGAACGGCACGGACGAGGCGACGGGCGCCGACGACGACGTCTCGGTGCGCGTGCGACCCGAAGAGACCGGCGCGACGGTGGCCGAGGGGCCGCCGTAGTCGACCGAGGACCTGCGCGAAGCGTGCGTGTCGGACGTGCGGAGCGACGACATCGACGTCTTGCGGTCGTGCTGCTGCGACGGTCGTCGAGTCGTCGTCGCCGAGATGAGCTGGAAGTTGGGGTTCCTCGCGCGCGCGTCGGACGCCGCCGACGACGACGCGCCGCGGTTGCGGAGCTTGGACAGCTGCCGCGTGAGGCCCTTGTTGGCGGCGTCGACGGCGGTGCCGAACGAGCGCTTGGTCGGCGAGTCGGGCGGCGGCTGCGACATCTCGGCGCGCGAGTCCTGCGCTCTCGGCGGCGACGACGAGGGCCCGGCGGCGGGAGTGGGCGGGAGCGACTTGTCGAGTGACAACTCGCCGAAGGGCGGGAAGAGGGAGGAAGCGGCGAGGTCGTAGGAAGGATCGGGAGGGGCTGGAGGGAGGCGAGCCGAGGCCGACGATGCGCTGGTCGCGGCGTCGGGCGTGGTGGAACGCGTCGAGAAGTCGATCGGTGGACCCGTCGGCGCGACAGGAGGCAGGATGGGCGGCGCGAGCTGGACCTTGCTCACGAGCTCTGGGTCCTCGCCCTCGGGCGCCTTCGCGCCGCCGAGCGCACCCTCGCCGCCGGGCCCGCTCTGGCTGAACGAGCCGAACGAGAGGAGGCTCGCGAGGCTCTTCCTCCTGCGCCGCTTCGGCCGCGGGCTCGAACCCTGCGCGCCGCCGCCGAGGCCCATCGAGAAGACGGACCCGCCGCTCACGCTCGCGCTGCGCCCGCTCGCCGCCGTGCTACCGATCGAGCTCACCGAGGCATGCCCTCGCGGCGCTCGCCGCCCAAGCTCCTCGTCCGTCCCGACGACGCTGCTGCTGAAAGACGCGCGCGGCGGCACCTCGGCGACGAGCGGGCGGTGCGGCGGCAGCGCTCGCTCAATCTCGAGCTCGAGCTCGAGCTGGAGGTCGACCTTGGGCGGCTCCTTGCGCGGCGTCACCCGCCCGTTGGCGGTGGACGACGCGGCGCCGGGGAGGCTCAGGAAGGCGCTCGCGCCGCCGCTGCTCGTCGCCGACGCCGTGCGCGTGTGCGGAACGGACTCGGCCGCGCTCGCAGGTGCCGGCGGTCGAGTCAGTGCGGGTGGTGGCCCGCCGGGCTCTGTGCGGGTAGGCGAGTAGGCGGGCGTCGACGTCGTCGAGGGGGAAGCCGAGGTCGCCGTGCCGGCGGCGGCGCTCGGGCCCAGCTTGAGGAGGTCGCTGAGCCCAAACATCGTCTCGGTGCTGCCGAACGACGAGCCGAAGTCGAAGTTGAAGTCGAGGAGCGGGGCGGCTCGTGCCGCCGACGAGGCGGGAGGGCCCGAGTCGATGGAAGGGCGAGCGGATGTGGCCGTGGTCGACGCCTGCGTCGACGCCGAGAGCGTCGCGGGGCCGATCGAGTCGAACGACCCGCCCGTGTACGACGAGAACCCGCTCGTCGTCGTGCCCGACCCGCTCGGGCGGTGGTGCTGGGCGGCGACGAACCGGCCCTGCAGCGGCGCGCTCGACGGGCCCGTGCCGAACGCGAGCGGCGGCCTCGACGAGCTCGCAGGCGCTGCGTTGTCGAGCCACGCCTGCGAGTCGGGCGTCCTCGGTCGCGGGCGGTCGAGCACGCTGCGCTTCGCCGGCCGCTCCTCCTCGAGCTCGACCGGAGGATCCACCGGCTCGTCGCCGCCGGTCGCCGGCGCGCTGTACGCGAAGACGCTCGACGAATCGGGCGTCTGAGGCCGTGCGTCTGGCGTGCGGGACCGGCTCCTCGCCGCCTCTGGGTCTGCGCCGCCCTCGCCGAACCGGAAAAGCCCGGCCGTGTCGGGCGTCTTGGGGCGAGGGCGGTCGAGGACGCTCACCTTCTGCGTCGACGACGGCGCTGAAGGGGTAGGCGTGACGGTCCCGCTGCCGCCGCCGTTGCTCGAGGCGAAGCTGCTGCGGTAGACGGTCGGCGAGGGGGAGCGCGACGGCGCGAGCGAGTAGACGCTGCCGTTCGGGTCGGGCGTACGAGGTCGAGGGCGGTCAAGGATGGAGGTGTACCCGGAACGGGCGCTGGGCGAAGGGGAGGGGGAGCGCTCGCTCGTCGGTGCGGTCGAGCCGAGCGTCGGGGTCGTGCCGTGCGGGGAAGGTGGATGGAGCGAGGCGGACCGACTCGAGGTGGCTGAGGGAGGGTAGTAGCTTGGCGAGGGAGACCTGGCGTGCGGCGACGGGCCGCCGTTGGCGCTCGCCGCTCGTCCCTCGGCGCTCAGCGAGGTCGACATGGCCGAGCTGCGGCGCTGCGGCGTGAGGGACGAGCGCGGCGCTGGCGGGCGCGAGCTCGTCTTGATCGCGACGCGCTGTCGCACGCCGAACTGGTTCGGGAGGAAGACGGCCGCCGTCTCGCCGGCGGCGCCGTCCAGCTGCTGCGCCGAGCCGGCACTACCTCGTCGTGGCAGGGACGGGGCGGGCGATAGGTCTCGGCGCACGTAGGCCTGCTGGCCCTGCTGCTGGACGGGCGCGCCGAGCATGGGCGAGCCCTGGGCCGACCCGCTGCTGCTGCCGCCGCCTTGCGGGACGTAGTGCGCCGCCGCTGCAGCGTGCTGCACGTTGCCTCGGCCGTTGACGAAGGTCGACGCCGGCGTCGAGCGCTGCCACGACCGCGACGGCGTCATGGCGGACGAGGACGGGTCGGACTGGCCGCTCGAGGAGGACGCGCGCGACATGGTCGGAGGGGTCGCCGGCGAGGCCGAGGTGAAGGGGGTGGTCGAGCCCGACATGGCGGCGATGGCGGCAGCCTGCACGGGAGAGGAGTAGCATCAGCATCGTGTGCGCTGTGCGCGCTCCACGTCTCGCCTGCTCGTTCGAGCGGACGACTCACCCTCGCTCAGAGCGGCAAGCTCCAGAAGGTGCAACAAGCCTCGTCGAGCGCGCTGGCTGCACGGTCTTGCGGCGCGCGCCAGGTACTGCTTGACGGCGCCTTGAGCTGGCTGAAGGCGTCCTGGGTGGCCGAGCTGGCGAGACTGAGGCGCGAGCGGGGTGAGGTCGGTAGGCGGGGGGGCGAGGGCCGGCGGCTGCCCGGGCGCGCGTGCGAGGTGGCGAAGGCGGGTTCGAAGGGCAGCAGTCGAAGTCGGGCTAGTCGACGCGCTCGCTCTGGCGGTGTGAGGACGAGGGCGGGAGATGGCCGGGGATCGTCGTCGGAGGAGGAGGGGAGGGAAGGGCGAGAGCTGGCGGGCCGCTCTGTTGGCGTTGCGCAGGTTGCGAGAGACTGCTGCGCTCTCGTCGAGGTGAGCGGGGTCGCTCTACAGCCTTGCAGGCGAGGTGGTCGAGCGCAGGCCAGGCTCCTCCTCCTCCTCCTCCTCGTCCTCGTCCCCGCTCGACGAACCACGGTCTCACTCTCTCACTCTTGCTCCGCCTCGGTCGGCTCTTTCTCTCTCGTGAGAAGTAGGACGAGAGCGCGCCCAAGGCGGCGCAGGCCAGGAACTTGCAGATTAACTTGTTCCAGGATGCGAGCGAGGAACGAGAGGACGAGGGACAGATAGAGAGAACGACGACTGCGACTGACGACGGGAGGGCAGGGGATACACGTTGAGAGGAAGAGGGAGATGCGGAACGAAGGGAGGGAGGAAGGCGAGGAGTGCGAGAGAGAGCTCAGGCGCCGAGGTTGGACGGCGTCGACGGCTTGTGCGCACGACTGAGCTCGTCGGCGGCCATGATGCTGTGGGTTCGAGAGGCTGTCAGCAAGGTAGTCAACGTCGATCCGAAGAGAGAACAGAAGGACGCACCGCCACAGGCTCGTCTGGCCAAACGTGAAGCTCGGGTCGAGCGACTCGAGGAACGGGTCGTGCTTGGCCTCGACGGCGGTCGGTCGCGCATCGGGCTCGCTGCAGGGCAAGTCATTGCGTCAGAGGGAGGCTCGCAAGAGGTGCAGCAGGAGAGAGGACGCACATCTGCAAGCACGCGCTGACGAACTGCTCGGCGTCGTCCGAGATCTGCACGTCGGGCGGCAGCGGTGGTCGCATGCGCTCGGCTCCGAGCTGTATGGTCGTCGAGGTCAGCTGAACGAGCTGCACTCGAGGCAGGAGGGAGCGGGACGGACCTTGAACATGGCGCTCATGAAACCCTCGCCCTCCCACGGCCGAGAGCCGGCGAGCATCTCGATGCAGATGCACCCGAGCGACCAGATGTCGGCCTTGGCCGAGTAGCCCTGCTTGTTGTTGTGGATGACTGCGAGCGAGAGAGGTGGAAGGCGTCAGCTCGTTGAACGAATGCGAGGGAGGGGGGAAGGGAGGGAGGGAGGGAGGAAGGAGAGGGACGCACCCTCGGGCGCCATCCAGAAGATCGAGCCCTGCATGCTCATGTTCTCGTTGTTCTGGTAGATGTCGCCGCTCTTCTTGGACGTGCCGAAATCCGAGATCTTGCACATGCCGTCCTGGTCGATGAGGATGTTGTCCGCCTTCATGTCGCGGTGGAGGATGCCGAGCGAGTGCAGGTACTCGAGGCCGTCGAGGATCTGCAGCGTGAAGAACTTGATGACGCTCTCCTCGAACTAGAGGGGGCGAGGCGGCCGAGACGGGCGTCAGCTACAGAGTCTTCTCGCCTCGGTGGCATGAGGGAAGGAAACGGCGAGGAAAGAGAGAGCGGGACGCACCTTGCCGTGCGTGCGGATGATGCGACCGATCGAGCCACCGGGCACGTACTCGAGGAAGATCGAGAGAAACTCGGGCGTTTGCTCCATGCCGAGGTACAGGACGATGTTGGGGTGGTCGAGGTCCTTGAGGAGCTCGATCTCGGCTTTGAGGCTCGAGATCATGCCCTTGGTGCGCTGGTCCTCCTTGTCCGAGAACGAGCGCGGCATCTCGACCTGCTTGACGGCGATCGTCTCGCCCGTCGTGACGCTGAGCGCGATGTAGACGTGCCCGTACGTCCCTCGCCCGATCAGGTCGCCCTTGATCCACTTGTACGAGACTGCGCGCACGAGCTCCAAGAGAGCGTCAGGGCCATGGTCGAGGCATCGAGAGGAAGGAGACCAAGGCAGGGAGGAAGAAGGAGAGGGGAAGGACGCACAGTTCTCCGGGTCCTCGTCGCTCGCCTGCTTGATGGCGCCGATCTGCTTCATCTGGGCGCTGGTCACCTCCTCGATCCTCGCGCCGAAGAGCTTGGTGCTCTTGCGGCGCAGGAGGTTGCTCGCGAGGCCCGACGCCGCCCGGGCGACGTTGTTGCCCGCCTTCTGCAGCATGCGCTTGCGGTCCTGGGCGACGACGCGGATCGACTTGCGGTAGCCGAGGTGCGCAGCTCGCCTCGACGCGAGCGTGCTCGGCGTCACGGCCGACGACGGCGGCGCGGCGTCGCGCACCGGCGACGACGAGCTCGTCGGCGGCGTGCTCGGACCCGGCGTCGGCGCGTCGAACACGGGCTTGTCCAAGTCGTGCTCGGGGAAGAAGACGTCGAGGTGCTCGAGCACGGTCTCGACCGGCGGGCGGAAGGCCCAGTCCTGGTCGTGCTCGCGCGCGGCGAACGAGTTGCGGCGCGCGAAGGGCGAGGCCGGCACACGGACGAGGTCGTCCAGGCGCGGGTGCGGCACCCTCGCCTTGCGCGCGTTGACGTCTGCGACGGGCGTGCTGCCTCGGCCGGCGAGGTTGAGACGCTCGAGAGCGCCGGCGAAGGAAGCGTCCGCCTCGCCACCGCTCGCGCTCGCCGACCGACGACCGTGCGCGCCGACAGGCGGCACGCTCGGCACGGGCGTCGTCGACTGCGAGGACGTCGGTGCGTCGATCTTGAGCCGCAGGCTCGGGCGGCTGCCGAGCGAGCTGGCCCGGCCGAGCGGCGAGGGGACGCTCGGACCGTGCCCGGGGAAGAAGGTCGACTCGTCCTCGACGTCGTCGCCGAACTCGTCGACGACCTTGGGCGTCGTCGCCGCCGACGCAGGCGCAGAGGGAGCGACCGCGCGCAGCGTGCCCGTCCCTGAGCCGGCGAGCAGCGTGCCGTCCTCGCCGCCGGCAGGTGCGCCCGCGCCGGCGCCGAACCGGCTCAGGATCGTCTGGGTCCAG
>Ga0308170_10001888_pt1 | contig 18755 bp, 15 predicted proteins | sample PhyBR2_2_FD_202136 | JGI IMG/M metagenome (GOLD analysis project Ga0308170, IMG submission 202136) | Phyllosphere microbial communities from UC Gill Tract Community Farm, Albany, California, United States - DLSLSB.R2 | ecosystem: Host-associated > Plants > Phyllosphere > Unclassified | place...
AGCTTGAACGCGCTGTTCAGGTAAGTGCCCTGGCCCAGGCGCTTGTCGTAGTTGGCGGCGGCCGCCACCTCGTAGCGCAGCGCGCCGCTCGGGTCGTTGAAGAAGAAGGCGATCTTCGGCACCGTCTTGAAGCGGTTGGCCTCGCGGTCTTCGGACACCACCTGGACGATGTTGCCGTCTTGGCCCACCTGCACCGCCAGGCCGCTCTTCTCCTCGCGCACCGCGGCGAGCAGGCCCTGCTGGTCGTCGATACGGTCCGCCGGGTTCGAGTAGCGCACCAGCACGGTCTGCAGGAAGGACTCGCGGTCGCCCAGGCCGGTCAGGTAGTCCGTGAGGCGCTGCATGTCCTGGAACTCGTAGGTGGCGATCGGCTGTTCGAGCTTGGTGTACGTCACATGGATCGCGCGCGTGCCTTCCGGCGCGAACGCGAGCGCGGTGCGGACCGCCCGGCCGATGGCGCGTCCCATGTTCGAGATACGGTTATTGGTCAGCGTGAGCTTGAGGACGTTGCTGTCGAGTTCGACGCGCACGTTCTTGAAGTCCTGCCTGACCAGGGCCTGGGCCAGTTCAGCACCACGGCTGCCGTCCTGCTGCCACTCGGCACTTGAAACACGAGCCGGTGCCTTTTTCGGGTCGAAGGGAGCCGGCTCGTAAATCTTCGGCACGAATTCCCGCTCCGAGAACGGAATGCTGACATAGGCGTTGGCACTGAAATGGTCGCGATGACGCGCGATCTGGGCACCAAGCCAGCCCCAGTGGTACTCGAGTCCCACTGCCGGACCTTTCCGGTGCTTCGCAGCGCCGGTCGACGTGGCGTCGTAATCCTTGGCGTAATCGATGGCGTCATATTCGCCAACGATTGCCCAGCGCGGAGCGCTGGCGAGATGCCATCGCACTGCCCCAAACACGCCGCTGGGACGTCGCCAGCCATAACCGACGCTACCCTCGATATTCTTCAATTCGCCGAACCATTTGGTCGCGACCAGATATCGCCCCTTGAACAGCTCGGTACCGAGCACGTCGGTTGCTCCAACTGCGAGCGCCGGCGTCCAGTCGGTCTCTTTCAACAATTGCAGCTTGACGTCGGCGACCTTGTCCTTGTAGCGACCGTAGCCCTTCCAGTTGGGATCCTTGACGTCCGAAAAGGCTTTGGTACCGTCAATCGAGATATAACGGCCGGTGACTTCGAGCGACGGCAAAATGGTGGATGTGACCCAAAGCGCGCCATATGGACTGTCGTGGCTGTAACCCATGCTGAATGTACCATCGGCGCCTACCGTCGCGCTTGGCATATTGATATAGCCGGACTGGCCTTGCACGGCCGGGGCAGCGTAAACGGAAGAGGCAAAGCCCAACAACAACCATCCGTACGACGTATGTTTAATAGTATTTGTGAATGAAGCTAGCACTAGAATTGTTCCGGGACATCAAAAAATTCTTCATTGCAGAAGAACCAAATGCCTTTGGCAAAATATGGGTTTATCGGACCGGCTTGCCGCAGCCGTTGAGCAGACATGTTCAGGCATGTAAAACTGCGTTAACCAGCGGTGAAACCGCTGTACAAAAATCAATATTCGTTACATTGTCACACTACTGGCTTTTGAGCTATTATAAATACGCCATGTACGCAGCCTCGGCGTTGGACCAGACAGTCGTTTTTGCTTCGCCCTTTAACTTGTAAAGTGGACAACGGAATGGACAAGATCAATCGTCTACGCGCGATAGCCCAAGAAGCGCTTATCGAATATCAGGCTTGCCTTGCTTCTGGTGGCGAGCCTGCCTACCCCCAATGGGCCGACGACATGCTGGACGTATGCGAACAGGCCGAAACCGTGTTCCGCATCCAGCATCCGTCTGTTCCTACTGCCCAACCCGCTACCCTATTCAGCTAAGGTGCCTGCGAAGATCCGGCTGTGCGCGCTCACGCGCGCACAGCCGTTTTTACTGCGCGCAAATGTTTGCGCCGCTCAAGATGTACCCAATCCACGATCTCTTCCTCGGGTTGGTAACCTGTGACCAGGTTCTTGAGAATTTGTCGAATAGTGCTCACATTATTCGAGGCGAGAGCGATTTCCAGAGCGCCCAGGCGCTCGGTCAGCTGATCCCATGGCAGCATCCGCTCGTGTGCCTTCATGATTCGCGCATGCTGGGTCGGTGATGGGTTGTCTCCGATGAGAAGTTCTTCGTAGAGCTTTTCACCTGGACGCAGACCCGTAATCGCGATCTCGATATCACCAGCGGGATTGTTCGCGTCCTTCACGGCCAGCCCGGAAAGCTCGACCATTCGGCGCGCCAGGTCGATGATCTTGACCGGCTCCCCCATATCAAGCACAAACACATCGCCGCCGGTTGCCATGGCGCCCGCCTGGATGACAAGCTGGGCGGCTTCGGGAATCGTCATGAAATAACGCGTGATTTCCGAGTGGGTCAGTGTAATCGGTCCGCCATCGCGAATTTGCTGACGGAAGAGCGGAACAACCGAACCACTCGACCCAAGCACATTTCCAAAGCGCACCATCGAAAAACAGGTTGTCTTGGAGTGTTGTGCCATGCCCTGCAGGACCATTTCCGCCAATCGTTTGCTGGCCCCCATCACATTGGTCGGGCGAACGGCCTTGTCGGTGCTGACGAGAACAAACGAAGGTACTTCGAATTCTGCAGCGATACGCGCCACGACCCAGGTACCGAACACATTATTCCGGATTCCTTCAGCGGGGTTGTGCTCGACCAGCGGAACGTGCTTGTATGCCGCAGCGTGATAAACCGTGGTCGGCATCCACGCGCTCATGATTTCCCGCATCCGCACCTCATCGCGTACCGACGCCAGCAGGGGAAGGACACGAATGTCTTTTCCTACGGTTTTGCGCTGCAGTTCGTGATGAATTGCGTAAAGAGCATATTCGCTCGAATCGACGAGCAGCAGCGCCGTCGGCGCCAGCTCGATGATCTGGCGGCACAATTCACTTCCGATCGAGCCACCTGCACCGGTCACAAGGACGACCTTGCCATGTACGTTCTGCAGCAGCAGGCGGTCATTCGGCGGAACCGGATCCCGGCCAAGCAGGTCGTCGATTTCCAGGTCGTGCAGATCCTGAATGTGGACGCGTCCCTGCGCCAGACTCATCAAGCCAGGCAGGGTCCGGACGTGCAAGTGCAGATGCAAGGCCTCGATCGAACGGACGATTTCCGACCGGCGTGCACGCCCGACCGACGGCATCGCCAGCAATACGTCCGTAATCCCGCGCTCTTCGACGATTTCGGCCAGGCGGGAAGATGGATAGATCGTCAGGCCTTCAAGGATGTAGCCTTGCAGTTCCGGCGCATCGTCAATAAACGCGCGTACGACCATCTCGGGACTGTTGGCAAGTGCCGCAGCGGTCTGCCGGCCCGCACGGCCCGCTCCATAGATCAGCACTTGGGGCAAGCTCGCCCGATTAAGTAATCCAACATAAATACCGCCCAGCCAGAATCGCGCGAGCATGCGCGTGAGGCCGATCGACATACATACGAGCAGAGGTACGAGTATGCCAATGCTGCGCGGTACGCCGGACACGCCAACCACGCAAAAGACCAGGGCATACAGCAGACCGAAGGCACCACATGCTTTTACCAGAGCGGTCAGCGCGGACATACCGGAATAACGGAAGATCGCGCGATAGAGGCCACTGACGATGAATATCGGCAATGCAAGCCCGAGTGCGACTGCGGTTGCGAGAGGGCGGCCATTCCAAAAAGAATTCCATTCCTCGAGGCGGACGTAAAAGGCCAGCCAGACGCACGCCATGCACAGTACGGCGTCGACCGTAAGTGCAAACATGCGCTTTACCGGGCGAGGTAAGGCCAGGAACGGTTCTGCGAAACGACTGATCATAATGGTTCTTGGTCAAAAGCCTGTTCTGAAGACGCCTGCAGCGCAGCCTGCGCGGCAGGGTCCTAGCTTGATTAGACGGTCAGACTATCGAGACTGACGGTGCGCTTGCCGGAAGCGAGGCTTGCCGCACTCATGACTTCATGAATCACTGCACAGGTTCGCTCGATTTCACTGCCGGTCAGTGTCGGGTGGACCAGGAACATGATGCTGGTCTTGCCTAGTTCCCGCGCAGTCGGAAGCCGGTCCTGCGGACGCCAGCCGGTATTGTCGAATGCACGCTCGAGGTAGACTTCGGAGCAACTCCCCTGGTAACACGGCACGCCGCGTGCATTGATTTCAGCAATAATCCGGTCGCGGTCCCAACCGGGCGCAAGCTGGGCCCGCTTCACGTACGCGTAGCACTTGTAGTGGGCATGCTCGATATCCTGAGGAAGGACCGGCACATACAGAGCCTCATGCCTGCTGCACGCTTCCAGGATGGCCTGCGCATTTGCAGTACGTTTCTCGTTCCAGGTCGGCATGCGGCGCAGTTGTATACGCCCGACCACAGCCTGCATTTCGAGCATGCGCCAGTTCGTGCCGAAGGTTTCGTGCAGCCAGCGGAATCCCGGCGCATGTTCACGCTCATACACGGCTTCGTAACTCTTGCCGTGGTCCTTGAATGCCCACATCGTGCGCCACAGCGACTCATCGTTGGTGGTAACCATGCCGCCTTCGCCGCCAGTCGTCATGATCTTGTCCTGGCAAAAGCTCCAGGCGCCGATATGGCCGATCGAGCCGACATTACGCCCCCGGTAGCGCGCGCCGTGCGCCTGGGCGCAGTCTTCAATCACCTTGAAACCATGGGACGCGGAAAGATCCATGATCGGATCCATGTCGCAAGGCCAGCCGGCAAGGTGAACGCAAATGACGGCCCGGGTACGGGGCGACAACACTTTCTTGATGGTCGCTGCGGAAATGTTGCCGCTGTCGGACTCAACGTCGGCAAAGACCGGCGTCGCGCCAGCATTCACGACACACGAAATACTTGCAATAAAAGTCCGTGGCGTCACTACCACTTCATCGCCTGGACCTACGCCGATCGCCTTCAAGGCGACATCCAGCGCAAGCGTACCGTTTGCCAGAGCAACCGCGTAACGGCTTTCGCTCCATTCCGCGAATTCTTTTTCGAATTCACGGCATTCTGTTCCGGTCCAGTAATTGACTTTATTCGACAAAAGAATGCGCTGTACTGCCTCGGCTTCCTCGGAAGTGAAACTGGGCCAAGGAGAAAACTGAGTATTAAGCATAAGGAAAACTATCTTTTTAGTGTTGCAATTAAATACGGATTATTATTTCTTCAATGGCGCCGCGGGATTACCGACGACCGTCGCGTTATCTTCGATCGCTTTCACAACCACAGCACCTGCGCCGGCCATTACGCTGGCACCAATCTCGATGCCTTGCCGCACTGCCGCACCAACACCGATCCAGCTAAGGTCGCCCACCCTGACGTTCCCGGACAAATGAGCGCCGGGCGCAATATGAACGCCGTTCGCGATTTCACAGTCATGATCGACCGTGGCGCCAGTATTGATGATGCAGGCCGTCCCGATCTTTGCGTCGGTGTTGATAATCGCTCCCGCCATGACAACAGTGCCGGCACCGAGACGGGCATATGGGCTAACCCAGGCGCGCGGATGAACGATCGTCGCGATACGTGCACCCATCGCCGCGAATTCATTCTGCTTGCGCAGGCGAATGGCGCAGTTTCCAATAGCGATGACGACGCCATCGAATTCATGCAGACGCTTGAGCAACCCGGCCGAATCTCCGACCACGGGCCATTGCCCATTACATGCTACGGCCGGCCAGGCGTCATCAAAAAAGACGACCTCGGTCCACTCCAGAGCCATGGCCATGTCTGCGACGACCTTGCCGTGGCCGCTCGCGCCCAGCAGGGCAAGCTTCTTGTCGGGTCGATTCATTCGGTGCTGTTATTGTTCGCCAGTAAAACGCGCCATCGTGGCTTCGCCGGCCGCGCTGATACCTTCGCGTACGAGCACTTTTTTCACCGTAAGCCAAAGGATTTTGAAGTCCAGCGACAACGAACGGTTATCCACATACCAGACGTCCAGCCTGAATTTCTCTGACCAGCTCAGGGCATTACGCCCATTCACCTGGGCCCAGCCGGTAACGCCAGGACGCACCTCATGACGGCGCGCCTGTTCTGGCGAGTACAGGGGCATATAATCCATCAGCAGCGGTCGTGGGCCGACCAGACTCATTTCGCCCTTTACCACATTCCAGAGTTCGGGAAGCTCATCCAGGCTGGTCGAACGCAAAAAGCGGCCAAATGCCGTCAGGCGCTCGCCATCGGGCAGCAGTTCCCCGTCCGGGCCACGCTGGTCGGTCATGGTCCGGAACTTGATCATCTTGAATGGCTTTCCATGAAGGCCCGGACGAACTTGCGTGAAAAAGACAGGACTTCCCAAGCGACGGCGGACCAGAACAATTAACACCGCCAACGGCAATGCCAATACTAATAATGCGACAACCGCCGCTACAACATCGAATAATCGTTTCATTGAACGCTCGCGTACAGGTCAAGGCGGAAGCCCGACGATTTTATCATGGGGCAATCTAAGCTCTCAAATGCAAGAATTTGAGAGAATTTATAAAAGAATACGAAACAGCGTTCCCGCTGCACTGGATTAGTTGCCAGAAAATGCACTACGGTTCGCGCGGCTGCCAGATTGCGCCGGGTTCTCCCACATTCAGGCGCAAAAAAGGACATCCGTGGACGGTCGACGCGTCCACGCAAAGAAATGTAACGTCCCGCGCAGTAGTTGCAGCGGTACAACGGTAAGAAGGAAACAGCAGGTCTCAGGACATGACTGGGGTGGGCTCGAGCAACTCCATCGTGCGCAAGATGGACTCGTTGATCTTCCTGACGTCGAACCGCTCTTCCGCCATGCGCCGGCTTTCCGCTCCCATGCTGGCGATCAGGTCCGGTTGCTCCACGAATCTCAGCATCGCCGCCGCCAGTGCCTCGGGATTGCGTACCGGCACAATAAGTCCGTTGCGCCCATGCACCACCGTTTCACGGCAACCGGGCACGTCGGTCGTGATGACTGGTCGCCCCATCGCCATCGCTTCCTGGGTGCTCCTCGGCAAGCCTTCACGGTAGGACGGCAGGACGAATACGCTCGACCGGGCAATCCATTCGCGCACGTCCGCCACCTGCCCCGGCCATTCGAGCAGGCCTTCTTTCACCCATTGCTCGGCTTCACGCTCGGAAATCGATCCGGGATTCGCGTCGCAGTTGCCGAGCAGGCAAAAACTTACATGCGGATGGGAGCGCTTTACGATACGGGCGGCTTCGATGTAGTCATAGACCCCCTTCTCCCTCAGCAACCGGCCAATCAGCAGGAATCGGAATGGCGTACTGACCGGCGCCGCCGCCTGGTAGTGATCGAGCGAGAGGCCGATGCCGTCCAGAGGCTGGACCTTGGCTGCCGACACCATGCCTTCGTCTACGAAAAGCTGGCGATCGTCCGGGTTCAACATGAATACCTTGTTCGTCTGGCTCAGGGCCGTACGGTACATCTGCACGACAAAACTGCGCAGCAGCTTTTTCTTGAACGAAGGACGGGCGCTGTCCGTGAACACATAGCCAGCCCCTTCGATGGACGCAAACCGCCGGCGGACGCCGGCAAAGCGCGCTGCCAACGTTCCATAGATCACCGGTTTGATGAAATAACAGAAGACCACATCCGGCTTGAGGCGCCTCAGTTGCATGCAAAGACGGAACAAATCGGTGATGTCCTTGAACGGATTCATGCCGGCGCGCGCCATCGAGTATTGAACCGGGATCGCTCCCAGAGAACGTACGGCCGCGTCGCTGCTGTCGTCGTAATCCGGTGCGAAAGCATAAACCTTGATGCCTCTACTCACCAGTTCAGAAATGAGCGGGCCCCGAAACAGGGTGATGGAAGACGCCAGACTGGAAATGAGTACCAGCTGACGTGGCGAGTTGATGTCACGAGTGTCGCGCATGAGAATCTGATGGGATTGAACAGTTAAGGAGTCACGCGTTCAGGGCTGGGCCGAACCCGTAGATATTCGCCCAGGTCTCCACGATCTTATCGAGTGAATACTGGGTCACCACACGGTGACGCGCCCTGGCGCCCAGGGTTGTGGCCTGCTCGTCGTTCAAGACCAGTGCCTCACTTAGAGCGGCAGCAAGCTTTTCGGAATTTCGGTTCGGGACCAGAAAGCCGCAATCCCCCAGAAATTCCCTGACTCCGCCACAGTCCGTTGCCACGACCACTTTTTCGCTGGCCATCGCTTCTCCGACCACCAGCGGCAAGCCTTCCCAGGCGGACGACAGGACATAGACGTCGGCAGCGTTGAACAATGCAGGAATATCCGAGCGGACGCCGAGAAATGTCGTGCGCTCGCTGATACCGAGACGGACCGACAGTTCCTGAAGCTCGGGTAGCAAATCCCCTCCCCCGGCAATCCAAAGTTTCGTTCGGGGGTCGGCCTTCGCGACCTGGGCGAATGCCCCCAGCAGATTCGGATAGTCTTTCGGCTCTGCGAGGCGACCGACGGCCAGAATCAGCTTGTCATCCGGACTCAGGCCTCCTGCAGTTCGGGCGGCATTGCGTGCGGCCCTGTCCGGCTGATAACGCACGGTATCGATACCATTCGCGATCGCGGTCATGCGCCCAGCTGGAACGGCGCCCTTTTTCTCGAAAGCTTCCACGGCTTCGACGCTCACATTGCTCGAAAAATCCGCCAGCCGGTCCGTCAGCCGATACGCCAGCATGCGCAAAGGACCGCCCTCGTTCGTACTGTGGGCGGTACAAACCAGCCTCGGAATCCGGGTCGTGAGACGGACGAGACGCGACAGCAGATTGGCATGCACCATATGGCTGTGAACGACGTCAGGCTTGAACGTCCTGATAATCTGACGTAAGCGGCTATATGCCTTGACCAGGCCTTTCGGTGACTTGTCGATGCCCAGGCCGGTGATCTTCACACCCGCTTCCGAAGGCCGGAGTCTGACTTCCCCTGTCATGTAGACGACAAGCACCTGCTTTCCCTGCCGGCAAAAACGGTCAGCCAGGTCGAGAACCTGGCGTTCGGCGCCGCCGACCCCAAGTCCTGTAATTACAAACAAAATCTTCATTATATTTTTCGAATAAACCCGAACACTCAGTCCGGTAATGTCGGCCGCCTAAACGTAGTTTTCGACGCCCCAGCCAAGGCCGGGCAAGCCCAATCGGGGATACCACTGCGCAAGAAAATAAAAGCTGAATAGGATCCAGAATGCAGTCTTTCTGTAATTCGTCAAACCAAGACCGGCAATCAGGATCAACAGCAGCATGCTTTCAAAAATACGCGCAGCGACCGGAAGGAAGAAGTAACTGGTCAGATAAAAGATGAGGACCCCCACGGCAAGCATGTTCTCGCGCAGGAACTTTTTTCCCTGCAGCGCGTATATGCAGCCGAACAGCGTCCAGAAAATAAAGCCCAGACCGCTGATGTCCGCGCCCGCAGCGCCTTGATATTCGCCGGCCTGTCGAGCGCCCAACCCTGCCGCGAGCCAGATCGTTGCGAAGCTCAGGAACAGGCCGACTGCAAGGAATGCAATAACCCTGATCACTGCGGATGCCTTGATCCCCTCCAGCAAACGGTTGAATAGCAGGAATGCGATCACGAAGAAGAAAGACGCATGAATGAAGGGCGTCAGCAACATCAGCGCCCAGCGCCGGCGATCGGTCGACGCATACCATCCCGCCATGAATACGCCGATAGCCAGGCCCTGCCGCAAGTGAATCACATAATTTTTTAACACTTGCGGCAACAGCAGAAACAGGACTACGACGATTAGTCGCTGGAAATTGTTTTGTACGACGGTTTTTGCGACGAGAAACGCCGAGACGCCGATGACAATCCGCACACAATATTCCGGATCGAACAAGAGCGACAGCAATGCATTGATCAAGAGCCAGAGCGGCTCATTTGTCAGTACAACGCCTACGCCTTGAGCGGCATTGAGTGCAACGATCGCCAGGGAGCCTTCCGCATACGCCAGATAGGCATCGCGATCGACGAAGCTGTCGACTGGAAGCATCGCCATGCACATTGCGAAGACGAGCGCCAGCATCAGGCTCACATAGAGCTTGCCGGATGCCGACAGATGCGGCGCTTCAAGGAGACGTATGTTTTCCAAGTTATTCCTTTGCCCACCCGCCGGCATGCGGCCAGCGCTTAGTGCTCATGCGTGTTCGACGCCCACGCTTTCTCAGTTGCGAACGAGATCGTAGCGCTTCCAGAAACCGGTCTTGCCGCGATGGCGATCAAGCGCACGGTCGAGAATCATGCTCGCCAGGAAGCGCGGCAGACCGAAACCGGAAGAAGGTGCGGACACAAGCTCGGCTTCTCTGTCCGCTTGGAGGAAGCGATTCACGAAGATATCGATAGAAAATTCGAACGCCTTTTCGCGCGAGCGTCCGCAAATGTCCGCATACTGTTCCTCATCCAGCGATGCGAGCCATTCGACGCATTCGCCATAGGGGCGCGTTTGCACCGGCAGGCCTTTCTCGTGGTAGGAAAGACCGGGCATCTCATGCAGAAATCCGTAGGTCCGATCATCCTCCTGAGATTCGATCCCGATCAGGGCCGGAACGCCGCAGGCGGCGGCTTCGATCAGAGCGGTACCGCTTCCAATGAATACCAGGCCGGGACGGACAGCGTCGACGAACTTCGAATACGGAATCGAACCGTGCAGATGCACTGCGTCAGCCAGGCCATATTCACGGACCTTGCTCTTCAATAGCGGCAATTGCTCGCCATCGCCATACACATCGTAGTGCAAGGCAAGTCCTTTTTGCTTGAGGCCTGCCATGGTCTTGAGAAATTCAAGGTTATAGGTCTTGAACGAGGTGATACGGCCGATCGAAACCACTTTGGTGCGGTCGACGTCTTTCAACGGACGCATTTCCAGCTTCGAGAGGTCGATGCCAATCGGAAGAAGCGGCGCATCCTCGAAACTTTTCTGGTAATCGGATCCCAATGTGCGTTTAGAGATTTCGTTAAAGAAGACAACGTTCTTCTCCGCCGGCACGCGCGAGAATAGTTCGAAAAAACGGCTGCTGAAATAGGTCTTGCGCAGCCGCGGGTAGGAATATTCGTTCTGGTGATAGACACCACCCGTCATTTTTTTCCGGACTCGCGCCAGCTTGAGAAGGCGAAACCCCATCAGCATGCTGAAACTGTCGAAGAAATGAATATGATCTATTGCGTTCAGCAGTTCAGAAACACGATGGCGGAACAAGGGCGAAAACCAGCCGAACAGCGACAGGCGCTCGAAAAGCGACGATGGGCAGGGCGAAAGTTCGGACAGGTAGACGACCCGGCTGTATTTCGACAGTTCCGCCAGAAGCCCAGGATCGCCTTTGCGCGACAACAACAGCACCGTCACGGCAACGCCACGGTCATGCCATGCCTTGGCCATTCGGACGATAAGGGTTTCGATCCCGCCGAGGTTCATGACCCCATAAATCAACAATAAGTTTTTCATCCGAGTTGCGAGCGAACCACTGCTGGGGAAGAATTAGAAATGTAAACGCGATAAGCGATACAGCATGTCACGAAGTAGATTGCATAGGTCAATCCATATGCATACGTTGCGCCGACTGCGCCGAAACGATGCACGACCACATAGCTCAAGATCACGAGCATCGACGCCTGGAAGATCTCGGCGATCACATAAAACGCAGTGCTCGCGCGCGCGACCGCCACGTAGGCAATAATGTATGCACCCACTTTGAAGAAATCGCCGACGAGTTGTCCCGGAAAAAATGCGCTCGCCGGAAGAAAATCTTTTGAAAAGATAATCGGTATGATCGTTTCGCGAAGCAGGAAGACCGTACCCGACAATAAAAACAGGGCAGGCATGGCAAATTTGTATGCCGCCATCACCAGCGCATGTGTTTTTTCTGCGCCGGAATTTTCCGCCAAACGCGGCAAATAATAATTCGCAAGAATCACCGTGACGAACTGTAAATAGGCGTCCGACACCTTGACAACCGCTTGCCAGTACCCGACTTCATGCCACCCTGCCTCAGATTCGATGATCTGGCGTATCACGATTTGCGTGACCTGCATTGTCGCGGCCGTCACCAGCAACATGAGTCCGTAAGCCATGAAATGCCTGACCTTGACCGCGTCCCAACGGGGCATCAGGCGTTTCCACTCGAATTTGAGTCCGAAGCGATACCAGGGAACCAGGAAAAGGAGTGTGCAGCAGGACATCCACATCAGGCCGTACATGGCGCCGGCGATACCGAAGTTGGCGCACGCGACCGCCATGCCGATGGCGCCGAGCACAACACTGATTACGTTGATCGCGGCAAACGCCTTGACGCGCTTGTGGCCGTTCACGAGTCCCATCAATAAATTTGAAATCGCGATGAGAAACTGTGCAAAAGCGAGCGCACGCACTGCCCCCTCATATTCGGTGCTTTTCAAGAGCAATTGCGAAAGATAAGGAGCGGCGATCAGCAGCGCAAGACCGATCACAAGGGAAGCCACGACCGTTACCAGCGAGGCGGCGCCCAGATATCCGGAAAGTTCGGACCTGTCGTCCTTGTATTCCGCTACATACTTCACTATGCCGGTAGAGATGCCCCCGCCGGCAAGAGTCGTGATGATCGCGATCAGGCTCATGAATTGGCCCAGCCGGCCAAGACCGTCCGCGCCAACATAAATTGCGATGATCTTGACGACGACCAGTCCGGCCAGCAGTCTGCTCAACGTGGATGCTGCGAAGAGCAGACCAACCTTCAGGAATTGCATGAGCCAGCGTAGAACGAATGAATCTCAGAGGCGATGAATTTCAGCTGCTCGTTCGTCAACTCGGGGAACAGCGGCAGGCGTACCAGGCAATCGGTATAACGATCGCTGTTCGGCAGGGCACGCGAACCATGCTCCGCCGCATAGTAAGGGCTGCTGTGCAGCGAGATATAGTGGAAGACGGCATGGATGCCGGCGTTTTTCAGGTGCGCGATCAAGCGGGTGCGCTCGTCCAGGTTGCGGCACACCAGATAAAACATGTGGGCATTGTTTGTCGCATAGTCGGGGACAACCGGCAGGCTGTACCAGCCGCGCTGGGCACCCTCGGCGAGCAGCGTCGCATATTGCTCCCAGACCCGCACGCGTTCCGCCTGGATTTCCTCGATCGATTCGAGTTGTGCGAACAGGAATGCCGCGAGCATGTCCGACGGCAGAAATGACGATCCGATGTCGACCCAACCGTATTTGTCGACTTCGCCACGGAAGAAGGACGAGCGGTTCGTGCCCTTTTCGCGGATGATTTCGGCGCGATGAGCGAAGTCGGCGCTGTTGGCGACCAAAAGACCGCCTTCGCCGCACACGATGTTCTTCGTTTCATGGAATGAGAACGCGGACAGGGCGCCGAGCGAACCGAGCGGACGGCCACGATGGAACGAGGCAATCGCCTGCGCCGCGTCTTCGACGACCGGAATCTTGTAGTGGTTGCTGATTTCCAGGATGCGATCCATGTCGCAGGCAACACCAGCATAGTGCACCAGGACGATTGCTTTGGTACGCGGGGTGATGAGCCTTTCGATGTCGGCCGGATCGATGTTCGGATTATCGGCCTGGCTGTCGGCAAAAACGAGACGGGCGCCACGCAATGCGAATGCGTTCGCGGTCGATACGAAGGTAAACGAAGGAAGAATTACTTCGTCGCCGGGCTGGAGATTGAGAAGGATCGCGCACATTTCCAGCGCGTCGGTGCAGGACGTCGTGAGAAGGTTGTGCTGGAACCCGAATTTCGAGGCGAAAAACGCCTGGCACTTTTTCGTGAATTCGCCATCACCCGACAATTTGCGGCTAGCAAGCGACGCGTTAATATTCACGCCTTCGTTACCGGTGAGGAAAGGACGGTTAAATGGAATCATTTTTCTAGAACCACTTGTGTAGGGTGTAAAAACTGCTGAAAGGCTCGAAACTTTGTCGACACCACACTTTTTGCGGGCCGAGATTGGTGAGCTGCGTTGAGACGATGAGATTGCTGCGACCTTGCTCGGCAGTCCAGTTTTGTGCCAGAGAGACCAGGGCCTGGTACAAGCCGCGCCCCTGGTGTCGAGGATCCACCGCGTTAAGGACGATTTCGACAGTATCGTCAGGGCGGCATTTCAGCGTCAGGAAACCGGCTATTGCACCTCCAAAGGTGGCCAGAATCACCTCATCCGCTACATCCTTGCTCGCGCAGGAATTGGCTGCCCACGATCCGTAGACCATGTCGCAATCCGCCTTGGCCAAGCGGGAATCTGCGTGATAATGCCCGGATGCGCCCGAGAAGGCCCGCACGGCGAGTTGTTCCAAGTCCGTGGCATCGTTTACCGTGGCCGAGCGAATCTCATAGCCGCAGGGGACGTTTGCATGTACTCGAACGACCCCGGGCTTACGGTAGTACACCAGCGTATCCATCAATTGCGCGCCTTCGCGTTCAAGTTGCTGGACAATGTCGGTTCGCTCGCTTGGACAACGAATGATCAGCATCGCTACATGTTGTGCCTGACACCATGCATCGATATCTCCCAACTCGCCTGTCTGAGACACATTGAGTTTGGCGATATTCACGCCAAAGCGCTGTCTGTCGATCTCTGATAACCAGATATTCATGCTTCTACCCTGACTCAACCGCAGCCTTAGTTCGCACCTTCCTGCAGTACCTGCAGGAGATACCGACCGTAGCCGTTCTTTTTGAGTGGCTGGGCCAGTTCTTCCAGCATTGCGGCGTTGATGTAACCTTTGCGGTATGCAATCTCTTCTGGGCACGCAACTTTCAAGCCTTGACGGTGTTCGATCGTGGCGATGAACTGGGATGCCTCGAGAAGAGAGTCGTGCGTTCCAGTATCAAGCCATGCCATCCCGCGCCCCATCAGCTCGACGTTCAGCTGGCCATGAGCCATGTATGCGCGGTTAACATCAGTAATTTCAAGTTCACCTCGCGCGGAGGGTTTGATGTCCGCCGCAATGTCGCACACCTGGTTGTCATAGAAATACAAACCGGTGACTGCGTAATTCGAGCGTGGAGCGGCAGGCTTTTCCTCGAGCGACAAGATGCGCCGCTGGGTATCGAATTCCACCACGCCGTAGCGCGCGGGGTCCTGCACGTGGTAAGCAAATACGGTCGCTCCGGATGTACGTTCGGTCGCGCGGCGCACTTTGGACTCGAGGTCGGTGCCGTAGAAGATGTTGTCACCGAGGATCAGCGCCGACGGCGAATTGCCGACGAATTCCCGGCCCAGGATGAAAGCCTGTGCGAGGCCATCGGGCGACGGCTGCACCGCGTAACTGAGGTTCAGCCCCCATTTGCTCCCATCTCCCAGCAATTCCGCGAAGCGCGGCGTGTCGGCAGGTGTCGAGATAATCAGGATGTCGCGAATACCGGCCAGCATGAGGGTCGACAAGGGATAGTAGATCATCGGCTTGTCATAGACCGGCAATAGTTGCTTGGAAACCGCGGTCGTTACCGGATACAGGCGTGTACCCGAACCGCCTGCCAGAATGATGCCCTTGTAATTGCAGTTGCTCATCATTTTGCCGCTTCCCGGTCAGCGTAATTACGCTCGACCCATTGCAAATATTCCCCGGACTGGACCTCACGGACCCATTCCTGATTGTCCAGATACCAGCGCACGGTCTTTTCGATCCCCGTTTCAAAGGTTTCCGCTGGCTTCCAGCCCAGCTCGCGCTCGAGCTTCCGGGCGTCGATCGCATAGCGGCGGTCATGACCCGGGCGGTCCGTCACGAAAGTGATCTGGTCGCGGTAATGGCCATCGGCCTTGGGATCGAGACGCTGCAGGATATCGCAGAGGATATGCACGACATCCAGGTTTGCCATCTCGTTCCAGCCGCCCACGTTATAGGTCTCGCCCAGACGGCCACTTTCCAGGACACGACGAATTGCCGCACAGTGATCGCCTACGTACAACCAGTCGCGGATCTGCTGTCCGTCGCCATAGATCGGCAGAGGCTTGCCGGCGCGGGCATTCGCAATCACCAGCGGAACGAGCTTTTCCGGGAAATGGTAAGGCCCATAATTATTCGAGCAATTGGTGGTTAGCGTGGGCAGCCCGTAGGTGTGATGATACGAGCGCACCAGATGGTCAGATGCAGCTTTGCTGGCGGAATATGGGCTGTTCGGCGCATACGGCGTCGTTTCGGTAAACGGCGGATCGCCTGGACCGAGGCTGCCAAACACTTCATCAGTCGATACGTGAAGGAAGCGGAAAGCCGTCTTGGCATCGTCATCGAGCCCGGCCCAATACGCACGCGTCGCTTCGAGCAAGGTAAAGGTACCGTTCACGTTGGTGGAAATGAAATCGGCCGGACCGTGGATGGAACGGTCGACATGGCTTTCCGCAGCGAAGTGAACGATGGCGCGCGGCCGATGGGTAAGCAGAAGCTCGTCCAACAGGGCGCGATCGAGAATGTCGCCTTTGACGAAAACATGGCGAGGATTTCCCGCCAGCGAACGCAGGTTGCTCAAGTTGCCAGCATAGGTCAACTTGTCGAGGTTGATTACAACTTCGTCGTTTTGGGACACCCAGTCCAGAACAAAATTAGAGCCGATAAAGCCGGCGCCACCGGTAACAAGAATCATTTGCTTATCTCAGAATGGATCGGTTATATCTACCGATCAGGAACGGATATGTGAAGTCAGACGACGCCATTGCTCAGCGCCCTGGGGCGAACGCAGCATGCGCTCTTTCATTTCCGCGATGATGGCCCAGGCAATCGCTACCAGCAATGCAAACGCCGTTGACATCAGGACAATCAGGCCGCGTTTGGGTTTGTACTTCTTCTCCGGCTCGACCGCCGAGTCCAGTACCTGGACAATGGATGGGTCTTTGGCCTCGTCCAGACGCGCTGCTTCGTATTGTTTGGCAAGCAGTTCATACAGCATCTGGTTGTACTTGAGTTCTCGAAGGATACGGATATTTTCAAGGCCTGCTTCCTTGCTTCCCCGGTTGCCCGCCAGGTCGGGCCGGCCATTTTCCAGCTTCGACAGTTCCGTACGAAGGCTGCCCAGCTCTTCCTGGATACGGCGGTAGTCCGGATTGCTGGTGGTGACGAAGGCTTCCATCGAACCAAGCTGGATTTCCTTGGCCGAGATTTGCGCACGCAGGCGCCCAATCGTCTCGACCATCGCCCGGCTTTCGGTATCGACGCTGACGACCCCGCCTGTTTCGAGCGACCCTTTGAGCGTCATCTCCGCCTTGGCCAGATTGTTCTTGGCCGCCTCGAGCTGCTGCTGGAAAAACATGCGACGCTGCGACGCCTCGGTCACGGCGAGGATCTTCGTCAAGCTCAACAGTTCTCCGACATAGCCATTGGCCAGTTGGGCCACGCGCTTTGGATCCTTGTCGTCCACTTCGATCGTGATCAGTCCATCCTTGCCTGCTGCGATTGCCGTGTTCTTATCCAGTTCCACGCGAGCGCGCTCGAGGGATTCGGTCTCGTACACCTTCTTGAGATCGAACTTGGCGATAAGCTTGTCCGCAATCGTCCTGCTGCGCAACATGCCGATATACAAGTCATTTGGGCTTTTCAGGCCGGCGCTGCCGCTCACAACACTGCCCAGCCCCCCTAACTGCGACAGCAAAGCGGCAGTACCGGATTGCGATTGCTGAGGCGGAAGGAGCTTGGTGGTCGCGTGATAAATATTAGGTAATGCGAGACTCACGCCGATGGAAATCAGTGCTGCGATTACGGGCAGTACCAGTAATTTTTTCTTGTGTTTGGCAAGAACGATCAGGACATCGATCAGGCCAAGCTCGCCGGCTTCCGCATCGGTTGGCGGAACGCGTACATCATGCTGCGCTTGAGTCATAGTAATGAACTACTGTTCAAAAAATTCGAAATCAGCGGGCGACATGCCCGCCGCGATAGACATTGCCGCTTAGTTACGCAGCGTCTTGACGGCTGCCGCACCAAGGCCGAAGTTCGCCAGAATCTGCGTCCATTCACGCGCACCCTGCGTGAACTTGGTCCAGGCAGTTTGCTTGTCCAGCTTCTCGGGCACGACGATCGTATCGCCAGGCATCACCTCGAGACCGCCGATCTTGCCGAAGAACCAGCCCTGCGAATCCGACGACACCACGGTGCCATCGACACGCAGCACGAAGGCATTGTCGATGTCCGCATCCGAGGTCGTACCAGCCATCTTCAGATAATCCTTGACGCGGCTGTTCGGGCGCCACAGCGGCGACGCCTCGACGTTCACCGAACCGAACACGTGCACGAAGGCTGGCTTAGACGGCACCACCAGGCGGTCGCCGTTCTGCAGCGTGACCTGCGGCAGGCGCGTGAACGAACGCTCGTTCGGATCCAGGCCGAAGGCAATACGGCCGGTCGGCTGCAACTTGCGGAAACGTGCGATGCGTTCTTCCGCGGTACGGCGCTCGGTTTCGAACTGGGCGGTCATCGCGGCGGCTTCGGTCGGTGAAAGACCGCGCATGTTGGCCAGCTGGCGCGACTGCTCGCTGCGCAACTGGGTTTCCAGACGGTCGGCGGCGCGCTGCAGGTTGGCTTCCTGCTCCTTCTTCACATCTTCACGATAAAAGCCGGTGCCGAACAGGTAGGCGTTGCCGGTCGGGCCGCCCGCCTTGGCGATCAAGCCCTGCAGCGTGTCGCCGGCCGTCATCTGGTACACACCCGGCACCTTGACTTCGCCTTCGACGCGCACGAACACCTGGCGCCTGTCCATCGGCACCGCCACGTCTTCCTGCGAGAAGATGGTCACGGTGTCGCCCGGCTGCAGCTGGACGTTGTCCGGACCGGCCGGGTTGGAGAA
>Ga0308170_10001890_pt1 | contig 18754 bp, 22 predicted proteins | sample PhyBR2_2_FD_202136 | JGI IMG/M metagenome (GOLD analysis project Ga0308170, IMG submission 202136) | Phyllosphere microbial communities from UC Gill Tract Community Farm, Albany, California, United States - DLSLSB.R2 | ecosystem: Host-associated > Plants > Phyllosphere > Unclassified | place...
ATCGTCCGTTTCTCCCAGTATTTCTGTACCTTCATCTTCCGCTTCTCGGCCTCCTCATATCTTTAATCTCCCAGCATCCCACTGCCAGCATTCCCACCTTCGCACGACCTCCACCCGATTCAGCATGTTCGACCGTCTTCCTCCAGAACTCGTTCGACAAATCATCGAATCTGCCATTCCTTCCACATCCCTTCCTTCAAACTACGTCGAGCGACAAGCCAATCTCAAGAACTTCTGCTTCATCTGTCGCTACGTCCGATCTGTCGCCCAACCTCTCCTATTCGCCAGCGTGTCCGCAAAGAATTCGCCTCGAACGCTCAACGAAGCACTCATCGCCGTGCAATCAAAGGCCGAGCATTCAAAGGAATGGACGAGGTGCATGCGTCAAGTCTCGATCGAATGTTCAGGATCCCTCTTACCGATCAAGTCACGATTCGAACGACTCGCAAGAAACGGTCAAGGTCTTCGAGTCCTCACCCTGGCGAATCTGGAGGAGACGGTCAATTTAGCGCTCTTGACGCAACTTCCTCGTCAGTCATTTCGGATCTATTGCTCTCGAGTGGTCTTGTCTGATATTGCTCCTTCTGTTGACGCAGAGTTGCGAGACCTTCGATTGTTCGGAGAGTCGTTCAAGATCAACTCGCGATTCGTTCTTCCAAAAGTCGATTCTTTAACCGTGGATTACGCCAGTCTGGACGCGCTCCTACCAAGACTCAGACCTCCCTCACTCCCCGCTCTTCGCAATCTCGCCGTACCCTACTCGAACAAATATCACCCACGTCGTCTCTCTGAGCTTCTCGAGAAGGCATCATTCCGACAACTACTCGACCAAGCCGAAGCTCTCTTCGTTGACATTTGTCTCGTCCGGTGGAGCGCATTAAGCGACTTCGAACCTTTCTTTCGCAAAACTCTAGCTCGGTCGACCGTTACGGTCTTGCTCTTACCTCGCAAATCACGCCTCGATTACAACATGTGCGATTCGGAGACTTTAGTCAACTCGTTGGATTCGCTCAGTACATCTACAACAACAAGATCAAACCAATCAACCTCCCACTTCGCTCGCTCTACCTCGATGCAGTCTATCGACACAAGATAATTCAAGTGACACATCGCGGTGTGGTCAAAAAACACATCGTCGACGAATTGTTCCCTGGCGTCGATATAGTCTATGAAGAATGGGGAGGGGATCGGCCTTTCGAGTCGATCATTTCGGAAGAGTTTGTTGTGAGGCAGAGGAGGAGAAACGCTGGAGATGAATCAGGATGATAGGAAGATAGAGAAGTAGGAAGACGTATCGTGTAGCGTGTGAAGCGCAGAGGGATGAGAACAGATTAGAACAAGAAATCGATTCACGAGTTGAAAGATTCTGCTTTCCCCTTTTCTACTGTACTGTTTTGCTTCCTCTTTATCTTTTAGCTTCCGAGTGTAGGTATTGATCGTGTTCCGCAACTTACTTTGTGTCTTTCTTGCGATCAGCTCAGGTCTAATCGAGAGTTTTGAATTTTGCGAACTTCGCTCGATTATGGATATCTTTGTCACCTGCTTGTCAAATGACTTCTCGACCTTCACAGTCGGTTTTCCGAAGCCTTCGAGCGACGTCGAAGCTCGAAAGAAGGGAGAAAGAAGCTGAAGTGTCGACTTGCGAACGAGCGAAACGAATTCTCTCTTCTTCTCTCTTCCCTCCATCACTTCAGATTCAGCTCAAATCCTCGCGTTAGACTTCAGATTACCTCAAGAGATCATCAAGCTGCTCGCAAGACCCCTCACGCTTCACCTCGCCGACTTGAATCGCTGCCCCTCTTCATCAAACATCACCTCTCCTTCGTCTATCACAGCGCCAGCAAGCAATCCAGCTCGCTAGCTATCTCTCAGACTAATCGGGAAGGGAAGGTGAATAATCTTCAGGCCCTGCAGGCTACGATGTGAGTGTTTCTCAATCTTTCATCTCTCGTCACTAATCGAGTGACCGGTCTGGAAGAAGCTGACCTGTCTACCTTTCATAGAGTCTACTGCACCGAGCGATCAGTCCCATACCTCTTCGGACTCAACAATTTCCGATACAAGCTTCTTTCCCTTCTTCTCCTTCCCCCTGCTCGCTTCTCGAACATGTCAACAATCTCCAAGAAAGGCGGCAATTATGTGGTTTGCGGAGTCATGTGTGAGACAAGGTGCGGTCAGTGTGCTGAGAAAGGGCTCACGTGGATGTGATTCTGCGGTAAAGAACACCAGAAACTCGTAAGTCGCTGTATATCCTATCCTGACTCGTCTCTATCTCCTCGAGGCGATTGTCTGATAATACAAATCTCCCGTATGACAGATCTGGCCAACGCATCGAAGAATTTGCGGAATCTCATCGACATTTCGATGGCCCTCGTTCACGGATCGCGAGGCTGAAGAAGTGGAAGAAGCGATGTACGATACAGGTTCGGCTGAGCACGCAAGGCTCGTCTCTTGCTTTGAGTCTACGCCAGACGGGATGGACGCGTCGTTCAGCGTAAGAATCGCTCTCTCTGTCTTCTCAAGGTTATTCGGGACTAAGAGCGTTTTCACGTATTCGATAGGAAGCTCTCTCGGTGATGAAGAAAGAGGTCGATGTCGAGTACGACGAGGAGGTCAAGCACGCTGCGAGAAACGCCAGTATCGCAAACGTTCGACATCTCACCTACGTTCGGAGATGCAAATTGACACACACATGTGGCGAGAAGAATGGATGTCTTCGCACGATCTTGGAGTGTGCTCCACAAGATCCGATCGGATGCCTCCTCGCCTGGGAGAAACTCCATTGGGAGCAATTGTGGACGGCGAAAGAACCCTGGGTTCCGAGGCTTCAACATCGACTGATCATCATATTCGCACTGTTAGGTAAGGTCATCGAGAGGAAGGCGGTGGCTGCTGACGACGTGCATAAATGGTACCTCCACACTATCGAAGAAGCCTGGGTTATCTTGACAAGACTCAACGTCGATTCGAATGGATTGATGAGGACGGTCCTCGAGCTTCAAAGATTGAAGGCGATCGGTAGAGACGGTCCTTTCCAGTAGTCTAATCAATATTTGATTTCTCATTCGCATTATCATCGCATATTCATATTCATCCTTTATTTCGTACTCCATTGTTGTATCGTCTGTTCATCGTCATCTAGAGTCTCACTCTGTTCTTTACGCGAGAACACCTCACGGGAACACTCGAGAGAGAGACCAAATCAATGCAGCAACATTTCCGCGATGAGAGAGCACGAGAAGACCTATTACAACAACATTCAGACTTGACTCCTTCTTTCCACGACCACCTTGCATCGCTCTACCTCTTGCTCAATCCTTCGGTATATCGTCTCCTCAAACGATTCCCCTCGGCCTCTACAACCTAATCGATTCAATCGAAACCCCTTCCTCCTCTCTCATCCATCCACCCTCTTCTCTCTCATAAGTGATTTGTACCCTTTCCCTAGCCACAGCAGTCCAAGCACACCACTCGAACAATCTCAGCCTTCCTCCTTCCCACGCACGCCTCAGGTACTCCCTCGTTTGCGTCTCGTGCGAGGTTAGGTCGAAATCGAGAGAGATTGCTTGAAGAGTCGGACAAGAGGAGAAGGTGGAGAAGAGTAAGGAAACGAGAGGGGAGGCGCGGAGGAGATGTAAGGGGGCGGTCCAGCCTGGGAGGATCCCAAATTCTAGTTCTGTGAGACGAGGGAGGGAGGGAAGGGGAGAGAGGAGGGATGGGAGGGCTTGCTCGATTGTTAGCCGGTCAGAAGCGATCTTGAGGGATGTGAGAGCTGGAGCAGATGAGATGAAAGAGGATAGTGAGTCAGGAAGGGAGCGGGAGGAGATTCGGAGGGATGTGAGAGGGGTTGGATCGATCAGATTGAGTAGGGAAGCGAGGAGAGGGATTGCGAGAGGTGATTGACCGAATGTCGTATCTGATACGAGATAGCTGAGTGAAGGAATGGATTTTAGCGGTCGCAGATGAGCAGGAGTGGAGAGAGGTGAAGGGAGAACGCCGGAGGAGGAAAGCTGGATCATTACTCTGAGCGAAGTGAGGCGTGTTAAGCGAGGTAAGAGGCTCAAAAGGAAGGGAGGGTAATGAGGGGATTCGGCGTAGGATGTGTCGAGGGTGAGATGGCGAAGATTTGCGAGATCTCGATCTACCGAATTCGTCAAGTCGAGTTGAGAAAAGAGTCGTTGAGCGAACGAGGGAGTCGTTGCGAGTTCAAGAGATTGAAGGGTGTTGACCGAGGGGAGAAGGAATTCGACTGGAACTCCTACGGCTCTTTCGACATCGTGTATATTCGCGTAAACGTAGAGTCGCTTGACTTGTTTCGCGATCTCTTCATTTCCGATGAGAAGTACTAGTTTCTTCCGAGAGTTCTCTTTCGCGAAGGAGAGAATGAAGTTTGACCAGAGGTAACGAGAACCTAGAGGTCGCCAGTCTTGCGAGAGGAGGGAAAGGGTTGATCCGAGTGAGCGCTGGGCTGCTAGGGAAGATGAAGGTGTGTCGATGAGAGATGTGGTGTCGCTGAAGAGCGGATCGAGGTGTTGGAAGATCTGAATAAGGATGTCGTAGGGAAGAAGGGGAGGCATCGTGGGGAAAGACGAAGATAAGGAGGATCGTGGAGCCGAATGAGGCTGATTCTGTCTGGTAAGATCATGAGGAAGGTCAGTGAGGGTCTAGTCCTCACTTTCAAGCTGTGCCGAACTCACCCTTGACTGTTGCAGAAGAGCGAGATCCTATCCGAGATGAAAATTGCGAAAGAGCGAGGAAACAGCAAAGTCGAAGGTGTTCAGGCTGTATCGGGCCTCTATACCGTTATTGAGAGATGTGAATATGCCTCCAAGGGCGTTCGAGTTGCTTGAACAGGTTGATAGTGAGAGGTAAGAGTTGAATGAGTCTCACTCTTCCTCTCGTTCAATAACTCCACAACAATCCTCAACTACTCGAATAACAAGCTCAGAGGCCCTCAATACCCTCTAGATACCCATCTGTCAATCTCAGTACCGATTACAGCCTCTTCAAATCATCTTCAATCTCAGTTCGTCACTGAATTCGGAACAACTCTCTTCGACTTGTACGGGATCAGATTAGGTGGGAAAGGGTAGTCAAGAGTAAGTCACACCTCACAATGTACGAGCAATATACGGAACGCTCTACAAGCTCATCGGGAGAGAAGGTCAATGTCCGAAATCTGAGCGGGGGAACTGAATGCTAATCCTCTCCACTCCTACAATCTGAGTAGATGGCAACGGCATTCACACTCATCCTGACATACGTCTTGGGAGGTCTCACCTTCATACCTCTCTGTATCGCCGCTTTCATCGCTTTCCTCTTCTACACTTCTCCCGTCGTTCTTCATCCTCCTCCTCCTTCTCCCTCGTTCACCAAACCGGATTTCACCACTCACTCCTCCGATCCAAACTCAAAACCAGTGAACGAGGAAGATCAAGAACCAGTGACAGTTTATCGGGCAGGATGGATTACGGCTCGAAGATCTTACGAACCTCAACTCAACACAAACAGTGATGGAACCTATGTAGGGATGCTCACGAGTGGGTATCGATCTTTCATGGACAATCGATCGAAGGATCCGAGAAGGTCGAAACCGAAAGATCGATTCTTTGCGGTTCTCAAGCAAAACATCTTGTTCCTTTACGAAAGCGAGGAACAGCAGGAGTGTTGGGCGGCGATCGAGGTGTCGAGTCATGATGTAGTGGTCTATCCCGAGGGGAACGTCGATGGAGAGTTTTGGGTCAAGAGGACAGCGATCGAATTGAAACCGAAAGCGAGAACTGAGGAAGATCCTGGGAAGGAGAAGACGGAGAGCACGGCGACTGCAGAGGCCACAGAGAAGGTCGAAGGACAGGCGGAAGGGCTTACTTACGATCCAGAAACGGGCAAACCTTTACCTTGGTTCATCTTTGCGAAAGTTAATTCCGACAAAGAAGATTGGTGAGTACCCTATCTCCCTCTTCTGCTTGCACAAAAACTCATACTTGCTCACATAGGTACCATTCTCTTGTTGTCGCCTCTCGTATCGGCACACCGACTTGCGCTTCCGAAACTGCCAAAGACCGAGCCCTCTTCTCATCAGACGACATGTCACACCTCGTCGACTCGATCGACTCCCTCCCCGACTCTATCCCCATGAGATGGTTCAACGCACTCCTCGGTCGAATCTTTCTCTCCGTCTACCGCACTTCCTCTCTCGAATCCTACATCACTTCCCGAATCGTTCGCAAATTGAAACGAGTCAAGATCCCCTCCATGCTCTCCGAGATTCAAGTTCGTGAAGTCGACGTTGGATCTTCGACACCGTTATTCTCGAAACCCATGTTGAAGGAGTTAACTCCCGATGGTGAAGCGAGTATGGAATGTCATGTTTCATACGTCGGAGCAGTAAGGATCACGATCGAAACCGTCGCTACTGTTTCAATCTCGTCGAGGTTCAAACCTTACTCGGTCAGACTCGTACTCGCAGTCGTGTTGGAAGAACTCGAGGGAACTCTCCTGTTGAAGATCAAGAAACCTCCGTCGAATCGAATCTGGTTTGGATTCACTTCGATGCCCAAGATCAAAATGGCTGTTGAACCGGTCGTTTCGACAAGGCAGCTCAAGTGGAGTCTCGTAACTTCGCCGATAGAGTCGAGGATTCGAGAAGTCGTACGTCCCGCGTGGCCTCTCTGAATCATATTACTAGACTGACGGGTGTTTTTAAAAAGATTGCCGAATCTATCGTTGTACCTCACATGGACGACCTCTCCTTCTTCTCGACTCTTCCTTTCCCTGCCACTGCTCGAGGCGGTATCTTCGGAGCCGCACTTCGCAAAGAGCGACCAGATCTCAACGTTCCAGCATCCTCGTCCGACACCACTACGAAAGGAGAAACGGATCTCATGTCACTTGTCGAAGGAGGTGAAGATGAAGGAGCGCTGGAAGACGAGGGTCAGAAAGAGAAAGCTCGAGAGTTGGAGGGAGTCTTGATCAGTGAAGGGAAGGAAACGGTTGAGAAAGCACGACAACGTGTCCGTCGACATTCAAATTCGAGCATGATTGAGGAGGAAGGAGGTTATTACAACCCAGCACTCGAAGCTAGATCACCTTCGAAGAAACCGAGTTCGATCAAGAGCACGAATTCTGCCGCTTCGACATCGGTCTCGAGTTTGGCCGGATTGGCGAGTGCTAGGTTGGCGAGTTGGAGGGAGAAAAAGGATGAACAGTATGCTGGAAGTAGTGAAGAGGCAAAGGAGAAGCTGGCGGCGGAAAAGAAGAGGTCGTCAAGTTGGTTCACCAAGAGCAATCCCACTTCACCTGCCCCACCTCATGCAGGAGGTCTCGTCTCCACCCCTTCGACTTCGTCTCTCGCTTCTCTTCCTCAAGTTCCCCCTCCAGCTACGAAACGACAGGATTCGACAAGTTCAGCTTCGACTACCGCTTCTTCTTTCCTTCCCCTCAACGAAACCGAAGCTCAACCTTCAGCTTCGACCTCAGCTCAACAACAAGAAGTCTCTGCAGCAAAGCTGAGGGAGATCTTGACGCAAAGAGCAGAGTCGAGGGATAGGGAGAGGAAGGAGAAGGAGTTGGCGGTCATCGAAGTGGAGCAGAAGTTGGCGGAGAAGAAGGCAGTTGACGAATCTCCTCAAGTAGCGATCCCTCCATCGACCGCGGAACGACAGCCTAGCAATCTCTCCCTCACTGCACCTTCCGATAGCTCCGCCTCTCTTCCCCTCATCTCGTTCGACGCTGCTTCACCCGTCGTTCCTGCTCAAGTTCCACTCCCTTCGTCTTCGCCGGATCTTGCAGCTACTACGACTGCTCCTCCCTTACCGAATCGACCAGCATGGATCAAGCCGACAGATCTCGATCTTCCAACTCCCGTCGCACCTCCCGCTTCTCTCCCTCCTCCTCCCCCTCCAATCCGTCGTTCACCCTCACATAACGCATCTGCTTCTGTCGATTCTCCCTCATCAGCCATCCCCTCAAATACCACTGCTTCTCTCCTCTCTTCATGGCGCGCGAAAGCAGCCGATAAAGAAGCACTCGCTCAATCCGTTCTTCAAGCAAAAGAGAGTATGAGGAAATGGGGAGCTGGGTGGAATGCTAGACGCACAGCTGGGAGACCTGCTGATGCAGAAGGAGCAGGGTTGATGCAAGAGACGACACCTACGAAGGAGGAGGATCAAGAGGATTACCGAGATTATAGGAAACGAGCAAAGTCCGGACTAGACGAGGCGTCTTATTATGGACCTTCAGAATCGAGGGAAGCTTCGCCTCCGATCTCACCCCGACGTCCTTCCCACACAAAGTCTCAATCGACCGCTTCTCCCTCTCGGATGAGAGCTTCCTCAACCGCTTCGACCCATTCTACCCTCGCAAACGCAACCGCACACTTCGATCCCGTTTCATCTTCCTCGACCTCTTCCCTTTCCGCCGTTCAACCACAATTGAACACTTCGAAACCTTTACCCGTTCCTTCGCCCTCGACCTCACCTTCGAAACCTCCAGGAATGATGGGAGGAAGTCCTGCTGGAGGGGGGTACGGCTATCGACCTGCGACGATGATGCAACTGCCAGGTATCCGCGATGAGAGCAGGAAGAAATTAGTCAGCGAGGATCATCTCGGAGGAGGAGCTGCGATCGTTGAAACGAAGAAGGAGGATTTGAATGGCAAGGAGAAGACGAAGGATGATTCAACAATCACTCTCGCGAAATCAGAGGTTACCATTGTTCCAACACCCTCGGAAAGTGTTCATCAAGAGATCGAAAAGGTCGCTCCTCCTTCTCTCCCACCTCGTCAACCTGAAACCTCTACTCCTGCACCTCTCCCCGCTCTTCCACCTCGCATCGAACAAGCTGTTCGACCTTTGCCGCTGGTGCCACCTCGTCCTGTCGTCGTCGACGAGCTCGAGCCAGCCGTAGTAGCTCCTCCCTCTTTACCTCCTCGATCGAAATCTCCACCTCAACTCGACACTACGGCCTCAGATCCTCCACCTACCACATCTAACGGTATCGAGGACTTGGCAGATGAAGCCGGATGGGGGATCGAGGAAGGTGAAGCTGGAGGAGAAGGAACGGCGAAGGAAAGATAATTTGATTTTCGATGAGCAAATCCGGGTTTGCAACTTGTTGATATCTCACTCTCTGCCGCTCTTTCAGTCCTCGTCATCGTCGTGAAAAGCAACAGATGCCGGGTAATTACACACATCGAGAGAGAGCAAAGCGAGAGAGAGAAGTGAACAATCTACAAAACTAGGTAACGTAAAACAAGCGATCGACGAGAAACAAACAAGCTGAACCTCCTTCCTTCCTTCCCATTCTATCTACCTCTGATCTATTTCTTAGCCTTCTTCGAAGCAGGACCGGCAGGAGTGCTAGCTCGAGAGACGTCACTCGCTCCATCTCCAGTTCCAGCGGGAGCCTTTCGCTTGCCCTTCGCAGCAGTAGTAGAAGGTCCAGCAGCACCGTTTGAACTTCCAGCTTCGCCAGTTGACTTGCGACCTCCACGTTTCTTCGGTTCTTCGTCGCCATTTTCGGGGGCGAACTCCTTCTCGACGAGACCGACAAGAGTAACGCATCGACGACCAATCTCGATAGCAGTACGCTATTGATAGGAGGCGAGTTAGAACGAGGACTGAGTGAGAATAGGCAGAGAACGCACCGATTTCATGAACCAGTCGAATCGGAAAGCGGGCCATTCGTTGATATCTCGCTTGATCTTGTCATAAGTGTCGTCCTTTCCAACACCGTATTTGGCCAGTTCGACGAGTAAGAATCGATCCTCATCGTCCGAGTAAGACTTGCCCTTCGTTTGGTTTGCGTACACGATCTTCATTTGTTGAAGAGGATAGGGAACGGAGGCGACCTTGGACTTGATGAGGTTCTCGACACGAGCTTCCTTCGCACGCTTGGCATCGGCAGTGGAGAAACGAGTCTTGAGGCGTTCGTATTCTGTGAAGGTGCGATGATTCCGTCTCATGAGCGATGTTTGAAGTGAATCATGAAAACGTGAACCAAACCCTTACCTTCAATCTCTGACCAGCGATCCCAGAAGACATCAGAGTACGCCTTGACTTGATCGACATCCTTCGTCAGAACTTCGTGAGCGATACCAGCGTAGTCGTCCTTCCCGTGTAACTCGACACCGCGACAGAAGAGTTGGAAATCCCTCTTGTTCCAATTTGAGAAACCAAGAGGAGAGAGCTCTTCCTTCTCTTTCTGTTCTTCTTCGGTAAGTGGTTCAGCTGTCGGAAAGAGTCCAGGTCAGCAAGCGAAGAAAAAGCGGAGATGTCCAGACGAGAAGACTGACCACTATCGATAGCAGCTTGTTCGGCGACTCGCTCTTCCTCTAGTTGTTCAGGAGTGATACCTTCTCCTCCCTTTCCGAGTACAGCCTTCTCTTCTCGTTGTTGCTGGAAAATCGACGCAGTCTGGTTAGCTCATCAATCGGAGTGGAATGAAATGGTGGGCTTACTCGTAGGTAAAGCTGTTCCTTTTCTTGGATCTCGATGAGGCGAGGAGGGAAGAACTTGTAGTCATCGCTGTAGAAATGCTCTCGACTCAGTATCAATCGAGAACGGCTGACAAGGAGAGGAGAACTCACGCGATGAGAGACTTGGGACCCCTAGGACCTCGAGCTCCTGGTCGAGCGATACCAGTCTGAAGAGCGTTGCTGTAGTACCCATCGATGTTGTAGTTTGATTTCCTCTCCCTCTTCGTCGGTTCGATCCAAAGAAGGTTCGCAAGTTTGTTCGCAGCAGCTTGTTGGTTCTTCTTTCCGTACTCTTCACCTTCCCACTCAGTCGTTGTTTGTGCAGTAGAATTGAAGATTTGAAGGTCGTCGAAGTTAAGTGAAGCGTATTTCGAGTTGAGCTCCTTCGTCTTCTCCTCTCCTCGTCGGATGATGTTGTCGATATCGTCTTCGATAGTCATCGATTCTTTCGCATTGATGATCTTCTCGGCACCGTGTTGAATCATATCGACTAGATCGTCCTTGTTCGCAGCTGTACGCACCTTTCGTTATCAGTATCGACGAAAGACACTCAAAAGGACAAGATGAACGTACTCTTGGTAGATGGTTGAGATCTTCCTTGTTGAATGACCAGTTGGTCCAACCTCAATTTTTGAGCTGCACGTTCCAAAACCTTCTCCTCGACTGCATTCTCCGTCACGAATCGGAAGACGTAAACTTGTTTCGTTTGTCCGATACGATGAGCACGATCCATAGCTTGCAAATCGGCTTGAGGGTTCCTGTAGTGAGGGGAGTCTCAAAGATCAGCTTCAAACTTGGGTGAGACAGGATCATCGGAACTCTCGAAACCTACCAGTCAGAATCGTAGAGAACGACGACGTCGGCAGAAACCAAGTTGATACCGAGACCTCCAGCACGAGTAGTGAGCAAGAAGATGAACTTTTCTGAACCAGGTTGGTTGTAAGCGTCGATTTGTTCCATTCGATCCTCGTGAGCAGTTCCTCCGTCAAGTCGGCAATACTCTACAGGAAGTATCCGAATCAGTCATGATCGAGCAAGCGAGAGAAAGAAAGGAGGGCTTACTATACTCTCGGAACAAACAGTAATCCTCGAGGATATCGAGTACACGACTCATTTGAGAGAAGATGAGAACTCGAGAACCTTTCGCCTTCATAGCTTTGAGAAGTTTGTCGAGTACCAACATCTTTCCAGCGGCTTCGACTAGATGTTCATCGGTGGTGAAAGGAGGTCCAGGTTCGGCTCCGTCGAAAAGGTAAGGGTGGTTGCAGCATTTCTGTTTTCGCGAGGATCCGAGTCAGCGAGACCCTCAAACGGTGAGAAGAGAGGGAGAGCGAGACTCACTCGAAGTTGCATGACAATGTTCTGTAACCTAGTCTTTCCTTCTTTCTTTCCTCCAGCTCCATTGACAGCATCAATATCCTTCTCCAAGATACTCTTGTACCACTTCCTTTGCATCTCGGTCATTCCGACGTAAACGTTGATCTCCTTCTTCGGTAAGAGAGACTTCTCCACATCCATCTTGACTCGCCGAAGGAGGAAAGGACGAAGAACGGAGTGAAGTTGTTTGACAACCTTGTTCGAAGCTTCATCTTCAGCAGCTTTGTCGATCGTTTTCGGTGCTAGGGCTTCACCGTTCTCTCCTTCTTCCTTGACTTCCTCGGCGGGAGCTTGCTTCTCGAACCATGCGTCGAAATCGGCGACATCCGAGAATACGTCGGGAAGAAGGAAACTGTACAGGTCAAATCCGATCAGACCACCAGTCTCTCGGTGGAGCAGCGAAATGAACGTACTTGAGTAGAGCCCACAGCTCGTGCAAGTTGTTTTGTAGAGGAGTACCAGTGATCAACATCCTTCCTCGAGAATCGAACAATCGAACGATTTGCGAAAGCATTGAATCGACGTTCTTGATTCGGTGAGCTTCGTCAATGACGATGTAAGCCCACGAGAGTTTCTTGAGTGCTGATTTCTCTCGAAGACACATCTCGTACGAGGCGATGAGAATGTCGAAATCGCCGGGAAGGATGCGTTCAGTGATGATCTTGGCCTACAATCAGGAATGAGATATTATCAGCAACGCAAGCAGAACTTCGCAAGAGAGGGAGAGAAATGTAGACTTACCCTTTCCTCCTTCGTTCCGGTCAAACTAACAGTGTTGAATCCAGGAACCCACTTCTCAATCTCTCGCCTCCAGTTATCGAGAGTACTCTTTGGCACTACGACGAGATGAGGACCATGGATGCCTCGGTGGAATTTGAGGTATCCGAGGAAAGCGATAGTTTGAAGAGTTTTACCAAGACCCTGCGAAGTCGCCTTAAGTTAGTCCAGAGTTGGCAATCTCAGACGAGAGAATGTGGCTTACCATTTCATCGGCGAGGATACCGTTGATACCATTGTAGTGAAGACCGCACATCCAGTTCAAACCTTGAACTTGGTATTCTCGCATCTTTCCTCCTTTGACGACTGTGGGCGAAGGAAACCAGCGTTAGCCTGACTGTATAGGAGCTAGCACAAAAAGTTCACTCACAAGCAGGTGATTCGGTGAAGACGAATGGTCCTTCTTCTCCCTCATCTCCATCTCCCTTTCCTTCGGCAAGAAGTTCAGCATCTTCTTCCTTCTCAGACTTTCGTCCACGGGATTGCGCAGCTTTGCCGCGACTATTCATTGTTCACAAGCTTCGTCGGTATCATCGAAAAGGCAGTAGAGTACGAGAGAGAATGTAGAACTTACCGACCCTTTTGCTTTCCTGCACTCTCAGCTTCCAACAGTAAGTTTGCGAATTCTGGATCACGCTGAGCTTTCAAGTCGCAGAAATGCTTGAAGAGATCGGTTTGACCGAGTAGGTAGGTGAAACGTTTGATTGAATCTGCTGATTTGAGGGAGGATTGTTTCGAACGACTACTTGCGAGCTACAGAGGACGATGAGAGCATATCAGCGAATCATCGACGACTCGACAGGCTCATAGAATGGGAAAGGAATGCAACAGAGCAGAACGTACCTTGTCGTCAAGCTTCTTCTTCGCTTCCTTCTTCGCAGTCATCTTCTTTCCATTCCCTTCCTTCATGACGACGTCACCACTAGCAGTACTCTCCACCTCACTATCTTCCTGTTCCTCCTCCTCTTCCTCCTCTGCTTCTCCTTCATCGTCTCCTTGCTTGACGGGTTCTACCGAATCTCCAGCTGTTGAAGGTACCCTCGATACTTCGTTTGATTGAGGAATGTAGTCTGATAATGCATCTGCTGGAGTTTCTGCTCCGTGACCGAGTGCCGAGATGGTTGGATTTGGATGAGACTGGAGAGGCCAGCGAATGTGCAGGTCAGTGGTCCGCTCGCGTATTCAGGAGATAGATGAGAGAGTATGTGACTCACTGCCATCACTCCTGAGAGGCTGGGAGTGGAGGGAGAGGAGGGAGAGTCGAAACAAGCGATGAGAGATCAAGTGCTGGCGAGTGATGCGGTCGAATGAAGCCGATTGAAGGTGTGCTCGCGCTAGGATTGGCTGTCTATAAGTTTCTGGCTGCTCGTAGAGTTGTTTGGCGAGCTGTCAAGTGAGTGTGGGAGCGAGAACGAACTCTTGTGACAATTCTCTCTCTTTCCTACCAATTTTTGCTCCCAATCTGCTTCATCTCACTTATCGCGGCACTTGTATGGGTTCATTCGGTAGCGACGATATACATACAGCCGAACAATAGGCGGACAATCCATCCGATCTATCCAACAGGTCGCAATCGTCGAGGAAACGCCCTCTTCGCTTCGCCGACCCCTCTTGCTCAGCGTCTTGTCCATACTTCTCTCTTGCTTTGCTTCCAAGAGGATCAGCTTGGACCTTAGAACACACGAGCCTGACTGCAAGCGAGTTGCAGCTGTCTACCGTCAACGTTTCGACGATTCTCGCTCTTCTCTTTTTCGCACTCGTTCTGAGCTGTCTCTCGCGGTCGCTCTACTCTCTCTGGTGCCTCTCTCAAGAACCTGACGTCGATGAGGCTACTCAGGGAACGATTGCGCGTTACAGCAATGAATGTTGCACCCAGTTTCTAAGCGAAATGTTGCGAATTCGAAACACAACACTGCCAAATGAGTCAAAGGTGCTACTGGATAGTCTCGTTCTTCGAGCAGATAACGACTTCGGATCTCATGGAAGAAGGGAGAAGAAAGACCTGCAAGCTCGGTGTGGGAGGGAAAGGGGAGGAGGACAGAGAAAAAGACAAGACTCAACTCGTCGCCGTATTCGAGATGACGACTAGCTAACGACACCTCCATCATGGAGTGCGTATAGACCTTTGAGAAACCATGAGTCCCCTGTTCAGAGCTTGAAAGCAATCTGAAGCTTCATGAGCAGAACAAGAGACCTGTTGCAAGAAAGACGGCGTTTGGTCAGCTCTCGACTCCCGTAGTCTCGTCAGCGGATTTGAAACATCTCATTCGCCGACCTTAGCCATACAGTAATGTCAAGCTGTTTGCTCGTCAACCCTTGATTTCGTGACTCCGAGTGGAGACGAGCGACCCTTTCCGAACTTCAAAACATAATTCACTTGGTTCCTTATGTACCTCATGATGAGGTCTAAGCGTTCTCATTCGTCGTGCTCGCAAGCTGTGTCGAAAGGTGGACGTGGCGGTGAGGGTGAAAGAAGGAAACACTTTGCGGGGCTCGGATCGAGCGATCGAGACGAGCTCACCTATGTCGTGGTGCCCTCCATCGAGAAGCAGTGGTTGCCTGGTGGGAAGTTGTGATAAAGGAGGGAGATGATTACAGGCAAGAAAAACAAGGTCCTAGCGGGACAAGGGCAAAAAACAAAGCTCGCCCAAACAAGCGAATTCGACCGCAACCAGACAAGGGCTTCCACACATCAGGCGAGCTACAGCGACATCGACTCGTACTTGTGACCGCAAAGACTCGAAGAAGTCGTCTTGCTTGTTTTGCGAATCGAGACGAGTTAAACGAATTAAGCGCGAACATCTCGGTCCGCTCTACTCCTCTCGTACGACGGACGCAACGACAGCAACAATAAGATCGGAGAATACAGGAAAGGGACAAAGGAAGTCTAGAATCGTAGCTAATCATTGTACTCCGATTCTTCGTTATGTCGAGTCGATTTCGAATGATGGTGAACAGCATCTATCGAAAAAGCGAGGCCAAGTCAGATCCAGTGCTGTGAGCACGAAGAGAGAGAAGACGCTTACCGTCATCGCTACTCAACAAACTCTCATCCTCCGAATCATCCTTGTTCCGTCGTTTCTTGTTCCTCTTTCCCATACACAACGCCAAGAAGAGTAAACCACCGACGACTACGAAAGTTGCGACTCCAACCATAATATAAGTTGACATTGAAGTAGAAGTGCTTGAGCTATCGGAGGAGGACGGATCAGAAGAGGAGTCGGAGGAGGATGAGTCGAGTGTCGTCGCGAGTGCTGTGCCAGTGCTGTGAGAATTCGAGGCAGAGGCTGTCGCTCTCGCTGTTGTTCCATCAGAGGCTGAATTTGAAGATCCCGTTTCTTTGACCTCGCCTGAACTTGACGATTCTTTCGCTTCACCCGATGAAGCTCCAGTTTCTTTCGAATCGCTCGAGGATGCTGTGGTCGAAGTCGCATCAAGGTCGACAGGAGCTGGTTGCGAAATGGTCGGAAAGAACGACAGAGCTCGGGTTTCTCCTGCTCTGTACGAGAAGCTCGGTAAGCATTCCTCGTTTGGTGAGGAAGATACGAGGGGGTTACTCACGAGTCGTCGGATGGCAGCCCGATGTAGGAACCGAGAGCAATCGACGTCTCACCAGAAGGATCAGAAGAGAGCCATGTCGTAATGCTGTACCCTCTTACCTTCGATCAGTACTTGCAAAATGGAGACTGAGCGAAAAAAGGTAGCGCACTCGGCAGTGTTATCCAATCCCTCCCATGCGCACAGCACTTTGACAGTCCAGCTCTCTCCGTTTCCTTCAGCGCTATACCAAGTCCACTTTTCACCATCTGGACTGCATCCCCAAGTCGAACCATTCTTGTCGATCCCTCCCGAAATCGAAACGAAGTCTCCGCCTAATCGCGAACGAGCCTACTCCGTCAGCAGAGGACGAAGGAGAGCGAAGAGTGAGAAGCGTACCTCGAAAAGTAGCACTAGCGTTACAATAAGCTGCACTCGCTCCTTTCATCCTCACTCCCTCCGAGATGAGCTCTATCTCTTTCCACTGCTTGTCTTCTGGCGATCTTTCGTCACAGAGGTATTCGATTTTCGTATCGTTCCACCAATACTGAGTCGGTTCTGTCATAGACATGGTGGGAAGAGCGCGTTTCGAATTGCGGAAGTGTCGTAGGAGAGAGCGAAGAGGAGCTGAGGTTTCGAGCTGGAGAAGGGACAGATCGAGGAGATGTCGAAAGAGTTGGGAAAAGGAGGAGCAACGATCCGTGAGTTGCGAAGGGGACAGGAGATGGATCGGGCGTCGCAAACGAGAAGGAGAGGGTGTTGTTGTACAGGTGTGGAAGAGGGAAGAGAGAAAGGAGGGAAGAGGTTAGGGGAACCAGCTGGAAACAGAACTCCGAAATTCCGCGGCGAAGATCGAGATTTTGGGGTTGAGCAGGAGTAAGGAGAGTAAGGAGTAATGACGAGACAGGAGGTTGAAGGAGAGGACGAGGAAGAAGGAACCGGAGGAAGGAACGACGTCGAGAATTTCAGTTCATGTCCTCGCCGAAGAACTTGCAGATATCGACCTCCTCCGAATACTCGTAGTCCATGAAAGATGTATTCATCTTGGGTCGAAGCATCGGACTCTGCAAAGTTAAAGGGCGTGAGCGTCCAGCGGTGAAGCGAAACAAAACGGCGAGAACCGAAAGGACCCACATTACGAACCCAGTGCCACTCGAGCTCTTTTTCTCCGGTTTCAGAGTCCTCCCCTTCGTAAGTAAGTAGTTGAAAGCTCTCCTGAATACCATCGGTACCAACCATCTGACCAAAGAACCACGAGTCTGAAGGAGGCAGTTCGTGCCAATTCTCGAGGTAAGCGAAATCCTCGAGTGGTGCCGATGGAAAGACGAGTCCTTCGAGAACGAACCTTTCGATTCGAGGTGGAAGTCGGTCCAGCAGGTCCTCGAGCGAGACTGGCGACCAGTAGTATTCTCCTCGAGATTGCGAATTGTCCCATTTGTCCCAATTTCTGCGAAGAAGGACATGCGAGAGATGCTGGAGGCCAGTCAGCGCCGTCGAGAGTGCCGGTAATACTTCCTGCTGTTTCCCGCCTCTCAGTCGGAGAGAGAGCCGTTCGAGGGCAGGGAAGGATGCGATCCATTGCGGCAGTTCGTCGTAGTTCGAGATCCCGTTTCCGTGAAGGTATAGCTCCCTAAGGATGGCGGGGTCGATGGCTCGTCCAAGGATTCGACACATTGCGGTAGGCTCACCTCCTAGCCTGACAGTCAGGACTAGGACCGGAGACTGAACGATTCCTGCGGCGATTTCCGTGGTCGGATCGTAGTCGGTATACTGCTAAAGCTCGTGGCCGCAGAATTCGTCGAAGGAGAGCTTGAGGTCCAGGAGAGCGGGAAAGCCGGATACGAGGATACTGGCGAACCGTTTGAGACTCAAATTCGGCCAGAAGAGTTCGAAAGTCTCAAGTTTCCGAAGTCTCGACTATTCGTCGTAGAAGAACTCTTCGATATTCTCTCTTGGGTCCCCGTAAATGTGACCTCCGTTGTCAGGGATGAAACGGCATCTGAGAGTAATGAGGTTTTGACATCGGCGGACGATTTCGAGGAGCGAATCCATCTTTGAAGCCTCCCAGTTGACAGCTTGGGCGGCAACGTTTGGGTCCTCTTTGACGAGTGTAACGAATTGTACGAGCTCCGCTAGGTGAGGGTAAACATCGAGATGTTTCTTAAAGTTGATCGTCCCGTTTCCATCCATCGCGAGGAACAATTCCTTCCACAGTAAGCGTCTCCCAATCGGGGTCCACCGACGATTGACGGAGATGATGTTCTTCGCAAACTCATAGACATCTCCGAGGATGGTGAGGTCGTCGTTGACAATATTGACGGTATCTTCGAGTAATTCGGTCGGAAGTGAAGGTACAGGCATCGTCGAAAGTCGAAGTTCGTCTTTTATTGGGCTCGGTAGGGCGCAGTTAATCTGTAGGACCCTAGAACGATCAGCTCTCGCATCCAGCGGCAGTCAAGGCAGAAATGGGAAAACTTTACGAGGATGGAATCGAAGAATGTGTAACAAAGTCCACCAAGGTTTCTCGCGCTCGTCCGATAAGATTCGAGTGATCTTGATGCGTCTGCTTGAGTTCCGAAGTCGATC
>Ga0308170_10001891_pt1 | contig 18751 bp, 18 predicted proteins | sample PhyBR2_2_FD_202136 | JGI IMG/M metagenome (GOLD analysis project Ga0308170, IMG submission 202136) | Phyllosphere microbial communities from UC Gill Tract Community Farm, Albany, California, United States - DLSLSB.R2 | ecosystem: Host-associated > Plants > Phyllosphere > Unclassified | place...
AGCGAGTACTGCCGCACCAGGTCGCCCAGACGCAGGTCGATGTGCGCACCGGGCGACCAGGCGGGCAGTGCAGCCCTGGACGGGTCGACCAGTCGCAGCCGGCGGACGCCGGACGCCGGCGCGTCGATCGCCTGGATCTGCAGCTTGAGCTCCTGCTCGGCCGTGGGCTCGGGCACGGTGTGCACCGCGTTCACGGCGTCACCAGCTCGCGGTCGGGGGAGACGGGCGCGGGTGCACCGGCCGGCTCGTCCGCCGAGCCGTGGGTCGCCGGATGCGCGAGCAACCAGTCCCACAGCTCGATGGGGTCGGTCGCCTCGTGCGGGGCGCCGCACCAGCAGTAGCCCGCGAGGACGTCGGTGTTGAGCTTCCAGACCACGCGGTAGACCGTGCGGCCGGTGAGCATGCGTGACGGCGGGGGCAGATCGGCCTTCACCGGGGCTCGGAGCTCGGTCATCAGACCGTCTCCGCGACGGGATCGGCGGCATCCTCGCGGGCCGCGATCAGCTTCTTCAGGATGCGCCGGGCGGCGAGACCCCCGGTGTCGATGTTGATCGACAGCTCCTGGTAGTGCTCCTTCTCGCCCTCGACGACCTCCTCGAGGATGTTGAGCGCGACCACGTCCTGCATCACCACGGTGTGGTTGTTGGTGGCGAGATACTCCGTGACCTTCTCGTCGCCGAGCGCGAAGTCGCGCGCGACCATCCAGAAGTCGTGGGTGGAGTGCTCGGTCTCCGGCGTGATCCCGTAGGTCACCTCGACGTGGAAGGCCTGGTCGTCGGGGCCGTCCGCGGGAGGCAGGACGCCGACGGGCGCGATCCGGCTGTGCAGCAGGTACAGGCACGGCGCGTGGTACTCGACGTCCTGCCAACGCGTGATCCGACCCTGGATGCCGGTGGAGTTGGCGTAGAACGGCGGGCACTCCGCGTCGTCCATGTGCCGGCTGACGTAGACGATGTTGGCGTCCTCGTCGACCTCGGTGGTGATGGGTGTCTCCGCGACCTCTGGGGTGCCGATGTAGCCGCCGTGGAGGTAGGTCTCGTGGGAGAGGTCCATCAGGTTGTCGACGAGCAGGCCGTAGCGCGCCTGGATCGGCTCGCGACCCCGGACGACGGTGTAGTCGGGGCTGTCGAGCCAGGGCGCGCGGGGAATCAGCGCGGTGTCGGCGAACTCGGGGTCGCCGATCCAGACCCAGACGAACGAGTCCTGCTCGTGCGCCGGGAAGGAGGGCACGCGGGCGGCGCGGGGGATCCTCTTCTGCGCCGGCGCCGCGACGCAGCTGCCGCTCTTGTCGTACGTGAAGCCGTGGTAGCCGCAGATGATCTGGTCGTCCTTGAGGTGGCTCAGCGAGAGCGGGTAACGCCGGTGGACGCAGCGGTCCGCGAGGGCGACGACCTCACCCGCCGAGGTCCGGTAGAAGACCAGGGGCTCGCCACAGATGGTGCGGCCGAGCAGGCCCTGCTCGACCTCACTGCTGTAGGCGGCGATGTACCAGTGGTTGAGCGGCCAGCTCGGCATGGGGACTCCCGGTTCTCGGAGGAAGGTGTGCCCTTCGAGGATGCGATGGGGGGCGTGACCGCCGACACATGCTTTCCGGCTACCGGAAGACATACTGGAGGCATGCCCGCCTCCGCGACCGTCGGCTCGCTCACCACCAAGACGCTCGACGTGCTGGCCGCGTTCACCAGCGCCCAGCCGCGGCTGAGTCTGTCCGAGGTGAGCCGGCGCACCGGGCTCGCGCTCACGACCGCCCACCGGATCGTCGCCGACCTCGTGGCGTGGGGAGCCCTCGAGCGCACGGGCGCCGGCGACTACGAGCTCGGCCTCAAGCTCTGGGAGCTCGCCTCGGTCGCTCCGCGCGGGCTGCCGCTGCGCGAGATCGCGCTACCGATCATGGAGGACCTCTACGAGGCGACCCACGAGAACGTGCAGCTGGCGGTGCGGGACCACCTCGACATCGTCTACCTGGAGCGACTCACCGGGCGCAACGCCGTACCGGTGCTCACCCGGGTCGGCGGGCGCTTCGCGATGCACGCCACGGGCGTGGGGCTGGTGTTGCTCGCACACGCACCTGCCGCGGTCCAGGAGGAGGTACTGGACGGCCCGCTCCGGCGCTGGACGCCGCACACGGTGACCGACCCGGCGCGGGTACGCGCGGTCCTCGCGGACGTACGCCGCGGCGACGTCGCGATCAGCGATCGTCAGGTGACCGACGACGCCGTCTCGGTGGCCTGCCCGGTGCGCGGCGCCGACGACAGCGTGGTGGCCGCTCTCTCGGTGGTCTTCCACGCCGACGGCCCCGTGTCGGCGCAGGCGATCGCCCCCGCGCTGCGCGCTGCCAGCCGGACGATCTCGCGGTTGCTGGGCTCTCCGACCGCGCGGCAGCAGCCGGCGGGGTCGCGGCGACGTACGGGCGGCTCGTGACGCGACGACGGGCGCCGACTGTCGTCGGCGCCCGTCGTCAGCGGAGGGGAGCGGGTGTCACTGCGGGGCGGAGCCTTCGGCGACGGCCACGAACGTGTGCTCGTGCTGGCGACCGCCCAGCATCAGGGCCGCGACCAGCGCTGCGAGCAGCGCGGCGATGCCGCAGACCAGGTAGCCGATCGAGTACGCGTGCGAGAGCGCGTGGAAGGCGACGTCCTTGAGGGGGTTCGGCGGGTTCGGGATCGCGTTGGCGCCCAGCGGGCCGGAGTTGACCGCTCCCTTGAGGGGCGGCGGGACGTCGGTGCTGGAGTTGAACGCGTCCATCGCGCTCTGGAGCTTGGGCGAGCCTGCGATCTTGGCGCTGATCGCGTTCGCGGCATTGGTGAGTGCGATGGCACCCACGATCGCCGGCCCGAGCGTCAGGCCGAAGTCGCGCAGCATGCTGGTCGCACCGCTGGCCATGCCGGCCTTGTCGGTCGGCACGCTGTTGACCGCGACGACCGTGATCGCGGTGACCGCGGTCTTGAAGCCGGCGCCGATGACGAGCAGCGGGATGGCCATCACCCAGACCCCCGCGTGCGAGGCAGCGGGAAGCGCGGCCAGGGCCAGGTCGCCGATGCCGATCAGGCCCATGCCCACGGCGAGCACCCAGCCGGGGTTGTACCGCTGCAGCATCTTGGCGCTGACGGGGAAGAGCACCACGCCCATGATGTTGAGCAGGATGAAGCCGCCGGCCGTCTTCAGCGGCGAGTACTCGAGGATCGCGGAGAGTCGGATGCTGGTGGCGTAGGCGGTGCCGAGGTAGGCGAACATGCCGAGCACTGTCACCACCGCGGAGACGGTGAACATCCGGTTGTTGAACAGGTTGAGCTGGATCAACGGCTTGTCGACGCGCCGCTCGATCACCACGAAGACCACCATGAAGACGACGAAGGCGACGAAGCTGCCGATGACCTTGGCGCTTCCCCAGCCGTCCTCCGCGCCCTGGATCACGCCGTACAGCAGGGCGAACAGGGAGAGCGCGACGGTGATCTGCCCGGGCCAGTCGAGCGAGCGGCCGACGGGCGAGGACGAGTTCTGCGCTGCCAGGATCGTGATCAGGGCACTGAGCGCAGCCATGACCGCCATCGCGAGGAAGGCGTAGCGCCAGCTGGAGAACGCGCCGCCGGAGTGGTCGATCTTGGCGAGCAGGCCGCCGATCAACGGCGACATGAAGCCGCCCGCGGTGAGGGCGGCCGCCCAGATGGAGATCGCGTGGGCCCGGTCCCTGACGGTGTGGGTCCCGGCGGCGATCATCGCCACCGAGGTCGGGAAGATCGCGGCCGCGCCCAGGCCGGAGATGACCTGGCCGGTGAGCAGCACGCCCACGCCGCTGGAGGGGGTGAAGAAGCCGAAGAGACCACCGATGGCCATCAGCAACGCGCCGATGGCCAGCAGTCGCTTGCGCCCGAAGAGGTCGCCGACGACGCCGAAGGAGAGCTCGAAGAGGGTCACCGGCACCAGGAAGGCGTCGGAGACCCAGGTGAGCTGGGTCGAGGTGGTCCCCAGGTCCTGGTTGATGTAGCCGTTGATCACGGCAGGGATGCTGACGCCGACCTGCGCGACGAAGCACGCGCTGATGGCGGCCAGCAACGTGCCGGTCGTGAGCTTGGGCAGCATCGCAGAGGCGCCGGGTGTGGCGAGAGTCTCACTCATAGGCGTGAGCAAACCACATCGGAAACCTGATGTACAGGTTTCCTGATCAATTCGTTTTGGCCGCCCGATGCGCGCCGCGGCACCTCGTGCCTCACGGCCTGCCGGGGGCGTCCGGGCGGTGCAGGGCCTGCCGGCACAGCTGGATCGAGTGCCGCAACGTACGGGCCTCGTCGTCGGACATCAGCGACAGCATCTGCCGCTCCAGGGCGACGACCGCGGGCCGCAGGTCCGACAGCAGTCGCTCTCCCTCGGGAGTCAGCGCGATGACGAGTCGGCGACGGTCGGCGGGGTCGCGGTGCCGCTCGATCAGGCCCCGATCCAGCAGGGCGGTCACCATGTCCGCCATGCTCTGGGCCGTCACGAACGAGAGCCGTGCCAGGTGCGCGGCGGTCAGGTCCGGGTGTCGCTCGAGCACCGTCAGCGCGGTGTACTGCAGCGCGGTCAGGCCGACCGGTCGGGCCAGCTCGTCCAGCTCGGCGCGGACGGCGAGCTCGACCTGCTTCATCATGTAGAGCAACGTGGGTGGAGCCGCAGTCGGCTGCGGCCCCGTCGTCGCGGCGGTGTCCGTCATCGCAGGCCTCCTCCGTGCCGGCAGGTCACCGGCGGACGGCAGTCATCCTAGGGACCGTCCCTCAACCGAGCCCCAGCACTCCGGCGGCGTTGTGCTTGAGGATGCCCGGCAGCACCGCCGGATCGACCAGCTCGGTGAAGTCCTCCAGCCACCGTTCCGGGGTGATCAGGGGATAGTCGCTGCCGAAGAGCACCTTGTGCCGCAGCATCCCACCGGCGGCGCGGACCAGCTCGGGCGGGAAGTACTTCGGCCTCCAGCCGGACAGGTCGATGTAGACGTTCGCTTTGTGGGTCGCCATCGAGAGCGCTTCGCCCTGCCAGGGGACGGAGGGGTGCGCCAGGATGACGGTGAGTCCGGGGAAGTCGGCAGCGACGTCGTCGAGCAGGATCGGGTTGGAGTAGCGCAGCTTGATCCCGCGCCCGCCGGGCAGCCCCGCGCCGATGCCGTTCTGGCCGGTGTGGAACAGCGCCGGCACACCGAGCTCCTCCAGCTCGCTCCACAGCGGCCGGAAGGCCGGGTCGTCGGGGGAGAAGGCCTGCAGGCTGGGGTGGAACTTGAACCCGCGCACGCCGTACTGCTCGACCAGCGTCCGAGCCCGCCGTACGGCCGCCTCTCCCTGGTGGGGATCCACCGAGCCGAAGGGGATCAGGACGTCGTTGTGGGCGGCGGCAGTCTCGGCGATCTCCTCGCTCGACAGGGCTCGATGGCCGGTGGCCGTGGTGGCGTCGACGGTGAAGACGACCGCTGCCATCCCCGCCGCGCGATAGCGGTTCGCGAGGTCCTCGACCGTGGGTGTGCGGCTCTCCGCGCCCTTGAAGTAGGCCGCGGAGGCATCCATCAGCTCGTCGTCGAGCGAGTGGTGACCGTGGTCGTCGGCCTCGACGTGGACGTGCACGTCGATCGCGGTGACGGCAGCGAGGTCGATACGGGGCTCGTAGCGGGTCATGGGGTCACCTCTCGGAGTCGGGACTTCACCAGCTTGCCGGACGCGTTGTGCGGCAGTTCCGGTACGAAGACGACCGAACGGGGCAGCTTGTAGCGCGCCAGCCGGCCGTCGAGGTGGGCGAGCACCCCGGCGGCGTCGAGCTCGGCGCCGGGCCGGGTGACCACGTAGGCGCGACCGACCTCGCCCCAGCGATCGTCGGGGACGCCGATCACGGCGCACTCGGCGACGGCGGGATGGCTGTGCAGGGCCCGCTCGACCTCGGCAGGATAGACGTTCTCTCCGCCGGAGATGTACATGTCCTTGAGCCGGTCCACGATGCGGAGGTAGCCCTCCTCGTCGCGTACCGCCAGGTCGCCGGTGTGGAGCCAGCCCTGCTCCGCCGACGCGGCGTCGAAGGCGTCGACGGTGGCCCGTTCGTCGCGCCAATAGCCCGGGGACACGTTGGGGCCGGAGACCAGGACCTCGCCCGGCTCGCCGATCGCGGTCTCGCGTTCGCCGTGCACGTCGGAGGCGACCACCCGCACGTCGCTGAAGAAGCACGCGCTGCCGGCGGACCCGAGCTTGCGCACGCCGTCGGCCGCGCGGAGCATCGTGACGCCGGGGGAGGCTTCGGTCAGGCCGTAGCCCTGGACGATCATCAGGCCTCGGTCGAGCCAGGTGTGGAGCAGTGACTCGGGAATCGGCGCGCCGCCGCTGAGCGCGAGGCGCAGGCTGTCCAGGTCGGCCTCGGCGAAGCGTGGCGCCGCCGCCAGCGCGAGGTACATCGACGTGACGCCGAACAGCAGGCTGACCCTCATCGACTCGATCAGGTCGATCGCGCGCGCGGGGTCGAACTTCGCCTCGACAAGAGCGGTCCCGCCCTTGAGGACGGTCGGGAACAGCACCTGGTTGAGCGCGGCGGTGTGGAACAACGGCGCCGTCACGAGTGCGACCTCCTCACTGGTCACGTCGACGTCGACGAGGAGGTTGTAGACGTTCCAGATGACGTTGCCGTGGGTGAGCATGACGCCCTTGGGGCGGCCGCTCGTGCCGGACGTGTACTGGATCATGAACAGGTCGTCGAGCCCGATCGGCTCGTCGACCTCGGTCTCGTCGGCGCTCTTCAGGTCGTCGAGCCCCGCTCCACACGCCCGGACGAAGACGACCGTCTCGATGCCCAGGGCGCTGATCGTCGGATCCGTCGTCGGCGACGCCAGCACGTCCTCGGCGAGCAGCAGGCTCGCGCCGCTGTGCTCGAGCACGTACGCCAACTCCGGGACCGCGAGCCGGGTGTTCACCGGTACGAACACGGCCCCGAGCTGGGCGGTGGCGAACATCGCGACCACCAGCTCGACCGAGTTGAGCCCCAGGAAGGCGACCCGGTCGCCCCTGCCGATGCCGCGCTGTCGCAGCCCGTGGGCCAGCCGGGTCGCACCCCGGTGCAGCTCGGCGTACGTCGTCGGCACGCCGTCTTGGACCAGCGCCGCCTTCGTCGGCGTCATCCTGGCCCGGCGCCGGGTCCAGGAGCCGAGGCCGTTGTCCCTCATCACATCCCTTTCTCGGCGTCGGCGAGGTCGGTGAGACCGGCGCGTTGTTTCAGCGCGATCAGCTCGCTCAGGGCGCGGTCGCGTCGGGCTAGGAGGTCGCGCTCGCGTCCGCCCATCTCCTCGCGGACGCCCTCGACCAGCTGCTCGGACAGCTCGGGCGTGAGGTGTGGCGTGCCCAGGTCGTCCCACCAGTCGACCATCGGGGGACCGAGGTGCTCGAGCACGTGGGTCAGGCCGCCGGGGCCGCCGGAGAGGTGCTGGGTGGCGATCGGGCCGAGCAGGGCCCAGCGCAGTCCGGGCCCCGATGCGACCGCCTGGTCGAGATCGGCGACCGTGATCGCGCCACGGCGCACGAGGTCGTAGGCCTCGCGCCACAGCGCCGCCTGCAGCCGGTTCACCACGTGGCCCGGCAGCTCGGCGCGGACCCGCACCGGGCGGCGGCCGAGAAGCGTCATCACCTTCATGGTCGCCGCGATGGTCTCCTCGGAGGTCGTCCGGCCTCCCACGACTTCGACCAGCGGCACCAGGTGCGGTGGATTGAAGGGGTGCGCGACCACGACGCGCTCGGGGTGGCGGCAGGCGTCCTGGAAGGCACTCGGACCGAAGCCCGACGAGCTGCTGGCCAGGACCACGTCAGCAGCAGCCGCCTCGTCGAGGACGGCGAAGAGCTCACGCTTGACGTCGACCCGCTCGGGGCCGGACTCGATGACGAGGTCCGCAGCCGCGGCAGCCTCGGCCGGATCGCTGTGGACGTGGAGCCGGTCGAGGGTCTCCTCGTCGGTGGCGAGCTCGGCGAGGTGTGCGGTGATCGCGGTGCGCAGCCGCTCCTCGGTCGCCGGGTCGGGGTCCGCTGCGTGCACGGTCAGGCCCTTGGCGAGCGCCAGCGCGCTCCAGCTGCCGCCGATGGAGCCCGCCCCGATGACGGCCACGGCGTTGATGTCGGTCCTCATGCGCGGGCCTCCTGCCGGCCGGCGTCCGGTTCGGGGGCGCGCTGGGCAGCGAGGGCGATGAAGGCATCGAGCACGCTCGGATCAGCGAGCGCGTCGCGGCTCACCACCTGGGCCGCGGGGGTGCCCTGGAGGATCCGCTTGACCGGCAGCTCGAGCTTCTTGCCCGTCAGGTTGCGCGGGACGGCAGGCACGCCGACGATGCGGTCGGGGACGTGCCGTGGCGAGAGCGCCGCACGCAGCGCCGAGCGCACCGCCCCGGTCATCGCGTCGTCGAGCTCGCCGTGACCCGGTTCCGTGGCGACGAAGAGGATGAGCTCGCCGTTGCCGCCTGCCGGGTCCTCCAGATGCACCACCAGGCTGTCGGCCACGCCCGGCAGCTCCTCGACCACCCGGTAGAACTCCGCGGTGCCGAGCCGCACCCCGCCGCGGTTGAGGGTGGCGTCGCTGCGGCCGGTGACCACGCAGGCGCCGTCGGGCTCGAAGACGATCCAGTCGCCGTGTCGCCAGACACCGGGGTAGACGTCGTAGTAGGTGGCGCGCAGCCTGGTGCCGTCGGGGTCGCCCCACAGGCCGACGGGCATGGACGGCATCGGCGCTGTGACGACAAGCTCGCCGGGCTCGCCGATCACCTCGTGACCCGCCTCGTCGTATGCGTGCACGTCGACGGCCAGAGCGCGACCCGAGATCATCCCCGCGCGCACCGGCAACAGGGGGTTGTTCTGCACCAGGCCGCTGCACACATCGGTGCCGCCGCTGCCGACGTTGAGCTGTACCTGCGGGCCGAGCTGCTCGCCGATCCACGCATAGCCCTCGGGCGGAAGCGGCGAGCCGGCCGAGCCGACGACCCGGATCTTGAGGTCGAGCTCGCTGAGCTCCAGGCCGGCGGAGCGACACGCCATCACGAACCCCGGGCTCGCCCCCATCAGGGTCGCGCCGGTCTGCTCGGCCAGGCGCCACTGCCAGGTGAGATCCGGGTACGCCGGGTCGCCGTCGATCATCACGATGGTCGCGCCGACCAGGAGGCCAGAGGCCAGCGCGTTCCACATCATCCAGGCGGTGGTGGAGTACCAGAGCATCACGTCGCCAGGGCCGAGGTCCCAGGACAGGGCGTGGTTCTTCAGGTGCTCGAGGGTGATGCCGCCGTGGCCGTGCACGATCGCCTTCGGCTTGCCGGTCGTGCCGGACGAGAACAGCACCACGAGCGGGTGGTCGAACGGCACCGGCGTGGTCGTGGGGATCGGGTCGGTCACCTCGTCGAGCAGGGCTGGCCACGAGGAGGCGCCGGCGACGCGCCACGCGCCGTACTCGATGTCGAGGACGTGGCGCACGCTCGGCAGCTCGGCGACGATCTCGGCGACCTGGCCCAGGCGGTCGATGGGCTTCGCGCCGTACTGGTAGCCGCCGGCGACGAGCAGCACGACCGGCTCCACCTGAGCGAAGCGATCGATCACGCTTCGGGGGCCGAACTCGATCGCGCAGCTGGTCCACACTGCGCCGAGCCCCGCCGCTGCGAGGAACGCGACGAGCGCCTCGGGTGTGTTGGGCAGGTAGCCGGCGACCCGATCGCCCGGTCTGACGCCGAGGTCGACCAGCACCCGGCGCGCACGAGCGACCTGGTCGCGCAGCTCGCGCCAGGTCAGGTCCGTGTCGGTCCGGGCCTGGGACCGGCCGAGGACTGCGGGCGCGTCGTCCTCGACGCCGGCGCCGCGCACGGCCTGCTCGGCGTAGTTGAGCAGCGAGCCCGGGAACCAGACCGCGTCGGGCATGGTTCGTTGCGCGAGCACGGCGGTGCGACGGCCGTGATCGGCCACCTCGAAGAAGTCCCACACCGCCGACCAGAAGCCGTCGAGATCCTCGACCGACCAGCGCCAGAGCGCCTCGTGGTCGCGCAGATCCAGGCCGCGCTGCTCGTGCACCCACCCGAGGAAGCGCCCGACCTGGGTCTTCTCCAGGACGTCGGCGGGAGGCCGCCAGAGGATGTCGCCAGTCCGGGTGGTCATCGGTCCGTCACCTTCTGCGCTCGGCCGTCGAGGAAGGCCTGCATCCGCTGCTTCGCGTCGTCGGTGCCCTGCGCGATGGCGGCCATCATCGACTCCATCAGGTAGCCCTCCCGGGGGTTCGCCTCGGCGATGCGGGGGAGCGCCTGGATGACGGCGAAGTTGGTCTGGAAGGCGTTCTCGGCGATCCGCGCCGCCAGCTCGAGGGCCAGGTCGAGTCCGGCGCCGTCGTCCGCGACGTACTGCGAGAGTCCGAGTGCGGCGCCCTCCTCGGCGTCGTACCGGCGTCCGGTCAGCATGAGATCGGCCATCCGCGAGACGCCGATGAGGCGTGGGATCCGGACGGATCCACCGCCGCCGACGAAGATGCCGCGCATCCCCTCCGGGAGCGCGTAGAAGGTCGAGCGCTCCGCGACGCGCAGGTGCGCCGCAGCGGCGAGCTCCAGGCCGCCGCCGACGACGGCGCCCTTGAGGGCGGCGATGACCGGGACCGGTCCCTGCTCGATCGCGTCGAAGACGCGATGCCACATCCGCGAGTGCTGGATGCCGGCGATGGTGTCACGTCCGGCCATCTCGGCGAGGTCGAGGCCGGCGCAGAAGTGGTCGCCATCGGCGGCGATCACCACGCACGCGATCCTCTCGGGCAGATGGGTGAAGAAGCGCTCGATGCCCAGCACCGTCTCGTCGCTGAGCGCGTTGCGCTTCTCCGGGCGCGCCAGCGTCAGGACCGCGACCTTGTCGATGCGGGTGACGCGCAGGGTCGCGGGCAGCGCGACGGGCGACGCGATGGAGCCAGTGGACATCAGACCTCCAGAAGAACAGGATTCCTGATGATTCAAGCAGGTGCTGTGGCTCGACGCAAGGGCGCCTACGCCTACGCGCTCGGCGGAGCGACCAGGCTGCGGGCGATGCCCTGGGCGGCGACCTGAAGGGCGGCCACGAGCCGCGGTCGGGTGCGGCGCAGGTCGGGCACCACGAACGCGAGCGCGGCGACGACCTGCTCGTGGACGATGATCGGTACGGCGACCGAGCAGGCGCCGGGCGACATCTCCTCGGCGGTGGTGGCGAAGCCCTCGGTGCGCACCTTCGCGAGCTGTTGCCGCAGTCGCGCGGGTGTGGTGATCGTGTACGCCGTGAAACGGCGCAGCGGCGCGGTGAGCACTGCCTCCTGCACCTCCGGGGACGCCCAGGCCAGCAGGACCTTCCCGACGCCGGTGGCGTGCATGGGCAGCCGGGAGCCGATGGTGCTCACGATCGGCACGGAACGGTGTCCTGCCAGCCGGTCGACGTAGAGCGTCTCGTGGCCGTCGCGCACGGCGAGGTGGACGGTCTCGAGCGTCGCGCCGTACAGGTCGTGCAGGAACGGCGAGGCGGTCTCGCGCAGCCCCGTCTGCACGGGGGCGAGGAGTCCGAGGTCCCACAACCGGCGCCCGATCACGTAGCCCCCGGACGGGAGCCGACGCAGCGCGCCGTGCCTGACGAGCTCGGCCGCAAGCCGGTGCGTGGTGCTCAGCGGCAGTCCTGAACGGTCGGAGAGGTCGGCCAGGCGCAGCTCGCGGTGGTGCTCGCTGAAAGCTCCCAGTAGGGCGAACACGCGTGCGGTCACGGAATCCGTCATCGCCCACCTTCCATTCAATGGAAGTGTAGCGTGGTAACGCCGTCGGGAGGCCGACATGATCTCGGCCGTGAGCACCCCCACCCAAGCGGAGATCTCGGACGAGATCGCCCGCCTCGCCGAGACGACGGCGCCCGGCGAGGCGCAGCCGCGGATCGACTACCCGCCGTACCGGTCGAGCATCCTGCGCCACCCGACCAAGGACCCGCGTCATGTCGACCCGGAGACGCTCGAGCTGACCGCCCCGTGCTTCAGCCAGCGCGACGTCCACCCGCTCGAGGCCGATCTGACCATCGGTGCGCACGCCGGCACCAACTCCGCCTACGCGGGGGAGCCGATCGGCGAGCGGATCACCGTCACCGGTCGGATCGTCGACGGCGAGGGCCGTCCGGTCGCGGGCCAGCTGGTGGAGATCTGGCAGGCCAACGCCGCCGGCCGCTACATCCACAAGAACGAGCAGCACCCCGCGCCGCTCGACCCGAACTTCATCGGCGTCGGGCGGTGCCTGACCGACGCCGACGGCAGCTACGCCTTCACGACCATCAAGCCGGGGCCCTATCCCTGGGGCAATCACCGCAACGCGTGGCGGCCGGCGCACATCCACTTCTCGCTCTTCGGCAACGCGTTCACCGAGCGGTTGATCACCCAGATGTACTTCCCCGGCGATCCGCTGTTCGCGCTCGACCCGATCTACCAGGCGATCACGGACGAGAAGGCGCGCGCTGCGCTGTTGGCGACCTACGACCACGACCTCACGGTCCCCGACTATTCGATGGGCTACCGGTGGGACATCGTGCTGTCCGGCACGAACCGCACCTGGATGGAGACGCAGTGATCACCCCCGGACAGACCATCGGTCCCTTCTTCGGTCAGGGCCTCCCGTACGCCGGCGGCGGCGAGCTGGTGCCGCCCGGTCACGCCGACGCCATCCGGCTGCACGGCCAGGTCCTCGACGGTGCCGGTGTGCCGATCCCGGACGCCCTCGTCGAGATCTGGCAGACGGACGCGAATGGCGCCGTTCCGCGGGAGACCGGCTCGCTGCACCGGGACGGCTGGACCTTCACCGGGTGGGGGAGATGCGAGACCGACCGGACGGGTCACTACTCGTTCACGACCGTCCTACCCGGCGCGGCGGACGAGGCGAAGGCGCCGTTCTTCGCGGTCGTGGTCTTCGCTCGCGGCCTGCTCGACAAGCTGCTGACCCGGATCTATCTGCCCGATCACCCGGCCAACGACGCCGACCCGCTGCTGTCCGCGCTGAGCGCCGACGAGCGGGCGACGCTGGTGGCGACGGCCGACGCGCAGGGTCTGGTCTTCGACATCCACCTGCAGGGCGAGCACGAGACGGTCTTCCTGCAGCATGATTGATCTTTATGGGTGACCTGCTGTGGCCCGGTGACGAGCGCGCCGGCGACCTCTTCACCGACGAGGCGTTCGTGGCGGCGATGGTCCGCGTCGAGCAGGCCTGGCTCGACGCCCTGGCGGACGCCGGACTGGCCGCGCCGGCGACGCTGGCGCCACCGGCGCTGGCCGTGGTCGCTGCGGGCACGGAGGCCGGCGGCAACCCGGTCATCCCGCTGGTCAAGGCGCTGCGGGGCCAGGCCCCCGACGTCCACCGCGGCCTCACCTCCCAGGACGTCCTCGACACGGCGCTCGTGCTCTGCCTTCGCGACGCCATGGACCGGGTGCTTCTCGACGTCGAGCGCTCGGCCCGGGCACTGGCCGGGCTCGCACGGCAGCACCGTGGCTCGGTGATGGCCGGGCGGACGCTGACGCAGCACGCCGTACCGATCACCTTCGGGCTCAAGGCCGCCACCTGGCTGGACGGCCTGACCGATGCGGCCCGGGAGCTGCGGCGCGTCCACGGCGTGCTGCCGCTGCAGGCCGGGGGAGCGGCGGGCACGATGGCAGCGGTCGTCGAGCTGGCTCGCGAGCTGCCCGATCCGCCGGGCACGGCGGTGCAGCTGGTGCGCTCCGCGGCCCGGGCGCTGGCGCTGCAGGTCGGCCGATGGCACACCCACCGCGGCCCCCTGACCACCTGCGGCGATGCGCTGGTGGGCCTCGCCGATGCCCTGGGCCACCTGGCCGGCGACATCGCGCTGCTGTCCCGCCCCGAGATCGGCGAGCTGCGCGAGCGTACGGGCGGCGGCTCGTCGACCATGCCCGGCAAGGCGAACCCGGTGCTCTCCATCCTCCTGCGCCGACACGCGTTGGCCGCTCCCGGCCTCGCCGCGACCCTCCACGTGGCCGCGGCGACCTACGTGGACGAGCGGCCCGACGGTGGGTGGCACGCCGAGTGGGACACGGTGCGGCTGCTGGCCCGCCGCTCGGTCGTCGCCGCCTCCCAGGCGGCGGACCTGCTGGAGGGCCTGGTCGTCGACACCGACCGGATGGCCACCCGCGCCCGCGAGGACGCGGAGACCCTGCGCGCCGAGCAGCGCAGCATGTCGGGAGGCCCGACGGACGGTGCTTACCTCGGCGCCACCGACCTGATCATCGACGACATCCTCGAGCGCGCCGCTCGGGTCTGGAGCGACCTCTGATGGAGCCTGCTGTGTCTCAGCTCAGCCTCGTCCACCTCGCCGGCACCGAGGGCTCGCCTGTCCTCGTCGTGGGCCCTTCCCTCGGCACGTCGGTGACGGCGCTGTGGAGCAACGCCGCCGCGCTGCTGGGCGAGCGCTTCCACGTGGTCGGCTGGGAGCTGCCGGGCCACGGTCACGGTGCGGTGGCCACCGAGCCGTTCACGATGGCCGAGCTGGCTGCGGGCGTCGTCGCGGCCGTCGATCGCACGGTCGGCCCCGTCCGGTTCGCCTACGCCGGCGACTCCGTCGCCGGGGCGGTCGGCCTGCAGCTCGCCCTCGACGTGCCGGGGCGTCTGACCGGCACCGTGGTGCTGTGCACCGGTGCGAAAATCGGCTCCCCGGAGTCGTGGGCGGAGCGCGCTGCGACCGTACGCGCTTCGGGCACCCCTGCGGTCGTGGAGGCCTCCGCGAAGCGCTGGTTCGGTGCCGGCTTCCTCGATCGCGAGCCGGAGGTCGGTGCTTCGCTGCTGGCCTCGCTGCAGCACGCCGACGCCGAGAGCTACGCGCTGGTGACCGAGGCGCTGGGCGCGTTCGACGTACGCGATCGTCTCGGGGAGATCGACGTCCCGGTCCTCGCGATCGGCGGTGCCGAAGACGTGCCGACGCCGGCCGCGACGCTGCGTGAGCACGCCGCCGCGATCCGTGGCGCGCGCTTCGTCGAGCTCGACGGCGTCGCGCACCTCGCGCCCGCCGAAGCACCGCGCACGGTAGCGAGCCTGATCGAGGCCCACCTGGCCGGGGATCGCGCGCCGGCCGGCATGCAGGTACGCCGCCAGGTCCTCGGCGACGCGCACGTCGACCGCGCCATCGAGCGCACCACTGACGTCACCCGCCACTTCCAGGACCTCATCACGAGCTACGCGTGGGGCTCGATCTGGACCCGCCCGGGGCTCGCGCGCCGTGACCGCTCGATCGCGGTGCTCACCGCACTGGTCGCCGGCCGGCACTTCGAGGAGCTGGAGTTCCACCTGCGTGCCGCCCTGCGCAACGGGCTGACCAAGGACGAGATCGTCGAGGTGCTGCTGCAGTCCGCGATCTATGTCGGGGTGCCGGCCGCCAACACGGCCTTCGCGGTTGCGAACAAGGTGCTCAGCGCATCCGACGAATGACCTCGACCGTACGGGCGAGGTGCGGTTCGGAGCGCTCGGCGCGGTAGGCCACGGCCAGCTCGACGGTCGTGGCCGGCCGGACCAAGGGGCGGTAGACGACCCCGTCGAGGGCGAGTGAGGTGACCGGCTCGGGGACGACGGCCACGCCCAGGCCGCCGGCGACCAGGGTGATCAGCGTGGAGGTCTCGCCCACCTCGTGCCGGATGGTCGGCTCGATGCCGACGTCGCGCAGCAGGCGCAGCACGACGTCGTACATCACGGAGCGGCGGTCGGCCGAGTGCACGATCAGGTCCGTTCCGGCGAGGTCGACCGCGCGCACCTGTGTGCGCCGCGCCAGCGGATGGTCGGCCGGCAGGGCGACGACGAGCCGGTCCCGCCGCAGGGGCAACACGGTCAAGGAGGCGTCGGCGATGGGCGGGCGCAGCAGGGCCACGTCGATCGCGCCGTCGCGCAGTGCGCCCACCTGGTCGGGTACGAGCATCTCGCCCCGGAACGCGAAGTCGATGCCCGGCAGCTCGGTGGAGAGGTGTCGGGAGAGCGTCGGGAGCAGGCTGTACGTCGCCGAGCCGACGCAGCCGATCGCCAGGTGCCCGACCGAGCCGGCGGCGACCCGGCGGGCGTGCTGGGCCGCCTCGTCGACCTCGGCCAGGATGGCGCGCGAGCGGTCGAGGTAGGCCCGGCCCGCGTCGGTCAGCTCCACCCGGCGGGTGGTGCGGGTGAGCAGGGTGACGCCGAGCTCGGCCTCGAGCTGCCGGATCGCCTGCGAGAGGGGCGGCTGGGCCATGTGCAGGCGCGTCGCGGCGCGGCCGAAGTGCAGCTCGTCCGCGAGGACGACGAAGTAGCGGAGCTGACGCAGATCCATAGGCAACACATCTTAATAGCGATGGATATCGATACTTCACCCTATCGCTGCGGGTGATTACGGTGGTCGTATGTCAGCCTTCCTGTACGCCGCCACCCGCACGCCGTTCGGCCGCTTCAACGGCGCACTGGCCGCCGTACGCCCCGACGACCTCGCCGCGACCGCGATCGAGGGCCTGCTGGCGAAGGCGCCCGCCTTGGAAGCCGCCGCGATCGACGAGGTGGTGCTCGGCAACGCGAACGGCGCCGGCGAGGAGAACCGGAACGTCGCTCGGATGGCGAGCCTGTTGGCCGGCCTCCCGGTCAGCGTCCCCGGCTCGACGGTGAACCGCCTGTGCGGCTCGAGCCTGGACGCCGCGATGATCGGCTCGCGCCAGATCGAGACGGGCGACGCCTCGATCGTGGTGGCCGGTGGGGTCGAGTCGATGACCCGAGCGCCCTGGGTGATGCCGAAGCCGGCGAAGGGCTTCCCGGCCACCGACGTCACCGCGGTCTCCACGACGCTCGGGTGGCGCCTCGTCAACCCGGCGATGCCGAAGGAGTGGACCATCTCTTTGGGCGAGTCCAACGAGCAGCTCGCCGAGGAGTTCGCGGTCGGCCGCGAGCGCCAGGACCAGTTCGCCGTACGCTCGCACCGGCTCGCGGCGGCCGCCTGGGACGAGGGCTTCTACGACGACCTCGTCACCCCGGTCGGCGATCTCCGCAGGGACGAGGGCATCCGCGCCGACACCTCCGTCGAGAAGCTCGCCGCGCTGAAGCCGGTCTTCCGGCCCGACGGTTCGATCACCGCGGGCAACGCCTCGCCCCTCAACGACGGCGCCTCCGCGCTCCTGCTCGGCGACGAGGCCGCCGCCGCGACGATCGGCCTCGATCCGATCGCACGCATCGCGGGAAGGGGCGCGCGGGCGCTGGAGCCACAGCGTTTCGGCTACGCACCCGTCGACGCCGCCAACCGCGCGCTCGCCCGGGCCGGCATCGGCTGGCACGACGTCGGTGCGGTCGAGCTGAACGAGGCCTTCGCGGTCCAGTCGCTCGCCTGCATCGACGCGTGGCTGCAGGCCGGGCTGCGCGACGCCGAGCTGGTCAATCAGAAGGGCGGGGCGATCGCGATCGGCCACCCGCTCGGAGCCTCCGGCGGGCGCATCCTCGCCACCTTGGCGAAGGTGCTCGTCGAGAGGAACGAGCGCTACGGCGTGGCCGCCATCTGCATCGGCGTGGGCCAGGGCCTGGCGGTCGTGCTCGAGAACGTGGCAGCCGCCCGATGAGCCGCGCGACCATCGTCGAGACCTGCGACCAGGCGGTCACCGGCATCGAGGACGGCTCCACGATCCTGGTCGGTGGCTTCGGCTTCGCCGGCATGCCGTTCGACCTCATCGACGCGCTCATCCGTCAGGGCGCCACCGACCTGACCATCGTGTCCAACAACGCCGGCAACGGCGAGGTCGGCCTGGCGGCGCTGCTCATGGCCGGCCGGGTGCGCAAGGTGCTGTGCTCCTTCCCGCGACAGAGCGACTCCTACGTCTTCGACGCGCTCTACCGCGAGGGCAGGATCGAGCTCGAGGTCGTCCCGCAGGGCAACCTCGCCGAGCGGATGCGGGCCGCCGGCGCCGGGATCGGTGCGTTCTACTGCCCGACGGCCGTCGGCACCCCGCTCGCGGAGGGCAAGGAGACCCGTACGATCGACGGCCGCGAGTACCTGCTGGAGTACCCGATCAAGGGCGACTACGCCCTGATCGCCGCCCACGCCGCCGACACGATGGGCAACCTCGTCTACCGCAAGACCGCTCGCAACTTCGGCCCCGTCATGGCGACGGCCGCGTCGACCACCATCGTCCAGGTGACCGACGTCGTACCGCTCGGGCACCTCGACCCCGAGGCCGTCGTCACCCCGGCCATCTACGTCGACCGCGTCGTGCAGGTCGAGTCCCAGCACCACCTCGTGAAGGGCGCCCGATGAGCGCGATCGAACACCTTGACCGCGGCCCGCTCAGCATGGACGAGCTCGCCGCCGTCATCGCCCGCGACATCCCGAACGGGTCGTTCGTGAACCTCGGCATCGGCCAGCCCACCAAGGTCGCCGACCACCTCCCCGAGGGCTCGGGTGTGGTCCTGCACACCGAGAACGGCATGCTCAACATGGGGCCCAGGGCCTCCGGGTCCGCCGTCGATCCGGACCTGACGAATGCGGGCAAGGTCCCGGTGACGGAGCTGCCGGGGGCGTCCTACTTCCACCACGCCGACTCGTTCGCCATGATGCGCGGCGGCCACCTCGATGTCTGCGTGCTCGGTGCCTACCAGGTCGCGTTCAACGGCGACCTCGCCAACTGGCACACCGGCAGGCCCGATGACATTCCCGCCGTCGGCGGCGCCATGGACCTGGCCATGGGCGCGAAGGACGTCTACGTGATGATGACGCTCTTCAGCAAGGACGGCTCACCCAAGCTGGTGCCGGCCTGCACGATGCCGCTGACCGGCGTC
>Ga0308170_10001896_pt1 | contig 18727 bp, 18 predicted proteins | sample PhyBR2_2_FD_202136 | JGI IMG/M metagenome (GOLD analysis project Ga0308170, IMG submission 202136) | Phyllosphere microbial communities from UC Gill Tract Community Farm, Albany, California, United States - DLSLSB.R2 | ecosystem: Host-associated > Plants > Phyllosphere > Unclassified | place...
CTCCAGCTCGCAGCCCTTCCTCCCTACACCTAGCTCCTGCGCAATCATGGCCGCCCCTGCAGCAGCACAGCAGACTCTGAGCAACCGCGTGCAGGCGCTGTGGAACTCTCCAGCCGGTTCGTCCTCCTCCCTCCTCCGCATCCTTCCCCATCGCTCGACTCGTGCCTCGGTACCCGCTCACACCCGCTGATGCTCTCGTTCTGCAGGTCCCAAGTGCGTCTCGGCACCTCCATTGCGCCCTGCATCACGTGCGCGAGTCACTGACCCGACCTGCGCCTCCTCTCCTCCTCGTCCTCCTCTCGCCCTCTCGCAGGACCGTCTTCTTCTGGGCGCCGATGTTCAAGTGGTGCGTCCGCCTCCAGCCCCGCCTCGATCTCTCTGCGCTGTCGCTGACCCATCGTACGCAACAGGGGCCTCGTCGCCGCCGGCCTCAAGGACCTCGGCCGCCCCGCCGAGGTCATCTCGGTGCCGCAGAACCTCGCCCTCACGGCGACGGGCCTCATCTGGGTCCGCTACTCGTTCGTCATCACGCCCGTCAACTACTCGCTCGCGGCCGTCAACTGCTTCGTCGCCGGGACGGGCATCACGTCGCTGTACCGCGCCTGGGAGTGAGTCGGCGCGCTCTCTCTCTCTCTCTCGCGGCCTGTCTGGCTCCACGTGCTCCTTGGAGCGTGCAGGTGCGAGACTGTATGATGATGTAGCACGCGCTGACCAAGCCCTTTTCCCTCCGCCCCGCCTTCGACTCGCTCTCGTCCCTCCTGCCCATCCCCTCCTCACTTCCTTCCGCCGCGCCCGCCCTCTCCCTCCCTCTCCCTCCCTTTCACCGACTCTTGTTCACCTCGCACCATCAACAGTTGGCAGCGCAAGTCGCCCGCCGAGCAGGCCAAGATCAAGCTCGAGTACGAGGCGGACCAGGCCAAGCAGGCGGCGCAGGACGCCGTCACCAAGCTCAAGGCCTGAGCGGGCGCGCTCTCGACGGCTTCCTCTTCCCCTCTTCTTCTTCTGTTTCTCGAGGGCGTGCGGGCGAGGTGCGAGGTGCGAGGTGCGAGGAGGTAGATACCCTGCTCGAGGAGGAGAAGAGGGAGGAGCGCGAGCTCTGGAATGGCGACTCTGCTGGTTCTGTTGTGCTTACGGCTCTTGCAGTCGCTCCTGTGGCACGAAGAGAGAAGAGAGGAGAGACACAGTGCAAGGCGAGCTCGAGAGGCAGCCGTCCTTGCTCAACAGCTCGTGCTCGCTGCTCGCCCTCGCACGGTCCTCCCATCTTCCGCCTCGACAGCTCTCGAGCTTTCTCGCGCTCTCACTCACGGCGGGACGAAGAGAGACAGGATAGGGAACAGGCGCTGTAGCTGCAGGTCGTCTACACGTCGTGCACGCTCGGGCCCTCGCGCGCTCGCCTCGTCCTCCTCAGGTGCGCCCAAAAAACCTCGTTGACGAACTCCTCGTGCGGTTCGTCGCACTCGTCGTACAGGATCGTGCGCCCGGCTCTTGCGCACGCGGCGACGAGGCGGGCGTGCAGGCGCAAGGTGCGAAGGCTGGGCGTCCAGCCGCCGACGGTCCAGGGTCGGTCGGAGCTGTCGTACGAGTCCGAGTCCGAGCCCGAGTCCGAGTCTGAGCCCGCGCCCGAATCCAAGGCGACGTTGCGGTCGAAGATCTGCTCCGAGTCGACGTGGTTGAGGGCGTCGTCGCTGTCGCCGTCGTCGTCGTCCGCTCGGTCGTCGACAAAAGCTTCGAGGTCGAGGATGCACGACGGGAGGACGAGGGTGCCGCCTTGTCCGTCGACGGTGGTAGGCGTTTGGCGCTTGACGAGCTTGGTGAGGAGGGGAAGGGCCTCGAGGAGGTCGCTTTCCCACGCAAGGAGCGACTGCTCGTAGTACGGGTCCTCGGTGCGGAGGAGGACGTGTCGAGGGAGGGTGCGGATCTCGTCGTCGTAGAGCGTGTTGACGTCGAGCTCGAACAGGTATGTCGGGTTATCGCCGTCGCCGTGCCGGGTGATCAACTCGTCGGACGGCCACCAGCACTGGACGAGCTCGAGGTTCGGGAGCGCGGCGAAGAGGCGACCTGCGGCCGACGGCATCATGTCGCCCGGGTTCAACACCTTGAGGGACGGAAAGGACGCCGGCGTGAGCCAGTCGTGTGCGAACTCGTCCGACAGGTACGTGTCGCGGAGGTGGAGGATCTCGAGGAGGGGGAACGGAACGCAGTGTCGTTCGTCGAGGTCGAGGCCGTCGAGGCAAAGCCGTCGCAGGTCTGCAAAAGTTGACAGAGCATCAGCTCGAGGGTCTCGAGAGCGCCAGAGCGCACGAGACAGGAGGGGGAGGGACGAAGACGCACTGGGATGAGGCCTCAGCAGGTCGAGTGCGAGCCCGTCGTTCTCGCCGACGAGCTTGAGCTCTTGCAGGCTCGTGAGCAACTGCAGCGCAAGAGCCACGAGGTTGAGGCCGAAGGGCGACGGCGTGTGGACCTTGACGGCCCTCGCGTTGCGCTGAACTGCTCCTCGCGCCGGCTCTGGCTGGGCGAGCCAGTCGGTGAGCTGCTCGACGCCGCCGGTCACCGTAGCTTGCTGCTGCAGCGCTGGCTGGGCGAGGCGGCACAGGCGGCGGCTGGCGAGGCACAGGGCGCCGAGGTCGCGTTGTCGAGCCAAGTAGCGGCTGGTGTACGGCGAGGGCGAGTCGAGGTGGGCCATGACGGCGAGGAGGAGCTCGTCGGGTAGTCGGTCGAGCATGGCGGGTGCTGTGCGGCTCGGTTTGTCGCGTGCTGTGCAGTAGGCGAGGGCGAGAGGAGGAGGAGGAGGAGGAGCGCGGCGAGGTGATGAGGGAGGAGGGCGGCGGCAAGGTGTGGGGTGGTGCGGGTCGGTCGGCGGCGCGTATGGGTACGAGTGCGAGGTGTGCGCGTGGTGCTTGAGCTTGCGCCGGTCGAGCTGACGGAGAGGAGCGACGACCAAAGCCGGAGCCCGACTTCGCCGCGGCCTCCTTCTGCTCAGCCGGCACCTCTCGCTCTCTCTCGACCTGCACAGTCCAGTCCAGCAGCCATGGCACAGGTCACCGACGCAGAAGGGGCGCCCCTCTCTCCAGCCCCCGTCGGTCCTCCTCAACCGCGCTGACTCCCGCTCCTGGCCCCCCACCTCCCCGCTCCTCTCTCGCCCATCGCAGCTCAGCGCATCATCAGGTGTGCATGCGCGCGTCCAGTCTCAGCGAGCCTGCACAGCTAACTCGCACCCTCCCCCGCAGCCACATGAACAAGGACCACGAAAAGTCACTCGGGTGCGCCCGCTCCTCCTTTCTTGCTCGCGCAACCTCCTCCTCGGCAACCTCGCCAAGCTGCGAACCTCGTCGAGCTGCGAGCCTGCGTTACTGACCCACGCTCCTTCGCCCGCAGGCACTACCTCGAGTACTTTGGCAACGTCTCGCCCTCGCTCGCCTACTCCAAGCCCGAGATCGTCTCGTTCACGACGCCCTCGATGAAGATCGCCTACGGCCCGGTATTCGCCCGCGACGAGTTCACCTACGAGTTCTCGCCGCCGATGCATGCGGGCGAGGCGCGCAAGCGGCTCGAGGAGATGCACGCCCAGGCCAAGGTCCAGCTCGGCATCGTGCGTCCCCTTTCCCTCCCCCTGCTCTTCATCCTTCGCCCTTTCCTCCCACTCGCCTACTTCCTCGAGACGGGACGGCGCGCTGATGCGCCTCCTTCTCGCGTCCCTCTGCAGAGCGACGCCGTCGTTTCGGGCCTCCCGCTCTCGGTCCCCGCCATCGTCGGCACCGCCGGTCTCGTCGTCCTGTGCTACTTCCTCGTCAACGCCCGCCCGGAACGCGTCGCCGCCTGGGTCCCCTGGCAGGTGCGTGCGTTCGCGCCGCTCGTGCGCCTCGCCGGGCTCGACCCGGACTCGCCCGCCCACGCCGGGCGCGGGATCAAGGCGTTCTGGCTCGGTCTCTTGTTCGTCACGCACCTGTTCGAGATCCCGGCGTGCCTCGAGCCGCAACTCAAGCGGTACAACGTCGAGAGCCCGCTCCTGCGGCTTGCGTGGGTGCGTTCGAGCCTCTGCTCGTTCCTCCCTCCCTTTCTCCCTCTCTCTCGCCTCGTCACCGTCCCGTACTGACTCTCTCACGACGTCATCGTTCGCAGCGCTTCCTCACGCTCGTCGGCGGGTTCCCTGTGTGGCAGTCGTTGAGGGACGCGGGCAAGAGGGAGGAGAAGAAGCTCAAGTCGCTCTAGACGGCCCGACTCTGGTAGCCTTATCTCGCGCTTACTGCAGTGCACAGTCGAGATCTCTTCTACGAGCTCTTTGGCCGTCTCGAGAAGTGCGAGCCGGCGACCGCGGAGTTTCGTCTCAGCTGCTCCCCCGCTCGCTTTGAGCTCGCTCGCACCAGACCTCTCGCCTCTGTTCCCCCACTTCACCCTCGCTCGACAGGGTTACGATGGCTCCAGCAGGCACCACCAACGCCGCAGGGCGTCCCAAGCGCAAGCGCCAGCGCCGTCGCCGCGCCAACGCCGACTCGGACGACGACCTCGACCTCTCATCGTCGTCGTCCGAGTCGGGCTCGTCCTCGTCCTCGAGCGACGACGACAGCGACGACGACAAGCCGACTACTACCACCGCAACTGCTGCGACTACCTCCTCCGCGACCAAGACCGCCGCCGCGAGCTCGAGCGGCAGCGACAGCGACGACGACGAGGCGGCCGCCGACTCGGACTCGTCGTCCGGCAGCGACCTGAGCTTCCTCAGCGACGGCGGCGGCGACCTCGGCGGGCGTGGACGGCGCGGCAGGGGCCGGCGGCGCGCCGCCGAGGGCCAGGAGGCGGCCGCCGCCGCAGCAGCAGGAGGAGCAGGACCGTCGCAGGCGGCGGGGTCGGCGGGAGCGGCAGCGCAGGCGCGCCGTCCCTACCCAGAGCGCAGCCCGAGCCCGTCGATGCTCGCGCGCGCAGACCCGAGCGCGTTCGTGCCGCTCGGGACGTCGCTCTTCCCGCTCCTCGACAAGCGCGCGCCCAAGGCGGCGGCGTCGACGGCGGGCGAGGAGGGCAGCGCCGAGGCGGCGTCCGGCAGGGTGCTCGAGGGACTCGTCGAGGGCGATGAGGGAGTCGGCGAGGCGCAGGGCGAGGAGCAGGACGGCAAGAAGCGCGAGGACCGGTTCGGCGAGTGGTGGCGCGCGAGGCTCGTCAGCGAGTTCGAGGGCGACTTGGGCGGGCTCGCAGCTGTGCGTCTCTCCTTCTCTCTCTCTCTCTTGTCGCTCCCTCGGGTCGCGCTGACACGCTTCGTTGCGCTCGCAGGAGCCCGGCCTCACCCCCTCTCGGCTGCAACTCCTCCTCACCTCGCTCACGACCCTCTCCTCGCTCCACACTTCGTCCTCCCTTCCTCCCTCGGCTCGTTCTATCTGGGCACACGACGCCTCGGCCACCCTCGACCCGCTTGCCTCGCTCCCCGCCTCGGCAACAGGCGACGACCTCGCCGAGTGGGCGACGACCCGGGTCGGCGGCGCAGGCGACGTCGAGGTCGGCGAGGAGGGCGTTGTCGACGACGAGCGACGGAGCGCCAAGCACAAGGCCAAGAAGGAGCGCCGCAAGAGCGCGCCGGCGCACGAGGCGGTCAAGATGGTCGTCGAGACCGACGCCGCGGCGCCGGCAAGCTCGCCGGCCAAGAAGGACAAGAAGGAGAAGAAGCGCAAGGGGCGCAAGAGCGGCGTGTCCGAGGCAGGGGACCGCATGGAGGTGGACGAGTGAGTAGCGCGGCGGCCGGGCGGCGTGCATCGACGACGCGGGCCGGTTCAACGGGCGAGGGCTCGAGGACGGCGAGAGGAGGCAGTGGGAGGGCTCGTGCGCGACCGCTGCTCGTTGGAGCATCTTTCGTTCGCTCGTCGGCTGGATGCCCGTTGCTGCACCGAGCAGCAGCTCTGCGACCTCGACTCGGCGCTCTCGCTTCTCTTCCTTCTTGTTCCTCGCCTTCCTTCTCGACTCTCGCGCCTCTCGCTCAACGATGCCGTCGTCCTCGCGCTTTATCGTCGCCGCCTGCTTTGCTTTCCTCACCTCGACCGGCCTGGCTAGCACCGGCTCGACCGTGCGGCAAATCAAGGTCGTCAACCAGTGTGCGCTCCCCTTCCTCGCCGTCTCTCTCGAGCCTGAGCGGTGCTGATGCTCAGTCATCGTCGCAGGTACCTTCCCGGTATGGCCTGCGTTGTTCACGAGCGTCGGCCCGCGCCCGACGCATGCGACGGGCTGGAAAGCTGCGCCCGGCTCGAGCGTCTCTTTCCCCGTCAAGGAGGGCTGTGCGTCCTGCCCTCCCTCCTCGGCACCTTCTTCATGGTGAGCGTCGAGGCTGACGCGCTGCGCCGACTGCAGGGGGCGGCCGCATCTGGGCTCGGTGAGCCGCGCTCGAGCCTCTTCGACCCCGCCCTCCTCACGACGACGTCGACGCTGATCCTTCCCCCCCTCGCAGGACCGGCTGCGACTTCTCCGACTCGACAAAGCCCGACTACGCCCAGTGCGAGACCGGCGGCTGCATCGGCGGGCTGCAGTGCGACCCTCACGCAGGTGCGTCACCTTCCTCATCCTCTCTTTCCGCTCTCTGCCGGTCCTGACGAGCTCCTTCCGCAGGCACCGGCGTTCCTCCTGTCACGTTGAGCGAGTTTAACCTGCAGGCCGCCGTCGACAACTGTGCGTCGTCGTCGTCTCCTTCCAGCGGCCGCAGGATCCGTCTCGAGGCTGACTTTGCTCGCCGCCTCGCAGACGACACCTCGAACGTCGACGGATTCTCGGTCCCTCTGGCCATCACGACGTCGTCGAAGAAGTGCCCGCTCAGCAACTGGTGCGTCGCGCTCGCCGAGTCCTCGTCGTTGTGCTGCTCCTGATCCTGCTCGACCTCGCCGCAGCCCGTACGACCTCCTCTCCTCGTGCCCCGAGGACCTGCAGAAGAAGAACGACAAGGGCAAGGTCGTCGGCTGCATGACGGCGTGCGGCAAGTACAACGCCGAGGAGGTGCGTCTTCTTCCTCTCCTCGCTCGAGGCGGTCCGTGCACTCGGCTGACCCTGTTCACCCTCTCGGGCGCCCGCAGTACTGCTGCTCCGGCGCGCACTCGACGCCCGAGACGTGCCCGTCGAGCGGCGTCAAGTTCTACGACTTCTGGAAGCAAGCGTACGTCCTCTCGTCGTCGCCTTCGAGCCTGCTCGAGATGGCGCTGAACCACCTTTTCGCCCTCCGCAGCTGCCCGATCGCCTACGCCTACGCCTACGACGAGTCCTCGTGCGTCCATCTTGCTTCCTGCGCTTCGTCGAGCGCTAGCTGACGGCGTCTTTGCCTTGCTCGCAGCGGCACTGTGCGCCCAAGTCGCCTTCCTTCCTCCTCGTCTCGCCCGACTGACCCCTCGTCTCGCAGGCTCTCTTCACCTGCAGCGAGCGATCCGACTACACAGTCACGTTCTGCCCCGACAAGTCCCTCTTCAAGCCGACTGCGTGCGTCCCTCTCGACGACGACCTCCTTGCTCGACCTTCTCAACTGACTCGAGCTTCCTCTCGTCGCACAGGCTTCTCCCGGACGGCACCACGATCACGCAGGGCACCGGCTTCAGCCTCATGCCGACCTTCAAGGCGCAGAAGAAGCAGCGCCGCACGAGCGCGCGCGGGCACGGCAAGGTGACGAGCGCGAGCGGGTCGAGCCACTGAGGCGAGGCGGACAACGAGTCGTGCGGGCGCGGCTCTGCTTCGAGGCTGTAGAGCAGCCGATTCTGAGTATAGACACTTCCTCTCTTGCGTCCGTCGTGCCGAAAGGCGAGCTCGTCGAGATCCGTCGTCCGAGAGGCTCGAGCGCTTCGCCTCCGCTGCGGCGCAAGTCGATCCCACCTCGAGCCGACGCCGCTCGCCGGCGTCTCGGCCAGCTCGCCTCGCGGAGAGGGGCGTTTGCTTCCGGGCGGGCGCGTGCGCAGGCCCGTCCGCGGAGCGTCCGCTGCCTCCTGTCCGTCTCGGCGCCGGCGTCCGTCGGCCGTCGTCGTCTTCGCCTCTCGCCCTTCAACTCTCGCGCGTGTGCACCGCTGCGCTTGCAAAGCTACCAGCTCTCTCCCGCCTGAGAGTCGTCGTGCACCGCTGCACCTGCGAGCTGCGCCCTCCACCTCGCCGACCTCGCCGTCCTCGCCAACCTCAAAAGCGCCTTCTCGCTTCGACATGGCCAGCTTTCACCTTCTCGTCGCGCTGTGGTCGATCCTGGTCGTCGTCAACGCGCAGACCAAGAAGAACCGCAAGATTACCGTGACGAATCAGTGTGCGTCTGGCGGTTTCCTTCGACCTCTTCCCGCTCGTCGAGTGCGAGCTCCGACTGACTCTTCCTCTCGCGCGCGCAGGCACTTTCACCGTCTGGCCAGGCCTCTTCACGAGCGTCGGGCCGCTACCGTCGCAGGAGACCGGCTGGGAGGCCAAGTCGGGCACGACGTTGACGTTCGAGGTCGAGGAAAGCTGTGCGTCGTCTCTCTTGCTCCTCTTCCCCTCCCTCCTCCCCTTCAAAGACTGACTCTATCTTCGACGATCTTGCGACACACAGGGGGAGGGCGAGTGTGGCCAAGGTGAGCACGACTCGAGACAGGGCGAGAGTCGAGCCCGGCGAGCCTTTTCCCCTTCTCACGTCCTTTTCGCCGCTCGCAGGACCGGCTGCGACTTCTCCGACACGTCCAAGCCCGACTACGACCAGTGCGAGACGGGCGGCTGCATCGGCGGCCTGCAGTGCAACGCTACGACCGGTGCGCCCGGACCCTCTCTTGACCTTGTCCTCGCTCTCTCCCTGACCCCTCGCTCTCTCCTCGCCTCGCTCTCTCCTTCCTCATCGCTTCCCTCTGCGTCGCAGGGACGGGTCGCTTGCCCGTAACCTTGGCCGAATTCAACATCCAGACCGAGGTCGATCATTGTGCGTCGTCTCGCCCTCGCTGCCGGCTCTTCGGCGCCGCGCGCCTTTTCTGACGAGCTCTCTACAACCTGCAGACGACACCAGCTGCGTTGACGGCTTTAACGTTGCGACCAGCGTCACGAATTCGGCCGACTGCCCCTTGAGCAACTGGTGCGTGAAGACCGCCTGCTCAGTCCCAGCGCTCGGCTGACCTCTCTTCCTCTTGCTCGCAGCCCCTACGACCTTCTCGCTGCGTGCCCTGATGACTTACAGCGCAAGAATGCTGCCGGCGACGTCGTCGGATGCCTCACAGCGTGCGGCGCGTGGGAGGACAACGAGGGCGAGTCCATGCGCACGGGCCCTCTGGCTGACTTTCCTCGAGCGCTGTCACTGACTCCGCCCCTTCCCGCCCGCAGAGTACTGCTGCAAAGGCGCTCACGCTACGCCCGAGACTTGTCCTGTCAGCGGCGTCAAGTACTACGACTGGTGGAAGAAAGCGTGCGTCCTCCTCTCCCTCGTTCCTCCTTAGAGGAGGGCTGACTCCTCCCTTTGACGTCCTGCAGATGCCCGATCGCCTACGCCTACGCCTACGACGAAGCTTCGTGCGTCTCGCCGCACCGCCGCCCCTCGTGCCTGTCTCGACGGCTAACGCGCGCACGAGCCCATTGTTCGCAGCGGGACCGCCCTTTTCACCTGCACCAAGCAGGTCGACTGGACCATCACGTTCTGCCCTGACTCGAGCCTCTTCGAGACAACCGCGTACGTCCTCTTCCTTCACCTCGCGGTCGTCACGAGGCAAATCTCGAGCGGAGCGGGACCTTCTCAAGTTGACTTTGCTCCCTTTCTGCTCGCAGGACGCTCCCCAACGGCACGACCATCACCCAGGGCGGCGACTTCAAGCTCATGGAGACGGTGTCTGTCTCGGGTGAGAGCGGCGGCGGCGGCGGCGGTGACTCGGGCAGCGCGGCGTCGTCGAGCGGTGGCGGCGGCGGCGGTGGGACGGCTGCATCAGCGACAGGAGGAGGCGGCGGAGCAAGGTGCGTTCCTCGCTTTCATTACACGTCGTCGAGCTTGATGGCGTGGAACTGATCAGCAGTTCCTCGCCTGCAGCTCGGCCGGATCCGGCGGCGGTGGAGGCTCGAGCGGCGACTCGACCAGCGCGACGGCGGGCGCTACGTCCAAGGCGTCCTCGTCCACAGCAGCAGGTGCTACCGGTGCGACCGGCGGCTCCGACTCGGGCTCGTCGGGCTCGTCATCGGGTTCGTCGGCATCGTCTTCCTCGAGCGACTCGACCTCGGCCGACGACGACAGCATCCTCGGCATGCCCAAGATGGCGGCCTGGGCCATCATGGGCGTCGTCATCCTCCTCGTCCTCGGCGCCGTCGGCTACTTCATCTGGTCGTCGAAGAAGAAGAGCGTCGCCAAGAAGCATCGGCAGCAGAGCAGCGACGAGTCGGCCTCGAGCGACGAGGACTCGTCCACGGGCACCGGCAGCGACGACGACGACGCCAAGCCTCGCAAGAAGCGTCATGGACGCCGCGACAGCGACGAGGATTACTCGCTCGCCAAGCTCGACGCGCTCGGCGTCGCAGAGCGGCGCGCCGTCGAGGACAGCATCTACTCGGCTGCAGCGCGCAACCCGTTCGGCCTGCGAGGTGCGCTCGCCGAGCAAGGCCGCAGCACGTTCGAGCTCGCCAAAGGATTGAGGAGCAGTGGCGGGAGCGACAGCGAGGCGGGCCAGCAGCTCTTGCGGAGCAGGCGAGGGGGCCGAGCGTTCGGCGCCCGCCGACTCTAAGTGCGCTCGCCTCTCGCCTCTCCTCTCTCGCTCTCCTCACGAACTTTCTGACGATGCGCCCTGACGTTTCGCCGTCACCGCCAACAGGTACGAGCGCCCTCGAGTTGCGAAGGCGGACTTGGTAGACTGGCTCGAGTGCAAAGACATTGTCCCTCCTCTTCTTCCTCGCCTGCTTCTAAGAGACGATGGCTCTAGCATTGCGCAGAGGAACAGCTTCAGGAGAGATGCTCGAGCGAAGCATCGCTGCCTCCTCGACGTCGAGCGCGCTCGAGCCGACTTTCTCGCTCGCGCCGTTCTCTTTCTCTCGCAGCGCAGGGCACCGAGCGGCATCAGCATGCACTGCAGACGCTCCGCACTACTTCACTCCTCGTCCTCGTTCACCGTCGACGAGACGAGCCTCCCGATGAGGATGTCGAACGCACGGTCCTTCTCCTCTCGTCCGTCCTCTCCGTCCTTCTCCTTCCCGCCTTCCTCGCCGGCGTCCTCGTCCCGCCGCACACTCGCCGGCGACATGCTGCCGCTGCGCTCGGCGTGGTACTGCTGCTCAAGGCGCGAAACGGCGTGTCCTGCCTCGTGCGCCGAGGCGGCCGAGACGGGCGGGCCGACGTAGCAGTCGTTGCGGACGCAGAGCCGGTAGAAGGCGAGCCACCACGGGTCGCGCTGTTGCAGAGGAGATGAAGATCAGCACGGTGAGCGACGAAGATGAGAGCGAGGTAGAGAGGGAGAGGAGCGGCGAAGAGGGAACGCACCGTGAGGGTCTCTGCGTTGCCGACGACGATGAGGAGCTCCTTGGCGCGCGTCATGGCGACGTTGAAGCGCTTGGGCTCATGAACGAGGCCTCGGTTCTGCGCTCGGTCGACCGGGAGCCAGCGCAGCTCCTTCGAGCGGACGGTCGAGATGATGACGACGCGGCTGTTGCGGAGGGACAGCATCAGGTCCTGCTCGACGACGAGCGACGACGAGCTGACAGAGAGAGGAGGACGTACTTCTCGGCACCTTGGAGAGCCTCGACATTGCCGACGTCGACCTCGCCGAGCCCGACCGCCCTGAGCGCGAGACGGATCCGCCACACTTGCTCTCGGAAAGGGCTGATGACCGAGATCTCCTTGGGCGCGACGGTGCCGTGCTGCGCCTGGTCGACAGGTGGTCGTACGAGCGCGAGGATGTGCGCGCGCACCTGGGCGACCTCGGCGTCGTTGAAGAACGAGGCGCCCTCGTCGATCTCGAGGTCGAGGCCGCCGACGTGGTTGAAGAGGATCGGGAAGCCGGGGTTGGGGAGCTGCGACCATGAGCGCAGGGGCCTGCAAGACGAGCGCGAGTTAGAGAGAGCGCTCAGAAGTTGAAGGGGACGAAGGAGAGAGGGGACGCACGTGTGCTGGACGCTCTTGGCGGCGTAGGGGAGGAGCGTCTCGTGGTAGAACTGCAGCGAGAAGAGAGTCAGCTCGAGCTCCTGCTGCACATCATCGAGAGTAGGGCAAGAGGACGCACGAGAGTTGAGGGAAGCCAGAGGATCTCGGGCGCCGAGCGGTAGTTGCGGACGAGGTCGACGAACGGCGTCGTGCGCAGGTCGAAGCGCACGTCGGGGTTGCGCGAGCGGTTCCTCCTCGCAAAGGGGTGGTCGGCGTAGACGGGCAGGTTCATGAGGCGCTCGAGAAGCGACACGTCAAAGTCGTTCGCGCGCGCCTCCTCCGAGATGATGTGCGGGCCGAGTTGTCGAGCGTCGCCGCAGACGGTGACGTGCGCGCGGTGGCAGCGCGTGTCGTCGGTCGCGACGGCGTTGAGCGCCGGCACGATGTCGGACTCGGTCGCCTGCGCCGCCTCGTCGACGAGGAGGAAGCCAAAGTGCGGCTTGGCGAGAGGAGGAGGGTTGTTCGGGTGGACGCTGCCGGCGACGTAGATCTCGAGCGTCGACAGGTCGTGGTTGGTGATGCGGGCGTTGAGAAGGATCGAGGCGTCGAGGACGGTGCAGCAGATGACGCGCTTCGAGAGGAGGGTCGACATCGAGGGGAGGGCGAAGCGGTCGTTCTCGACGTGGCAGAAGGGGAGGAGCTCGCCCTTGACCTCGGCGAAAGGTCGACTCGGCGCGTTGAGGCGGAAGAGGTCCTTGGGCATGAGGGAGCGCAGGCGCATGGCGAGCGTGTCGGTCGACGGGTTGGACGCGCCGCAGACGAGAACGTGCGTGGTCGGGTGTCCTGCGTGCAGCAGCCTCTCGTCAGGACCCTACTGCGGAGCAGAAAAGAGAGAAGGGACGCACGCTTGAGGATCTGGAAGACCGACTCGACGAGCGTCTTGGTCTTGCCCGTGCCGGGAGGTCCGTGCAGGAGGAGCGGGCAGCGCTGCTTGCCCCAGATGATCGAGCGGATGGCGTTCTGCAGGGCGGGCGCAGAGTCAGTACGTCGTCATAGACGAGGAGGCGCGAGAGCGAGAGAGAGAGAGGACGCACACGCTGCTCCTCGTTCAAGCTCTCGTCGACCCACTCGGGGTCGAGGTCGTCCTTGGTCGGCGCCGGCGCGTGTACCGAGACGTCCTCGCTCTGCGGGAAGAGCCACGAGTCGATCGCTGTCCTGCGGCGCTTGGTCGGCGGGCCGTCCTGGAGGATCGAGCTCGCGTTGAGGTACAGGTCGGCGAGCTCGGTCGAGCGGCGCCACTCGTTGAAGATGCGGTCCTGGACGCGCCAAACGACGTTGAAGACCATCGACTCCTGGTAGCCCATGAGGCCGTCGCAGCGCAGGAGGACCTCGCCCGCCGCGCGGTTGATGCCGGCGACGCTCGCCTCGAACTCGAGGCCCTGCCAGCTCTGGAAGCTCGGGCGCAGCTGCCGCAGGTTGAGGATGTCGCCGAGGTCGACGGGCGGCCAGCCCTCGCGGATCGAACGCGCCTCGAGCATGTAGAGCGGCGGGCCGGGCGGGTCGCTCGGGTGCGGCGGGACCGGTCGCAGCGGGACGGCGTACAGCGCCGCCTGCTGCAGCTGGAGGGCCCGCGCCGTGTACTCGGCCTGCTGCAGCGGCAGCCAGTGGTGGGCGTACGTCGCTGGCGCGAGCGGGAGCGGCGCGGGCCGAGCGCCGAGCCGACCTTGGCTCGACGCGCGGTCGAAGTGCTCCTTGAGGAGGGACTCGTGGTTCGTGCGCTCGATGTTGCCGAGGTGGTGGATGAGCTTGGGCGGGTACAGGGCGTCGTGGATCTCGGAGTACTCGATCTGCGAGCGCAGGAAGGGAGAGTCAGCTCGAGGCTCGAGAGGAAGGAAGGGAGCGAGCGAGAGGAGGACGCACTGCGAACGCCTCGGCCTTGCTGCGCGGTACGACGTACTGCGGTCGGTCGGCGTTGACCCTGCGCAGCCACACGGGCACGTAGAGCTCGGCGAAGCGGCTCAGGCCTGGCGGGTGCTCGAGTCGGGGCTGCTGCTGCGGCTGGACCGAGTTGGTCTGCGGCGGGGCGGGGACGGTGACGGCGGCGGGGATGGCGTGCGCGCCGGGTCGAGCCGGGACAATGACGGCTGGAGGGACGGTCTGGTAGAAGGTCGTGACGGCGGGTGGGGGTGCGGCGGCGGCGAGAGGTACGGTCGGCGGGAGGTGCGAGTTGAGGGAAAGGGGAACCGCTCTTGCTGCGGCGGGCGGACCTGTGGGAAGAGCTTAGAGTCAGCTCGAGAGCTTATGTTAGGAGCCAGGCGAGCCCCGCACCTGAGTTGAGAGCTGCGGACGTTGTGAGATGAGGATGAGCGGGGGGACGAGGATGAGGGGAGAGGAGAGAGCAGGACGCACCGCGCTCGTGTGCTGACCTCGTGCGCTCCTCTGCAGCGGCCCGGATGCGCTTGACGTGCTCGTCGGCCCGCTTGCGCTCCTCGTGCTCGACGGCCCGGCGGCGCTCCTCCTCGTCGCGCTGCTCCTCCTCGAACGCGACGCCCGAGAGGGCTTTGACCTGCTCAAACTCGGCACGAGAGAGACCCGCACGCTGCGGGATCCCCTTCTTGCGCGCCATGCCGAGCGAGGGTGTTGTTGCGCTGAGTGGGGGGTGGGACGGACGAGAAGCGACCTCGTCCCGCTCGACCTCGCGGTGGACCTTGACGCGTACGCGTGCTCTCTTCGACCTTGAGCACACAGTCTCTGCTAAGAAAGGAATTGCACGGCGAGCTAGACCCAAGTGCCCAGCTTCCTCCGCACGACCTCGAGCAGCGCCTTCCGATTCCGCTCGTCGTCCTTCTCCGCCCCGGGCACGTTCAGCCCCGCCGCCTTGTCGACCAGCTCGACCACCTCCCCACCGAGCTCGTGCAGGGCGCGCGACGCCCCACCCTGCTGCTGTGCGTGCAGCGCGAGCTGCGTCGCCGAGAGGAGGAGGCACGCCTCGAGCGTCTCGGCGCACGCGGCGCGCAGGACGGGCTGAGACGCTGGAGGGAGAGTCGGGAAGGGCGAAGGCGAGGGGAGAGAGGGTGCGGGCGAGGAAGCGGGCGGCGAGCGGAGCGTGTCGATGCAGAAGGTGCTCAGGTCGAAGAGCGTGCCGAGCGACGCCTTGTCGCCCGCAGTCACTGTCGCCGTCTGCAGGAGATACGCACGTTAGCTGCTGACGACGCCGACAGAGAGAGAGACGGAGAGGAGGATGAGAGAGGACGCACAGGAAGGACGACCGCTCGCTCGGACCGCCAGTCCATCGGGTCCTTGAGGAGGATCGCCCAGGCCTCGGCAAACTCGACGAGCGCGCCGACGAGGTCCCTCGCGAGCTGAACGACCTTGAGCGTGACGGCCTGGGCGACGGGTCGCTTGTCGACGTCCGGCTCGGCCGCCTCCTTCTCGAGGTACCCTCGCTCGGCGGGCGTCAGGCCCTCGACGAGCGCCGCGAGGTGGTTCGGGTGCAGGAGGGCGTAGACGAGGTGCTGCAGGAGGTGCAGGCTCTGCTCGACGAAGACGCCTGCGACGGCGACGACGGGCGACGAGGCCGAGACGCCGGTCGCGCTGCTGCTCCTCGCGATGCCGTGCATGAGCGCGACGACGGCCGACAGCTCCTCGAGCCCGGCCGCCGTGACGGGCGTGCTCGACGTCCAGCTCAGAGCGCGCACGACCTGCTGGCCGTACAGGCGCACAAAGCCCGTCACGTCCTGCTCGACGAACCGGGTCGACTCGCCGAGAGCGGCGACGAGCGCGACGACGAGCGCGAGCATCGACGTCCAGAGCTCGTGCTGCGGCGTCCTCGCCGCGTCCGTCGGCGACACGAGCGCGATCGCGCCCGCCTCGGCCGCCGCCGTGAGCGCGTTGTTCGTGAGCGCCGTCATGGCGCCTTCGAGCGGGAGCTGCTCGGCCGCCCGCGGCGACGACGTCGCAAAGGCGAGGCACAGGTCGAGGACGTGCTGCGCGTACAGCGGCGTGCCCGGCTCGAGCTGGTCCATGTGGACGAAGACGTCGAACGCGCAGCGGAGGAGGTCGAGCGCGTGGAGGTGGGCGAGCCAGACGGCGGCGGGAGGGGCGTACGCCGACTTGAGGACCTGCGACACGACGGCGACGGCGAGTGCGAGGTCCTGCTCGATGTCGAGGTCCTTGCGCGCCCGGGCGAGGACGAGGAGGTCGCGCGTCGCCGTGAGGACGTCGCGCAAGATGGCCTCGGTCGCCGTCGCGAGGCTCGTGCGCTGCTCCGAGTCGACCGCCTCGTCCGCCGCCTTGGACGTAAGCTCGGGCGCCGCCTTGGGCGTCGGCGCACAGGCCTCGAGCTGGCGGAAGGCGAGGTAGGCGGTGCGGAAGAGGGCGACGTGGACGACGGGCGTCTCTCGCCGGGCGACCGACTCGAGCGGCTGGAGCGTCTCGCTCGCGAACATGGCGGCCATGCTGACGACGAGGTCGAAGAGGGCCGTCTTGGCCTTGGTCGGCTCGACGCCGCCGAGGACCTGGACGAGCGTGAGGAGGATCGACAGCCGCTCGGCCTGGACCGTCGTCATGATCTGGCCGCCGCGCGTCTCGTGCGCGATCTCACGGGCGACGAGGCCGACCGCCGACGTTGCCGACGTCGCCGCATCCTTGCGGGCGAGCGGCGAGACGATCTCGAGGAGCTGCCGCCACGAGCGCGTGTCGAGGATCTGGGCCTCGAGGAGCGAGAAGTTGCGGTTGAGCTGGGCCGTCTGGGCGACGACGTCGGCGAGAGCGTCGCCGTCGATGGCGCTGTCGGCATCGGCGACGAAGCCGTCGAGGCGGCGGCGGACGAGGGCGAGCGCGTACAGGTACTCGGACCCGAACTGGCGCGCCTCGTCGAGCGGGTGCGTCGACGGCGCGTTGCGCAGCGCGTCGAGGTCGAGCCCGGGGAAGGTCGAGTGCACGAGCTCGTAGATGCCCTGGTGCAGCTCGGGCGCGCACGACGACGCCATGGCCGACGTGAGCGCTGCGCCGACCTTGACCGGGTTCTGGAAGGCGGCGAGGAACGCCTTGACGCTTGGCGCCTCCTCGGCTCTGGGCTTGGCGAGCGCCGCCTGGATGTCGAGCGCGAGGATGCGCGCGGCGTGCGCGCGCGCCGTCACGCGGTCGCAGTAGTCGGCGACGCCCTCCTCGTCGTGCGGCTCGGAGCCCGGGTTCTCGCACGCGATCTTGACGAACGCCTCCCAGGTCGACGTGCGCGCGCGAAAGTCGTCGAGCGCGGCGCCGTACTCGACGAGGTGCTGCCACGCAAAGTCGAAGAAGCGCAGGACGGCGGCGAGGAGCGCCGGGCGCTCGGACCAGACCGTGCTCCAGGTGCCGAGGGTCGACAGGGCGACGCCGATCGCCGTGCGCGACAGCGGCTTGGGCGCAGACGGCGCGAGCGACTTGGCGAGCTCCTGCGCCGCCTTCTCGGCGTCGTTGAGCTCGCGCGCCTTGCCCTTGTCGTCCTTGGGCGGCGCCGGGACGAGGTCGTCGATCGAGAAGGGCGACGAGCGGCCGGTGACGAGGAGCATGCCGAGCCCGGGCTGAGAGTCGACAATGGCCGAGAGCTGCGGGGAGGAGGAAGGGCATCAGGGACTGTGCGAAGGAGGAGAGGAGGCCTGAGCGGGGACGCACCAGGTCCCAGATCGCGACTTGCACCTCTTGCGCCGCCAGGTGGTCCTCGACGACGGCGAGGAGCGCCGTCAACAGGCGCTCGAGGCCCTCGCTCCCGCCGAGGAGCGCCGTCATGCTCGCCGGCACCGCCTCGCCCGCCGCGCCCGACAGGCACAGGAGCGTGACGATGCGCGCCGCCTGCACGGCGAGTGCGCCGTCGAGAGGCGCGACGACGAAGCGCACGAGCGACTCGAGAAGCTCGAGCCTGCGTGCGGGCCGACCTTCGACCCCGCCGCTGCCGTCGAGCTCGGCGGCGAACCCGTGCGCCGACCCGGCCGTGACGGCGTACGACGCGCTGCCCGTCGGCGACAGGCACAGCTTCTCGAGGAGCGACGACGACGTGCCCTTGATGCGGCGGCGCAGGCGTAGGAGCCCGAGGACGAGGCTGAGCGACGAGCGCACGAGGTCCTCGAGGGCTTGAGCGTCGGCGAACCGGCCGGCCTTGCGCAGGAGGAGGATGCCGTCTGGGCCCGAGGCGAGCGTCGACAGGACGGGCGAGAGCTGGGCGACCGTCGCCCTCGGACCGATGAACGCCTCGGTGACGACCTGGACGACCGGGCTCGACGACGACGATGACGACGACGACGAGGTCGAGGCGGCAGCGGCGACGGCCGACTCCTCGAGGACGAGCTTGAAGACGGCCGTGCACCGCCGCGCGAGCTCGTACTTCTCGACGAGGCTCGCGAACCGCCACGCGCCGAAGCTCGGCCACACCGTGTCGCGCACCCACGCGAGCGCGCGCACGAGCACGCCGTGCTTGGTCTCGCGGAAGTCGCTGCGCGTGACGCACGCCGCGACCTGCTCCTCGAGCGCGAGGGCGTGCACGAGCGACAGGAGGGCGAGCGTGACCGAGTACTGGCCCGAGAGGCGCTCGGCGTGGAGGACCTGCGGGCGCGCCGACGACGACGACGAGGCGATGCCGGCTGCGCCGGCGCCGTAGCCGAACCCGCTCGCCGAGTTGGACGACGCCTTGGTCGAGGGGAAGAGGAGGGCCGAGCCGCGCAGGTAGGTCCAGATGACGCCGGGGAACGAGGG
>Ga0308170_10001897_pt1 | contig 18725 bp, 17 predicted proteins | sample PhyBR2_2_FD_202136 | JGI IMG/M metagenome (GOLD analysis project Ga0308170, IMG submission 202136) | Phyllosphere microbial communities from UC Gill Tract Community Farm, Albany, California, United States - DLSLSB.R2 | ecosystem: Host-associated > Plants > Phyllosphere > Unclassified | place...
AAAAACAACTTTGTATTTGTATTCTTTGGACTGACTCTTTTCGTTTGCGAACTGCATAGTCCTTGACCAGTGAAGCTGCATTCCCTCTTACCAACTCTCACCCGTCAGAGGCTTGTCCAACACTCGAATCGCTCCTCGACAGCGAGCAGTCTTTGGACAGTTCAAAACAGAAGCTTTCACGAAGTCTCGGTCAATTTCCTGAAGGATCAACGATACCCCACTCTCTACCAGACCCGAAGATTCCCATCGATACAACACACGCTCCCCCCCTCCTCTCTCAAAATAGTCTTCTTCGTCGTTTTCCGGGTTCTCCCTTTCACAACGATCCCAATCCAAACGCCAAGCGACAGACAACTCTCAACTCCTTCTTGAAAGGTGGTGATCCGAAGAAGCTTACTGCAAGTACAAGTCAGATACCTTTGCTCGAGGCGCGAGCTTCTTTGGCTGCTCCATTCGAACTCGCAACATCTACCCCTCCTGCTCTTCCTTCAACTCTGTCAGCGGATGCTGCAGGTCCTTCTTCTCAGCTCAATTCACCCTTGTATAGCTTTGCTTCCTCTGCGAGCCAGACCAGTCGTGGAGTTAACAACAAAATTCCAAACTACAAGAAAGCTTTGACTGGTATGGCGAAAGCGACCAAGAGTAAGAGTGATAATCCCTACCAGTAGTACTTGTTTGTTTACCCTCTCATCATCATCAATCTGTCTATCATTTCTTGTAGCCACTTCTGTTTTGTAGGATTCTCATTCTCACACGAGAACCTGTATTGTATTATCGCTTGATCCCTCTCTCCTCTGTTTGCAGAATTGACAGTGATAGCAACGTAGAGAGTAGAAGATATAAAGAATAAGAGACTGCCTTCATTGATAATCAATCGCACCACTCGTTACGCAAGAGGGAAAGCGGTCTCAAAATCGAACAATGATTGATAAGGGATTCAAGCTTGCGTCAACAGTTGTATCTCTCTTGTAGTTGGCTTGTTACAAGTCTTGCATGAGGCAAATTGATTGAACGTAGATGAAGAGAGAACTCTCAATTTTCCGTCGCTACGGTCAAAAAACGCTCAATTTCCTATTGCTACAGTCAAAAAGCGTTCGATTTCGCAAGTGCAACTAGCTTGATCATCCTTCTTACCTCTAACCATCTCTAACCCCTACCTCTAACCCTAACCCAGGCTCTTTTACCCCCCTATAATCTGCACTTTGCGGCGATCCATTCTCGTTTCCTGCTCCCTCTCAACGGTTTCCAACACATTTTGATTCGATCTTGCACCATTCATATTTGCTTCTTGTTGTGATCCAGTAACGCGGATTCAATACCAGACTAGAGGAGTTCAAGGAAGAAGAGTTTGTGCGAAAATGAGTAAAGTTGAAAAAGTCGAGGGTGAGATAAGCTGTAACTGTAGAATCAAAGAGGGGGATGGTCATCAGTACCCATGTAAAGCGAATGGAGACAAAGGAGATCCGACCAGTGGAGTGTAAAGAGTTGTGGGTGGTGTCTCCGAAACGAATGAATCTCCTCCGAGCGAAACCGATTCAGCCGAGTCTGTCTACTTCTCCCAAGCACTCCAAGCAGCAGTAGCTAATGATTGAACCCCTCCGAAGCGGCTGTAGCGAATATCGAGAGAGAGTGAATGTGAGTGATAGCTATAAAACAGCGACAAACAGAGTTAGCTTCGATCTTGCACCACCAGAATCCTTCCTTGTACCCTCTCCATCCCTCTAGACCACCTCCCGTTTAATCCGAGAGAGTAGAGGGAAAGTTGATCTCACCTTTCGAAACTTGAATCTCTCCACCTCGTTCTAGCGATGATACCGCTTCCTTCTTTCGCTCATCTTGTTCTTGATAGTTGTAACGATGCTGCTATGAAGCCGATAGAGTTGCTAGGTGAGGTGATGAAGCGAGAGAGTAAAGAGTAAGAATCAAAGACACGAGTGAATCGCTGTTTCTCTCTCGATACACCTCATCTGAGAGAGCAGTAACTATGCAGCCATACTAAACCGAGTACTCTCAACACGATGAGCTATCTTTTGCGAGATATTAATGAGAAAAGTTTCGATTCCAACATTTCCTTCTACGAAAACAGCTACAACTCGATCCCATCCACTCCAATCGATACCGCTCCTTTTCGTAGTGATAGATGAGGGTGAGGGAAAGATATAGTGATAGTTTCGAGCGAGTGAAGACTTACCTTGAGCGAATGTTGCACCTTCTTCCAGAGAATCAAACCCAAACTCCGATCTAACTCCGGCTGAACAGATAGACATCGATCCATCTCCCGCCCACAAGTGCTCTGGCCCTGAAAGAATCCTGTGGCCGAGGCAGGAGTCGAGATAACGACTTCGATCTTGAGCGAGATTCCAGATGAGTTGGGTTGACGAGACGAAGTTTGACTGATTCACCGTGAGCAACTGTCAGTCCCGTTTCCTGAGAGTGTATGAGAGAGGGATGCAGCTCACCAGAATGCGAAAGAGCGGAGAAAGGGGTCAAGCTCACAACATTTCCTTGATTCACATCTCAGGAATCACTCCCATTCCGGCCTGATTCACCTAGTCCAGCGATACTTCGATAACCGACCGTTCAGCACGCTTCAATGCCGACTGTGTTGAAGATAGAGAATAGAAACGAGAGCTCACCCAGTTTTGATGGAGATTTCGAAATTATCCTTTCCTTTTTCGCGCTCACATCTTCGTTACTCAATAAGGATCGCTCTCCTTCTCAGCATGCCTTTAGATGAATACACTGATATCAATCCTGTGACGATAGCTTGAGCGTTCAAAGTTGAGGGAACGGAGAAGTAGGCGATTTCGAGCTTACGACGAAAGTGAGCGAGGGGAAAGAGAGGGGAACCGTTCTTCCGACAGCGCTTTCCGGGTCTATCAGTGTACTTGATACGTATTTGAGAGGGAAGAGCGGGAGAGCAGACCTGTAATTCCCAACTCGCAAACATTTCCAGTCGTTCCGAATCGATCCTCTCCATTTCATTATGTCTCCAACTCGAAACCTGCAGGACCTCCTCTACAATCTTATCAGCGAGTCTTTGATTGAGTCAGATGAAAGAGATCTCACCCAGAATGCGAACAACTCAGCATAAATCCGTTCGTAATCCCATCTTCCCCGAACTCGATTCCCTCAAACTCTCGTCAATCCAACTCCTCCTTCCCTCGCTGACTCGTCTCCACTTGTTGAATGTGTAGTACAGGGAAGAGGCTGATAGCGAGCCGGTGCGGCGAGTGAGAGAGGAATTTCGAGAGTTTGAAATGATTTTTGAGAAGAAGTTGGCGACATTCACCTGTAAACAAAGAAGCGACGAGTCAGTAATGGTGTTCATAATCTTATCGACTCGACTGTGTGTATCCGACACCTACAAACCCATCAGAGCGACCTCATGAACTAGCGAAATTTCTAAATTGCCTTGAGCCATTTCCGATTAACCCGAGCCGCTGAGCCCCCCATATCGCTTCCCATCACTCCCATGGCTTTGAATAAGATACTTGCCCAGGCCCTGAAGCTCCCAAGAGTGAGGGGAGACGAGAAAGTGAATCGCTCTTGCGTGTTTGCGGTCGACAGTAAAGCGATATCTAACCTCGCTACTCCACACATTGACTAACAGAGTATCCATCTGATTACTCCCGTAGTTTCAGGCCCACAGAAGAGAGAGAAGAGGTTGTACTCACCTTTCAAACTTGAATCCATAATCCATCAGCTGTAGCTCTCTGAATCGACCATGAATACCTCCATACGTCTCGAATAGCTTGTATCGATGTTCCGAGCTAGCGAAGTTCAGCGTTTGAGGTTGTTGTCGAAGTTTGAGAGAAGCGGGAATCAGGAAAGAATCGTTGAACAAAGTAGCGAGAGGTTCATCGATCTTTAACAGGCTTCCAAGGCGTAGGCATCTCCATAGTGATCTGTTTTATCACCGAGTCGATCATGGGCGAAAGCGAACGAGATGTTGCGCGAATCTCCTCTCTTCGCAAGGTCTCTTCGTGAAATCGAAAACACTAATATCGCTCGTGAGGATCGTGAGATTGGGCGCAGCGGGTAGACGGATAGCCTCCTCTCTTGCCGGAATGACGGGAACAAGGAAGAGACGGAAAGTCATTGCGAAAGAATGAACTTTGCTTACTCCAAATCTTCCTTTCTCTCCTACACACGCTTCCCTCCATCATCCCACGTACACGATAGCTCTCCCTTGTCTACCTCTATTGATGACGTTCTGCTTGACGCGCTCCTTCCCGTTGCATGAGGCGAGAATGCGAAAAGTCGAGAGGGATCCGAGTAAAATTGAGAGATGTCGAGCCGAAAGGATGATGAGAGGGATTTGCTGGGTGGGAAACGAGTAGAGAATCATTGATCAGTCGTTCCTACGAAAAGAGAAGACGGGTCAACTGAAAAGACTCGAATGAGATGATTCCGAGGAAAGCAGAATCGCACCTCTCTCCATTTCGCAAGTCCATTTTCCTCCGATCTCTCCTATCTGATCCCTCCCTGACAGAATGAACTTGTTAGTTCGAGTGAATTGAGTAGGTTTGAGCGGAAATGGTGGAAATGTTGATGCATGGCGAAATGAGAGGATCAGATTTGCGGTAACGAAATGGGATTGAAGCGACAGTTTCGGGTCGATTCCGGAACCTAAGAGATTGAGGTTGATGCCTACTCAACTGCAGCGAAGAGAGTTGGCTGAACAAGACCATTCTGAGCGGGATCTATAGGAAAATGCGAAATGCTTACCTTGACTGTTCCCGACCTGTTCTTTCCTTTCCCGCTGCTACTCTTTCTCGATTGTAGGGTGTAGGGTGAGAGAAAGAAAGTGACAAGTGGGAAGTACTGGAATCGACCTGATCATACGAAAGAGGCTCAGCGAATGGTTCGAAAAAAGGGAGAAGTGAAATCTCAGCGAGTCCAAATCATCTTCATAAGTTCCCCGCTCGAGTATATCCCACTCCCGTATCTCCTAGCCAGCTTCAGTAGTCTCCCAGATCATATAAGCGAGCCCGCCCTGTTTGTTCTGATGTCCAACTTTCCACTTCTCCCGATCCACTCCTTCTTTCGAAACCCTCAAACGAGCAGATTTCGCTCGGATTTCCTGCCTAGTCCATAACACTAACCGATGAGAGTATACACCCCAAGCTAGAGCGAATCCAGCACTGATTAAACCGAGTCTGCTGAGGGGGATTTTGAAGGGGATTCGCCGAAGAAGCAGGGAGAAGAGCTAATGTTTGAAGGAAAGCGCAGCTGTAGATAGATAGACTAAGCTGACTCCTCCATCCCAATCACCACTTGCCGTTGAAGTTGAGGCTTGTGAGAGCTGAAGAGTTTCGAGAAGAGAAGATTTTGAGAGCGAGGGAAAGGGTTACTTCCTCTATACTATCAGAAGTACACTCAGAGTAAAGCTACAAGCCCTATGATCACTCCAAGCTAGTCAGAAATGCTCCACCTTCGCTTCCAGAATGACTGCTTCCCCCTTTCTTTTCATTCGCTTCTTCCGCTCTCTGCACTCGACTAGACTTGAGGAGAACGCTACCATCGCTTTGGATACGCTCCACCACTATCGATGAGCTTCACTCTGTGCTGGAGAATAGAACTGCTTGGGCTTCTCTCGCTTCGGAATCTGCTTGGTTTCGCTTTTTCTGGCTGGTTCAACGGCTTGGAAGCGTCTAGGCGAGCTGACTCTTTCCCAGAGGTTAATCGTACCTCTATAGATCTCGACCGATACGAAGGAAACGAAGATCCGACTAGTTTCATCGACGCTTTATCTTTCTCATCCTCGTCAAACTCAACTTTTCGCTAGATTCCATGACTCTCTTCGCTCGATTCTAGACTACAAACGAGCACCAATACATCGACACCTCTTCCCGCTGAAAGGGAGGCGTCTAGATCGACTACACATTCGAAAGTTTCACATTTCGCACTGAAAATGCGTTCTGATTTTTCGTTTCGAAGGCTGAATTCCCTTCAAGAAACCGACGCAACTGTCTCACTCGAGCTGAATAGATACCCCAGTGTGCGTGAAACTGAAATGGATCGTGTTTTGGTTCGATTTTGGGAGAAGATTCGTTGATTTCGCAAGATCGCAAGAAGCAGGATTTCATCAAGCATCAATGAAAGCAATAACGCTTTACCCACCATACTTAATAGAGAGTTCTGGTAGTACTGATTTTAAGGTAGAGCTCAGAAACAAAAGCAAAGTGAATGTGAAAGATCAAAAAGAAGTTTCGCAGAAAGCTTGCAAATCTGGAAGGGTCGCCAATCGGAATCTCTACATCAGCAATCAGCAATAGCGTCGATAACTTTGACGGCAGACTCTCTACCGCATTGGCTGACAGATTCGTTGCGGATTCAACGAAACGTTCAGAGTGAACAAAGCAAAAACCTCAGTTTCAGAATTAACCAGACAAGATCTAACTTTCGAGCTCATCCCTTTGATACCGAGTCCAACTAGACATCGTTTCAAGATCCCCTCATATTACGGAGTGTTTCGATAGCGGCGGATGAAAACGAATGAAGGTGTTGAGTCTGACTTTGTCGAGTGATAGGCTGGAAAGGGGAAGGTGCTGATGAAGTAGGCGAGAGCGGTGAAGGAGGAGTTGGAGCAGACTGTCTCGTGTGAAAGGGACTAGGAGGGGAAGAAGGATCATTGGTTTCGAGTCTGGTCTCGAAGTGCTGAATGTTCCCAGCTTGATGATACCTCTCTAGATTCTCCGCCCTCTGCAGAGTCAGCTGTAGGGGGACATCAGGTAGGTGACGCCGGACAAAAGGCAGATGATCATAGTCCCAATATTGCTCTCGTGCTATCGTGACATGATGTTGGCTCTGTCACGCAAGAAACTAGTGTCAGCTTGAAAGGAAGTCAGTTCAAGAGGTACAACGCACCCCGACAAGCCTTGGAACGCTAGCTGTGACTCTAGGCCATTCGACGCGGAACATTTCTCCTTCGAGATTCCGCTGAGCAGACTCGCGACTGACATCGTTTATGATGACTTGCATCTGTCTGATACTTCTTGCTAGAGCTCTATAGCGGCGTTCAGTCTCCTCTGCGTCTGATAGGAGGAGAGTTGGTTCGAAAGAACTTGAGAGAGAAAGGGAGAGAATTCTGCTCACTTTGGGGATCCTCCATCAATTGTTGAACGATAGCGTTGCGCGCCAGAGCTGCTTGTCGGAAGCGAGGGGCATAGGTGTTCACTGTTTCAGAGAAGTGTCAACGAGACAACGAGAGCGAGACCGGCAAGAGATCAGCTCACGAATCGCTTGAAGTTGCCGGTTTGAATGAGCTGTAGCTTTTAGTGTCAGTGCTGTAAAGAATATAGCGAGATGAGTAGACTGTACAGGTAGACGAGTCCATTGCTGAGGAGTGAGAGAATCGAAGCAGAAGCGAAAGGAGAAAGACCGGATCGAAACGCCGTAATCGATCCGCGGAACAAGCGAAAAGCGATGCGGATTTCCACGAGCCAGCTCTGCCACTGACGCTACGCGATCGAGCCGAGCGGAGAGAGCGAACGAAGGAGAGAGAGCGAATTAGATCCGTCGAAGAAGGGAATTCGAGATACGAGAAGATGAGAATCGAAAGAGTGCGGTTCTTGAAGGGGAGACGTTGAGGTCGAAGTCTACTACTTTATCCGGTTCGTTTTGAAACGGTAGAGAAGGGCGGAGAGAGAGCAGTCGGAGCGATGAATCTGAGAAGTTTGAGGCGTGTCGAAGTCGGTCGAAAGCGAAGACGGTTGAAGGAACAGCGGTGAAGGTAGCCTGTCTATTCGCAAGGTCTAATTGATGATCAGCTAGCGACACCAGCTGATCTGCTTGCGGAATCGAGAGAGGGAACTCACCTTGAATCGTTCGAACTCAGCATCTCCTTCAACAGCTTCCACTAGCCTTCTCTTCCCTACCGTAGCCTACTCAAATTTCGCATAGCTGCCTCAAGCATCCTCTTGATGTAGTAGCATTCGGTGCTAGAAGGTTGAATAATTCATAGTTAAAGATTGAAGAAGACTGAGTCCGAGAGCGAGTCGTTGAGAGTAGGCTTGCGGCACTCTTAATCCTTTCCGTGGACTGTATAGCGTATCTGCGAGTTTGTTTAGGAGCAGAAGTGAAGTGTTGGAGAGCAAGAAGCGATTCGAAATTCGTTCCAACAAGACCTGTTTCTTACACTTCACCAACATGCTCTGGACTCGCTTTTACGCTCTCAATAGTACTGCAAGCAAGCTCTCACTACTACGAAACTGCTACAAGCTCGCCACCGTGAGTCCTCGCTGTTCTCTTTCTCAATTTCTCCAGAATTGTTTGAAGCTGACTCCCTTACTTTGGAACCATCTAGAGATGCTATCGAGTCGGCGGAACGCACTCATAGTGGCTAGATTACGCTCCTACGCTACTACGAGATCACTACAGCTGCTTGGTGAGAAATACGAGCATCGGATTTGAAGTCGAGATTTGAGGAGAAGGAGCGCTCTTACTGGTTTGTAAACAGGTCGAGGGATCCGGGCTTGATGAGAGAGATATGCTCTATCAAGGAGGAGAAGAACCGAATCGTCGTCGTCGAGTTTCGCAACCTTTTCTCGAAATCGTCGTTCTCTTTACTGACTTCTCGCACTTCCGCCACAGACTCGGTTCCGGTACACAAGCCAGCAACGTTCAATCAAGCTCTCAATTAATCTGAGCCCTCACACTCCCTCCCTCTCCTTCGACATCATTTTCCCTCTACTCGAGAACTCCTCCCGTTTTCGCCGATTCTACCTCCTCTTCCCCCTATTCCGCTCCCGCGACGATATGCTCACTTTCACTACCTTTTCACCCCGCTTCTGCAAGCTTCCTGCTCAATCATCAGCTATAGATAAGTGCACGCATTTGGCTCGCACGATTCGTTTTCGTCTTCTCGCTTCGAATTCAGCGTCTGCGATTTCTCCCTCGAACCAAGCTATCAGTCTCGAACTTCTCACCTCACACTCAGCTAGCAAACCTTGGATGAACCTCAAGAATATCGCTTCGTTCGTCTCTTACCGCCGATCCGCCTTGATTCCTACTTTCGTTTGATTTCTCCTATCTTCCTTTCACTGCCTCCGAGTCCCTCACGCTTTCCTCCGACTTACTTCCGCATCGAACCCACTTTCTTACCGGGTGCGCATCTCCGGCTCAGAAGGAGGACTTGGCCGCGCGGTTCGAGATCCGGTAAAAGAAAGCGAAAATGCTCTCTTCGTCCTCTTTCCTGGTTTGAACTCTATCCCCATTCTCCTCTGTCAACCAAGACCTCCCTCTCAGCTCTCCTGTAGGAATGGCGGCGGAAAGACAGACTCTGAATGCAGCTCTCGACAAAGTGGTGCAGGGTGTACTGTCTCACGTCGCGGCAAAAGATCTCAATCAGAACTCCTTCAAAGAAGCGCTTGCAATCTGGAAGGGTGAGTTTCTCGAACTCCTCGACACGGCACAGACCAATTACACCGACGGACAGACTTTCAATGCTATCAAAAAAGCGATCGATGATCTGTTCGAATATGAGACGAGTTTCTTTGTCGGTTGTCTCCCTCGTCGTCTGTGCACAGCTTGGCAGCAATACGCTGACCAGCTCTGCCTCCGATAGTTCGAACACGAATTCAAAACAAAAGGTGGTCGCGATTCTGAAGGCTACAATAAGGGATCTATGGTCCCTTGTATCAACGGTATCTACAGCCCTCACAATATCCTGGACAAGCTCAAGCTCAAAGGATATCACGTTGTTGTAAGCTTAGCAGGAACACCTTTCTCTGCAAATTTCGGCTGATGGATTCATTTCCTTGTTCGATAGTTCAACCACACCCGTCAACACTCTCTCAGTGCACACCACCGCATTGGATTGAGGCAAGCTTCAATGAGGAGGATGAGGACCTTTGGACCTGCTGAGCAAGGAGGTCTTCATATCTAGATCTCTCCTTCGTTGCCGCTTTTGCTCGAGCGAAGCTCTCTCTAGTTTGTCCTTTTCTCTCGAGACAGCTTTTCTTGATTCTCTTTGTCTGTCAATGTCGATCCCGTTTCTATACGTTTCTTTCCTCCGATCCTTGCCATGAAAAGACCGACGAGAGAAATTAAGAGAAGTTGATCCCTCTTGAGACGATTGCGATGTCTCTCTCACCGGTATCGATCGTCAACAAAGAAGGATAGCAACGATTCGATTGCGAGGGTGTAGAGAAGAAGGAAGGAGTACGAAAGTCTGATTTCGAAGAACTTCGATCGGAAAGGAAAGAAGTTGAACTGATCTAGGGGTTGTAGATAGCGCTTTTGCGTGGAGAGAGATGAGAGAGTGATCGTGAGATGAGTTTGGGTGTGGGAGTGTGAGTGGGAGGAGAGGATGAAGGTAGAGCGAGAGGGGAAATCGGGTGAAGACGAGACGAATCGGCAGTGTCCTGTGTACTCGTCAAATTGTCAAGAGTCAGTCAAATATGTAGAGTGAGCGAGGGAAGCGGCAAACCGTGAGGAGCGCTCGAGCGATCAGAGGAAGGTAAGGTTTCGGTTTGATGGGTTCCCTTCCTCGAGTATGTTTCTCAAGTGTGAGCTACAGAAAGACACAGTCAGATAGTACTTCCCCTAGCTCAGAAGAGAGAGGAGACTGCTCACCCAACGAGCGTAATTCTCATTATCCTCCAAGACGTAACCCAAAAGTTCTTCACATTTCTTTCCTCTTTCCGTCAAGAACTCGTGAAAGAAAGTGATCATCATTGAGAGCTCGTTGTAGAGGTGGGCTTGTTCTTCGAATCCGCCAGAGTTCCAAGCTCCGAGAACTTGAGTTTTGAGGTGTTCGAATCGCTCTGAACGATCATGATGTTTGCGCTCAATGAAGTCCTGAATGTGTTCGACATTCGAGTGGAGATCGTCTGCGTTTGGGAGTGAATCGTTGATGCAGTGCTTGACGCGAAGGAGGGAGACAAGAGCCTACGAAACGCAATCTTCAGTCTTGAGCGCTCCAAGCAGACATAGCGAAAACGACGTAGGCTTACGAGGATCAAAGCGTAGGGCTTGACGTGCTGATGACCGGGTAGCCAGGATCCGACAACGATAGCTGGCTGATACCGCATATTTTCCAATATCGTCAACAAACGCTCAACAACGAGAGGAAAGGGTCTGAACTCGCCAGATTCAAAGGAAGTAGGCCTGTCTCTGTCTTGAAGTGAACCGTGTTGTGGTAGTGAATGGATTTTCGGAGATATAGCTTGATTTCGTCCAATTCGTCGTTCGAAAAGATCAGATCTCCCTCTCGATTGATAGGGTAACCGATCTCTGGCAATTCGTCATCGAGGAAGCATGTGAGTTGATTAATCCAAGGGCGTAATGGTGAAGTTTCCTGCGCGTTCGAGAACCTTTGATGAGCGAAGTAATTCTTGTAAATTTCGTGCTCGACGTCGCTGACGAGTCTCTTGACGCTCGTGGTGGTCGTAGCGGTGAGTGAGTTTCTGCGTGATCGGCCGGACATGTCGACAGCGAAGAGCCGACTTGCGAGCAAGAGGAAGAGAGAGGAAGGGAGGGAAAGGAGGGCAAAGGGGAAAATAGGTGAAAAGCACCGCGGAAAGTCCGAAGCGACCCACTTTGTGAAGGCGACATTGATCAGAGAGTAGTCATTGATAGCTCGATGAGAAGTCGCAAGGTCGAGGAAGCGGAGCTGGAGGAAGCGAGAAAAAGGGGAGGGAACCGAAATCAGCGAAATCTCGGGGGGTGAAGTTGAAGAGAACTCACCTTGACCAGCTATATACTCTCCAGATCATGATACTGCTTTGGGGTGTCCCTCGATGCATTACTGTGCGAGCGAAGCGTGAGAAGAAGGATTGAAGAAAAGGAAGGACAACGATGACGAGAGCATCTTTGAGAGCGTTTGATCTTGCCTAGCGCGCGCTTGAGAGTGGATAGAGGTATTCTGGAGTCTCTCCCAAGCAATCAAAGTAGCAGAAGTGAAGTGTAGGAAGGAGACGAACCGGATTGAATCTTTCGCTTCTTCCCGCAACTCCGATAGCTCTGTTCGACCTCGGTAGACACTCAAGTAGACTTCAATCAGCTCAAGGATCGCTACCGAAGCGCGCTACACCCTGCCCACGTTGACTAAACGGCGATTCTTCAACCTCGTTCAACTTGAAATCGTTCAACTCGAATCAACAACCTCAAACGGCTTCTTGGACTTCGAGGAGTGAGAAGTAGGTCTTAGATAAGATAGTAGAGGAACAACAAGGTGAGCATCTCTCGACGGGATTGAGGGAAACGCGAACAAACTCGAGAAGCAATGAGGTGTCAGAGGGGACTCTGCGTTGAGCGTGCGAGGAGTGAGGCAGTACGAGATGAAGAAGGAGACTGATAGAATGAGTATTGAAGCGATGGAAAACCTCCCCCTTCTCCAACAAACTGCATTTCATTGAGAGTTGACTGACTCCCTTTCCAAACTTTCCAATCGATAGATGTCACTGAGACCACCTTCTACACCTCGAGCTTCTCTCTTACCTCAAGGTACTCCCATCTCTCGACGGAAATCGACGACTCCAGCAGCCGCCGGTTCTTCTCGCCCAACTTCGGCACTCTCTTCTTCCCAACTCAACTCTCTTCGACAAGCCGTAGCAGCTCACGATCCCCACGACTATCAACAAGATCAAGTAGGTATCGCACTCGCACCGGACGAACATCCAGATTCAGCAGAAAGAAGGAAACCAGTTTTACCTGGAGTTCGAACGACAACTCTACGAGCGAGTACTCCTTCCGGAAGAAGAACACCAACTACTCCTTCAGCAGCTCGACCAAAGACTCCCACTGGCTTCGGTTCTTCGACATCGAGATTCGCTTCACCATTTCCGATAGTTAGAGATGAGAAACCTAGTTTCGATGTTGGAGATGAGGTCGTGTTTGAAGTGACGGGGGAGAAGATGGAAGGGACTGTGAGATTCATTGGAGAAGTAGATGGGAAAGCTGGTCAATGGGGAGGAGTCGAATTGAGTCCTGAATTCGAAGGAAGAGGAAAGAACGATGGTAGCGTCAAAGGGTAAGTCTCTCACTTCTTCGAATTCGAAACATCCGAACTCACCCACATCGAATAGCGTCCAATACTTTGCATGCCCACCTCTATGCGGTCTCTTCCTTCCTCTCGCCAAAATCACTGCGAAACCTCGACCAAAACCCGTTCCTTCTTCTTCTCAAACGCTCACTCCCGGTACTCGAGCATCGAAATACGCTGGAGTCTCCGCAAAAGATCTCGTAGCCTCCCGAAGAACGACTCTCACTCCCGCAGCTCTTTCGACCGATTCCCCAACTTCCCCTTCGAAGAAACCTACACCTCGTCGTTCCCTCTCTCCCTCGAAACCTCGCCACTCGCTATCTCCTTCAAAACCCACTCCTCCTACATTCGCTACCCCGAAACCTGCTACTCGATTAGCGAGACCTTCAATCGGAGGAATCTCGACCCCTACCGCAACTTCTCGAAAATCTCTCGGTCCAACCGGAACTCCTCTCGCATCCTCGATCAAACGACCTCCTTCTTCCCTACGACAGCATTCGATGGCTCCTCCCGAAGTTCCTCCAATTCCTTCTCCTTACGGTCGAACGAGATCAGTAACTCCTTCACAAATGTTAACTTCGGGTCGAATCACTCCCTCTACTCCAGGTGCGATGATGAGGAGACGGACAAGTATGGCTAGCTCGATCAGCTCGTCCGTCAACGGAGACAGACCGACGACACCGAGTTTGAGGAGTTCGTCGAGACAATCCTTCGCTTCGAGTACTTCAAGACAATCTCATCGGAATGGAGGTGAAGATATGGAGGAACTGAGAAGAGAGCTGGAAGAGTCAAAGCGGAGGGAGGAAGAAGTGAGAACTTTACTCGAGGGAAGTGAACAGCTAGGGAGGGAAATGGAGGATCGATTGGAAGAGAAGAATCGGATGTTAGAAGAGAAGGAGGAGAGAATACGAGAGCAGCAGATGGAAAGTCGGAGATTACGAGAACGTGAGGAAACGAGATTAGCGGGAATCGAGGGAGATGGTCAAGATCAAGCAGTGTTACTCTCGAAAGTCGAAGATCTCGAACGTCAAGTCGAACAACAATCTCAACAGATCGCCAAGACGAAACTCGAAGCCTCACGGAAATCAGCAGCGAAGGAAGGAGAGATCGAATCACTACGAGAACGAATCGCACAATCTACGAAAGAACACGACGAAGAACGACTCGACCTGAATCAACAGATCGACAAGCTACGGAATGCTGGACAAGCTCTGTGCGAGACGTACGAGGAGAAGATTGCAGAAATCGAACTCGCAAGATTAGAGGCTCTCGAACTTGCCCAAACTCTTCAAAATCAACTTCCCTCTCTCACTCGTTCGACTTCTCGTTCTGGATCTCCTACCCTACATCGCTCTACATCAACCAATCTCTCCGCTTCTTCCTCTCACGCCGCTGCGATCGATGCAGAGAACGCTTTGGCAGAAGCAGATCACCTTCGTTCGAAAGTCGCTCAATTGGAAGAACAACTTGAGGAGGCGCGGATGCAACTGGAGCAGGAGATGAATGACGCGAGAGAACGAAGGAGTAGGAGTGGAGATGTTGAACAATCGCTCAAGGGAGAGATCAAGCAGTTGAAAGAGACTATCGGTGCGTTTTCGTGTCACTTCCCCTTTACTCGCCAATCGTCGATCCCATCTCCTCTTCCCCTACTTCCTCACTAACAACTCGACACTCCCGATAGATCGTTCCTCTCAATCTGAATCTCGTCTCAACGCTCGAATCAAAGAACTTCAAGAAGCACTCAACGAATCTCAAGCGACTCTCGAGACCGAACGCAACGAACTCGAAGGACTTCGACACGAAGCGAACGGTTCCTCTTCTGAAGATCTCAAACGAATTACTCGAGAACTCGCAAACTCCAAATCCGATTTCGCTACTCTCCAACAAGAATCATCAAAGAACTCTCGACTAGTCGACGAACTGCGACAGGATTTGAGAGCCGCAGAGAAAGAGATTGAACGATTACAGAGCTTTGAGGAGAAGGATAGGAGAGGATCGATCGCAAGTTCAATCGGAGGAAAGGATGAGATGACTTCGGCGAAAGACCAGATCGTTGGACTCAAGAGTATCGTATCGGGTCTGACTGAGGAGAATCAGCAACTCGTCGATATGAGCAAGTTACTCGAGGAGGATGCAGCTGAATTGAGGTGATTTGATGATTCGCTTTTCTTTCGTCGATTTGGGAGCTGACTCAATCGTCCTGAATGCGCTTCATAGGGCGACACAACAAGCTCTCGAAGCGACTGTCGAAAAGTGAGCCTCCCCTTCTCTTTTCTTGCGCCGAATCGTCACTAACTATTCTCCTTTCGCAGTCTCATGAATGAACTCTCCTCAACTCCCGCTCAACAACCTTCCTCTACCGATTCTTCCTCGAGCTCAGCATCACTTCGTCGAGAACTCGAAGAGCTACGATCTGAACTGAAAGAAGTCCAACGCAAATCTGAACGAGATGTCAAGGCTTTGAATCAAGAGGTAAGGATGCGGGAATTTCGTATCTTCAGGAGCTATGCCCGATACTGATACAAGTTTGCCCCAATCCCTACAGGTCTCGGAACTCGAAGCTCTCGTCGAGTCGAAGATCTATCGTGAAGACGAGTTAGAATCTGAACTCGAACGATACAAATCCCTCGTTTCTCAAACTCCCACCTCCGACTCTCTCTCCGTTTCTCACTCGATCAGCGCAGGGGCGAAGAACGGAACTGCTCATCGTGAGGAAGAAGATGGGGAAACGAGTTGCGAAATGTGCGGAGAGACAGGTCATGATTTGGATTCTTGTCCTGATTGTAAGCATCACTTCCTCTTCTTTGCTTCCTTTCAAGCTCTGACTGATCGCTCGCTCTCGCGGTAGTCCGAGGTTCCTCTTCACCAACGAAACGACACTCGCCGATTTCTCCAACTCTCTCATCCTCCTTCTCTCACTCTCGCACTACTTCGACTCTCAACATTCAAGCGAACGGTAATCCTGGAGACTCGCAAGAGTGGTGTGATGATTGCGAAGGTGAGCAAATCGGACTCTTCATCTTTGGAGGAAATGACTAACTTGTTGATTTCGTTCAATCTCTCACAGCGTTCGGTCACTCTCTCGACAACTGCCCTCTCGCAGCAGAGATCTTCTAGTTCATCTTGCTGACTATCTTTAGCTCCAATGCTGCACCATCCACCTCAACTTTCGTTCTTCTCGATCTTTTGTCTCTATTCGTCTTTCTTCACCAGTTCACCTTACTTCTTCATCCTTACTTTATTTTCCCTCTTCTTGTACTGATCTCTTCCCTCTTCCTCGTTTCCTATACCCCTTCTTCCTAAACTGCATGTCCCTCTCTTAATCTGTTTCAGCAGTGATTCGAATCAATTCCGTAATTCTTCGAGACACCTTCTCTCGATCCAACGTGCACGAGCGATGAGAGACATGCGATAAACGAATAGTATAGTAATACATATCACTGAAAAGATTCACAAAAACTCTTTGATTCACTACAACCATGAAAACCCACATTCTTCGAACCCGTCGAAAGCCCTCTCTTCCTATCTGAGCGCTCCCTACCCACTCCGACGCAATCGGCTTAGTCCTTCAGTCCCCATCAAATCTAATCGACTGTCTAGGGCATCTAGAGTTTCGAAGATAACTTAGGGAATTTCGCGGGTTTCTTCGTCGAGAACCTGTTTCGAATCGCAACCGAACTCGTCAATAAGCGTGGGGGACGGCGTAAGGGGAGCAATCGACGTACGCGTTGAAAGCGAGAGGGATATCTTCAGCTTGCAACATGGACTATGAAACGCAAAAAGGGAAAAGCATCGTCAGTTCTCGCTCGAAAGGATCCCTAACGAGTCGAAATGACGGCTCACCATATTCCTGCAAGCCACAAGCACTCAAAACTCGTCAGCTTTGACCCTAAAACAGAGTTTGCGAGAGTTTTCGACTCACCAAACGGTAGTGTAATCCAATCCTTCTTGAACTGAATGTTCCCTCGAATAGTTCAAGAGATGTTTCGTCGAAAGAGTAGCGATCGGACTCTTAGCTGTACATGCTTGCAACCTACAATCAGCTGATCGTTTCAGGAGATCCTGGAAGGAGCGAAAGACGTACAAGCGATCAATTCTGCCAATTTCAACGCTTCCTTCGTGACTTCCTCTCTTCCTCCTCCGACAACCTTACTGACCAACCCCAATTTGACCGCTTCCTCCGGTCCAAAGTTGCGAGCCGTGAGTGCTAGATCATAGAGTAATGAAGCGTTTGCCGTGATTTTCGGTAAACGTTGGAGAGACCCGACATCGGCTGCTAGACCAATATCTACTTCCTGTAGAACCCACCTAGTCAACCTATCAGCTCTGAGATCGATAGGAAGGAAGAGTGAGCTTACCTTGATCGAGAACAAAGTCTTTTCTGAACAATATCGAACATCGCATGCTGAAATGAGATCGATTCCCGCTCCCAAACAAATCCCGTATGTCGCTGCTACGACTGGTTTTGAGCAGTTCTGAATAGCCGATACACTATCTTGTAGAAGCTTGATGTACTATCCATTCGTCTCAAAAAGGAATCAGTCTTCCCTCTCTTTCCCGACGACGATGATTCGAATGAATGAGACGGCAAGAACGGATACGCACAGGTCTCAATTGTAAAGCAGTTCTAGCAGGATCTGATCCTTTCTCGTTCAATCCCGACTCCCTTGACGCATAGCCGAAATAACCGAATCTCAGTCTCTCTCTTTCGAAAGTCGAGTAGTTCAAAGTAGTACTCACATGAGATCCAATCCCGCCGTGAAGCCCTTATCTAATTTGCTTCCAAACACGATAGATCTAACCTCTGAATCCTGTGAAGCGTGATCGAAAGCGGATTTGACGGATAACCAAAGTTGAGTGTTGAATGCATTGACTGGAGCACGATTGAGTTCGATGAGGAGTACACCGGTAGAAGGAAAGGTGCAAGATACACCGGGTGATGAATAACCTGACATGATTGAGGGAGGAAGTGAGGGGAAGGAAGGAGAAAGAGGAAGCGAGGAGAGTTTGGTTCTTGACACTTCACCTCAATTCGCTATCCAACTCTAGATACCACAGGAGTACTGATAGAGCTCTCAATAATCGACCTGTACTAAGCAGAACCGAGCCGGTTCTTTCTTCGCTGTTCTACATCGCCTCATCTCTCAACCGACTTTCTCCCTCAACAACCTCGCAAGACTGGCTTATAGAGCCCTCAATAGCGCAATAAAGCTTTTAACATCTCTCAGCCAACGTGTCAATCTTCCCGCGTCCTCAATACACTTCTCCCATCGATTTTTCTCTTCCTCTCCCTCCCTTACCTCTCCATCTCATTCTCGCAAGCTCTCTATGCCCGACTCTATCTCCCTAACATTCCTCGGTACAGCCGCTGGTCGACCCTCGACCACTCGCAACGTTTCATCATTGGGAGTGAAAATAGATTCAAAGATTTGGGTCTTCGATGCCGGAGAATCAACCCAACATCAATTCATGAATCCTCGATGCAAACTGAGTATGGGGAAAGTTGAGAAGATATTCATTACTCATATGCATGGTGAGTTCGGAACTTCCCTTCATTGATTGGGAAACGAGAGAACTGATAAGTTTCGTGAGGAGTAGGAGATCATGTGAATGGATTACCTGGATTGTTGTGTACGATCAGTGCGGGAGAAGGATCGGTACATACTGGAACAGAGGATCCTCGACTGAAAGAATCGGAATCAATCGTGCGTTTTTCAGAGTTCGACTCGGATCT
>Ga0308170_10001900_pt1 | contig 18694 bp, 19 predicted proteins | sample PhyBR2_2_FD_202136 | JGI IMG/M metagenome (GOLD analysis project Ga0308170, IMG submission 202136) | Phyllosphere microbial communities from UC Gill Tract Community Farm, Albany, California, United States - DLSLSB.R2 | ecosystem: Host-associated > Plants > Phyllosphere > Unclassified | place...
GAGCGGCGAGAGGGGGAGGAGGACGAGGCGGGCGAGGTCGGGGGTGGGGACGGCAGCTTGGCTGGATGGAGGGACTGACAGAGAAGCCTGAGTGCAAGGTGCTGGCCTGGCTGCGTCCGAGAGGGCCGAGACGGTTGATGAGCGGGCGGCGGCGGCGACGACGAAGCCTTCGATCTTGCTGCGACCTCTCACGTGCACGGAACGGCTCGACAAGTGCACCAGTAGCTACTCTTGTCTCGCCTGCCTCGCCCAGCTGGCCGCAGCCTGCTGTCCCGCTCATGCGCGGCTCGAGCGACCCGGACCCTCCTTGGACTCCGAGCCGAACTCCGTCCCTAGGTGCACAGCGAAGAGATGCATAGCAGCGCGCACACCCGTCCGTCTACCAAGTGAGCCCTTCGGCCGCCGCCCTGCGCCCGACCGTGTCCAGCTCACGCTCCTCGAGCCCCAGCTCGCCGACCAAGTCGCGCACCTCGGGGCACGCCCGGCCTGCGCACGCCTGCGCGTGCTCCTCTGCGTGGCCGAGGTCGATCAGGCGCGGTGCCGGTGTCGAGGGAGCTGGAGGCGGGGAGGCGCGTGCTGAGGTGGAGGGGGATGGCGAGAGGGCGGAGGAAGGACGAGGCGGGAGGACCACGTTGCGCGGCGCGAGGTCGCCGTGGGAGAGGCGGGCGACCTGGTGCAGGCGCAGGAGCGACAGCACGAGCGAGACACTGCGAGCGGGGAAGAAGAGAGCGCGAGAGAGATCAGCTCGGCCGACTGCAAGGGAAGACGAAGAGCGAGAGCGCGAGGGAGAGCACACCTCTGCTCGCACGACAGCTCGGCCCAGCTCTCGAGCGCGTCCCCCGCATCCTCCTCAACAACGACGACCTGCCCCTCGGCGCTCATGAACACGGCCACGACGCACGCGACGTCGCCCGCCCGCGCGAGGCGCACGACCTCGGGCGCACAGAGGAGCGCCGCCTCGCGCTCGAGGGCGCCGTCGAACCCGCGCCGCGAGACCTTGGCGACGCAGGCTCGGCCGGCGACGGTGCAGGCGTAGACGTGCGCGGCCGAGCTGGTCGCGATGAGGTAGTCGAGGTAGATGGGCGAGGTGGGCGGCGCGGCAAGGCGAGGCCGAAGAGCGCTGCCGACCGTGCAGGACGAGGTGCTGAGCGGGCCGGGTGAGGTCGAGGGCGATGTTAGGGGGGTCCCAGGGCGAGGTGCGGATGAGGCCTTGGACGGCGAGGACGAAGAGGAAGAAGAGGGCGACGAGGAGCAGAGAGGCTCGTGCGCGTGGAGCCTCAGGATGGCGCCGTCTGGGTAAACCACGTTGACCTGCGCGAGGAGGAAACCCAGTCAGCTCGGAAATGCGCGAGGGGACCGAGCTGAAGCGCACCTCATCGGGTCCGAGCGAGCTCGCTGCGACGTACGGGGACGGCACGACGCCGAACCTGGCGGACCGTCGTCGCGAAGAGCTCTCCAGAGGTGCTGCTGCAGCTGCGCGCTGAGCCACGGTCTCGGCGAGCGCTGCGTCGTGATTGAGCAGGTTCGGGTAGAAGGCGGCGGCGAGGGCGAGGAAGAAGAGGTTGGGCCCTGGCGGCGTCGGCGCGATGCGCTCGAGGCGGGAGAGGAGGACGTTGAAGCGCTCAGTGGCCGCACCGTGCTCGTCATCGGGCGGCGCAGGAGCCCGGGTGAGGATGCCGAGCATGAAGGAGTAGCCGTCGGCGAGGAGGAACAGGTGGTGGCCGAGCGTGCGCGCGACGTGGATCTCCTGCGACAGAGGGCAGCGTCAGGCTCGCGCCGCAGAGTGATATGAGAGAGAGACTGAGTGCACACCTTTGCGAGCAGGCTGGCAAGCGGCGGATCTGAGGCCAAGTCGTTCAGCGAGAGCGAGACGCCCTCGCTCAGCAGCGCCTCGAGGCGCACGAACAGCCCAGGGCTTGGCACAGCTCCTGGTGGATCGTCGCAGCCCTGCGAAGCCTGCGGGCTTTTGAGCTCGAGGGACATGACCGGCGTCGGCTCAGCGTCTGCGGCCGACGGGTCAGAGCGGCAGAGCACGAGGTCGACCGTGACGGCGCCGTGGCGACGACGACGTTGAGGACCGACAGGAGCCGCGGCCACGACGCGCATGCGCTGCTCGACCGTCGCCGTGTGCTCGTCCGTGTCGTACTCGACGAGGGCGTCGAGCGCGGGGATGAGGACGTGCAGCGACTCGGCGAGGGTGCCGATCTTGCGCTCGACGACTGCCTCGTTGCAGGTCCTCGTGCGGCCAGGAGCGGCGAACGCGTCGAGCGAGAGCTGGACCGTCTCGACGGCGCGCTTGACGGCGGCGGCGGCCTCGGGCCGCGGACCTCGGGTGCGGTCGAGGAGGTCAAGCGAGGCAGCGAGCGACGCGCGGGTGCGGGCCCACAAGTCCTCGGCCAGGCCGGGCACGTAAATGAGCTGGTTCAGGGCGACGGTGCCAGCAAAGCTCTGATGCGCCGACGACGAGGACGACGAGGCGCGAGGTGTGGTGCTCGCGGACGGCCAAGGGACGGGCGAGTGCGAGAGACGCAGGGCGTCGAGGCCGGCGAGGATGCTCTGGGCCATGCCCGAGAGCGAGGCAGCAAGGCTTGTGAGCTGCCGTGAGCCCAGGCGAGGGCCGCGGAGAGGAGGAGGAGGAGGACGAGGCGAGGACCACAGAGAGCCGCCCCCTTCTCGCTCCGTCACCAAGCCTCGCCGACCGCGCCTGAGCGCGTCGCCAGGCCACGCAGAAGGAGATGCACCCCAAGTGCGTCCCCCTCGCCGGCTGCAGCCCTCGCTTGCCGCCCCCGCTCACCCCCTCCCCCTCGTCCCCCTCGTCAACAGGAGCACCCAGCCGGCAAAGGGCCCCAAGCAGGCCCAGTCGCCCGCCCAGGACCGCTTCACCTGGATCCTCCTCGCCCTCGTCGTGCGTCCCACTCCCCACCTGCGACCGCGAGCCCGCGCTGACCCCTCGTCTCCCCTTCCCCTCCCCTTCCCCTCCTCGCTCCGCTCCCTCGTCTCCCCACCATCCCGATCAACCACCTCCTGTCCGCGCCGCGCAGGGCCACTCGGTCATCGCCACCGTCAAGGGCGGCACTCGCATCAAGGGCATCCTCGCAGCCGCCACCCCGGACGGCAACGACCTCTCGCTCGCGCTCCGCCACGCCTCGTACCTCGCCAACGACGCGCCGAGCCCGCCCAAGCCCTCGATCCTCATCACCGCGCGCGACCTCGTCGCCCTCGAGGCCGCAGACGCCCACCTCGACTTCCTCGGCGCCGCCAACGCCGCGTCGTCGTCGTCCTCCGCGTCGTCGTCGACCAACGGCGCGCCCGCCGCCGGCGCCGCTTCTTCCTCCTCGTCCTCGTCGCGCCCGCCGAGCGCCACCGCCGCCCTCAAGCGCGACTCGTTCCGCACCGACACCGACATCTCGGGCACGGCGCGCCTCGGCAAGGAGCGCCAGCTCCAGGCGTGGGGCGCGTCGGACGGCATCGGCGGCGCCGGCGACGACTCGGGCTGGGGCGCCGCGCCGGGCGACGACTTTGCGCTCGAGGGCGGTGGCGGCGCGCTCGAGGACGACGGGCTGCGGCGCTCGGGGCGCGGCGGCGCGGGCTCGGGCTCGGGCGCGGGCGCGAGCGGCGCGGGCGGAAAGGGCTGGGACCAGTTCGCGGCCAACGAGCGCCGATTCGGGCTCAAGACGGACTACGACGACGAGATCTACACGACCCGGCTCGACCGGTCCGGCTCTGACTTCAAGCAGCGCGAGCTGCGCGCCGCCCAGCTCGAGCGCGAGATCCTCAAGGGCGGCGGCGCGGGCGCGGGCGCGGCGGGCCTGGCGGGCAACGCGCACCTCGCAGAGGAGCGCGGCGAGGTCGTCGACGAGGACGAGGAGGCGCGCTACGGCGCCGTGCAGCGCGGCGACGGCGCGTACGTCCCGCCCGGCGCGCGCAAGGCGGCCCTCGCGCGCCTCCAGAACGGCTCGTCCGCCGCCGCGTCGTCCTCCTCTTCGTCGACGTCGCGCGTCCCGCAACCCGCATCGGCCTCGTCGCGCATCCCGCCGCTCTCGTCCTCGGCCTCGGCGGCGTCCTCGTCCGCCGCGGGCGCGGGCGCCTCGACCTCGCCCGCGCCGCCGTCGATCCACGCGCCCGCCGGCACCGAGGGCAAGGGCCTGCAGCACGAGCTGCAGAACTTTGTCACGAGCGAGCGCGTCCGGGTCGAGCAGAAGAAGGAGCAGATGAAGCTCGCCCAGCAGCAGCAGCAGCAGCAGCAGGCCCAGGCGCGCAAGGAGCAGGACTCGAAGCTCGCGAGCTTGCTTCAGTGGAGCCAGACGTTCAAGGTGCGCTCGGCTTTCTCTTCGTTGCTTCGACGGTCGACCTCGGCGCCGAGGTCGACGCGTCGTCGAAGACCTCGAGGCCGAGCTGACGCCGTCCCACCTCGTCTCGCCCGCAGAACCCGTACCCGCTCCCGGACGACCTCGCCGTCGTCATGGGCAAGAAGCCGGCCGGCAGCGGCGGCGACCACAAGGCCCTCTCGACGCAGAGCAACGCCTCGCCCGCCGTCTCGCCTGCCCACACGAACCGCACGCTCCCCGCCGGCGGGCCCGCCCACTCGCCCTCGCCCTCGTCGACCCCGGCACCCGCTGCGCCGACCAAGTCGGTCCTCCAGGCCAAGGCCAAGCCCTTCATCGCCGAGATCCCGCCGTTCAACCCGCAGCGCGCCGCCGCGGCCAAGCTCGCCAAGTCGCCCGACGCGCCCGCCGCCGCCGCTCCTCCTGCGCCGCCCGCATCGACCTCGACCTCGGGCACCGCCGCACTCCAGGCCAAGGCGCCGACGACCAAGCTGAGCGCGGCGAGCGCCGCGTTCGTCTTCAAGCCCAACCCGGGCGCGGCCACATTCACGCCCGGCGGCGCCGGCGCGCCCTCGTCGTCGTCGCCCTCGGCGCCCGTCGCGCGCAAGACGGCCGCCTCGCCCGCCCCGCCGCCGCTCGTCTCGATCGAGCCGCCCGCCCCGGCACCGGCGCCCGCAGCCCTCGTCCCCGCCAACCCCTTCTTCGGGACCAAGCAGATCAAGAAGGGCTCGTCGTCGATGCACGTCAAGGAGGACTTTACGCCGTTCAAGCACCACGGCTCGCTCGCCGACCCGGGCGCCGTCCTGCCCAACTGGGCCGGCTTCACGGGCAAGCCGTACCGCGCCGTGTTCCCGCCGCAGCTCGTCGGCGGGCCCGGGCTCGGGCCCGGCATGCAGCAGCAGCCGCCGCCGCCGCCGCCGATGGGCCACCCGCAGCAGCAGCATCCGCACGGGCACCTCGCGCCGCCGCCGCCGATGCCGCCGCACATGTTCGGCGGCGGCGGCGGCGGCGGCGGCGTCGACGAGGCGACCGCGGCCATGATGGCTGCGGCCGCCGCGCACCAGCACCAGCAGCACCACCCGCAGCACCCTCAGCAGCACCCGCAGCACCACCTCCACCTCCAGCAGCAGCAGCAGCACATGGGCGGCGGCGCGCCCGGCGCCATGATGGACCCAAACGGCGCGGCCGCCATCGCCGCCGCGCAGCAGGCGCACCAGCAGGCGCAGCTGCAGCAGGCGCACGCGCAGGCGCAACAACAGGCCATGATGCAGCACGCCGGCGGGCCGGGCGGCGCGGGAGGAGGAGGAGGAGGTCCGGGCGCAGGAGGAGGAGGAGCGGGAGGGCCGTTCAGCCCGGCGGCGCAGGCGACCATGGCGGCGGCGGGCTTCAGGCCACCGCCTGGCGGTGGGCCAGGAGGGCCGGGCGGCCCGGGTGCGTTCATGCAGCAGCAGCAGCAGGGCGGGCCCGGGCAGGGGCCCATGGGTCAGCGCGGTCCGGGGCAGGGGCAGGGGCAGGGGGGCATGCCGCCGCCGCCGCAGTTCGGAGGGTTCGGCGGGCCGCCGCAGGGAGGACCGATGCCGGGCTTCGCGCCGCCGCCGCCAGGGAGCGGTGCGCCGAGTGCGTCCCCCTCTCCCACTCCCTCTCCCTTCTTTCTCTCTCGGCTCCTCGACCGCAGAGCTCGGCACGCTGACGCTCATCCCCACGCCCGCTCGCTCGCAGTGTTCACGTCGCCCAACATGCAGGCCTCGTCGCCGCACCCGGCGCACGCCGGCATGCCCAACGGCAGCGGCGGCGGACCCGGCCCCGGGCCGCAGCAGGGCCAGCAGGGGCAGGGCCGCCCGCCGTACATGCCCTGGACGCCGCCGTTCGTGCCCGTCGCAGGGCCGGGCGCGCCGGGAGGACCGCAGGGAGGGCCGCCGCAGAGTGCGTCGCTCGTTCCTCTCCCTCGTCCGCTCGCTGCCGCTCTCTTGTCGACGGCGCGCTGACGTTCGGCAGTTTTCTCGCGCGCAGACGGGATGGGACCGCAGGGCGGGTTCGTGCCGCCGCCGCCGCAGCAACAGCAGCAGGCGCAGCAGGCGCAGCAGTAGAGGGAACGAGGAGGAGCAGCTTGGACAGTGGGCGCGAGGGGTCGGGCGAGAGCTCGTAGCGAGTCGGCGAGAGCAGGTGCAACCATAGCGGCGAGCATCCTGTCGAACAGAGCGAGCTTGCGGTCGCGAGAGGTCGATCGCTGAGTGTGCGCGCACGAGGAAGAGGAGGCGGCGGGGGCCCACCTCGAGCTCTCTCTCGCTCGACTCGCTCACCGCCCAAGCTGCTCCGCCTCACCGCCCACACCATGGCGCCCCTCCGCACGCGCACCTCGACCCACTCGGCCCGTGTCACCCTCTACGAGCCCGCCCTTGCGCCGTCGAGCACCCTCGCCGCCACCGCCGCCGATCAAGCTCCCGCCAGCTCGTCCGCCCCAGCGACGCCCCGCAGGCGCACGCGCTCCAGCACAGCCGCTTCCAGCCCCGCCGTCAAGTACGAGCAGGACGACGACGCGCCCGCCTGGGAGGGGGAGGCCGACGACGACGCCGCGTTCGAGGACCTCAAGCCGCCGCCGACCACGCCCAGCTCGTCCAAGGCCAAGTCGCCGCGCAAGCCCAAGCCGCACGTCACCAAGCTCGACAAGCCGCACCCGGCGCCCAAGAACTGGGAGCGCACGTACGCTGTCATCCGCGAGCAGCGCAAGGGGTGCGTCGCTCCTCCTCCTCCTCGTCGTCGTCCTCGTCCTCGTCCTCGTCGAGCTGCTGGACGAGAGCTGACCCAGTCCTCTCCTTGCGCCTGTGCAGCATCGTTGCAGCTGTCGACCTCATGGGCTGCGAGCAGGGCGGGCGCGAGGCGCAGAAGAAGGAGGAGGACGCAGGAGCCGCTCCCGCCGACAGCGACAAGGTGCGTCTCGTCCCTCCCTCGCCGCTCGCCTGCTCGGTTCCGTTCTCACCTCGTTCCCACTGACTCGAATCCCCTCCTGCTCTGCTCCCGCAGGCCCGCCGCCTCTCGACCCTCGTCTCGCTCATGCTCTCGAGCCAGACCAAGGACCCCGTCACGCACCAGGCGACCGTCAACCTGCGCAACGACCTCCCCGGCGGCCTCACGGTCGAGGCGCTCGAGAAGGCGTCGATCGAGGAGATCGACTCGTGCATCAAAAAGGTCGGGTTCCACAACACCAAGTTCGTCTCGCTCCTCTCGTCCTCCTCGCCGCGTGCGCCGGATCCTGACGCGCCTCTCTTCCTCGTACGCAGGGCCAAGAACCTCAAGCTCCTCGCGACGCGCCTGCGAGAGCACCACGACGGCGACGTTCCGAGCGACCTGCGTGCGTCCCCGTCCCCTCCCTCCTCCTCCTCCTCGACAGCGGCTGACCTCGCTCTCCTTACCGCCCAACAGCATCGCTCCTCGCTATCCACGGATGCGGCCCAAAAATGAGCTACCTCTACATGCAGTCGATTGGGCAGAACGTGCGCTCGCTCGACCCGCCTCTCTTCTCCCCGCTCCTCCTCCTCCTCTCCCTCCCGGCCCGGCGGCGCCGCTGACACACCCTTCCGCACGCTTGCAGATTGGCATCGGCGTCGACACGCACGTGCACCGCATCACGCACCGCCTGCGCTGGCACAAGAAGGAGCCGAAGACGGCCGAGGAGACGCGGTGCGTCCCTCTCTCCCTCCCTGCTCCGTTCCTCCTCTTCCGCTCGAGCCAGGGTCCGCCAGCTGACACGTCTACTCGTCCCACCCTCGTCAACCCGTCCGCTCTCCGCCCCTCACCGCCTCTCCTTCTTCCGTGCGCTCCCTCAACCCGCCCGCCGCCCGCCCGCAGCCTCAACCTCGAGTCGTGGCTCCCGCAGCACCTGTGGCCCAGCGTCAACAAGATGCTGGTCGGCTTCGGGCAGGAGATCTGCAAGCCGGTCGCGCCGCGCTGCGACCTGTGCGACGTCGCGCGCGAGAAACTGTGCCCGTCGCGGCGGGTCGTCGTGCCGAGCCCGAGGAAGAAGGTCAAGGTCGAGGTGCAGCTCCAGGTGGACGTCAAGGGGGAGGAGGAGGAGGAAGGGGTCAAGCGCGAGGGAGGGGGGCAGGGGGAGGACCGAGCGAGCGCGCCGCGGCTCGAGGTCAAGCTCGAGGAGGAGACGCTGGTCGCGGTCAAGGCTGAAGACGACGGCCGCGTCCTCGTCGAGGAGCGCGAGGTCAAGACCGAGGTCGTCGAGGCGGCGAGCGTGCCAGGGACGAGCTAGCAGGGAGCCGCACCTCTCCTCTCTTGCAACTCGGCCGCACGTTCCTCTCCTCGTCGCCGCTGCAGAGCAAGCTCGAGAACCTGCTGCGTTGCACTCCGACTTCCGCTAGCCCTCCTCTCTACCGCACGTACGGGATGCCTGCGTGCGAGAGAGAGCGAGAGAGCGTCAGTGAGAGGGCGAGGAGAGGGCCGTGCGAGGAGAGGACCGTGCGCGAGGAGAGGGAGCGACGCACCGTTCGTCATGCGCTGGAACTCGTCGTACACGATGCTGCGCTTGTTCTCGCACGCGTTGTCGATGATGGCCATCATGAACTCTGCGGCCTTCTTCTCGCTCAGGTCGAGGCGGAACCGGAGCTTGAGGCGCTCCAGCGTGCCCTCGCCCTTGAACGAGGGGAACTCGGCCGCGAGCATGAGGGCCGCCGTGTCGACGATCGAGTGCGCATAAGGGCGCGCGGCGAGGAACGCCTTGACGGTGAGCTCGCGGAACTGGCGGAACCCGACAGAGTCCTTGCCGCCCATGAGGACGACCATCTCGTGCGACAGCTTGAACGAGTTGGGCTCAAACTTGACGCCGCCCGGCCCAATGTCGAACAGGAACCCAAAGTCGATGTGCGTGATGCAGCCGCGGCCGTCGATCATGATGTTGCCGTTGTGGCGGTCCTTGATCTGGACGATGTAGCACAGGAGCGAGTAGGCCGCCATCGACTGGACAAAGTTGCCGCGCGCCTTCTGGAACTCGGGCGAGTCGAGCGGCCCGTACTTCATGACGAAGAACGACTGCAGGTCGTTGATCTTGGCGCGGCCCATCTCGTCGCGCGAGGTCGCGTTCGGGATCACGTCGATCACGCCGCACTGCATGGCGTCGGCGGACCAGGGTCAGCTGCGTGCTCCGTCGAGTCGAGAGAGCGAGCGAGAGAGAGAGAGAGGGACGCACCCCGGGACCGGTGGCCGTGACTCGGTACGGCGTGACGAGGAGGTCGAGCCCGAGCGAGTTGAAAATGTTCTTGTGCATGGCGATGATCTGGAGCGCGAGGACGTCCTGACGGCAGTCGTCGCCGACCTTGAAGATGGCGCTCTGCCACGTGTCGTACTCCTCGGTGCCGCCCGTCGCCGCGTTGTGCTCGACCTCGACGAGCTCGTCCTGGACGTCGAGGCCGTCCGTGCGCATCTTGTTGCGCTCGCGGCGCACCTTGAACGTGGCCATGAACGGCGCCTGCGCACGGTCAGAGAGAGAGAGAGAGTCAGCGAGGGCGCTCAGGCACGAGGACGAGAGCAGGCAGGGAGGGACGGGCGCACCTTGGCGTGGCTCTGCAGCGGACGGCCCGATTTGCGGTTGATGTCGACGACGACGCCGTCCGGGTTACTCGGGAGGTACACGCCCGGGTCGACCTTGATCTTGGCCATCTCCTCGTCGATCTTGGCCTTCTTCTCGGGCTTGGACGCCTTGATGAACGGCTTGAGCTTGCCCGAGATGGACGTCACCTCGTCGAAGAAGCTGAACTCGCGGTTGTAGAAGTCCTGCGCGTCGCCCGACAGCGACTCGACAATCATGTCGACGAGACGGTCGAGCTCTGGCTTCATCGGGTCGGGCTGCGGTGCAAGGTGCCGAGAGTCAGGATTCGCGAGTCGAGGTCGCGAAGCAGGAGAGCGAGGGGAAGAGAGAGGACGCACCTCCTCAGCATCGTCGCCGCGGTACTTGTTGGCCTTCATGTTCCAAATGATCTGGTGGCAGAAGAGCTGCGAGATCTTGGACCTGCGGGCGAGAGCGAGACGAGGTCAGCTTTTGATTGACCTTCTCAAGTGCGAGCGAGGCGAGGACGGTCGACGCACGTCTCGAAGATGAAGCGCTCGGCGTAGCCGAGCTCGTCGGACCGCAGCGCCTGGACGACTTGCGGGACGTAGAAGAAGGTGACCGAGACCGGGTGGTGCTCGAGGACGCGCAGGGCGAACTGGAGGAGGATCGGGTCGCCGTGAAACTTGGGGAACAGGAAGCGCAGGGCCGATGGAACGGGGACGGGCGTCCAGTAGAGAAGGTGCTGCGACGGTACGAGCATCAGTACGAGAAGAGCGAGGGAGAGGGAAGAAAGGAGGAGGAGAAGGGCAACGCACTCGGAGCTTGCTCTTGGCCTCGACCGTCAAGCTGTCACCGACAAAGTAGGCGAGCGCGTCGGGGCAGTCCTGCACGGCGACAGGGTCGGCTCGCACGAGGCGCTCGACCTCCTCGGTGAGCGCCGGGATCTTGAACCGGTCGGGCAGGTACACGACGACGGTCGGCCAGTGCGACCAGGCGAAGCGGGCGAGCTTGCGGAGCTCCTGTGGTTGCAGAGCGTCAGCGACGCTCGCGCGAGAGGGAGAGGAAGAGAGAGAGGGTGGGCGTCGACGCACCTCGGCGGTCGGCATGTCGCCCGAAGCAGGCGTGCCTCGCTTGGCGTCGCTGAGCGGGTTGAGCCAGAGGCGCAGGCGGTCGGCCTCGTCGTCGAGCAATACCTTGAGCAGCTGCTGGCGAGAGCGGTGGTGCTCTGCCGCGGTCGACCGAGCGAGACGACCTGCAGGGAGAGCGAGTGGGTGAGCGCTTGAGCGTGCGCAGGAAGGGCAAGGAGAGGGGACGGACCTGGGAGCGGCCGTTGTCCATCGAGGTTCGAGGCGAAGCTGCGGTAGTACGGCGTGTCGAACGAGACGAGGCGATTGAGCTCCTCGATGGCGTGCAGGTCGGCCTTGAGCTGGATGCGGCTGTTGCCGAACGACCACCTGCGCGCGCGACGAGCCAGTTCAGCTCGGTCGCTGCGACGACGGCGACGACGGCGACGAGGGAGAGAGAGAGAGAGAGGACGCACGTAGGGCGCATGGCGAACCAGCCGAGGGCGGCGTCGTACAGGTGGGCGCGCAGGTTGTGCTCGGCGGCACTCTCAAGCGAGGTCGCCTGGATGAGGGCGAGGCCGAACGAGATGAGGCGGAAGCGCAGCTCGCGCGAAAGCGGGTGACGGCTGTCGAGGCTCTGAGTCAGTCGCGCGCGCACGAGGGAGAGCGAGAGAGGGGACCGGACGCACCTCCACGACTTGTGCGCTGCGACGAGGCGGACGAAGAAGAGCAGGCTCGCGTGGACGAGCTCGGCACTGCGGTACCGGAACGCCTGGAACCGGCTCGACAGGAACTCGAGGAGGGCGAGCATGGGCGAGTAGAGGCGGTTCGCCATGAGGTAGTTGCGCGTGCGCTCGTCCTTGTCGGTCGGCGTGTACTGCGTCTCCTGGTTCAGCGGCGTGTCGGTGCTGCGCGCGGGTGCGGCGTCAGCGTCCGGGCACCAGCATAGAGAGGCGAGAGGAGGGAAGGGACGCACTCGAGCTTCTTGCAGAACAGGCCCTGCTCCGACTCGGCCGTGCCCGCCCACGCCTCGAGCACCTCGGCGACGACGCGCGCCTCGAGCTCGGGTCGTGCGTCGGCGATCCAGGTCCACGTCTCCTGACCGACGGCGATGCTCGCCTCGGTGAAAAGGCGGACGGGGAGAGCGACGACGAGGTGGAGGATCTCAAAGTTGGGCTGCAGGAGAAGGAGCGCGTCAGCACGTCGTGCGTCAGAGAGCTGCACGAGTGCGAGAGGGGACGCACCTCGCGAGCCTTGACGAGCTGAGCGGCGCCGCGGTAGAACAGGTCGCGCAGTTCCGACAGCTTGAGCGGGAGCTTGTGGTCGGCGAGCTGCTCGGACAAGAGCTCGAGCTGCTCGAGGACGTTGTCGGCGGTCGATGCTGCGCGCACAGAGAGCGTGTCAGCTGGGCTCTGTAGGACGCAGGGGAAGGAGGAAGCGAGACGGACCGCCGCGCTGCGCCTCGCCGCCGAAGAAGCTCTTGGCCGCGAAGGTGCGGGCGAACGCCGTCGCCGCGTCGGCCTTCCAGTCGCCCCACGCAGGAAGTGCAGCTGCAGGAGGTCGAGCTCATCAGCTTGGCGACCGATCGGCGGAGAGAGCGGTCAGGAAGAGGAGAGCGAGAGGACGCACCGATGCGCTCGCTCGGCGGCGGCGCCTTGACGAGGTCGAGCGCGACGCTCTTGCCCATCTCGTCGTCGTTGAGGACGGCCATCTTGTAGCTGTCGCCGGCGACGTCGATGTACTCCTGGAGGAGCCCCTGCATGTCGAGCGGCGAGCGGGCGAGGCCCGTGCGCAGCCACGCGCGCACGTGCGCGTGCAGGTCGCGCAGGATGCGGTTGCGCTGCGGGTAGTCGTCCGTGAGCGAGATGGTGAAGCCGCCGCGGACCGAGTGGAACGAGTAGGCGGGCGTGTACTGCGCGAACAGATGAGGGAGGAGTTAGCCTGGCTCGACTTGGGAAGGCCGAAGAGGGAGGAGAAGGGGAGACGCACCTCGTCGACAAACTCGTCGAGGCAGGCGCGTCGAAGGACCGTCAAGAGCTCGAGCATGACGGTGATGACGCCGAGGTTGCACACGAGGCTCGGGAAGCTCGACAGGAGGTTGTCGAGGTACCTGAGCGCCGTCGCGCGCACGCTCGCCGAGCTGCTCGTCGCGTGGAGGAGCACGGCGCGGACCTGGCTGTACGCGCCGGCGTCCATGGCGTGCTGCGGCGCCTGGCTGCTGAGGCGCGCCGAGAAGGTCGACAGGACCTTGTCGCCGACCGACTGGACCGCATCGGCGAGCGGCGAGTCGCCGCCGCCGAGGGCGGGCACGCCGAGGTACAGGAAGACGGGCGCGAACGCACCGGCCTCGGCGCGCAGCGACTCGAGGCGGAGGATGGCCGTGAGGAAGACGGCCTGGGCGTCGGTGACGGAGCGCGCCGCGCTCGCCTGCGAGGGGACGGCCGCCGCGAGCTCGCCGCGCACGGCCTCGACCGAGAGGGCGTGCCCGCCCGAGGGCGACTTGAGGAGCGCCTGGAGCTGCGCCTCGGCCTCGACGAGGTCGGCGCCGATGCCGACGACGAGCGGCGGCGAGCGCTTGGCGACGCCGAGGAGGGCCGCGCGCTGGTACTCGGAGATCTGGGCGCGCGGCGAGAGGAAGCCCGACAGGAGGCACGTGTACCAGAAGGTGCGGAACAGGGCGCCGATGGGCGACGAGACGACCGAGAGCGGGTCGAACGCGACCTGCTCGAGGTAGTTGTCGAGGACCGTGACGAGCGCCAGGAGGGTCGACGTGCGCTGCGTGCGGCAGGGCTCACGTCAGCACCGCACTGCTGCACGGTAAGCGAAGAGAGAGCCACGACGCACCTCCTCGCTGAGCTTGCCGTCCTTCCTTGCGCCCGAACCGCCCGCGCCCTTGCTCGCAAAGAGCGTGAGCAGCTCGCCGAGGAACGCCTCGCCGAGCTCCTCGTGCTTGGCGGCAGCGATCGATGCGAGCCTGCTGAGCGCCGCGATAGCCTGCGTGCGCGTGACGAGGCGTCAGGGACTGTGAGGCGACGAGGAGAAAGAGGACAAGGAGGATGAGCCACGCACCGCCTGGTAGGCCGGGTCCTCGTTGCTCGACGCGGCGCGCGCCGCAGCCGACACCGAGCGGACGATCTCGACGAACGTGGCCGTGTCCGAGAGGGCGGCGAGCTCGGCGAGCTCGTACAGGGCGGCGCTGACGACGGCGGGCCCGCCGTTGGCGGCGTGGTGCTGCAGCGTCGAGACGACGAGGCGCTGAAGCTGCGGGCGGGCGGGCGAGCAAGAGACGGCGTCAGCTCGTGCAGCGCAGGGCGAGTAGCGAGCGAGGGAAGGCGGACGGACCTGAACTTGGCCGAACTCCCTCGCGAGGAGCGCCACGACGTGCACGACGTTGCCGGCGACCTCCTGCGTCGCGCGCTCGTTCCACCCGCCCCCGGCAGCGCTCCCCACGCTCTGGGCGTCGTCCTCTTTGCCGTCACTGCGGTCGAACCCGCGCACGTGCCCGCCGCCGCCGCGCTCGAGCGCGGCGAGGTGGTTGAGCAGCGTCTGGACGGCTGACGCGCGCGCGGCCGGGTCGCGCGCGAGGAGGGCGGCGTAGGCGCGCGTGCAGGTCGTGAGCGCGGGCGAGTAGGCCGAGGGGTCGTCCGAGGGGCGGAGCGAGGGCGAGAGGAGGAACGAGCGCAGGAGGGTCGTCAGGGGGTGCAGGTGTGCAGGAAAGCTGTGTAGGACGGGTGCGCGTCAGCTTGACGAGCTTTGTTATCCCGGAGGAGCGGAAGAGAGGGAGAGGGAGAGGGGACGCACCCGAGGACGAGGACCTGCGAGGCCTGAGCGGCGGCCGCCTGGAGCGCCTCGTCGACGCCGCCCGACTCGGGGTGCAGCAGCGCCTCGAGGATCGCGACGAGCTCGGGGTCGAGCTTGCGCGACGCGACGGCCGTCGTTGCTGCGAGGCGCTGCGAGCGAGTGCCGGGGGACGGTCAGCACGAGGCGAGCGCGGGGAGGGGTGGGGGGGGGGGAAGCGACGCACGAGGCTGGCGATGAGGACCTCGGACGCGTGCAGGTCGACGCCGTCGCCGCCCTCGTCGTCGTCGTTCTCGACCGCGCGGAGCACCTCGCGCCACGCAGCGAGCGCGCGCTGCTGCACTCCCTCGGCCGCGATCTGGCTCGGCATGCCCAGCTGCTCGGGCTCCTTGCCCTTGCCCGGTGCGGCGCGGAGGAGGGCGGTCCAGCGCTCGTAAGGCGTGCTGCGCGATGGCGAGGGCGCGAGGAGCGACGACCAGTAGGCCTGGTGCGCCTCGAGGGCGACGAGGAGCGGCGTCGTCGGCGCGAGGCCGGGCCCTCCCGCAGGCGCCGACTGGTACTGCTCGAGGGTCGCGAGCGCGGCGCGCGCCGAGTCGAGCGGGGAGGCCGACGAGGGGCTGTCGAGGTCGGTCGTCGAGAAGGTGCTGAAGACGCTGCGGAGCGCGGCGGGCGAGGGGTGCGCGAGCGCGGTCGAGGTCGGCGGCGGGTCGGCGGCGGTGAAGACGAAGGGCGCCGAGGCGAACGCGCGGCGGACGCCGTTGAGGGCGGGGAGGACGTAGGCGATGATGCGGTGGCCTGCGACGAGGTTGAGGAAGAACGTTAGTTGGGCGGCGCGGGCGCGAGTCCGGCCGAGAAGGACGCCGAGCGCACCTGGGCCCTCGCGCGTCTGCTTCTCGAGCTCGGCCTGCACGTTGGCGACCGTGTCGAGGACCTTGTCGCGCGCAGAGCTGTCGGCGTTGGCGGCGCGCAGGGCGGCGTCGGCGAGGGCGAACGCGAGCTGGTCGGCCGGGGCGAGGTCGTGCGAGGCTGTTCCGGGACGTGCGAGCGAGTCAGTCGGCTGGTCGTGGCTATGATGAGTGAGACGGAGCGGAGGAAGAAGGACGCACCTTGGATGCCGAGAGCGGGCTCGAGGGACCAGCGCGGGACGGCGTCGAGGAGGGCGACGACCTGGTCGAGGTGGGCGCGGTCAGGCTTGGCGACGGCCGTGTACTCGGCAAAGGCGACCATGCCCTCGAGCTGGTCGAGGGTCTGCGGGCGTCCCGGTGGTCAGCGAGGGGGAGCCGGCAAGGTCGCCGAGGGGGTTGCGAGGTGGGGGAGGGAGGAGGTAACGCACGAGGAGGTCGCCCTCACGGTCGTGGGCGTCGCCATTGAGACGGGCGGCGATGCCGTTGACGGCATGGGTCGTGGCCGGGTTCACGGCGTCGAACGAGGCGGCGAGGAGGGCGACATCGTCCTGGGCCGAGGTCGAGGCGAGGTTGGCGGCGAGCGCGCTGAGCAGCTCTTGGTGGAGGTTGCTGCGGGTGGGTGGGCGGTGCGTGAGTAGTGCTCTAGGGAGTGGCCAGAGTGGTCAGGCTTACCCGTCGAGCGAGTCCATGGCTGAACTCGAGGTTGGTTCGAGGAGGACAAAGACGACGACGACGACGGCCGGCACCCTCTCTCTCTCTCACCCAAGCTGCCCTGCCCAGCTGCACAGCCGAGCCATGCAAGAGTCGAAGCTCAAGATCACGCCCGCCGACATCCAGTCGGCCCTCCTCGACTCGCTCAACGACGACGCCGCCTCGTCCGCCCAAGACTCCGCCAACCTCGACCCCGACTCGTCCTCCACGGCCACAGCGGGCGAGCAGGACCCGACTGCAGACGGCTACACCGACGGCGACCTCCCCGACTTCTCGGACGACGAGCCAGAGCAACCCGCCGCCCGCGCCCCTCAGCAGCAGCAGCCGTCGACCTCGCGCCTCATCCCGGGCAAGGGCAAGCCCCGCGGCAAGGTCCCGCTCGCCGCCCTCAAGAACCGCATCCAGGTCGGCGGCGCCTCCTCGGCCAAGAAGCAGCAGGCGCAGGCTGCTCCCTCCTCTGCACCCGCACCCGCACCCGCCTCCGCCTCGTCCGCGACCTCGAGCACGGCGGCGCACGACAAGGGCAAGGGCAAGGGCAAGGCCGTCAAGTTCTCGGGCAAGCAGCTCGACGACGTCGCGGCGCGCATCGTCAAGGACCACCCGGAGCTCGAGGGCCAGCTCGGGCGCGACGACGTGCAGCACCTCCTCGAGACGCTCCAGATCGACAAGGACGTCATCCGCGGCGACAAGGGCTTCATGGGCAAGGGTGCAAAGGGCATGGGGTGCGTCGTCCTCTCTTCTTCGAGCTCTCCCTCCCTGCCTCGGTGCCGTCAAGAGGACCTGCCACTGACCTCGGGCCTCTCTCTCTCTCTCTCTCCCTCGCTCGCTCGCAGCGGCCACAAGTTCTGGCGCACCCAACCCGTCCCGCAACTCGAGGAGAGTGCGTCGCTGCTCTCCCCCCCTCCTTGCAACCCTCTTCGACAGCCCGCTGACCCTCCCGGTTGGACGCGCGCGCGCAGAGCAGGACGAGTTCCGCGAGGGCCCGCTCGAGGCCGACAAGAAGCCCGACGAGGTGCAGCACGAGCCCGTCAAGCTGCACAAGGACTTTTCCTGGGTCACGGTCGACCTGACTGACGAGGCGCAGGTGCGTCTCTCTCGCGACGTCCTCTCTCTCTCTTCGCTCCCAGCCTCTCGACTGGATGGGGGCCGAGGGCTGACCTCCTGGGCGAGAGCGCGCGCAGAAGAAGGAGGTGTACGACCTGCTCACGCACCACTACGTCGAGGACCTCGACGCCTCGTTCCGCTTCGACTACTCGCCCGAGTTCATCGAGTGGTGCGTCCCCTCTCCTCTCTCTGCCTCGCGTCTCGAGCGGGACCTGACTCTCTTCTGTTGGGCGTCCGCAGGGCCCTCAAGCCGCCCGGGTACGTCCCCGACTGGCACGTCGGCATCCGCGTCGCCGAGACGGGCAAGCTCGTCGGCTTCATCTCGGGCGTCCCCATGGACCTGCGCATCCGCAACGCGTGCGTCTTCTCCCTCGCCCTTCCTCGTCGTTTCGATTCGCGCGCGCCGATGACGCTGACCCCACCCTCACGGTTTCCGCGCGCGCAGGACCAAGCGCGTCACCGAGATCAACTTCCTGTGCGTGCACAAGAAGCTGCGCGCCAAGCGGCTCGCGCCGATCCTGATCCAGGAGGTGACGCGGCGCACGCACCTCAAGGGCATCTTCCAGGCCATCTACACGTCGGGCACGTTCCTCCCGACGCCCTTCTCGCGCTGCCAGTACTACCACCGCAACCTGAACCCGGCCAAGCTCGTCAAGCTCGGCTTCTCGGCCGTCGCGCGCAACTCGACCGTCGCGCGCATGGTGAGCCACTACCGCGTCGCGGGCGAGACGAGCCTCCCCGGCTTGCGCGAGCTCGAGAAGCGCGACTTGAAGCAGGCGAGCCGGCTCTTGAGGGCGTACTCGGCCAGGTTCGACGTCGCGCCCATGCTCAGCAACAAGGACGTCGAGCACGCCATGTGGGACGGGCGCGGCAAGGAGGTCAACGGCAAGCGCGAGGGCCAGGTCACGTGGAGCTACGTCGTCGAGGTGCGTCCGCCCGTCTCTCCTCCTCCTCTCCGTCTCCCTGCGCGCCGAGCCCTGACCCGAACCCGCACCGCACCCGCGCGCAGGACCCCGAGACGCACCGCATCACCGACGTCTTCAGCTTCTACCACCTCCCCTCGACGGCGATCCAGGCGAGCCCGCCCGCGCGCGTCGAGGCGGCGTACCTGTACTTTTACGCGACGACGGCCGCCCCGTCGTGTGCCGACCTCGGCGACGGGAGCGTCGCCGTCCCCGTGCGCAACTGGAAGGACGAGACCGAGGAGGAGAGGAAGGTGCTCGGCGACCGGCTCAA
>Ga0308170_10001901_pt1 | contig 18678 bp, 30 predicted proteins | sample PhyBR2_2_FD_202136 | JGI IMG/M metagenome (GOLD analysis project Ga0308170, IMG submission 202136) | Phyllosphere microbial communities from UC Gill Tract Community Farm, Albany, California, United States - DLSLSB.R2 | ecosystem: Host-associated > Plants > Phyllosphere > Unclassified | place...
CTCAGTTCTCTCTGTCTCTCCGAGGAGTACGATGTTGAATCGGTTCGTATCCGACAGCGCTCAACCTTTCAATGTACCCGTCTCCGAACTCGCGGTTCAAGTTCCAGCTTACTACACTGTGATTCCCCCTCATCAAGGTCGAGATTTCCGTATGATAAAGAAGAAACTCGAAGCGGATCAGTATCAATCGATCGAAGCACTTGAAGCCGACGTCGACTTGATGATTCACAACTGCTACACCTTCAACGGAACCGAGAGTCACGTATCGGTTAGTGCGAGAGATATTCACGAAAAGTTCCGTCAAGGGGTCAAACGAATCAAAATTGGTGAGTCCCTTGATCCACTCTTTCAGTCGTCGACATCGCAAGCTGATGTAGATTTGTGTGTTTGCAGAATCCAACAAGGCCTCGAAGCGCTCGAGTTCATCGTTTGGAGGAGGAGGTAATCAAGCGAAGAAAATGAAGTACTAGTTCTCTAATTTTCCCCTTTTCTTTGCCACTCTCGTACAGTCTACTTGAACCTAATGTTGTCAACAAAGTACTCAATTGCACTGCTGAATCGTCGTTGCTTGAATCTACCTCGAAAATCGATTGTTTGCGAAAAAAGGATACCTGAAGAGTGAGAACGGATCTTCGAATTCGACAAGTTCGAGTTCATTCTGATCGCTGCCTCTTCTCCGGAGGCGAGGACGCATAATCTACGGACTTGAATCGGAGATTCCTTTCGAATAAATAAAAAAGCTGGCTTGCATCGAAGAGATCGACTCGCCATACCTTGTCAGAATCGCTCGAACGCGTCTCCATAGCCAAGCACACTCTCTTATAGTACCATACAGCTGTGTCTTGTCCTTGCTAAAGTCGAAAGCCACGCGAAAATTGCGATTGTTGACTGATTTCCCTGCCCAGCGAGTTTAAACTTCTTCCCTCTTCCCTCACTATCCTGCAAGCCTTTACAACAACTGAATCAGCCTCTCGAACAACAATGCATACCCTGACATTACTACTGTCACTAGTCGCTGCTGCAAGTCTACCCAATTACTCCTCAGCAGCTTCTCACCCTCAAGGAGGACATCACGCAGTTCCCAATCCAAACTCTCACGGATTATTCGCTAGATCACCTTCAGCACTTGTAGAAAGGGCAGCTCAAATCATAGAGGATAGAGGAATAGATGAAGCTCTCTGTGGTGGTCAAGGTGGATCGCTCAACATGACGGAGCAACAAATTTGGGATGGAGATGAATTAGATGAAGAGGGATTAGGCAAGGGAGATACGGTAATGGGCAAGAGAGGGATTACTGTATCGGTCTCGAACCCGAAATGGCCAAAGAATCCAAAGTGGAAAGGGAACTCTCAATCTTCGACAACTTCGACTTCTGTACCTTCTTCCACCTCGACTTCGAATGGATCAACGACGGCATCTTCAACAAAATCGGCGAATGGATCAGGACAGATTATCGTCGGTGGTGGATTCAGTAAAACTCTCGCGGCATCAGAACCTACCCAATCCAAGCCATCTTCCTCTTCCGACTCAATAACGACTCAAGCTACTTCATCCTCGACCGCATCTTCATCTTCCTCCGCTTCCAAAACCTCGACGAAATCTGAAGCTCCCCTCGTTCTCCCAACCCCTCCTTCTTCCAACTGTGCAAAGATGTACACAAACACGGCTGGAGGAGCAGTGTTCGGACCTGGCAAGGGCGACTTCGTCTACTCGCCTCGCCCTTCGACCTTTGTTAAGAGGAGTGGAGGAAAGTTGACGCTCGATGGAGATGAGTACCGAATCACTGGACCGAGTGAGTCGAAAAAGTTTCGCAGATCCGTTCGACTGTGAAAGCTGGCTGATCTTCTACACGCTTTTCATCCCACAGATATCTACTGGTTGGGACTCGATGAGAATGTGTACCCGAGTCCGTCTTATCCGGATAAAGGCCGGATTCGAGAAGCGATGGCAGCTACGGTTGCGATGGGAGGAAATACCATTCGTTCTCATACTTTGGGTGTCAGGTGAGTCGCATATTCCCCTTCTATGGATCTCGATCAAGAACTATAGCTGATGGCGAAACCTGTTCTTCACTCAGTACCGGCAACAAGTATTCAGTTTGGCCTAAAGCTTATCAAACGAACGACAAAGCTGTGAGTTCCTTTCCTTGACTCATCTCCTCCGACGATGTCACTGACTCCCAATCTTCAACGACACTGAACAGTTCGACACGATCGATTACTCGATTTGGGCTGCTCGAAACTACGGATTACGTTTACTCATTCCTTTGACTGGTTCGTTTCGACTTTCCTCTGATCCGCTACAGGTCTTTCCCTTATTAACGAAATTCGTGATCACAACAGACAACTACGCTTACTGTACGCTCATCTTCCCGTCCCACTATCCTTTCAATCGAAACTGAAAACAGCTTTCCAATTTCACAGATCACGGAGGCAAATACGATTTCATCGGGTACGCTCCTCATTACTCTCTAGAGCTTCGAGAGTCAGTTGTAGCTGACATCTTTCGTGGCTTGTGCAGCTGGGCTGGGAAAGATACGAGCGATGCTAGTCAATTCTATTATTCGAAATCTGTCGTTCAGATGTACAAGGATTACATCTCTGTCGTTCTCAATCACGTCAACAAGTACACTGGTGTATGCTCACTCTACTTTCTGATAGTTCGGTATGCGGAAAGCTGAGGGAGTTCGGAGAGTTGACAGGTACGACTTGGAGACGATCCTACTATTCTCGGTAAGTCCTCAGTCTCACGCGCTTCGTCGCTCGCTCTACCGCCCGTACGTTCTTGGACTAACCTCTCGATTGCATTCTCTAGCTTGGGAGACCGGTAATGGTAAGCCTCGACGCCGTTTTCCTCAGCTCGCTTGATGAATTGCAGTTCTGATCCCCTTGCTCCTGCTCTCAGAACTAGGAGGTTACATGCTTGGAGGAGGTGCTCCACCGAAATCATGGACGGAGGACATCGCCGGGCACATCCTCTCGCTCGCTCCCAACACGCTTGTCGCCGACGGAACTGACGGTTTAGTCGATACTTCGGGAGCGCTCGCGAATACCGGAATGTCTGCGAACGGTATCGATCTTGTGTAAGCCATCGTCTCTTCCACATCGCTGTGACAGGGTGGAGAGCTGATTCGTTTCGTTTGATGCTGAACAGCACCGATCATTTCTATCCCGCTCTCCAATGGTTACTCGAAAAGGATAACGGCTACCTCTCCTACTATTCCAAGTCGTTCTACGTCGGTGAATTTGATTGGACAGGATTGCACGGTGGAGCGAACCTCGATACTTTCTATTCGACTATCGAAAAGATGGAGGGTTCAGGTTCAATGATGTGGAGTCTCTTTGGTCATGGTATGTCGTTATCTCTCTTCTCTTCTCCTATTCCTCGTGAGAGCTGACCGATACCATATCGACTCAGATGGTCAATGCTGTAATTGGGTCGATCACGTTAGCTTCTTCTTCGTTTCATACTCACCATCTTTCATCGCTGATCACTCGACCGTGAACAGCACGATGGTTACACTTTGATGTACCCTAATGGAGACTCGGACTATCTCCAAGGTCAAGCTCTGAAGCTCGCTCAGGTTCGCACTTCTCCCCTCCTTTTCGCTCGCTTCCACCGCTGACCCGCAGATCATTCTTCAGCACTGGTACCGTATGCGAGGTCTCACTCCTCCCTCAGCGCTACCGGCTGTCGCTTGTCCTCAACCTGAGCTCGAAGATTAAGAATGAAACCTCTTCGCTTACTCTTTACAACCTTTTTTCGCTTTTCTTTCGATTACTACGTGTATCACTTTTAAACCTCTTAGATCTACATATCTTGCTTTGCTACTCGCCTTCCTCAATAACGCCCATATCGCACTGCACCTGGCTCCTCCCTCCTCTCTCTGTCTTACCTGCCTCACTGCGTCTTGAATCTGCACATCCTTTATTTATTCTCCCAAACCATATCCTCCTCATCTGTGTCCAATACGGAACTGCATCCTCATCTGTGGAAATAGACATTCATCGCTTGACTGATTTTCGGTTCCTTTCTCGAGAAGCAACGGACTCGGTGATTAGATTCGCATCTACAGTCTCAATAAGCTCTGCTGTTTGCGTCCACATTTCGTTGACTGTGCGAGGTAACATTGAGCAGTAACCTCGAGGTGAAAGGCGTTTCGGCTAGAGACGGCGTTTTTTTCCGACTGTCTTTAACCGGTTCCTCCTTTCTTCCCTTCCCAGCTCTCTCTCCTCTCTACTCCATAGCACTCCCTCGACCATGCTATCGATCCAGAAGCCTCACTTCGAGGCTCAGGTCATGGATACGTCGTTAAGCGAAGCACTCGAACTCGTCAAGGCAATCGCAAACAAGTGGGATCGCGAGAAATTACATGAAAACGAACAAAAGCTTCTACAAGAATGGGAGAGATTGACGTGGAAAGTTCTCAAATACTACCTGACACGCCTCGGAGACACAGGAGCAGCTACGATGGAGGACGAGGGACCTTTCCCAAAATTGGAGTATCTCAGAATGAGCGCAGCTTTGGTGACCATCTTCCATTGTTGGGGACCCGAGAAGCACTCGGGTCACAATAAGCCTTCAGATCTGGTGAGTTCTTGTTCCGCTCCCGACTTGTTGCCTCTTCTCGCGAACTCAGCTTGTTTTCGTTTGAAAGCCTTTCTTCGATGAGATCCCACCTGACAAGCTCGCAAGCTTTGGCCTTATCGAGTCACCCAAGATCAGTCCGTTGGTCGTGAGTCTGACCGACTACATCTGATTGATGTGACCTGAGCTAAACTTACTCATTTTCGCTTTCAAGGTCGAAATCGGACTGGATTGCATCGGACTTCAACTCTTCTCGTCCTGGCGTAGGCAACATGAAGAGTGGAAAAGCTTCGACTCGAATCAGCGTCGTGCTTTCGTCCTAGCATACGTCAAGTTTGTCAATCCTCACCAAGTCGCACCTACTCCCTGGTGGTTCCTGCGCGGCCAGCTCGCAGTTGCGCTTACCGGCAGCAACTTCGAAGCTCTTGACAGCGCTGCTCAGTCTCGTGTCGTCGAAGATTTGATGGAAACTTCGAAAAACGTTCGCAAGCACCAGATCACGCCCGAACTGTTTCGCGACAAGGTTGTCAAATGCGTCCAAAAGGTGAACTTCTCCCTTTATACCAGCGTAAGGAGCTTTAGCTGATTGGCCCTTGACCGACAGAACATAAGCTCGCCGGATCTGGTCGATTTCGGTGAAGTTACGAGAGGATTGTTGATCTCTAGTAAGCTGTACCCTGTCAACGACGAAGGCACGTCACGGTCATCTTCATCGAATCAAGCTGTGAGTCCTTCCTGTCGTCTTCGCGACGCTTCGGCAGCGACACTCATGATTTTCTCTCGCCCTCAACTAGGAGCTCACTCATCGCAAACGCTACATCTACCGCGCTCGTCGCTGCGCAGCCTCATATCGATGATATTGCTTGCTCTGTGTACTCGACTGACGAGCTCGAATCCCCGATGCGGTTCTTGTTCTTTCCCCCCTTTTTCTACTCTTTCGACTTGTGAACTCTCTCTATTCTTTGTATTTTGCCTTAAGCCTCTGCGGTGCACGTAGTGCGATGAGTCTTATTCGCTCTCAAGTACATCTCTTCTGAGGGAGACTCGAGTTCGATGTTCGGCTATAGAAGCGAAAGAAACTTTCGAACGTGCGCTCGAGAAGTGCCTCACAGCCACATTGCGTCTCGCCCGGGCGCTGGCTGCTTCAAGAATGAAGAAACATATAGCATACGATACAAGAACAACAGAAAGTATGCCCTACAACCCCAAACATTCAGAAACCTCTCTACACCCCCTGTTCGTTTGCCCTTTCTAGTGACCCTTCTGCGTTGATATCCCCCTGCAGTCTATCTCCTATATATCATAGTATCGATAGGGGGCCAAAGGTCCACCCTTCGCATCGTCCGTCCCGCTCTTCGTCGACACTTCGTTCTGCAAATTTGAAAGGTTTCGCAAGAATCGCTGAGTGATGTCCGAAGGAACGTCAGCTGTTGCCTCCGCAACACGAAGAGCGATACTATAGAGCACGTACAGGCAGTCGATGGGGTCGCCTGCTGCATTCCGCATGAGTGAATCGAGGAATTCATGTTTAGTCTTGATTTCCGATTTGAACTCGAGACAGGGAGCTTGAGTGACGTGAGCGAATGCGTCACAGCTAAACGAGGTCGCAGAGAGCAGGTGGGAGGAGGGAGGAGGGTTTCGGGAGGACTGAGTGGGAGTGGTAGATTCGAGAAGTTGCGAAGAATTTGGGATAGATCGCAGGCGTACATCGTTTGATCCGGTCCAGCAACTAGCTTCGAAGCGTAAAAAGCAAAGGAGGAAGAAGCAGAGTTGGAGGAAGATGCCAAAGGAAACTTCCCTTTGTTCTCGAGAGCGAGTCTCGGACAAAAAGGGGAAGCGGACAAAGGGAAGTCGCGCGTACGAACGTGACGAGGAGTTCATTGATCAGCCTTATCTCGCCTGGAGTATCGAAGTGCGGACCCAGCGAGGGAGATGAAGCGATGTTTTGAGCTTGACGACCTTTCCTCTCGTTTCTATAAGGGCTGAGAGATCACATCGGAGTCGATACAGTACTTCAGTACGGGTGGAAATCGGATAGACTAGGTACGATTACGTTATATCAGCAAAAACCGAAACAAAGTCGGGAACTAACAAGCGATGTTCCTGCAACCTTTCAAGCGAATCCCTTCAAGCGGTTCTTTCGAGCGTGTCTCACGAGTTCCCTAAATCACCTCCTACCAGTGAAGACCCAAACTCCAGCAGTACCGTTCTTGCGTTTCGTTTCCCTCATCTTCTTTGCAGCATTCTTCTTTTTCTCCATTCTGGAAACGGAGCCACACATGATAAGCTCAGACATAGAGGAGTCAAGGAGAGGTGGACATACAAAGCTTTGTGACCGAGTACACCTCCATGGAGCCTGTAGGCGAGGGCTTGTACAGCGAGCTCGATGAAGAAGCTGGGTTGACTACCATTTTGGCGTTGTTTCCCTACGAGGGTCGCTTGAAGGTAGTCGACGAGTCTGCGTGCGATAGGAGTATCATAGCTCAGTACGCTATGAGAATTTGGTCGGGATGAAGCTGGCTCACTCGAGATCAGTAAGACGATAGCGCTTCATTGCGTCCGATTTGCCGATAGTCTGTTCTTCGTCGACGACTATTAGTCACAGAGCATAGACACAGCACCAGAGGAGCTTACCTTTTCGTGAACCAGTTTGATCGCTTCCTCCCATTCAGCTGGACGAACAACTACAACCGAATCCTTCTCCATCTCTTCCAAATCCCTCTTCTTTCCAATTTCCACTTGTTCTCCACGGTTTGGGGCATCGGTGAGTACGTTGCTTCCTTTCTTCGAGGTGTCTGCATCTTTCCCGCTCCAAATAGTCGAGAGAATACGCCTGTTTCGAACGTTTTCAGGTTGGCGATATTCGGCATCTTTGCGGGATTGAAAATGCTCGAAGATGTCGAAATGGGAGTCTTCATCGACGTCGTCGAGGGTGCTGGGGAGAGGTCGGAGAGCGACGAGGGCGGACCAGATGGAGGGAGATGAATAGCAAGAGCGAAGGGAGCGATTCGTTGCGGCGAGGGCGAGGTGGTCGCGAAGGTTCAAGTCGGAGTCTGAGAGGATCTGATCGAGTCTAGAAACGAAAGAGAGGTCAGCTTTCACCCTCGCGAAGCGCAATCGATGCAACTTACATTTTCGAAGGGAGATCCAGAAAGAGCGATCCCTCCCTGTCCTCGTTCTTGGTTTGAGCAATATCTGACCATACAGGCTTGTCGAAGGTAGCTGCGCGTCGTACTCTGAGGGTAGGAGCCATTGAATTCGATTTGTTTGTTGATTCGATTTACCGCGACTGGAGCTGAAGATTCTGGCTGTACGAGATTGTCTGGTGGTTGACAAGGTTCTTGGAGTTTATCTGACTAGATCAGGTGAGGTTTGAGCAGCTGGACTGATGTGGAAGTGAAAGGGAGGAAGCCAAAGATACGGAGCGAACGAATTCTTGCACTCTTCCCACTCACACAACTCGCTCAGTCGCTCGTGGAGATAGCTCAGAACGACTTCAAAGCTCTCAATAAACTGCTCGTCGCGCCACTGGCAGGTTCTAGTGCGCTTTCGCTCTCAAGAATTCGGAATTCTTCTCTAGCTTCATCTCGAAACAGCATCAACTCGCCAGCTTTGTAGCTCGGGGTTCTGACGAGGCGATGATTCGGGTAGTGATACTGTGAAGGAGATATACTGCAAAGGAAAAGGATAGCAGGGGGAAAGCGGGTACGTCCCTTCTTCCTCCGATCTTTAAGGCTCGTAGGTCAGGTGTATTGACTTTGTGCTCGCGGAAGCAAGCTGTAGCGTAGAGCGTCTCCTACAGAGAACGTCGCGCAACTCTACCAGTTCTCGAATTCGCCAATTTCTTCCTCGTCGCCTTTTCGTGCGAGAGCTGGTCGGCTTAATCAAGCTGCTACTTCGGTGCGGTAGCACTACCACGAGGATCTCTAAACCTCAAAGGTTGCCGAGAACAGTTTTTCCACTCCTCTTGGCGAAAAGATTCCTCAACCGCGACGGTCTTCGCCTGGCTTTTTTAAGGTGCTCAGGAGAACGATCTGTTCAGCTTACCCTTCTCTCCCTCTCTCTCTCTCCCGCTACCTTTTCCCTCCTCCTCTCCGCCTCTCACCCTCTTCATTCTCCGCCAAAACACCATGTTGTCCTCGAGTCTCGTCGCAACTCTTCTCCTCGCCGCTTCATCAGTTCAAGCTGCTCCTTTCTTCAGCACTCCTTCCATCGTCAAGCGTGCCGAAGGACAAACCGCTTCCAGCATCGACAAACATGCTCATTCCAACATGAGCAGAGTACAGATTCACGAATCTTGCGACGCCGGTCAAGCTCGTTTCATTCAAGCTGGTCTCGACGACATGAACACTCTCGCCAAACACGCCTACGACCGTATTCTCAAGTATGGAGAACACGATGAGATGTACACGAAGTACTTCGGAAACGCTTCCTCAGCTTCAGCCGCCGGTTTCTACGCTCAACTCCTCTACGGCAACAAACCTGGTGTTCTCTTCCGATGCGACAATCCCGACGGTAATTGTAACGAAGTAACCGCCGAGGGACCTTGGGGTGAGCTCTCTCAGTTTCGAGCCTCCATTCTTCGACGAATCTGACTCTGACTCTCTTTTACTTCTTGTCCTTCAGCTGGTCACTACCGAGGCAAGAACGCCACTGAGCAGACCGTCATCTGCCCTCCCACTTGTAAGCGTGCTTGTATCGGGTTTCCGAGCATGAGAGCTGATCGAGTGCTTCTTCGGTTGTCGCACACAGACACGAGAAGACGTCAACTTGCCAATCTTTGCTGGGATGGTGTCGAAATTGGATCCGTGCCTCCCGCGATGTGGCTTGCTACTGATTTCATGCACCGATTGATTCACGTTCGTTGCCTTTCTCTTTCCCAGATCCGAGATTCGTGCGGTTGAAGCTGATACCCCGCGTTGCATCCTCTTACAGGTCCCTTCGATCACTTACAACCATATCGACCACGCTGCTGATTCGCTTGGAGGTGTTCTCGAGCTCGCCGCCAAGAACGACTCGATGGCCGTTTGGAAGTTAGTCACATCTCGCTCTCTGTTGCCCTCGTTGAGCGATCTCTAACCTCCTGCCTCGCGACTCTTTAGTCAAAACACATATCAATTCTAGTACGTAGTGTCTACCCTGCTCCGTCTCTCCCGATTTCGCAAACCTGTACTTACGGAATTTCACTTTTCCGCTTGTTCTCTCCGTGAACAGTGCTCTCGATGCCTACGCTTACGACGTAGTATGGCCAGGAAAGTCCTGCGTTACCGCCAATCCTCCACAGGAAGAAGGCACCCACTCTGCTCCCGTCGCCGTAACCTCGACTGTGACTGTTTCTGTTTCTGAGCCGACCGCAACTGCCGAAGCTGTCGAGGATGATCACGCTGGACACGATCACGCCGCCGAGGAGACCGCTACTCCTACGGCTACGGCAGCTGAACACTGCCACACTCATGCCGATGGAGAAGTGAGTCGATTCTGTTCTTGCTCTCTTCTCCCCCCTCTTATCGCAACCAGCTCATCGTGACCATTCTTTGCTCAACAGATTCACTGCTCTTAAGGGCTGCTTCCGATATAGAACTACAATGTTTGGATAGATAGGAGGACTGGATTTTGGGAAAACTGGGAATCGACCGGAAATTTACTGGAGAATCACGCTCGTTTATAGTTGGAATGATCATTTCGTATTTCGTTTGTTTCGTTACGAAATCTATTGGTCTTCTGTCGAGACGGTGCACACTCGAGCGAAATGAACAGAAATCGAGAAAGGGAGAGTCTGCCGTCGATCTCCTGCACTCGCAAAGGGTTCTTCGCGACCGACTCTCATTCAATCTGTCACTCGGTACTTTCTTGTGTAGATTCCGACTCTTCCGATTTCAGTTCCAACTCATCTTCATCCTTTCCTCGAAACGCGGTCTATACCCGATCAGACGATTCGACTTGTTCCCTGCGACTTCCCCTCTCTCACCAGGTTCTGCTTGTATTCTGCCCTGCCTCTCTCTGTCGGCCGGACTGTCGCGCTCTCGCATTGAATTTACCCTTTGACCGCTACAGTCCTCTCTGCCTTGGCTCCCCCATTAATCACTCATCTCCATCCCAAGAATTTCCGCGAGGAGATAGGAACTTGGCATAACCTGAATCGCGAGTTCGACTGTGAGGGTTACAGGCTCGTCTGGCTCACCGTAACTTGAGCCGGCGAAAAGAAGTCGGAATGTCTGCCTTTTCACTCGACCACCACTGAACCAGCTCTCAAGATGCGCTCATTCTTTCGATTTGGCGCCCTACTGACCATCACTGTCACCCTCGTCTCCTCACAATCGATTTCGACCGCCGACGGATCTCTTTCGAACGGACCAACTTCCCAAGGCACTTGTGAACGAAGCGCATCTCGTACTGATACGTTCGAATGTTCGAGTGGGACGACTTGTAGGTGGCAATCGAGCTCGCTCAACTTTGCTTGCACTTCAACTTCTCCAACTTCTTCGTCGGGAGGAGGATCCAACGGAGAAACTGCTGGAACTGCCGATTCATCTACTGGACCTCCCGGACGTGACTGTATATCTCACGGAGATCACTTTGATTGCGACGACGGGAGCTTGTGCGAGATAGTCGAGGGAGTTTGGGTTTGCGAAGGACCTAGTTCGAGCACGAGTGGTGAAGGAGAATCAGCAGAGTCAGGGACTTGCACTGTTCACGGAGGACACACTCATGGAGATTGCTCGGGGAGCTGCAACGGAGTCGACTTGGGAGAATACGACATGGATCTTCACATCGTCGCCCTCTTGTGAGTTCCGTCTCTTTTATCTCACTGGAGTGTACAAGTTCTCATTCCTCTTCTCCTCTTGTTAATGCAGCGTCGTGATGATCGGTTCTCTCTTCGGTGTGCTATTCCCAGTAATCTGTTCGAGCGTCCTCCAAGGTCCCGTTTTCCGAGCAATTTTCTTCGCAACAAAACATTTGTACGTTACTCTCCCGGTTCCTCGCTCTACCTGCGCTGACGCTTGTGGGCTATAATTTAGCGGTACCGGAATCATCATCTGCACAGCGTTCATCCATCTCCTGTATCATGCTTTCATCATGTGTTCGTTCAACTTTTTCGTCTCACTTCGTCGTCGAGGTTCGTATCACTGACAACTTGCGCATCTCGTACAGTCGGTAACGCTTGCCTCGGAGAGCTGGCTTTTGAACCAGCTGCTGCGGCGATCTCCTTAGGTGAAACCGTCCCCTATCTTTTGGTTGTCGGCAGTAGAGAGAGCTAACTACGACTCGTATCGATTACAGCTGGTGTCTACGTCGTCTTCTCAGTCGACTTTTTCGTCATGAGATGGCTTCGCTCAAGAGGAGATCGTCGAGCTGCAGCTCTCGCCGCTTCGAACGGCGACAGTCCCTCTCCTTCGTCTTCGGTTGCGTGAGTTGGTGTCTTTACCTTTTCCTCCTGATCCAGACTGACCATGTCGAACTCGCCCATTAGAGAAAAGGACCGACCGACAGACTTGGGTCATTCTCACGGTCCAGGTCGTGAGCTCGGCGAAACCGATTATTCTTCGCCTCAAGCTCATTTCGACGTTATCATTCTCGAGGCTGGTATCATCTTTCATTCGTACGTTGTGATCTCTCTCTCGGCGACTGTAGTCCGCTTGATTGTGCTGACTGAAGATTCTCTCGCAGAATCATGATTGGAGTTTCACTCGGTGCTTCGGGAGGAAGTCAATGGGTGCCCTTGTTCATCGCGATAGTCTTCCATCAGCTATTCGAGGGACTCGCACTCGGAAGTCGAATTGGTCAACTCGTTTGGCCCAAGCATCAATGGTGGAAGAAATGGGTGATGGCAGGTTTATTCGGAGTAAGCTCAGACTCTTCTCCTCTCTCCTCTCTCCTCTCTTCCCTCGCCGTACTGACACACCTCGACTACTCAAAGTTCATTACTCCGATTGGTATCGCTATCGGAATGGGAGTTCACGCTTCTTACAATCCAAATTCGGGAGCTGCTCTCCTTTCCATCGGTGTTCTCGATAGTATTTCGGCAGGTATCCTCATTTACGGAGGTATCGTCGAGTGTCTCTGCCACGACGTACGTCTGATCTTTCCATTCGAAACGAAGCGAAAGCTGACAAAATCTGCTCGAACAGTTCATGCACGGTAGTCTGAGTAGAGCTAGCCTAGGTCGAGTATTGCTCGCTCTCTTCTTCGTCTTCGCCGGTTCTTTGTGCATGGCCGTACTCGGAAAGTGGGCATAGACTTGAATTGGATAGGGTTCGGATCATCGGAGGATAGACGAAAACTGCTGTACTTGTCACGAAAAGGAGCAGAGTTTCCCGGGATTGGTTCGGTAGGATCATGGATAGACAGCTGCCTTCAGTATTGGCGCTACGAGGTTGGAATTTGTATCGGCTTCTCACTCATTGAACTCGCGAAAATGAAGTGCGAGTGCGAGAACGAGCTTGAGATTCAGATTCCGTCACACTTCATCTCAATCTTGCCTAGTGGTTACAGATCGACCCTTCTTCCATAGTGTCTATCGCCGTGCCCGCTCCTCCTTAAGTAATCGACGGAGTTTTGCTCAACATCGCTTTCCTCCTCTCGCCCTCCCTCATTTCCCTCCAATCTCTACAACCTTTCGTCTCCCAGAACTTGACGTAGAACCTCTCGATCGCGTTCGTACCCGGTTGAGAGAAGGATACGGTGAAAGTGTTGGTCGAGCGAAGCGATAGGGGAGTACCGTGAGTTTTGAGCGAGGTGAGGAAGGCGGCGGAGCTGAGGCGGTCAAGAGTCTTGGAAGTCAGCGAGGAGACATAAGGCTTAAGAGAGGAAGGGGACATACGAAGGAGAGGAAGAAGACGGTGAGAGGAGGTAACGAGATAGAGGTGAAAGTAACCTCTCGGTCAAGTTTGCGAAATGACGATAAATAGCTTCGTCGCATCCCAGATCTACGTTGAACGGACGCGTAATCAGCTCACTCTCTCTCTTTAGATACGTTGGAAGGAGAATGGGGTGACTCACAATCCCCTTGATCCCATTTCTTTTCGACCTCTTTCCAAACCTCCTCATCCTTCTTGACATGTCTCTTCCTATCACTCTTCAATCCCCACCATTCCCCTCCTGCCGTACTCTTCCCATTCGAGCTAACTTTGCTCGTCGTTGTCGTCGCGGTGAAGTTCGGATTGAGTTTCGGCGAACGATTCGAACGGATCGAAGAGATAGGGGACGAACTCCTACTTCCGCCAAACCCGTTCACGTTCGTATCGATTCCGAGCGTTTGACGAGATGTCGAGGCGAGGGAACTTGAGCGAGATGATGAAGCTTGAGAACTCGGAGGGTATTCCGAAGAAGGTCTACCGATCATGGGTGAAATGGCTGGAGAAGCGAGAGGTGTAGAGGAAGAACTCGAAGAGCGGTCGAGTCGTAAGATGTGGGGATAAGTCTTTGAGCAGTTCTTGAGCACGAGAGGATTCGTTGAGGACAACAAGAGACCCGGTGGCGGCTACTCGAAGAGACGTCGATATCAGTGAGGATGAGGGGAGTGAGAGGGAGAGCGAACAAAACGTACTTTCGAACCAGGTCGACAGAGTAGAGGGAACGAGGGGTCGTGAATATGAAAATATGGTTTCGAATCTCCTTTGAACGGAATCTGTTAACTCCTCATGATCTCAATCAGCCCACTCTTCACGATCTCGTTCGGAGACGGCAAGACAGAACGTACAGGTCGTATTAAATTCTTGAAATGAGCGATAAGTTCCGAACCCGTTTTCGGATCCTGACAATATATCAATAAGCTCTCCCCCAATACGAGTAGCTCCCAAATCAACAATAACTTTGTGAACCCTACTTGATTCGTACTCGATGGAGACTGAGAAGAGAAGAGGAGGAATGATAAGGGAGTGAGAGGGTGAGTCGCTGGAATTGAAAGGGGTCGAATTGTCGATGGCGGTGGAGGTGCTGGAGGTATGGGAGTAGCAGGAGATGGGGCAGATGGGATGGAAGGATATTGCGCTTGGTATGGAAGAGGTAGAGTGATGGTCAAGACGCTGCCGAGTAGAGGAAGTTCGAGAGTTGCGCCTGGAGTAGGATCAGGCCTAGCGATGTTACGAAAGCTCTTGAATGAGCAGATGCCGTAAGATAGGAGGGAATGAGAGGAGCTCACCATGCAGCGATGTTCAAGCATGCACTCTCGACCATTCCACCTTTCGCACCTGCTTGTTTCGCGTGAAGGAAATGCAGAGGACCGAGAACCTGCAAGACGGACGAGAAGAGTCCTGGAAGATGTGGATGATGTGTGAGGAGGACAAGGGATCGTTGAGAATAGTTCCGACGTAACGAAGAGTTCTGCGAACCAACTCGATGAGGTTCAGCTCGAATCACCAGCTCAAGGTATCAAGTACAACGCACCTGTTCTTGGCTGAACCATACGTAGCCATACAATCCCCCGTCGGTCTCTTCATCTGCCTCCGACTCGGGTAACCTCAACACTTGTTTCCCTTTCCCATTCTTGTCGTCGAATGTCTTCAATTCCTGTTCTTGAGGATAAGGTATTCTCCAACTATAGCAATAGCCTTGTTCTGTCGCTACTGACGGAGGGAGGTCACCTTCTGGTAAAGAAGAGAAAGCGAGCTGATGGTGAACAGAGGGAGGAAGTATGAAGTGGGGATAGTTGTTGTCCAAGTTCTATTCAATCGAGGAATGAGTTCGGATAGTTACCAAGAGGAGAGGATAGAGGAATGAAAGCTTACTGGACCAGTATCGACGTCGAAATCTACCAATACGAATCCAATGATCCACCTGTTTAGTTTGTCGAGAGTTTCATTTTGTAACTTTGCATCGGGGAATGATAACCTCCTCGTCAAATCTTGTTGCTTCGGTCTAATAGTTTCCCTCGTTGAACTTGATCGTTGTGGTATTGGTCTAGTAGTAGTCGATGGAAGGCGAGTTTGCGATGAGGTAGTGATAGTCGAAGGAAGTGTCGAAGAACGGCGAGGAGGGGATAGAGTACGAGGTTTGATGAATGAAGGGATTCCTATATCCCCTTCGAATGAGTCCATCCCATCTAAACTTGAGTTCCGTAGTGATGAGTCGCTGATCAAAAGAAGCGAGTGCGAGTTCTGCTCTTTCCTTCCTCCACTTACCTCGAATTATCTCAAGCTAGCTCTGTATATACGCGACTAGGACTCTATTCAACCTGGATCCAACGTGAACCCAAGTCTAGAAGGGATGCCTTCACTTGGGAGCAGTCATTCTTATTCTTCTCTCCATCATCAACCCAAAGATCCTTCTACTACCTCTACACGCAATCGTAACCTCCTCGTAGCACTCTCAGCATCTATATTCACTTTCCTCGTCCTCTCCTTATCAGCCCATCGAAACGCTCCTTCCTCTCCCTCTGCACAACGAGCAGCGAGTTACCTCCCAAAACTCCCTTCCCTATCGACTAGTCAATCCAATACACAACTCCTAGCCTATAGGAAATATCTAGAAGAAACCACCTCCCCTTCTTCCTATACGACTCACTCGCCAACTCTCACTTTCGACCATATTTATGTTCTTTCTCTTCCAAACAGAACGGACAGGAGGAACGAGATGCAGAAGTTGGCGAATGCTTTAGGGATAGAGATAGAGTTTGTCGATGCGAGTGACAAGAATGAACCATTCTTTCAATGGATCGCAGAGAGAGTTGGAGAATCGAGAAAATTGAGGAAACAAATCATGGTCAGTTACTACACTCTTTTCATCTCGTCTTGTGACTCAACCAGGCTGACACGGGGAAGAGTGAGTGATAGAGTAAAGCTAGGAAAGTTGCCCAATCGACAATAGGTGGACTTCACATTGGATCCGATTGGTTAACTCCTTATCCCTCTCCAAATTCCACCTCTCTTTTCCCTCCTTACCCTCCCCCCTCCCGTTCACTCCAACGAGAGTTCTCACTCACTCACTCGTCAAACTGGGTACAACACCTCGAATCTCTCCATTCTCAATCGAAACATACTTCCTTGAAACCTCAAAATCGAAACCTGAACATTACTCGACATTTGTGGGATCCAGTAGAGAAAGTCAAAGTTCGACAAGTGACACCAGGGGTCATGAGTACTTGGTGGGGACAAACTAGGGTCATGAAGCGAATGATTGAGAGAGGGGACAAGACGGCGTTGGTTTTAGAGGACGATGTAGATTTCGAATGGGATTTGGAGAGACTGTGGGCAGGGATCGAGAGTAAATTACCGAAAGATAAGGATGGAAAAGAAGGATGGGACATCACTTATTTAGGTCATTGTTGGGGAGGTGAGAATCAAAGTAAGTCCAAAATCTACTCTCTCTCATCAACTCGTACAGATCCACACAAGGAGCTGACATCGAGACTCCGCGTACTGCAGAACCGCAATACCTTCACCCACTACTCCACCCCTCGACAGGTCCTATGTGTTTACACGCTTACGCACTCTCCCTCGCTGGCGCAAACCGAATCTTTTCACATCTCTCGTCCCCTTGGTTCGCTTACACATCAGCAGTCGACCTCGCCCTTCCCACCCTCATGCACTTCGACGAGATCACTTCCTTCTCCGTCGTACCTCCCCTAGTGATTCAAAGGAAAGATGGACCGAGTGATTTACAAAAAGGGAACGGGAGTAAATGGAGAGGTGTTTTGAGGGATAGTACGCATGAGAGAGTCATGAGGGACGAAGGAACGTGGCATGAGGGATGGGAAGATATTTGGGATCCGAGGAGGATTGATCCGGCGACTCAATTGAGGTGTGGACCTGTTTGAGCTAGAGGATCGAAGCTGGAGGCGAGGAAGGGATGAATGGGAATCGGAAGTAAATAGACACTAGGCTCGCTTGGTATCTCATTGTTGTTCTCCTTTAGTATACCTGACTCAAAGTTATTCACATGATATTTCGCAATCGCCATACCCTCATTCATGTCTATTCACATCGATCTATGTCTCTCAATCTATGCATCAACAGTCTCGTCTCTCACCTCTTCTTTTCCTATCTCGTTCAGTCTCACTTCTTTCTCCTCTCTTTTCTTGACAGCCTCTCCCCTCCCCTCTTTCTTTCCCCACTCCATCCCCAACGCTCTCCTGACGATCTCCTCCCATCCAGCTTGTCCCTCCATGGTCCTCTCGAACCCGATCTCCTTCGATAACGATTCTTCTGAAGGTCCGAATCGAGCGATAGACGAACAGTCGATCAAGATGTCTGCTGTCAACCCTGTTATCGCGGAGGAGAAGGAAGGGGACGCGAAGGAGTGGAGCCGATAGGGAGTGGGTGGATCGAGGGGCCAGTTGAAGTCAATGTAAGAGTAGACGTAGCGATCCTCTTGACCCGAAGATCGAGTCGTTGGTCCGTTTCGCTCTGGATTGTGGTCGAGTGCGAGCAACGCGTCCAAGTCGCAAGTGAAGATTGACTCTACCTCATCAGGGTTCCCAACGAGAGTTTGGTCGAGATAATCTTGCGCTTGATCTGGAGGGAGAAGAAGGAGGTAGACGCAAGGAACGACGATGAGGAGGGTTCGAGATGTGTAAGCTGACAAGGTCGTGAGATGTAAGAGTGGTGATGTCGGTGGAAGGGGTAAGGAGACCTCTTCGAATGCTTCTCGTAGCTGAATCAACGAGCAATCCGAAATCAGCGAAATTTTAAAAAACCGTAACCGGGAGTGTTTGGCACTCACGGCAGTTCCCTCGACTCCTATATCTCCCTCTTCCGCTCGACCGCCGGGTAGGGCTGTCTCTCCCGGATGGCTCCTCATTCTTCGACTTCTCGTCGTCAAGGTAACAGCGAGTTTTCCATCTTTCGACAAGTGGAGCAAGACGAGTACTGATGCTAACCGGTTCTTGCGGAAGCTTCACTGTCAGCCAGTTTAGTCAGCTTCCGAGCGAATCTGAACCGAGTGCTTTGAGGGGAAACTCACGTAATTGTTGAAGGACGAGGTCGAAAGGACGACAAGTTCCGAAGACTTGTCTGGACATGAGGGGAAGCTTGTAAGGAAGGTAGAGCGTCTTCCAGGGCTTGCAAGGTCTTCTCTACGGGAGGGAGGACTGAGAATGGAAGGTCTACGTTCGAAGGGGGACTGGACATCTTTTCTGGTTCTGTGAGCCAAGGG
>Ga0308170_10001902_pt1 | contig 18669 bp, 14 predicted proteins | sample PhyBR2_2_FD_202136 | JGI IMG/M metagenome (GOLD analysis project Ga0308170, IMG submission 202136) | Phyllosphere microbial communities from UC Gill Tract Community Farm, Albany, California, United States - DLSLSB.R2 | ecosystem: Host-associated > Plants > Phyllosphere > Unclassified | place...
CTCGCTATAAGCACCTCGTAGTTTGTCGAACAGAGGAGAGCAGTCGTTTCGCCGGCATTCGGGCTTAGCGCCCCGGACTCATTTAACACTGAGGTGCTGGACACTTGCCTTCGGAAGTCGTCAAGAAGTCCGTGCGCTGCCTCCGAACTGGAAGCATCGAGCTCACCGAGGCTACGTATGTCGTCACCCACGGATATGAGCTCCCGGGTGCGGTCAGTGACTGCCCTATAGTGTTTGGCCAGCTTCTGATGTTCGGCACCAAAATCGTTTATTAGCTTCTCGATAAGCTCTCCGGAGGTCAGCTGTGAGTCTGACTCTTTCAGCTGGAAATCGTATAAACCTTGCAGTGGATCCCCGAGCACAGTGAAGCCTAGGTCGTCGCCTATAGCGGCGAACAAGGCCAAGACAAGCTCCGCCCGGTCTCCCACGAGGTCCTGGGCTTCATCAACCAGAATGTGCTTCAGGTGCAAGATCCGGTCGGGCGTCTCTTCGCCGGCAATGTATTCCGTCGCTTTTCTGATCCGCGCATCGAAGCTGCCACCGAGAGTATCTTCGTCCATGTCGATCAGTATTTGCGCGGCAAAGGAATCGAACGTCCTGATCTGCAAACCATCCAGGTCATGCACACGAGCACGTTTCCGTACTGCTTCAACGGCGGCCCTTGAGAAACTCAACACGAGAATTTCGTCTGCCGGATTTAGCCCGTCTTCGACCAGTGTTTTCACTCGCGCAAGAAGCACCTCCGTCTTGCCCTGCCCCGCCGCGGCGGTGACAAACAGCCGGTCCTCTGGTTCCGCTTCTGCTACTGCCCGCTGACTATAGTCCAGCTCAATGTCAGCGAGCACTGATTGCCTCGTTCCTCCAGAGGTAGTCCAGCTGCGTGAAAGCGAGCTGGTGCCCATACTGATCCAAGTTGTCCTTCACATTCACAATCAAAACTTCTTCGCTGCCGCCGTTCAGTGGGCCACGCAGTCCTCGGCCAATCATTTGGATGTATTTGTTGGGGGAGAAAGTGGGGCGGCAAACGTATACGGCATCAACTTTGGGTGCGTCGAAGCCCTGTGTGAGTACGTCGAAGTTAGTCAGAACGCGAATTCTTCCGTTTCGGAAGTCTTCAATGATGGAACGTCTGTGACCAAGATCGGTTTTACCCGATATTGCGGCTGCGGGAATGCCTTCCACCGTGAGGACGGCGGCGAGGGCTTCGGCATGTTCTACGGACGCCGCAAAGACAAGCGTAGGTCCTTTCGTGTCCGATGCCTTGATGTGGTCAAGAATGGCCTCATTGCGTTGCGTGTTGTCTGCTACGTGCTGGAGGTCGATACGAGCCTCGAGCATCGCACTTTGTGAATCCTCGACCCGGGCGGAGCGCATATCTTTGAGTTTGAGTTCGATGCCCTTCAGCTCCCGATGCTTCACCCGGGCCAGAACACCCATTTCCTGGAGATACTCGTGGGCGTTTTCCGCGCTGAACTCATCGGGCTCGATGAGGTTACGTCCAAATCGGGCAACGAGTCGTTCAGTCTCCTTTTCGTTGGTGCCTCGATAGGGTGTGGCCGAAAGGCCAAGCAGCGATCGTGACTTTTCGGTGAATGAGCGGCCGAACCAGGAAAGGACGGGGGTGTAGGAGGTTGCGGTCGCCCCGTGGGCCTCATCGATGATCACAAGGTCTGGATCAGACATCCATTCATACATAGACCGACGTGTCTGTTGGATGCTGGCAAGTGTTTGGATTGTCGCAACGACCAGGTGGAGTTTGGTTTCCTCCCGAACGGCGCTGTTACCGCCCCAGAGCCTACTAACTGCCATCCGTTCACCGGGAGCTCCCGCTGCTTGCCACACATAGGTCCAGGTTTCGATGGCCTGCTCACAAAGTTCTTCGGACTGAGCGATCCAGATAACTAAGCGATGTTCTTCCTTTGGCGCTTTCTTGATCTCGCGGATCACGGATTCAACGGCTACACGGGTCTTGCCGGCTCCCGTGGGCAACTGAACCAGTCCACGGCTGTGCTTTGTGTCCCCCGCCAGGAGATCGACGATTTTCTTGCTGGTTGTCTCCTGGTATCGGTGAAGTGGGTTCAAACCCACAGGTCCGACGAACTCCTCGCGCTCCGGTTTCTTTTTGATAGATTCACCGGCCATTGCGGGGGAGAACCCGAGCTCCTTGACGAACTCTTGGGCCGTTTTGCCGCCACGGAACTGGTCCGGGGTCTCGATACCTGCCTCTGAGAGTGCAGGCTTGAGTACCTTGAGGAGACTGCTCCCGTGCAAGTTGCTAACGATCTCGAACAGGCGCTCGTCAGTCAGCTGCAGACCCCTTGCCTCCAACATGTTTGTAACTGCGTCGGGAATAAGTCTCCGAAGGGTGTCGCGGCCGACGAGCTCAGCAATCTTACCGGCATCTGTTTTTTGCTTGCTGACACGTCCGATGCGAGCCTGGGCTTCGTTGTCTTTCTTAAGCTGTCGCATTGCCTGCATTACTTGCAGAGTGGATCGTTTGCTTCCGAAGGCTCCCAGGATTGTCGTCAGCAACGCCTGATCGCCCTGAGGTGCCCGGTAGTACAGCATCCCATCGTGCAGATATGAAGCTCTGGGAGTTGCCAGTGAATGGGAGTCGTAGCTATTAGTCTGGACTTCGTTTACTGACATGCAGGGGACACATAGAGTCTGCACAGCGACTTCACCAGCCACTCGCTTGAGGTAGGGGAAGAGTGACTTAATGCTTGTTGGTTCTTCGCCTTCTACGGGAACGGCGTCAGCCGACTTGAAGAATTCGATAGCAATCCGCTTGATTCCCCAGTTCTCTTCCAACGCCTCATCCAGTTCGGGGTGACCTGTGTAGAGCGCTGGAGTGCTGGCGGTCTCTACTAGATGGTCCCGGGATCTGAGATCGGAAGCGAGGACTACGTCCTTGGTCAAGTATCGAGTGTTGCGCCCTCCGCTGAGTGGAGTGAGGAGTTCCTTTGGTGGGCGTACTTCGAGGGCGGCCAGTGCCCCGTATAGTTCGTGCAGCTGGAGCATGGGCAATTGATTCTCAGCCAAGGAAAGGACGAAACCCCACTGGATCCGGCCAGGATCAGTTGGCAGACGCAAGGCTATTGCTTCTTCTTCACCCGGGAAGGGCAGGTAGTCGGAGGGTATTCCCTCAACTTTGCCGACGCATTGCTTGGTGTCCACCAATCCAAGCGGGGTCTCAAAAGCCCCATGGTTCTTGACCCACCAGAGATCCGGTCCATCGAGAGTCTCAGGAGCTCGAAAACCGCTGCTGAATTCAACCTTGGTTGGGTACTGTGGACGGGCCAAAATGGTTCGTGTGACTTTCGCCCTGGTTGCAGCTGAGGCATCAACTAAGAGGTGAAGGCCATCTGTGGTTAGCGCCTGGTTGAAACGTATTCCGGCCTCTGAAAGACGACTCGGCCCATTCCGACTTTCATCGGACAAGCGGCTTGCTTCGCGGGCCTTCCATAAGTCATAGCTGCCCCCGGCGCGGACCATTTTGGCCTCTCCGAGAGATGTCCGCGCGCCTAGATTTTTCAACAGCGCGATGTCGTGCGCATGGTATTGATCGTCGACTAGCAGATGCTCATCGCCGATATTCGTCTGGGAGATCAGACTACCCGCGAGCCATACGTTGGCTAGTGGACGCCATTTGTGGTCGCGGCAACGGACCAGGATCTGTGTTGCGTCCGTTCTTTGGTTGATGACATCGAGACTCTCAGGAACGGCAAGGGATCGAGTAAGTCTCCAGAGAGACTGGGCAAGCTCTGGGTCCGTGTAGTTCTGAGCTATTTCGCTCGCGATGCGGCTGACGATGCCTCGGCCGTCTTGTGCCTGAAGGTCAAGAGCGCGCAGATAAGCATTCGCGTTGCCGTGATGCATCAAGTCATAGGACACTACGCTAGCCGACTCATCGTCGGCGTTCATGGGGAGGAACACCCTTGACGTGACTGGCGGCTGGACGCTGCCATCCGACATCAGCACAATTCGGCTTCGCCGCATGGCTGGCCTGTAATCCGCATAGGACTTGTCGATCATGGCGGCTAGCTGTAAAGCATTCTCGTAATCCTGGAGCTCGCCGCCTACAACAACCTCCTCCAACCATTCCTCAACCGAAGCGCGCTTCAAGTTTGCTTCCTGCAGGATGCGTACCACCTGAGGCTCACGCCCCCGCAATGCAGCGGAGTGCAACCATGGCCGGTCTACCGTGACCCAGGAGTCCCAGAGTGCCGTCAGCCGAGTTGCTTCTTCGAGAACAGGCTGGGCCTTGATTTCCGTCGGAAGTCTCAAGGTTCCAGATCTGTCTGGCAGACATGGGGCAAAGGGAAGAATTGCGAAGATTGGTTTATTAATTTCAGCGTCAGCCCAGGAATAGGACTCTCGGGCACGTGACGGAAGAATATCGAGAAACAGCGCAGGATCCGCCGGGGTATTGAGGTCCTTGAGAGCTCCTGCGACCATCCGCGGAAGGGTGCGGCTAAGGATCTCTTTGTTGTAAAGAGTTTCCAAGATGCTGTGCCGGTCCTCATTCATCTTGAATGCGGCGTTAACGATGCCTCGAAGCGAAGTCTCGTGCTGCGTAGGGAAATAGTTCCAAAACCGGCCGAGCTTCTTACGCTGATTATCGGTCAACGGAACAGCCCAGGAAACGTCAACCTGCTTGCGGGCAACAATACTTCCGGCCTCGACGGCTGCCTGGGTGCTGACGACATGTTTGTCCCGAAAAATGCGCCATTCGTTCGTTGCGGTCCCGTCACTGAGATTGACTCGGTTACCGTCTCTGTCGGCGGACCAGGTGAGCGCGGATCCGTCGATCCGATCCTCGAATTCCAGGGATCCTATTTTTTCCGAGAAGAGAAGAAACTCGCCGGGGAACTTTTTAATCTCATCTGACAGCCAGGAGACATTACCTGTCAGGGGCAGTTTCACAACGGTAGAGGCCCAGGGGAAGAGTTCGGCTAGAACATCATCGGCGGCTGCTGCGATGTCCGGGTCTACGGGCGTGGCTAGCCGAAGAATTGGGTAGGTTTCAAGGTTCGGGTAGAGGCCTTGGAGAAGCTCCCGGCTTCGGGTCTGGCTCCACGAGACGGAGCCGCTCCGGCTGTAGATCTTTGGATCGGAGGTTATCTGGATAACCGACTTGAACCCTAGCCCAAAACGACCAATCTCATCGTCACGCTTTTCAGATGAGTGAGAGAGCATTAGAGTCCGAAAGCCAGCCTCCGAAAAGGCCTGGCCTTCGTTGGCGCAGTAGAGCGCATCCTTCGTCAAGACCACCTTGATGCGACCACCCGCATCCTTGATGGCGTCGGCCGCATTTTGTATGAGTTCGTTTAGCTGCTTCCGGCCGTAGCCGCCTTGGGAGATCGCAGCTTCAATGTTGCTGTGCTCGCGGACAAGGTCAGGACGTGCCCTGTAAGCGTTGAGTGCGCTCTGTGTTTCAGCCGCAACAAACTTGCTGAGCGGCGAAGTCACGCCGGCCCATGAATCCCGAACCATCATTGGTTCTGTCCCCCACCTCGAGATCAGTGCTATCGGCACCCGCCGAAGTCTTCTCGATAATATTTACCACCAAGATGCGACTTTTTAGGTGCCGACTCCCATTTCTGGGAGGGCGTCTTATAGATGCTGCACGAGGTGGTGACCTATGGCACTACTCACGGCCGGGGTGGCCGCGCCGCCTACTTGTTTGGCAATAGCAGTTTCCATTTCCAACCCATAGCCGGTCTTCGGGGACCTTCCGAGCTTGCCGCCTCCAGGTACGTGAGGCTCAGAGCTCAACCAATGGGAGGAATAGACCTTTTCTAGCCTGGTAATCAGGTTCGTCTCTCCCACTCCATTAGTCTGTCGTGTCATTAGACTCCGTTTTATCCAACTAGGGGCGCGGGGTCTCAGGGGCGGTCTGCTTGCAGAATTTTAGCGCGTGAGTCCAGCGTCAACTTTACGTAGGCGCGGCTGAATTGACTTAAGGAACTTGGCAGACCATGCGCTCCGCAGTCTGAAAACACGCCATTCATTCGTGTATCTTCTCTCCCCGGGTTCCCCCAAACCATATTGGTCAGTCTGGGTCCGTGGCGTGGTCCAGCATTGACCGTCGCCGGGCACAATGATTCAGGATGAGCGAGGTACAACAAATAGGGGAAGAGAATGCCTCATAGGGAGGACGCTCAGAGCTGTGACGACACGAGGCTGAGGGCCCACTGGGGAGATTCGTCGACTGGCAGTCGCGGCTCCGGCCCACTCCTCGGCACAGGACAGTCGTGGGCACCCTCGGTGTTTTGTGGTGCGGTTGCGGTTACGTCGGCCGTGTCGGTCCACCGTTTTCTTGTCATCGAGTCGAAGAAATCCGCGTCGAGTTCTCGACCGAGAGCTGCTGCCAAGACGTGAGCCGCGAGACGCGGCGGAATAGCGTTGCCAATCTGTTGCGAGACGTCCTTGCCTGACCACGGGTAATCAGCGGGGAACGTCTGGAGCCGGCCTGCCTCAGAAACTTTGAGACGATCGAGTTCATCCTCGTTGATGGAGAACAAGCGGTTCCGGGACACTTTCCCGGTAACCGTGAAGGCCGGTTCCTCTGAAGTGCGCCGACCGCGGGCCTTCGGATCACCACCGGTGCCATAATTGGAGATCATCACGAACGGCTCTGCCCGGCCCAGGGTTTCGCCAATGCTGCGGCAGGGCAGCAACGCAGGTCGGTCCGTAGAGGCTTTCACCTCTTTTCTCCTGAACCGCTGATGCGTTGGGGCGGGAAGTACGGGCGTGCCGTACCGGTTCGCGATGAGGATCGCGCGGCGGCGGGTCTGGGGAACCCCGTACTCTTCTGCGTGGAGTATGCCAGTCACGGTCTCGTAGCCCAGTGGTTCCAGGACCTTAGCCATGGCCTCCCACACGGGCAGAACCGCTGGTACCTGCTCCAATACGATCACCTCGTAGGCGTTCCCCGCCTTATAGGCCTCTAGTGCCCATCGCAGCGGCTGCAAGACCAGCCCGGTCCGTTCATCATCCAAGGTGGTTAGCTCGGTTGTAATGTCGTCCCCATTTGCCATTCGCGCAATGAAGGACAGGACCTGGTCCAGTGCCTTACGACCAGCACCTGCCCCAGCCACGGTGTATGTCTGACACGGAGGTCCCCCGGCGAGGATCGTCGCATGGGGAAATTCGGCCGGACCATGATCCCGTACGTCACCTTGGACGGTTCCAAGCCCGGCCGCCCGCCTGGTTGCGCAGGCATTTTCGTCCCACTCGATACCAGCCACAGACAATTCCAGCCAGCGTGCAGCGACATCCAATCCACCAGGACCGGCGAAAAGATCCACCATGTGAGCGTCATAAGGAGGTGGGCCCAATCGCACGGAGGTCATGGGACACGATCATATCGGTCCGCAGCTCACTGAGTGATTATTTGCCCGCGCTTGCCATTCGATCTTCAGCGAAAGTGCCAGTTCCACAGGCACTGACCGCCGTGAGAACCATAAAGACCACCAGTTCCAGTGCGCGCCAGATCCTGGCAGACCTGGCGTGACTGTAGATCATCACAAGCATCACTTCCCTATGAATGCCCGTTACTTGTCAAGTGCATGCAGGATCAATGGTTGGACCTGAGCTACCCCAACGGACTAGGTGCATCACTTCATCTGCACAAGTCGGTTCAGTAGTACGCTCGAGCCATGTCAGTGGATCCCGCGCTCTTTGAACTTGCCAAAACTCTGGAATCCGGCCAGCCGTGGCCTCGTCCAGTCTGCCCAAAGTGTCAGACCGGGCATGTGGGGTTTTCGGCGCCTATACAGCACCCGAACTTTATGTCGCCGGAAGAGCAGGAGCATATGGATCCGGAATGGATTACCGGCACTTTCACTACTCACGGGCAGTGCGAAAATCCTGAGTGCCAGCAAGTAGTCCACGGAACCGGAGACTATTCGGTGGGCATATCTCAGAAATCTTGGGTCGAAGACGATGAGTACTACTCCGCGTATTACACGCTCAGGCATGTACACCCGCCCATACTCATGATGACGGCTCCTAAAGCAGCGACTGATGAGGTCAAACACGCGATTGCGCGTGCATCTCGCGTCCTCTTTGTTGATCCTGGTCTGGCAGCAACTGCTCTGCGAGCGACGGTCGAAGTCTTTCTTACGAGCCAAGATATTGCATCTACTGAAGCGAACGGCGCTTTTCGAAGCGCTCATGATCGAATCAGAGAGTGGGGGGAAACGGACCCTAGCCGCCCGCAGCTTGCGGACCTGTTCTTCGCAGTTAAGTGGCTGGGGAATGCGGGAACGCATGAAGTGTCGGATCTTACCGCGGTCCAAGTATTGGATGGTGCCCGAGTTCTCGATGAAGCATTCCACCGTCTTTTCACCGCTCCCGACATTGATGCCCACGCGCAAGCCATCAACGCGGGTAAAGGGCCTACTCCCAACCCTTGAAATCGCTGGCAACAGTTATGCCCAGAAGAGATCGACAGTAGTGGTAGTCCTTTGGCGCCGAGTGTCACTTGCAGTATTAGGTCAAATATAAGTGCAGCGGAGTGAAACTCGCTGGTTGCAGATGGGTGAGAACTAATCTGCAGTTTCCTGGTGGTTCCGCGTCTCATTGGGGCATGGCGATGCGGCCCTGCTGCAGTCCGATGTCGGATGTAATGGGAGTGGTTGTAACTTGTGTCGTAATGTCGGCGTGTGAAGACACCTATCCGCCGGCCGTTTTTAAGAGCACGATCGATCCCGATGACAGGTAATGCTGGGCTCTACTCGAAACTCGTTCCTGAGCGGCAACATTCTTGAAGCTCTTTCCGTCATGATCTTTTAGTTGGCCTGTCTTCAGGTCTTGCTGTCGCGGTCTTGTCTGTGCTCCTTCAAGTGCACTTTGACGACGTGCGGTCCGATAGAGAGGCTCGCCAGGAAAACTTGAGGTATGTGCGGGACCGATCATCAGAACAACTTGTGGATCGGCCGTTTCAAGGGATCGATTTGAGGGGAGAGAACCTAAACGGATTGAAGCTCGAAAAAGCGGACCTTAGTGCCGCCAACCTCATTGAAGTTTCAGCTAACCAAGTCAACCTAAAATCTGCAGGACTGTCGACGGCAAAACTTCGTAATTCCTTGCTAGTCAAAACAGACTTTTCCTATGCAGTTCTCGTTGGAGCCGACATGTCGCACGCGAAATTGATTGCGGCGAACCTTCAAAGGGCGCATCTCCAATTAGTTGACTTTGAAGGAGCCGAACTTGTGCTGGCGAACGTCCGGGGCACGGATCTCAGCCGTTCCCAGAATCTAGACAAGGCTGTCTTGACCAATGGTAGCGATACTATCTGCTACGACGAGTTGACAAAGTGGCCCAAGGAACTTACGCCGCCGATTGTCGGCAGTACATGCGATGATAACTGGGTTCCTAACACCTGACTTCTGTGCTGTTCCTTTCTCTGGATTCAAGCTTCTGCATACTTGATGTTTTCGGCCTCGCCCCGCTCCCGTCCCGGGAGATTGAACCCCTCGACTCTAGCTTTGTTGACGTCGGCCGCGTTGTGGAAACGGATCTACGGTCAAGCGTTAGGAGGCTCTGGACGATGGGGCGCGGGATAGCGCCTCGTAGCCTGCCCCCGAGGCAACCTCAATGTCGTCGGAGTGGGCGAGCTCCGGCAGAGCGTTGATGCGCGGTCACGGACAGCTTTTCGAACACGGGCGGTTCGTGGGCCAGGGCACCTGCGGTCGAGCCGGCTCGAGCAAGATGTTCTCCCCGGGCTGGATCACGGCCGCCGGGCGCCGGGGCGATGGCGTGCCTCTGCTCGAATGCCTCGACGGTGCGCTGACGCAGCGACGCCTCGGGTGGCGCCGAGGGCCACCGCTCCGCCCTAAGTCTGGGCCAGGCGGCCTCGCGAATCAGCAGCACCAGGTCAGGCGTTGGCGTCTAAAGCTCCAGCCGGAACACCCATAGCAGCACGTCCTCGCCCGGAACGAACCAGTCCCGCTCCGGCGTGCGCCGGAAGCCCAGCGACTCGTACAGGCGGTGGGCGCGTTCCATAAATGTGGCGCTGGTGATGCTGATCGCCTCGATCCCGGGCAGCTGCCGGGCGTGCCCCACGATCTCGTGAACCACGGCCCGGCCCACGCCGCCGCCCTGGTGCGCCGGGTTTACCGCCAGCATCCGGAACTCCAGCTCCCCGTCCCGCGCGATCTCACTGTACGGCTGACCCGCGAACGTCAGCGTCACCGCCGCCACCACCTTCCCGGCGGCCTCAGCCACCCACACCTGCGCGTGCTCGGCCCGGTGCTCCACGTCCTCCAGCACGCCCATGTACGGATGATCGGCCGCAAAATGCCTGGCCCGCAGGTAGGCATCGCGGGTGATCCGGCGGACCTCCGGAAAGTCCGTCGGCACCGCCCGCCGGAAGGTGACAGTCAGCGGCAGCGTGACAGTCACGAGGAAGCGCCCGAAGCAGCCGCCGTCCGCTCGAGGTAGTGGCCCAACTGTGCCAAATTCGGCTGCGACGACGGGTCGCCCACAGCGTCGGCCCCGACTGCGTTGGCCACGGCAAGCGCCCGCGTGTAGTCCAGCCCGCTCCGCAGCGCCAGGACCAGGGCGGCGCAGAAGGCGTCGCCCGCGCCCACCGTGTTCGCCACGGCAACAGACACAGAGGGGGCCTCGGCCACCTTCCGGCCGTGCTCGAACATCTCCGAGCCGTCCTTGCCGTATGTCACCGCCACCAGCTTCGCCTCGGCCAGGGCGGGAATCAGGGCGTACTCGCTCTCGTTGACGATCACCAGGTCGCACCGCTCCAGCAGCTCGGCCGGCAGGTCCATGGCCGGGGCCGCGTTCAGCACAAAGAAGCCGGGCGCCTTCCGGGCTGCCTCCAGCACCACGTCCAGGCCGACCTCCAACTGGCACAGCACGGTCTCCTCCGGGCCGAATTCCACCCCGTCCAGCGACAGGTGCGAGTTGGCGCCAGGGCACACGACAATCTGGTTCTCGCCGTCGCGGTCCACCACGATCAGCGCCGTCCCGGTCGGTTCAGGCAGGCGAGCAACGTCGGAGGTTTCCACGCCGGCAGCAGCCAACGCGTCGAGCATCCGCTGCCCGGACGCGTCCTTCCCTATCGCGCCGACCATCCGGGCGCTGCCGCCCAGTCGGGCAGCGGCCGCGGCCTGGTTGGCACCCTTGCCGCCGGGCTGCTCGGACAGGACGGCGCCGCCGATGGTTTCGCCCGACGTCGGAAGCCGCTCGGCGGTGGCGATCAGGTCCAGGTTGATGCTGCCGACCACGGTGACGGCAGGACGTGTTGTGTTCATGGGAAAACTCTCTCAGAGGGAGGGCCGGAAGCGGCCGGGCTTTCGAAAAAGTGTAGCGCATGGTTGTACTTGTGAGTCATACATGGTTGTATAACAACTTGAATCGCCACGAAAGACGATCCCTTCTGCTCGAACAAAGGAGTTTGATGTGAACACCCCGACCCCCGCCGCAGCCGCGCCTCCCGCCCAAGGAGGCGCCGCCGTCGTACTTCCCGACGACGACGCGACCAAGCTCTCCGGCCGCCGTGCCGCCCTGCTGATCTCCACCCTGCTGCTGGGCGTGCTGTCCTTCCAGCTCAACGCCAGCATGGTCACCCCCGCGCTGCCGCAGATCGCCGCGAGCTTCGGCGAAAGCGCGGACAGCGCCGCCCCCGTCCAGTCCATGTTCTTTCTGGCCGGCGCCATCGCCGGGCCCGTGATCGGCCGGTGGAGCGACTTCATCGGCCGCCGCGCCGCGCTGCTGCTGGTCCTGGGCATCATGGGTGCCGGCACAATCCTCTGCATCGCCGCGCCCACCCTGCCGCTGCTGGTCACCGGCCGGTTCCTGCAGGGCGTGTCCAGCGCCGTGTTCGCGCTCGCCTACATCGTGCTCAGTGAGAACCTGCAGGCCAAGGTCTTCGGCACCTCCGTGGGCATCATCGCCGCCATCAACGGGGGAGTGGGCGGCGTGGACGGCTACGTGGGCGGGCTCATGGCCGAGACCCTCGGCTTCCGGTCCATCTTCGTCGTCGTGCTCGTCCTCACCGCCATCGCAGCCGTCTGCATCTTCCGCCTGGTGCCCGCCGGACGGCCTGTTGGCGTGCGCGGCGCCATGGACTGGTGGGGCGCCGGCTCCCTCTCGCTGTTCCTGGTGTTCCTGACGTACTTCGTGTCCGACGGTTCGGCCGCCGGCTGGACCTCGCCCACCGCCCTGGCCCTGCTGGCCGGCACCGTGTTGTCGTTTGCGGGATTCTGGTTCATCGAGAAGCGCCGCAGCCACCCGCTCATCGCCGTGCACCACCTGCGCTCCCGCCAGGTGTGGCCGGTCATCGCCACCACCGTCCTCACCCTGGCCGGCATCTTCGCGGTCATCAACTTCACCGTGGTGCTGCTGAGCCAGGATTCCGACGGCGGCTTCCGGCTTTCCGCCTCCGTCTCGGCTTTGCTGTTCCTCACCCCCGCCGCGCTCATTGGCGTCTTCGCCGCACCGTTGGCGGGGTGGCTGGCGGACCGGCGCGGGTGGATCCGTACGTTGCGGCTGGGGACTTCCTTGAGCCTCGTGTGTGCTGTGGTTGCTGCGCTGTTTTCCACTTCGCCTGTTGCCGTGTTTATTGCCGTTGCCTGCTTGGGGATCTTCTACAACGGCTTCTTCCTGACCGCCATCAACGGGCTCTCGGTACTTTTGTCGCCGAAGGAGGCCCCGGCGGCGCTGCCCGGCATCAACGGTGCGTCGTTCGGGATCGGGGCGAGCCTCGGCGTCGTGCTCGTGGCGCCGTTCGCCGCTTTGGGTACTTCTGCAGGCTACGCCACCGCCCTCTGGATCTCGGTGGGCATCACCGCCGCCGCGTTCATCGTCAGCCTCTTCGTCGCCGCCCCCAAGGGCGAGACGGTCTAACCCCTCTATCTGTTGCGAAGGAACCTATTGTGACTGCCCCCGTTTACCTCGACTGCGACACCGGCATCGACGACGCCCTCGCCCTGGCCTACCTGCTCGCCTCACCGCTTGCCTCCGTGGTGGGCATCGGGACGGTCAGCGGGAACGTGAGTGCCGAGGTTGGTGCCCGGAATACTTTGGACCTGCTTTCGTTGGCCGGTGCTGCGTCTGTGCCCGTGGCCGTTGGGGCCCATGATCCGCTTGTTGGTTCGTTCGGTGGCGGGTCGCCGTGGGTGCACGGGTCGAATGGTGTTGGGGAGGTTGTGCTGGCGCCTTCTGCTGCTTCTGCTGTGGGGGAGTCCGCGGCGGAGATGCTGGTGCGGCTGGCTCACTCTTTTCCCGGTACGTTGCGGGTGGTGGCGATCGGGCCGCTGACGAACATTGCCGAGGCGCTGCGGCTGGAGCCGGCGCTGCCGTCTCTGGTGGAGTCGGTAACCGTGATGGGCGGTGCCGCGCTGGCGCCGGGGAACATCACGCCGGTGGCCGAGGCAAACATCTGGCACGACCCCGAGGCCGCCGCCTTGGTGCTGGCCGCAGACTGGGACGTGACCCTGGCGCCGCTGGACGTGACCATGGCGTCGGTTCTGGAGGAGTCACACCGGCAGGTGCTGCTGGCTTCTTCCGCGCCGGTTCCACGGGCGCTGGGGGAGATGCTCGGCTACTACTTCCGGTTCTACGAGGGCATCTACGGCCGGCCCTGCTCGGCGATGCACGATCCGCTGGCCGCGGCGCTCGCCGTCGGCGCGGTTAAGTCTGCTTTGGCGCCTGTGGTGCGTGCCGCCGTCGACACCTCCGACGGGCCCGGCCGCGGGCAGACCGTTTGCGACATGCGCGGTCTGTACGCGGGGTACCCGGAGGTGAAGGGCGCGCGCTGCCGCGTGGTTCTCTCGCTGGAGGAGGATTTCGCCCCGCACCTGGTGGAGACGCTGCTGGAACACTTTGAAGGTACGACGGCGGCGCTCGCTTCAGCGGGTTCGGCCGCCTGAAGCTTGCGGCGTGGCATGGCGGGACCATGGCCTCTACACCCACGGACCAGGCTTCGCGAGACTGGCGGGAGGACCGCGGGAAGCAGGGAGGTGGCGGCCGTGGATCGCTGGGACTTGGGAATCGCCGGATTGGGACTGCTCGCGGCAATGTCAGTGGCCTTCGGCCTGGTGGCCCACTTGATCGTGGGCAGGGGAGTGTCACGCTGGCTGTGGCTCTATGCGGCCGCCGGGTACTTCGTGGCGGGCATTCTGGTCAGTGAAGTCTGGTTCGGCTGGGCGACGGAGGAGGAGCTCCAGCCGAACATCGACGGCCTGTCCTTCGACGAAGTGCAGCTGGTTACCTTCGCCGGCCTCATCGCAGCCGTAACCGCCAGGATCCTGCGGCGGAAGAGGGCACACACCAAGGGCGTTATTCAGGCCCCACCGCCGGGCGCCGCACACTGAACCAGCAGCAGCAAACAAAGCGGAGCTTGCGGCACGTGCCGGGGGCACGGACCTAAAGGCGGGGGCCTAAAGGCTCTGGGACCCGGACGACAGCCGCTGCCCCTCGGGCAGTCCCTCGGCGGAGGCCCAGTGCCGGCGCAGCGCCTCCGCCAGCTGCCCGGGTTCCGTCCGGTGCGGCGGGTCGAAGTGGTGGCGCCGGGGGAAGACCTCCAGGTGGAAGTCGGGAAAGAAGACCCGGGCCAGCCGGGCCGCCACCTCGCCAAAGTCATCCGGATGGCTAAGGCCGCCGAGGGCGAAGAACACCGGCTTGCTGAAGGCGGCGAGCCGGGACCGGTCCAGGTCGTAGTCCTTGAAGGTCTGCATGAAGGCCTTGATTCCGGCCGGCCGCTTGGCCATCCACGGCGGCGGGGGACCCGCCTCCCGCGGCGGCAGGACGACGTCGGGCCTGACCTGCAGCCGCATGAACGCCGGCATGTACTGCTCCGGCGGGAGGGCGTCCAGCTCCCCGAACTTCCTCCAATGCTCCGCGTAGGCGGGGCTCCAATCCCAGTTCCATGCCCACGCCGGCTCCAGCAAGGCCAGGCTCTGCAGCCGTTCCGGGTGCTTGGCAGCCAACGCCAGGCCCCCGCGCCGCCGCCCGAATAGCCCAGGAGATGGAAGGTCTCCCAGCCCAGGGCGTCAGCTTCCCCCAGGACTCCGTCCACTTCGGTGTCCAGGCTCCACCCCTGGGGCACGTCATCGCCCTTGTATAGCTCCAGCTCCTTGGCAACGGCATGCACGCCCGGCCCTAGCGCCTCGATCAGGCGCCCATAGGCAAGCTCCGCGGGGAGCACTGAACCAGGAAGCAGGAAGGCCCGAATCGGTTCCATGGAAGAACCATACGCCGGTGCGGGTGGGGAAGCTGCTGGCCATTTTGAAGGCACGACGGCGGCCGCTCGCCTTGGCAGGGTCCGCCGTCTGACGTCGGGCACGGCAAACCGCCTGCCGTTTGCCCCTATCCAGCTGTTACAGGTGGGGCGCATGATAAGCGGCATGAAAAGAACAGTTCTGGCAGGTCTCGCAACCGCAGTGGTGGTGCTCGGCACCATCACGGCAGTTGTGCCAGGCAACGCTGCCGCATCCTCCTCGCCCGCATCCTCATCACCTATACAGTCCGCACCCGTCCCCGGCCGGATCATGGTCAAGTTCCGCGACAACGCCGCAGCTGCCGGCGTCCTCGGCCAGCATGGCCTCAGCGATGGGCCGCCGATTGGCAGCACCGGCGCCCATCTGATCAAGGTGCCGGCCGGCAGGGAGCTCCAACTCGTTGAGGCACTGAGCCGGAACCCCGCGGTTGAGTACGCCGAACCCGATGAATTGGTTACGGCCACGACCACCGACCAGTACTTCGACCGCCAGTACGCCCTCCAGAACGTGGGGCAGTCGTTCACGAACACCGCGGGCACGGTGACGGTGGCCGCCGGCAAGAATGACGCCGACGTGGACGCCGTCGAGGCCTGGAACGTCACCACCGGCGGCGGCACCAGGGTGGCCATCATCGATTCAGGGGTGGCCGCGGACAATAATGACATCTCGCCCCAGGTGGCCGACCGGGTCAACTTCAGCGACAAAACCATCAGTGGTCCCGACGATTACGACAGGTACGGCCACGGCACCCACGTGGCAGGGATCGTAGCCGCCGTCGCCAACAACTCGATCGGCGTCGCGGGCGTCTGCCCGAGCTGCAGCATCCTGGATGTCAAGGTGCTCAACGACAGCGGATCCGGGTCCAGCTCGGCCATCGCCAAGGGCATCGACTGGGCGGCAACCCACGGTGCCAAGGTGATCAACATGAGCCTGGGGCAGCGGGTTTCCTCGCGCACCCTCGAGGTTGCGGTCAACAACGCGTGGAACCAGGGTGTGGTGATCGTCGCCGCCGCCGGCAACGCGGGCACGCAGGCTCAGGTCTATCCAGGTGCCTACCCGAACGTCATCGCCGTCGCTGCGACCGACAACAAAGACGCCAAGGCTTCCTTTTCGACGTACGGCAAGTGGGTGGACGTCGCGGCACCCGGGGTCAGCGTGTATTCGACCTTCCCGAACCACCCGTTCGCTTTGTCGTCGCAGTACGGCAGCTCCGAGGGCTACGACATCCTGAGCGGCACTTCGATGGCGTCGCCGGTTGTTGCCGCGACGGCCGCGCTGGTGTGGAGCACTGCCGCCGGCACATCCAACACGTCCGTCCGCGCGAAGGTGGAATCCACCGCCGATCCCATTTCCGGGACGGGGACGTACTGGGCGCACGGCCGGGTGAATGCGTGCAAGGCCGTGGGGTGCGTGGCGCCCTAGGTCCGGGCTGTTGTCAGGACTGGAACTGCTGCATCACCGACAGGTGCCCGGCGCGCGCGGCGATGAGGCACTTGGCCAGGTAACAGGGCCGGTTGCCGTGCCGGACGTACTGGGTGAGGACCAGCACCGGATCTGATCCGCGCAGATCCAGCAGCTTCGCGCGGCTGGGACCCACCTGGCTGAGGCTAATCTGGCACTCACCCGGGCCGGCCAGCCGGCCCAGCTGGTTATTGAGCGTGGCAAGCAAGGTGCTGCCGCCGTCGTCCTCTATCTCCAGGGGTGCGGCGGCACCCTTGCCGAAGCTGACGGGCTGGGCGGTGACGTTTTCCTGCAGGTGGGCGATGGCCTCGCCGTCGCGGATGAGGACGGATTCCCAGAGCCAGCATTCGGTGCCGGGCTCGACGCCGATGCCGGGGGCGACGAACTCGGAGGCGGCCTGCCGGATGGCCTGGGTGCGTTTGACCTCAAGTGTCTGGCCGGGGCCGGCGAGGACTTCCTCGAACGGGCGGATGCGTTCGATGCCGGTGCGGGGGAGGGTGTCCGAGACGAAGCGTCCGACGCCGCGCCGCGCCCTGATGAGGCCGTCCTCCTCGAGGAGCATGAGGGCTTCGCGGACCACGGTGCGGCTGACTTTCATGTCGGCGCCGAGTTCGGTTTCGGTGGGGATCATGGAGCCGGGGGTGAGGAGGCCGTTGCGGATGGCCTCGGCGACGCGCGAGTACACGGCTACGCGCAGCGGCGAGCCGGGTTGGGCGGCCACCGGCTGGGCTAGGAACCGGGCGGCGTCCTGGTGCACGTTTAGCCTCGCTCTTTTCGTGGGTTGGTCCGGGGATTCCAGCCTAGAACACGTTGCACCTGTTTGTTGGACAAGCGGCAGCGGGAGGCCCCCTCTTCGCCGTCGCACGTCCGGCGGTTTCTACTTCCGGGAGGTCACCCGGCGGGTGCTGTCGCGGACCACAAGGGTGGGCGCGATGGGGGTGCGGTCCACGTCCCGCCCTTCCATGGCACCAAGAAGCACTTCCATGCTCATGAGCGCCAAGGCTGTGAAGTCCTGGCGCACAGTGGTCAGGGGAGGCAGGAAGTAGTCGGAACCTTCAATGTCGTCGAAACCGACCACGCTCACATCCTCCGGCACCCGGATCCCATTCTCAGCGAAGGCGCGTATCAGCCCGAGGGCCGTGTGGTCGCTGGCTGCGAAGATCGCCTGGGGAACCTTTTGGTCCGTGACGAGCTGGAGTGCAGTTTCGTAAGCCCACCCGGGGCTCCAGTCGCCTTCGAGGCACAGCCCTGGTGTCAGCCCGGCGTCGCGCAGCGCGGCCTCCCACCCGCGTTTGCGTACCCGGCCGTCGAACCACTCCATGGAGCCGGCGAAGTGGGCGATGTCGGTGTGGCCCAGGTCGATCAGGTGCTGGGTGGCCAGCCGTGCGCCCAGTTCCTGGTTCTCCGAATAGGTGAAGACGTTGGGGGTGGACGACGCTCCCGCCGCAATCATCTCCACCGGGATGCGGCAGGTGGCATTCCATACTGCTGCTGCCATGTCCACCACGGGGGCAATGACGATGATTCCGCCCACGCCGGTATCGTCCAGGGTGTCCAGGGCGGTCTGGACCGACTCCCCGTAAGGCCGTTCGACGCTAATGACAGTGGTGGCGTACCCCTTCTTGCGCGCAATGTTCTCGAGAGCCATGAGCGTCCCCACCGGGCCGAACCGCGGAGAGCCGTCCGACAGGATGCCGATGGACGTGGACCGGCTGGTGACCAGCGCCGTGGCTGCCCGGTTCCTCCGGTAGCCGATGTCCTTGATCACCTGAAGAACCCGCTGCCGCGTTGCCGCACTCACGTCCGGCGCGTCATTGAGTACCCGCGAGACCGTGCCAAAGGAGACGCCTGCGACGCTGGCCACGTCATTGATGGTGGGCTTCCGGCGCAGTGGTGCATCCGGCAGCCCCTCGGTCGCCTCGTGGGGAACAGCTCTGCCTGCCACACTCTCTCCTGTCTT
>Ga0308170_10001905_pt1 | contig 18643 bp, 16 predicted proteins | sample PhyBR2_2_FD_202136 | JGI IMG/M metagenome (GOLD analysis project Ga0308170, IMG submission 202136) | Phyllosphere microbial communities from UC Gill Tract Community Farm, Albany, California, United States - DLSLSB.R2 | ecosystem: Host-associated > Plants > Phyllosphere > Unclassified | place...
CGCTCTCCCTCCCCTCGCCCACCAAGCTCTCCCTGATACCTCCTCGCCCCGCGCCCGCAGTGTCGACCCTCGCCTCGGCCGCCCTCTTCAGCCTCGTCCCCGGGCGCCAGTTCCTCCTCGGCGCCGGCCTCGTCATCGCGTCGACCGTGCTGTACTCGCTCGACAAGGACTAGGTCGCGCTGGCCTCGAGGTCGAAGAGGAGGGGGAGAAGGAGGAGGGGAGGAGGAAGGAGGAGGACGTGCAGGGAGGAGGAGGTCCGAGCGCCTAGATCCGTGTGTAGAAGCTGTGCCTCTCCCTCTCGCCGCTGCTGCTCGGCTGTAAAGCAGCGCGTCTTTGCCATTTCTCGATCCAGAGAGACGAAGCAGCTGCGACGAGTCGAGCCTCTCGACTTGCGCAAGATGGAGCGGAACAGGCTCGAGGAGAAGAGAGCTCTCAAGCCGAGAGAGGGAAGCACAGAAAACTCCTCGTCGATGCACGCGCACCTGCTACTGCACCTCCTCGCTCGCTCCTCGACGCTCGACACGGCCCGCGCGCCGCCGCCGGCCTCGCCTCGCGCTCCTCGCCCGCCGCCCGACGTCGCCGCCCTCGCTCGCCGCCCTCCCTCGCTCGCCGCCCGACCCTGCGGCTCGCTGCGCGCGCACGTTGCCCGTGCGCGCTGCGCCCGCCGCCGCCGCCGCCGCCGCAGTCGCCGCTCGAGCTGCCGCTCAGGAGCGCTCCATGAGGAACCGCTCGTGCAGCCGTGCCGTCGCGTGCGCGAGCTCGTGCAGACCTGGGCCGTCTCCGACGTCGTACAGCCAATCGGCGCGGCGACGGGCCCAGTCGAGCGTGTTGACGATCGTGCCGTGCTTGCGGCGGTCGATGACGACCATCGCCTTGGTGTCCATGGACTCGACGGTGCGCGACTTGAGTCTCGCCAGTGACATGGGACCTTGCTCGATGATGAGGCGCACGTAGGCGTCCTGGAAAAGGCGCACGAGCGCTCTGCTCGCCTTGAGGTGCGGGTTGGCTCGGAACGCGAGCGTGAACGTGCGCAACGGCGCGGCCTTGAACGGCACCTCGACGATGTCGAGCGGGAATTTGGTGCAGCTCTTTCTGAGCGACAGTTTGAAGTGCTCGAGGGCGGGGAGGTCGAAATGGTGGAAGATGGGGAGGTACGCCCAGGCCTCGACGATGAGCGACTTGAGGGCCGGCATGAGGGGCGAGGGAAGGGGCTCGGTGCCGTCACTATCCGCAGGAGTGGTTCTGGCGTCGAAGATTGCGAGGCGAGTGGCCGACGGCGCGAGGTAGTGGGCGAGCTCGAGGTTCTGGCGGTAGTCGAGACGAGTGTTGCTGAGGACGACCGAACGGACCGTCGAGAACGGCGGGCACCGCCGCGCGTGGGTGTAGTTTTCCTTGTAGAGGGCGCTGACCTCGAGCTCGACGAGACCGACGAGGCTGCCCATGGCGCGCCTGAGCTCATCGTCGAGCTTGGGCGGCCACTCCGGCTCGACCCAGTGCAGCTTGCGCAGGCGAGCCCCGTCGACGCAGGCGATCGTCTTGAGCAGCGAGGAGTCGTCCGAGGTCTCGAGCTTGAGCGACGTCGCCTTGCCGAGCGCGTACCGCATCGACGACTGGAGCGCGGCCCGCTCGTCGGACAGCTCGGCGTTCTCCTCGCCGGGAACGTGATCGTGGGCCACGCGCCAGCCGAGGTCGAGCGAAGACAGGTTGGGGAGTTTGCGGAGCGCGCAGGCGAGGGGCGCGGCAAGCGAGTCGTCGAACCTGTCGGCGTCGAGGTGGCGGACAAAGTTGCCGAGCGGCTCGGCGAGGACCTCGAGGCGAAAGTAGAGGGCGCCCGTCTGCTTCGGCGTAACGCTCTGCAGGGATGAGACAAAACCCAGTGTCAGTGGATGAGCTGTGTAAGCGAGACGCGGTCGGAGAAGGGAAGACGCACCTCGTAGAGGAATGGCACGGCGCTGGCTCGCGAGCGACGGTCGACCTGGACGAGGGCCCGGATGCCGCGACCATACCACGAGCTCCATGTACCGCCCGACACGTTGACGTGGACGCCCGGGTTCTCGACGCTCGCCGGGACGGCTCGCGAGATGTCGAGTCGGCGGAAGGTGAGGTCCTGCTCGTGGACGAGCTCGGCGACGCGGGAGAGGAGCTCGACGGGGAGCAAATTGTACGATTTGGCCATCTCGGGCTGGCGGCTGGCGGGCTCGCGGTGGCGCGAGGCGAGGAGAGGGCGGGACGAGGTCGAGAGGAGCGGGGGCGAGAAGGCGGACGACCGAGGCGACTTGGCGCTGGCGGTGGGGCACGAGACGGTGCTGGAGAGGCTCCAGAGCAGCTGCGAAGCTCGAGCTGGCTAGTCGACGGCGGAGGACAAGGGCGAGGAGGAGCCGACCTTGTCCTCGCTGATGAGGAGGTGCCAGCTCTCGCTCTCGCTTCCCGCTGGCTCTGGGCGGATGGATAAAATGCGTATGCCCTATCGAGCATGTACTACGGACACTGCGCCGCTAGACCGTCCCCTTAGTGAGTGTGAGGCGACCGAAGCGGGACTTGGCGCCGCAGCAGGCGAGGAGGAGCGACGGCGAGCGAGCGACCTGTACTTGCCGCTGGCGCTTTCGCAGGCAGACAGCCTGTTCTCATAGCTCTAACGCTCTCGGCGAAGCAAGCGAGAGCGGCGGGCGAGCCAAGAAAGAGAACCAGGAACGGCTCGTTGCGAATGCGCCCTCCTCGACAGACTCAAGTCGCCCTGCTGCACCGACGCTGCTCCCACCTCGTCCCGCTCGGACCCTCCTCGCTCGCCGACGTGCGCGACCTCCCCGCCGCCGCCGGTCCTGCCGCGTGCCGGCGCCGCTCGACCGCGCCTCTCGTCGCCGCCGCCGTCCCTCCACCGCTCGACAACGCTGCGCGCTCGCCCCTCGCCCGCTGCTGCAGCTCGCCGCGCCGCCACGCCGCACCTGCTCGCCGCGCTCGCCGTCGCCGAGCCCGTCGGCGCCGCTCGCCCCTCGTCGCCGAGCCCGCCGCCGTCGCTCAGCTGCGGTCGATGATGTACCGCTCGTGCAGCGGGGCCGTCGCCTCGGCGAGCTCGTGCAGGCCCGGGCCGTCGTCGACCTTGTGCAGCCACTCGGCCCGACGCCTCGCCCAGTCGAGCGTGTCGAGGAGCGTCTCGCGCTTGGTGTCGTCGGCGAGGAGGACCTCCTTGTCGGCGCTCGGGTCCTCGACGACGGACCGCGTGAGCCACGAGGTCGAGACGGGCACGTACTTGACGTCGAGGTGGATGTCGTAGTCGGCGCACAAGTCCTCGAACGCCTCGTGACCGAAGTGCGGCAGGCCGTTGTCCGGGTACGAGCGGAACGCGAGCGTGATGGTGCGCAGAGCCGCGCTCTTGAACGGCACGGCGCCGTCGTCGAAGGGGAACGACTCGCAGTCCTGCTCGATCGACAGGACGAAGTGCTCGAGGGCGGGGAGGGGGACCTGGTGGAAGGCGAGGCGGGACGAGTTGGCGTCGACGACGAGCGTGTGGAGGGTCGGCAGGAGGGGCGAGGGGAGTGCGCTGCCGGGAGGACGAGGTGCGACCGTAGACGTCGAGTCACGGATCGTGAGGCAGCTGATTGAGGGCGCAAGGAAGTGGGCGAGCTCGAGGTCGTCCTCGTAAGGCTGGGCGATACCGAGGATGAGTGAGCGGACCGACGGCAGGCGCAGGTTACGACACATGGCTGTGACTATGTCGCGCGTACCGCCGAGCTCTAGCTCGACGAGGCCGACGAGCCCGTGCAGGACGTCCTTGAACTCGTCGCCGAGCGACGCTCGCGACGGCGGATGGGGCAGGTTGAGCCTGCGCAGCTTGGACCCGCTCACGCGGACGAGCGCTTCGAGCACGACCTTCGAGAACGACGACTGCAGCGTGAGCGACGTGACCTTTCCGAGCGCCGTGCGCAACGCGCGCCGCAGCATGAGGTCGCACTCGCTCAACTCGACGCCTGGCTGCGGCTCGACGAGCTTGATGAGGAGGTAGTATCCGAGGTTGAGCGACGACAAGTTGGGCAGCTTGCGCAATGCGCTGGCGAGGGACGCAGCGCGCTGCTCGAGAAGCGCACCGCCTTCGAAGACCTCGAGGTGGTGCACGTACCGGCCGAGGTCCTCGCCGAGCACCTCGACTCGAAACCAAGGCGCGTGCGTCTGTTTCGAGGTGACGTCCTGCGGGCAGAGGGCGCTTGTCAGCTGCTGCCGTCGTAGAGTCGGCAGGCAAGGGAGAGGAACGTCGGACGCACCTTGTACAGGTGCGGAAGAGCCGCAGCCCGGGTCGACCGGTCGACTCGAACCATGGCCTTGATGCCGCGCGCGTATGAAGAGCTCCAGACGCCACCGCACACGTTCTCCTCGATGTCGAAGCCGCTGTCGCCCGAGTCGTCGGCGTTGGCTCCCGCCTCTCGCCGGATGCCGAGGTGCTGGAAGGCGAGGTCCTGCTCGTGGACGAGCTCGGCGATGCGGGAGAGGAGCTCGGCGGGGAGCGACTTGTAGGACGCGACCATCTTGGGCTGGCGGCTGGCGGGCATGCCGTGGTGCGAGGCGAGGAGAGGGCGAGAGGAGGGCGGGAGGAGGGGGGACGAGAAGGCGGACGACCGGGACGACTTGGCGGCGGCGGCGGGGTACGAGGCTGTACTGGCGAGGCTCTAGAGCAGCTGCGAAGCTCGAGCTGGCGGGTCGATGGAGGAGGACAAGGGCGAGGAGGAGCCGGCCTCGTCGACGCTGATGAGGAGGCGCCGGCTCTCGCTCTCGCTTCCCGCTGGCTCTGGGCCGCTGAAGGAGGATGTGTGTCGCCTATTGAGTATGTACTACGCACACAGCGCCGCTAGACCACCCATTTAGTCGAGTGTGAGGCGAGAGAAGCGGGACTTGGCGTCGCAGCCGGCGAGGAGGAGCGACGACGAGCGAGCGACCCTGCGCGGGAGCCGCGCCCGGCTCACAAGCTCTCTAGAGGGGCTGATGCTCTCCTTGCTCTCCTATTCTCGGGAAAGCAGACAGCGACTGCGGGCGAGCCGAGGAAGAAGGTCGAGAAAGTGCTCCTCGCTCGTTGCGTACGCGCCTTCGTCTACAAGCCCGAGACCCGCGCCTGCGACGAAGCTCCTCCCATCACACCTCGCAGCAACTCGCACCGTCCTCGCTCGCCGCCGCCGGGTCGCACCGCCGCCGGGTCGCACCGCCGCCGGGTCGCACCGTCGTACCGACGCAGCGACGGACCACCGCCGCCGCCGGTCAGGCGCGGTCCATGACGTGCCGCTCGTGCAGCCGGACCGTCGCCTCGGCGAGCTCGTGCAAGCCCGGGCCATCCTCGACGTCGTGCAGCCACTGCGCGCGGCGACGAGCCCAGTCGAGCGTGTCGAGGACCGTGTCGAGCTTGCCCTCGACCAGGGCCTGGGCGCGAACGTCTTGGAAGACGGTCGCCTGGAGCTGCTGCACCGAGGCCGGGCCGTGCTGGACCGAGAGTCGAACGTCGGCAGCGCGGCACGCCTGGACGAGCGCCTCGCTCGGCTCGAGCGACGGATGGCCTTGAAACGCGAGCGCGATGGTGCGCAGCGGCGCGGCCCTGAACGGCACCTCGTCGACCTCGAGCGGGAAGTAGTCGCAGTCGGATTCGAGCGCGACCTTGAAGTGCTCGAGGGAGGGGAGATCGACTTGGTGGAAGGCGGGGCGGTACGTGTAGGCCTCGACGATGAGCGACTTGAGGGTCGGCAGGAGGGGTGAGGGGAGCGGATTGGGTGTCTGGCGGGTGCGAGAGGTCGGCACGCGAATGGTGAGGCGGTGGATCGAGGGGGCGATGTCGTGGGCGAAGGCGAGGCTCTCCTCGTAGCTCATCTGCGTGTCGCCCAAGACGATCGACAGTACCGCCGGGAGGCGCAGGCGCCGTTGCACCTCGAGGAGCTCGTCGCGGTCGGCGCAGCTGATCTCGAGCTCGACAAGGCCGACGAGCTTGCTCACGGCGCGCTCGACCTCGATGTCGGACCGCGAGGGCCAGACCGGCTCGACCCAGTGCAGCTTGCGCAGGTGCGCCTGATCTACGCACTCAAGCACCTCGAGGAGCGAGTGGTCGCCGACGGCCTCCATCTCGAGCGACCTGACCTTGCCGAGCGCCGAGCGTAACGACGACCGGAGCGCTGCGGTGTCCTCGTCCAAAGCGAGGCCCTGCTCGGCGAAGGTGTCCTTGAGCGCCCTCCAGTTGAGCTGGAGGGAGGACAGGTTGGGCAGCTTGGCGAGCGCGCAGGCGAGGAACGATGCGTGCGGCGCGAAGTCGGAGCCGATGGCGAGGTGACGGACCGAGTCGCCGAGTCGCTCGCCGAGGACGTGAAGGCGAAAGTACAGCTTGCTCGTCTGCTTGTCCGTGATGCTCTGCGACGGCGAGAGCAAGTCGAAGTCAGTGAGCTGTGCGAGCGAGACGGGCCCGAGCGCACGAAGAGGACGCACCTCGTAGAGGAACGGAAGAGCGCTGGCCCTGGAACGACGGTCGACCTGGACGAGGGCCTGTATACCGCGACCGTACCACGAGCTCCACCAGCCGCCCGACACGTCGACCTGGACGCCCGGGTTCTCGCCCCTCGCCGGGATGGCTCGCTGTACAGGCGAGGCGGCCAAGGCGAGGTCTTGCTCGTGGACGAGCTCGGCGATGCGGGAGAGGAGCTCGGCAGGGAGCTTGCTGTAGCTGGACGAGGCGGCCATGGTGTGCGGGTGACGAGCGAGGGGGCGAGGGCGGTCGAACGAGGGGAGGAGAGGGTGGGGGAGCTCGGCGGGTCGACGGCGGGTGCGGTGGCGAGCGGATCGTGTTGGGTAGGTTGGTCCGAGGCTCTCGTGCAGTCGGCAAGCGCGGGCGAGGTGAGGGCGAGGCAGGAGAGCCGGAACGAGGAGCTGATGAGGGGACGACGAGGACGCGACGGCCTCGCTCCCGCCAGCAACAGGCAGAGCTCGGTCGAGCGAGCAGGGACAGCTGCAACGCAGTAGCTAGGTACAGCTGACCTCAGGCGAGCGTCCCACCTCTCCAGCGTCGTCCTCTCGCCGGACCTCCTCCTCGACGGTTCGTCGACCCGAGTCCATGTGGCAGCGGCTCGTGGGCGATCCTACGCCGAATCAGGATGAACAGACTCTGTCCTAGAGACCACTGACGCGTCCCACGCTTCGAGTTAGAGGAGACCACCTCCTCGACTCGCGCCTCGAGCTGAGCCGGCTCCTCCTCTTCCCTCTCCCTCCCACCCTCTCGTTCTCGCCAGCTGGTCTGGCTGCCCGGTCGTCGGCGAGCTATCAAGTCGCGCTTTCCGGTCGCCGAGCTCTCGCTGCGCCCCTCGCCCTCCTCGTCGCGGTCGACCGCTCGCCAAGGTCGCTCAACTCGCCCACCCGCCGCCACCACAACCCCGAGCTGGTCTCGCGGTCCGTCAAGATCGACACGATGCACGTCTGGGAGCGCATCAAGCACGAGCTGAGCGGGCGCCGCCTCGTGTGGAACCTCTTGTGCGCTCCTTTCCCCTCCCTCTCCCCCAAGTTCCCCTCGCTCTCGCGCTGACGCTCCTGCCACGCACACCGCACAGCTTCTACGTCGGCCACATCCTCATCTTCGTCTACGGCTGGGTCAAGCAGGCCAACGACGCACGCCTCGCCGGCCTCAACTCGCTCCAGTACAGCGTCTGGATCTCGCGCGGCGCCGGTCTCTGCCTCGGCGTCGACGGCCTCCTCATCGTCCTGCCCGGTGCGTCCATCTCCTTCGGTTGGAACCTGAGCTCTGCGCCGAGCGCTGACGGTGCTCTCCCTCGCACACAGTCCTCCGCAACTGCATCCGCCTCGTCCGCCCCCTCGTCAGCTGGGCCATCCCGCTCGACGAGAACCTGTGGTGCCACCGCCAGTTCGCCTACTCACTCCTCTTCTGGACCATCGTGCACACGACCGCCCGTTGTGCGCCCCCTTTCCTCCTGTACCGGCGCCGCCGCTCGCTCCGACTGACTCCTCTCGGTTCCCCCTCGCGCCGCACGCAGACGTCAACATGATCAACGTCGAGCGCACCCAGATCCGCAAGGAGACGGCGTGGGCCATCCTCTTCACGCAGCCGGGCGGCTTCACGGGCCACGTCATGCTCCTCCTCATGTTCGTCATCTTCACGACGGCGCACCACAAGATCCGCGCCCAGTCGTACGAGGCCTTCTGGTTCACGCACCACCTCGTGCGTCTCCCTCTCTTTCGATCTCGGCCGCTTGTGCGATGACGCTGACGAGCCGTGCCCGCTTGCAGGTCGTCCTTCTGCTCCTCGGCCTCTACGTCCACGCCGGTAAGTCGCCCTCTCTCTCCTCCTTCTCCAGCTGCCCGACCCCGTCCTGATGAGCATCCTCGACATGCGCGCAGTTGGCTGCTTCGTGCGCGGTGCGCTCCCGGGCCAGCCGGTGCGCTGCCTCGGCTACGGCTCGTGGATGTGGACGATCTGGGGCGGCGTCGCTCTCTTCGTCGAGCGTCTCACTCGCGAGGTGCGCTCTCTTCCTCCCTTCTGCTCTCTCTCGAGAGCTAGCTGACGCTCCACACTCGCAGATCCGCGCCCGCCGCCGCACGCTCCTCGTCGGCGTCCTCCTCCATCCGCAGGGCGCCATCGAGCTCCGCTTCGTCAAGCCGTCGTTCAGCTACAAGGCGGGCCAGTGGCTCTACCTCAACATGCCCGAGCTGTCGCGCTTCCAGTGGCACCCGTTCACCATCTCGTCGGCGCCCGACGACCCGTACATCTCGGTGCACATCCGCCAGGTCGGTGACTGGACCCAGTGCGTCCGCTCTCGCCTCCTCCTCTTCCCCCCGCGCCTCGCCCGTCGAGTCTCACTGACGGCCGTCTCCCGCAGAGCTCTCGGCGCGCGTCTCGGCTGCACCCCTCACGTCGCCGCCTCGCTCTCGGCGTCGGGCACCAGCAGGGCGAGCTTCTTCCCCGTCGTCCTCGACGACGACAAGGCCGCCGCGTCGCCCAACCCGGCGAGCGACTTTTACGACGTGACGCTCGCGGCGCTCATGGCCGGCGGCGAGCTGCCCGCCATCCGCGTCGACGGGCCGTACGGCGCGCCGGCGCAGGACGTCTTCAAGGCCGAGGGTGCGCACGGTCCCCCTCTTTCTCGCTCGACCCTCGCCCGGCCCGCGCTCATGCTTCCCTCGCGCTCGCAGTCGCCATTCTCATCGGCGCCGGCATCGGCGTCACGCCGTTCGCGTCGGTCCTCAAGAATATCTGGTGCGTCCCCCCTCCCTCGTCCTCCTCTCGCTCTCGGCGCTCGACCGGCTCACTCTTCGTTCGCCGCCGCGCAGGTACATGGAGCAGCAGCACAAGCTCGGCGCGCTGCGGCGCGTCATGCTCGTCTGGATCGTGCGCGACACGGGCAACATGGCCTGGTTTGCGTCGCTCCTCCGCCAGCTCGAGCAGGTCCGTGCGCTCCCTCTCGCTCTTGGGCTCGCGCCTCGAGCTGACTCTCCCTCCCTCGCTCGCACGCTCTACAGGCCCAGACCGACCCCGACTTCCTCTCGATCCGCCTCTACCTCACGCAGCGCGTCTCGCCCGCCATGCTCACCAACCTCGCCGTCCACTCGCACTCGCGCTCGGACGACCTCGCCCCGCCCGACCAAGACGCCATCACGGGGCTCGCGGCGCCGACGCACTTTGGGCGCCCCGACTTTGGCGCGCTCTTGCGCGGCGTCAGCGAGGGCGTCGAGCGCGGGACGTTCCTGCCCGGGAGGGAGAGCTCGCTCGAGACGACCGTCGGCGGTGCGTCCTCTCTCCTCCTCTCCTTCTGCTCGAAGCCTGGGCTGAAGCGAGGGTGATGCGCGCGCAGTGTTCTACTGCGGGCCGGACGGGCTCGCCAAGGAGCTCAAGGGCCTCACGAAGCGCGCGGGCCGCAAGGGCGTCCGGTTCACGTTCCGCAAGGAGCACTTTGTGCGTCCTCTTCTCTCTCTCGCGCTCGACGGGTCGAGGAGCCAACAGGGCGGAAAGCTGACGAGGAGGCTCGACGTGCGCGCAGTGAGCGGCGCGCCGGCGCGCCCTCCTCTCCCTCCCCCTCTCCCTCGCTCTCGCCTCTCTCTCTCCCTCATTCGTCTTTCTCTCCCACAGCTTTCTCTGTGCCCTCCCTTCGCGCTCGCCGTATCGGCTGCGCCCGCTTGATCTAGTCGCGCTGCAACACCGCGAGTCTTTGCCCTCTCTCTTTCTGCGAGCAGCACGAGCAAGAGCGAGCGAGCGCTAGCGAGCGACTCTTAACTCTCGAGGGCTGTGAGAGCAAGAGAGATATAGAGAGGAATAGCTGCGAGTTACACAGACTCGCGCGAGCGTCAACCCAGAGCCGAGTAGCCGCTCCTGCTTCCTCCCCGACCTGCGCGCGGGGCACTACCACTACATCAGCTCGAGCTCCGAGGCTGACAGAGTGTGAGACGATGCGGAAAGAGGGCGACGCACCTTTGAAGAGGTCCGAGATGACGAAGGGGAGGTCCCTCCACACGTCGCGGTTCGGGATCATGTCTGCGAGCGACGGCAACAGTGACAACTCGTCAGCGCGCTTCTCGAGAGGAGCGCGAGCACGAGAAGAGGAGGTGAAGGTCGGACGCACCCCATCCAGTTGCGCCGTACGTCGAGTAGTTGTGGTACGCGCCGAGGCCAAAGTAGGCGAGGAGGGCGACGAACAGGAGCGTGAAGAACCACCCGAAGAAGCCGAGGCCGCGGCTGTGCCCGACCGGGTCGCGGTCCGGCTCCTGGTCCCCCTCCTTGTCCTTGTCGCCCTCGCCCTCGCCGCCGCCCGCAGGAGGATCAGGCGGCGGCGCGTCGCTGCTCGCCGGGCACGCCGCGAACGTGCGCCACGAAAGGTACAGGATCCCGCCTGCGGCGTCGTACTCGTCGACGGTCGGCGCCGTCTCGCGCGCTCCGGCGTCGCACACCATGTCGATGCGCGCCTTCTGGTCGACGCCGTTGTACCTCCCGCCGCCCATCTCGAACACCCAGCGCTCGTCGGGCTTGGAGCCGTCCTTCTCCTCGGCGCGCGGGTTGAGCCCGCTCCCGGACCCGCCGTCGAGCTCGCCGGCGACGGGCACGACCGACAGGAGGCGGTCGTCGTAGCCGTGGCGGGTCGAGAAGGCGCGCATGCACAGGCGCGTGCCGTGCGGGCAGTCGTCGTCGGGGGCCGACGCGGGCGGGTCGGGGAGGGCGTCGCACAGCGAGAGGGCGTAGCGGTTCTGCAAGCGTGCGGCGGGGCGGCCAAGGGTCAGCGGGCGAGCGGAAGGTGTGGTGGTGGGGGAGAGCGTCATGAGGACGAGGGAGAGGGCGAGCGCACCTTGAGGACGGTGGGCGGGGTCTGCGACTCGATCTCCCACTCTTCCCGGCCCTTGACCTGCGCACACCGAGCTATTTATCAGCGGAAGCGCGGCTGAGGCGGAGCTGCGGAGCGGGCGCACCTGGTTGAGGTCGAAGTGGAGCGAGCCGAGCTGGAGGGTGCAGTCCCACGCGGCGAGGGCGGCGGTGGCCCCGATGAGGAGTGCTGCGCCTTGGAGCAAGCGGGTGCGCGGGCTCATGGCTGTGCTGGCGAGAAGAGCGACGAGGCGGCGAGGGAGATGAGGGCGGCCCGACTTTCGCCTCGCCGCTCGGGCGGACCTACGGCTTGGCTGGGTGGTACAGTATGGCGTACTGAAGCTATCGCGGCTCTTGCCAGATTTACCCAGGCGCAGTGGCTCGATCTTGCGCGGCCGCCGTCTCGTCTTCCCGGGTCGAGCGCCTCTCCTCCCCGCACTCCGCCTCGCGCTCTCGCCTGCGCCCAGAGCAGCTCGCTTGCCACCACCGCAGCCACTCGAGGCCCGCTTACCGACCGCGCTCGCTCCCGCCACACACACCGCCGAGTATCCCGCGGCGGTTTAAGGACCCGGCTTCTCTGCGCGCCGGCGGCACCAAGGGGCGACGTCAGGGACAGCGAGCGAGTGGAGACTGCCACAGGTGCGTCCCACTACATCGGTCCATTGTCGCCTACGACCGCCGCTGACCCGCCTCGCCGCCCTCGCAGAGCGACAGCCGCCCCCCCTCTCCATGTTCCCCCACTACGGCGCCGGAGCGGGCCTCCCTCTGTTCCCCTACCCGCAAGCGCCGCCAGGCTTCGACCCGAACCAGCACCCGTACCCGTACCCGTTCCCCTTCCCGCACCCCTCGCCCCACACCCCCTCGATCGACGTCGTCCTCCAGGGCGCGACCCCGTCGACCGCCCAGTCGACGCCCGACGACCGCCCTTCCGCCTCCGACTCGCACCCCGACTCGCACCAAGCCGAGCAGTCGGCCTCGCCAAGCTCGCCCCAGCAAGGCGCCGGCGCCGGCGGCGCAGATGCCGCTTCGACCTCGACCTCGGCGCCGGCCAAGAAGCCCCGACCGCGACCGCAGCAGCGCGAGCCCTCGTGGCAGCCGCCGCCGCCGCCCCCCCCGCTCGACGACCCGGTCGCGCTCCTCGCGCGGTCGCACGTCGGCCTCACGACGCTCCTCAACCAGGGCAACCTCGACGCGCGCCCGTCGCGCCAGGGCCCGGGCTCGGCGCCGCGCAGCGGCGCGTGCACCGGGTGCAGGACGGCCAAGGCCAAATGCAGCCAGGACGAGCCCCAGTGCACGAGGTGCCTCGCGCTCAAGACCGAGTGCGTATACCCGCTCTTCAACAAGCGCGGCCGCAAGCGCACCATGACGCCGTGCGTCCCTCTCTCTCTTCTCGTTTCGCGCTCGCTTAGTGCTCCGTAGCTGACTCGCTCGACGTACGCAGGAACCTCATGATGCTCGAAAACTGCCACCGCGACGTCGAGGTGGCGCTCGCCCTTCTCACCCGCTCGTCGTCCGGCGCCAACGCGCACGCCTCGTCGTCCTCGTCCGCCCACCCGACCGCCTCGGGCCCTCCTCGGCTCGGCCCGTCCGCCGCCTCGACCTCGTCGACCTCGCGCCTGCAGCAGCACGGCGTCGCGTCGTCCGCCTCGTCGTCGAACGGCGGCGCGACCGACCCGACCGAGGACGACGATGCCGACGCGCGCGAGCTCAAGAGCGTCATCGAGAGCCCGCTCGCCGTCCTCGCCCACATCTCGAGCCTCAAGGTGAGCGAGAGCACCGAGGAGGAGAGCGGCAAGACGTTCTTGCCCAAGGGCAAGCAGGAGCAGGGCGCCGCGGCCGAGGGGTACTTTGCGACCGGTGCGTCCTCCTCTCGCTCTCGCTTCCTCGCCGTGAAGGCTTCCTTTGACTCTTGCTTTGTCGCTCGCAGGCCTGTACCAGCTGCGCTCGGACGCCGACCCGGCGTACGACCCGGTCCTGCTCGGCATCATCAACGCGCCCGAGTTCGAGCGCATCGTCAACTAGTGCGTCCTCCTCCTCCCTCCTTGCGGCCCGGCCTCGACTGACTCTCAACTCATACGCAGCTACTTCACGCACCTGCGCCCCTTCTTCTTCCACCTCTCGCCCGAGCTCCACACCCCCCAGTTCCTGCGCCACACGTCGCCCTTCCTCAGCTCGACGCTCGCCTACCTGTGCGCGGCCTACATCCCCGAGCTGCACGACCGCGTCCAGCCGCTGCACGACCACACGCTGCGCCTGTCGGACCGTGTGTGGAGCGAGGGCCTCAAGAGCCTCGAGATCGTCCAGGCGTACCTCCTCCTCATCCACTGGACCCCGATCGAGAACGACTGGGGCGACGACCGCCGCTGGGGCTGGCTCGGCCAAGCTCTGTGCGTCCCTCCTTCTCTTCGACTCGACCATTTGCGCCGAGTCGAGCCAAAACTGACTCGCCGCCGCCGCCGCCCGCAGCCGCATCGCGACCGAGATCAAGCTGCACAAGACGATCAACACGGCGACGTACGACTTTTACCGCTCGGTGACGCCCCTCGGCGAGGGCGCCTACCCGCTGCTCGCCGACGCGCGCGCGTGGAGCTGGAAGCTCCTCTTCGTCGCCGAGATCGCGTGCGTCCCTCCTCTCTCTCCTTCTGCTCCTCGCTCTCTCCTCGAGCGCTTGCTGACGTACCTCGTGCGCATGCTCGCAGGCTCTGTGTTTCGACGGGCCGACTCGGGTCGGTGCACACGCTCCCGCTGTCGACGCCGGGCGCGCCGCTCCCGACCAACCTGCAGCCGTCCGACCCGTACTACGACGTGGCGGCGCTCGTCGCGCTCAACCGCATCTACGTGCGTCCCTTTCCTCCTTCCTCTCGCAGCCGGACCGGGGAGAGGAGAGTGCGCGCTGACGAGGAGCTGGTGCACGCCCGCAGGCAAAGGCGATCACGCACTCGAACGCGCTGCAGGACCACGAGGAGGGGCACGAGTCGCGCCTCCGGCCCGAGTTCCAGAAGGCGTGGCAGCGCGACATCCTCGCCTGGCGGGCTGCATGGCCTGGCATCGGTGCGTCCTCCTCGCCCTTCTCTTCGCGCTCCTCGAGCCGCACGGACCTCGTCTGACTCGCCCACCCTCCCTCACTCCTCTCCTCGCGCTGCAATAGGGCCCCTCATCCGCCTCATCGCGCAGCACAACACGACGATCCTCACGTCCATCTCGCTGCGGTTCAAGGGCCCGATCGCGCCCGTCCTCGACGAGTGCCGCCTCTCGGCGCGCGAGACGGCAAAGATGGCCGTCAACTGGCACGGCGACGGCATCTTGTGGATCAGCAACATCCTCATCGTCAACATTGCGTGCGTCCTCCTCTCTCTGTCTCGCTCACTGGGTCGAGGAGCTGAGCTGACTCGGCCGCTCCTTCCTCGGCAACAGATACGCCGCGACGCTCCTCCTGCGCGTGCGTCCTCCTTCCTCCTGTGCTTAAGGACTCTCAGCCGTCGCACGAGCTGACCCTGATCATCGTGCAGCTCGCCGCCGCAAAGCCCGGCCCGATCGACCACGAGACCAAGATGCTGTGCGCCGCCGTCGCCGACGTGCTCCTCCGAGTCGGCGCCATGAGGCCTAGCTGGTGCGTCCACCTCTCAATCTCCTCGTTGAGCTGCTCGCTGACCTTCGTGCACCGCGCAGCCGCACCCTCGCCACCCTCCACGGCACTCGCATCCGCACGCTCCTCCTCGCCGACCTTCCCAAACACTCGGCGTCGGCTCCATCAGGAGCCCTCCTCACCTCGCCCTCGTCGTCGACGTCGGCCCTCCCTCCTGTCGGCGGCGGCGCCTCGCCGTACCCGCCCTTCTCGCCGACCTCGGCCTCGCTCCTCCTCCCGACCCAGGCCCTCCTCCAGGCCCAAGAAGCCGCCGCCGCCGGGCACGCCCCGCCCGTCTTCCCCTCGCCTTCGTCCTCGGCACCACCAGGCGCCGCCGTCTCCGCCGCCGCCGCCGCCGGACAAGGAGGCCCCAACGTCTTCAACCTCGCGCCGGCCGACTCGCACGCGCTGTGGAACCTCTTCCACGAGGCGCCCGCCGTCTCGCTCCCGCTCCCGGCGAGCGCGACGATGCAGAGCACGTTCCAGCCGGGCACGGTCGATGCGACGACGGGCACGTTCAGGCCCGACGACTGGGTGTACAAGAGCGCGCTCGACCAGGACTGGCTCAGCTCGGAACCGGGTGCGTCTCTTCGTACTTTGGGTCGAGCTCGTGCGGGGCTGTGCTGACGTTGACCTTTCTCGTTGTCGTGCAGGTGCGTGGGCGTGGTGACGAGCTTGTCATTCGGTCTGGCGAGCAGTGCAACCCGCAGTTTCCTTCAGCAGCTCCTTCCGAGAGGCTCGTGCGCGCGTTCTGTCCGGCTCGCTGTCTTCTTTCGCGCCTCTCGAAAGCTCTTCCTGGTCCTCATCCGTTGAGAGCGCGCTCGTCTGGCTTGAAGTCGAAAGCTGCTGAGGGCTGGAAAGTCAGGAGGGAGCGGGCGAGGCGACTTGAGAAGGTCGACCTCTCGACCGCTGTCCCTGGTCAACGGCTTGCTGTGCGCCTTTGCCTGCTCTGGAGAGGGCAAAAGAGATGTCTGGCTTGCACCAGAGTGCGCGAGACCCCAGAAGAAGCGGAGGAAGCCTTTCTGCTCCTCCTCCACTGCAAAAGGGTGTACCGCGCACGTTTGACGGTGCAGGTGCTTGCTCAGTGGCGGGATCGAACCGCCGACATTGGACTTGGCACGAGAAGACTCGTATTAGGTCCACATCATAACCAACTAGATCAACCGAGCTATTGATGGAGGACGAGGCCAACTAAACGTCCCCATTTCGCGCAAGCTGCTCTCGCTGAGTCGTCTTGGTCGTCCGGTCGAGTGCAGCGTGCCCGACGAAGAGCTCGACGGCTGGAGAGGCGAGCGCCCGGGAACGAGACGTAGAGAGCAAGAGAGCGAGGTTGAGAAGGTCGTCGAGGAGGCTCGTGCGCCCGTTCGACGCAGCCAGGGCGCCATTGCTCGGTCGCGACGGCCTCGCTCCTGTCACGCTCTACCTTTCTGTGCACTCAAGAAGGGCGTAGCCGCCGAGACAAGACGAAGAGAGATCGAGGTTGAGAAGGCCGAACAGGAGGCCCGTGCGCCAAGTCGACGCACCCGACTCGCCCGTCGCCTCTTCCTCTTTCTCTCGCTCTTTCCGGCTCTCGATACCTCGCACAGCTAAAGCACGCTCTGGAAGGATCCAGGACACGAAGAAATATTGACATTGCGAGGTCGAGAGGCGCAAAGGAGACGACCACCTCCTGCCTCGCTCCGACTCCCGCCTCAGCCCGACCAGGCCTACACGCTCAGATGGCGCCCGTCTTCTGCATGTACGCAATCTCCTCGGGGAGCGACTCTGCGAGCGACGGCGCGTCCTGGATCTTCCAGCCAAACTCGCGCAGGAGCTCGGCCGTCGCGCGGCTCTGCGTGCCCGTCTCGGTGTCGGTCGAGCCCTTGGGGTCGACGACCGGGTCTCCCGAGATGAGCTTGCGCTGCTTGAGCTCGCGGTCGATGACGTCGGCGAGGTCGCCCCACCGGTGGACGCCCGTCTCGGCGAACACGTACAGCGGCGCGGTCGACGACTCCTTCTCGAGGTGCGCGAGGAGCGTCAAGTAGCCCGTGACGAGGTTCTTGATGTGCACGTTGTTCCAGGTCGCGTCGGGGCCGCTGCGAGGAGGAGGAGGTCGAGGTCAGCGCGCCCGTACTGCTCGCCCACCTCTCTCTCGCATCGAGCTCGGCACGCTCGCGAAGAAGTAGAACGCACTGGCTGATCAGGTGGCCCTCCTTGATCGCCTCCTTGATCCACAGCGGGCACTGGATGGAGATCCGGTTGAACGGCCTGCAGGAGGGAGAGCGGTTGGTCAGCGTGCGTCGTCGAGACGGTGAGTGGACGTCGACACGGCGAGCGGACGTCGCTGAGACGGAGAGAGGACGTCGACGTACCCAGTACCAATGCCGTAGATGCAGGGAGGGAGGATCTGTGCGCGGAGAAGGGTGAGAGTCAGCTCGAGCGCGACCGAGGGCGGCAGAGAGAAAGAGAGAGGGAGAGAGACAGGGCGAGAGAGAGGAACGCACGATCGAGATCTTGGCGTTGAGCTCCTTGCTCTCGACTGCACGCTTGATGGCGAGGTCGATCTCGCGGTGCGGCGCGTGGTCGGGGATCTCCTTGTCGAGCGTCTGCGGGTCCTTGTCGGTGAAGACGACGTCGGTCGAGCGCTGCGGGACGGTGAGCACGCCCGTCCCGCTCGTGTGGATGTAGACCGCGGGCGGCTTGGACGACGAGCGCGAGGCGAGGCCCTTGAGGATGCTCTTGACCGACGGCAGGTCGTCGGCCGTCGCGATGTGCATGATGATCTGCGGGACGCGTTCGCCGTGCGTCAGCTCTGCTGTGCAGCAGTGTGCAAGTGCGAAGTGGCAGCGCTGCGAGGCAGCTCTGCTGTGCAGGATCGGGCGGGTCGGAAGGGGAGGAGAGGAGGTAGGAGGAGCTCACGTCTGCCTCGGCCGCCTCCTTGGCGATGAGCTCGTCGCTCGCGAGCTCGCCCTGGACAGGGCGCACGCCGAGCTCCTTGAGCTGGTCCGCCTTCTTCGGGTCGCGGCACAGAGCGGCGATGCTGTACTGGTCCTTCTTCTCGAGGAGCGCGGCGAGGACGGAGCCGCCGATGAAACCGGTGCCGAGGATGAAGAGCGATTTGGCGGGCATGCTGTGCGTGTTGATGGTGCGGTAGAGCAGCGGTGGTGCGAGAGAGGAGGAGCTCGAGGCGCACGCCGTGTCCGAGCGATGATGCAAAGCCTCGGGCGGGCTGGCGAGCGTGTGGGGAAGCGAGGCGAGGCCGACTCGCCGCGCTCAAAGTTCAGCGCGACGGGCTCGAGCGCGCGCAGCTGAACGTGTGCGCCTGCGCTCGCTCGCTCAGTGAGAAAGGGAGGAGCGCAAGTCCAGCATGCAGGTCACAGAGCGCGCGGCGAATGACGGAGAGCCGGACGGGGCCCTTCCTCGTCGTCCTACGAGCTCGCTTCCCTGCCCATGACGAGCGGCGCGAGAGCGAAGCGCTGGGCGACTCGCGCTTTCACTGACGGAGCTCGCGCGGGAACGCTGCCGCTTCTTCCGCAACTCGACAATGAGCCGCCGCGGACGAGCCGTCCTTTCCGCCGCTCTCCCCTCGGACCGGTGAGGGCGATCGTCAACCGCCGGCGCCGGACTTTTGTGCACTGCTCGCACTCGCAGGGCACGCTGTTCGACGCTTTGCATGCAGCTGAATGGGCTGCAGTGACTGCGAAGGGACGAAAGGGCCTCATTGCGCC
>Ga0308170_10001907_pt1 | contig 18625 bp, 16 predicted proteins | sample PhyBR2_2_FD_202136 | JGI IMG/M metagenome (GOLD analysis project Ga0308170, IMG submission 202136) | Phyllosphere microbial communities from UC Gill Tract Community Farm, Albany, California, United States - DLSLSB.R2 | ecosystem: Host-associated > Plants > Phyllosphere > Unclassified | place...
AATCTGAGCGCGCATCTCTATCTCTTTCTCTGCTCAGTCTTGCTCGGAAAGCTCGCACGAGAGAAGCTTTGCGTCGTCGCGCTCTCGCTTTCTCGCGCTTTGACCCTCTCGAGAGCTCCTTCCTCGCTCCCGCGAACGAGCCGCGCACTAGCTCCTCGCGACGCACGGTATTACCTTTCTCTGCACCGCTACAGTATGAAGCAGGAGACGCTCGTCGAGCGTGCGCCTAGTCGTAGTTCTTGGCCGAGCCGCCGCAGCAGCTCGCGAAGAGGCCGGCCTTCTTCTTCGGCTTGGCCGCCTCGGTCTTGGGCGCCGACGCCGGCGCAGCGGCAGGTGCAGGTGCGGCCTCGCTCTTGGGCGCAGGAGCGGCGGCGGGCGTCGGCTCGGCGGCGGGTGCGGGCGCCGGGGTCGGCTCGGCGGCGGCGGGCGTCGGCTCCTTGACGGTCTCGGCGGGAGCGGCAGCGGCCGACTCGTCGACGTGGTACGGCTCGGCTGCGTGACGAAGAGAGAGGTAGAAGGAGTCAGTCAAAGCGCGAGGCGAGCGAGGAAGGAAGAGAGAGAGAGGGAGAAGGACGCACTGTGCGCAGGGACCGCCTTGGCGAGGACGGGCTCGCCCTCGGCGACGGTCGGAGCGGTCGTCGTCGCCGACTCCTTGGGCGCGACAGCGTGCTTGGCGAGCCTGCGAACGAAAGGGGAGAGCGAGTCAGCGCTCGAGCTCAACGAAGGCGTGCAGGAGTTGCGCGAGAGCCGGACGAGGAGTGGAGGCACGACCACGACCGAGCGAGGAACGACACAAGACGGGGTGCTCGACCGTTGCACGTGCTCACTACCCCGTCCTCGTCGTCCTCGCAGAGCCCGCAGCATCAGACAGCTCTTTGCCATTCCAGCCGTCCCTCCTCCTCGACTCAAACTGCTCGAGGGGGACGACATCTCGTAGCGAAGAGGCGCTTACGCGGTCTTGCCGGTGACAAATGCAGCGACCGTCTTGGTGAAAAACTTGGCCTGATACTTAGCGACGCTGAGCTCCTTGGCCGAGATGGCGCGCGAGCCGTCGCCGCCGGCGATGCCTGCCGCGCCGTACGCCGATCCGCCGACGATCTCGCCGTTGTCCGAGAGCTCAGGGGCCGCAAAGCCGATCGGGACGTAGATGCTGCGCGCAGGTACGAGGAGAGAGCCGTCAGCGAGACGTTCTGCGCCTGGGAGTCGAGAAGGTCGAAAAAAAAACGCACATTCCATGGTGCGCAAGGAATGGCAGAGTCGTGAGTGCCGTCGACTCTTGGCCTCCATGCTGCGAGGCCGTCGACGTGAAGATTCCACAGAACTTGCCGACGAGGGCGCCCGAGGCCCACAGGCCGCCGGTCGCGTCGAAGAAGGCCGAGACGGCGGCGGGCGCACGGCCGTAACGCGTGGGCATTCCGAGGAGGAAGCCGTCGTACTTGGTGAGGTCCTGCGGCGTGACCTCGGGGTGGTCGGCGCGAGGGGCGGCGTGCATCTTGCCGCGGATTTCGTCCTGCGGGCGTTGTCGGCCGTCAGCGGCCGCACTGGCGCACATCACCGGCGCACCGGCACATACAGAGAGAGGAGCTTGGAGACGCACGCTGAGGATCTCGGGGATCTGGAGGAGGTCGACCTCGGCGCCGTGAGTGCGAGCCTCCTCGGCGATCGTCTCGGCGAGGGTGCGAACGTGACCGTCTGCAGGGGGAGCGAAGAGTCAGCAGTCGAGGTCTGTACGGTTTGGGAGATGGGCGCAAGAGGACGAGCGGCGCACAGGTCGAGTACTGCTCGTTGTTGGACGAAGAGGGGGGGAGGAGGAGGAAAGGGCGAGTCAGCGCGTGGCGCATAGCGGCGTTAGACAGGCAGGACGACGCACGTAGATGACGGCGATCTTGGCAACCCTGCATGGCGCATCCAGAGCCGGGCGAGGCGAGGAGAGAGTAGCGAGGTGGGGACAGATGGCGCGAGAGGCGAGAAGGGAGCGGGGCGAGGTGAGGAGAGGGGGAGAAGTCAGCGCGAGTCGCTCACGCAGTCGAGCGGGCTCTGGAGGGGACGCACATGGTGTATCGAAGCGACTTGGTGTGGTAGGGAGAGGGAGAAGAAGATGAGCCCGCTTGGTCGACCGCCTTCCCTTCGGCCCCGGGTCCGCTTGCCCCTTTCGGCCGCACGCTTGGATGAGCAGCTCAATCCGCTTGCGTTGGTCAACTTTCCCGAACGGTCGTACCGCCCTCACGGTCCAAGAGCAAGAGGTCAAAACGCCGCACCACCGCTCGCTCGCTCTCTGGGCGTCGCACAGCTCAGCTTGCGGCTTAGCTTGATCATCGGTGCACGACGAACTCTACAGCTGCCAAACTCGGGCCCCTCGCCCGCTCACCTCGCCGCCGTCCGGCGCGACCGCCGCGACCCTCGTCCAGAAGACGCTCTCCTTGAGCCGCACCACCTCGCTCCAGCACCGGTCCTCCCACCCGGTCGCGCTCGCGACGATGTCGCCGCCGGGCACGACCTGCCCCTGAACGGCGGCGCCGGAACCTGCGCCAGCGAGGGAGGGGTGCCGAGGAGGCGGCGTCGGGTGCGCCGAGTCGGCGCCGGCGCCGGCTCGTCGAGGGGGAGGAGGCGGCGGCGGTGTGCGAGGAGCGGCGGGAGGGGACGACGGGCGAGAGACGGTGGGCGAATTGCGCGCCGACGAGCGCGACGGGCGCGGCGGTGCGGCGGCGCCCTTGCTCGTCCCGGCCGAGAGCGACGACGACGAGTCGTTCGAGTTGGCCGTGAGCGCCGGCGACACGCCTGCGCTGCCGTCGTCGCCCTCGGCACCGCTGCCGCCGATCATGCTGCTGCTGCTGCCGCCGCCGAGGTCGCCGCCCTCGGGCTCGACGATGCGCGGCGTGCCCTTCTCGCTCGCGTCGTGCGTGTCCTCGGCCTCGAAGTCGCGCGCCTGCACGCTCACGTCGCCCGCCTGCGCCTCGAGCCCGAGCTCGGGCTCGCGCTCGTGCTCGTGAACGCCGACCGGGCCGAGCCCGAGCCCGTCCTGCGCCGACGCCGTCGTCGGCTTGGGCGTCGCCGGTTTGGACGCCGACGCGCTGCGCACGGGCGTCTGCGGCTCGCTGCTCGCGCCGTCGCGCGCGCCTTGGCCGAAGCGGAAGCCCTCCTCGAGGAGGAGGCCGCGCTCGATGACGCGGATGTAGGTCCAGAACTCGCACACGGCGCGCAGGCGCGCGAGGCAGTACGAGGGGCACACCGGGTACCGCTGCGTCGCCGTGTCGGACGCGCGGAAGAGGTGGACGAGGAGGAGGGCGTCGTGCGGGTGGTGCGAGGCCGAGGCGGCCGGCGGCGGGAAGACGAACGAGTCGGTCGACGACGACGAGTGGTGGTTGTGGTACGACGACGAGGTCGACGTTGCCGACGAGAACGTCGGCGTGTTGCTCGACGACGTCGACCGCGAGAAGAGGGACGAGCCGAACTTGCGCATCGTCTGGTTGACGCTCGCGACGCTCGGCACGACCTGCTGCGGCTTGAAGCCGCGCACGACGCCCGAGTTGGGGAGCCACTTCTCGAGGCTGCAGCCGCACAGGGCGCACTTGTCGCTCTGCAGGTCGATGCCGGCGTGGAGCGGCTCGATGAGGAGCGTGCCGTCGACGATGGCCTGGCCGATGCCGCGCCGCGACAGGAAGCCGAGCCCGGGCGCGAGGTCGAGGCGCAGCGCCGGGTCCGAGTCCTCCTCGACGCAGCGCTTGAGGAACGGCTGCGAGAGGTGCGTCGAGAGGAGGAGGTGCGGCGACAGGAGCTGGGCGGGCGAGAGCTGGACTTGAGGGGGAGGGTCGGCGGCGAACGCGCGCGCGGCGAGGCCCGGGTGCGAGAAGCTCGCGTCGACAGGGCGGGTGAGGGCGGTGACGCGGGTCTGGCGCAGGTAGGTGATGAACGAGAGGAACTCGTGGTAGGGGAGGACCGAGGTGAGGAGGCGGGGCGCCGACAGGCCCGACGGCGACGGCTGGGCGGTCGACACGGCGAGCGCCTTGGTGTTGAGCGGCGACAGGTGCTCGCCGTCCGAGAACATGATGGCGCCGACGTCGCCCTCGCCCGACTCGAGGCCCTCGCTGACGTCCTCCTCGACGGCCTCGCCGTGGGCCGTGAGGCGCTGCTTGAGCTCGACGACCTCGGCGTCGCGCTTCTCGAGCTTGAGGACCGTCTCGCGCAGGCTGACCTGGACCTCGTCGAGGAGGGCCTGCATCGACGCGTCGGCCTCCTCGAACGAGCGCATCTTCTCCTCGGCGCGCGCGCGGGCGACTCGCTCGAACGCGACCATCTTGTTGGCCTCGGTGAACAGGTTGCTCGTGAGGCTCTCGATCTCGGTCTCGAGCGCCGTCTGGGCCTGGACGGCCGTCTCGCGATTCTTGGTCTCCTCCATGACCTTGGTCATGAGGCGCTGCATCTCGCCCTGGACGTGGTTCTGCGAGCGGGTCCGACGAAGAGCGTCAGCACGAGGCTCGTGTGAGGCTCGACGCAAGGTAACAGGGGCTCGGGGACGCACCTTTTCGACCCAGCCGCCGGCCTCGATCTCCTTGTCCCACTTGACCTTGTCCTGCTCGAGCTGGGCGACGCGCTGCCGCAAGCCGCGCACGGCCTCCTCGTTGTCGTGCAGGTCGTCCTCGAGCTCGCCGCGGGTCGTGTAGCTCTTGACGAGCTTCGAGTTGAGGCTCGTGACCTGGCCGGTGAGGTCGGTGATCTGGCCGCGGAGGAAGGCGACGAGCTCGTCCGGCGAGCTGGGGTCGGGCTCCTCGAGGTCGGCGTGCGAGTCGTCGCGAGGGAGGCGCAGGGACGAAGTGGATGCGGCGGGGCCGGGGCGAGCGGTCGACGAGGGTGGGGAGGTGGACAAGGAGGGGTCGGTGCCGACTGGGTGTGCAGGCGGGTCGTGTTGCGGCTCGGCGCTGTCGTGGTCGGTACCTGGTGGTGGTGCGTCGTCTCTTGGCGTACCAGGTGCGGCCTCGGTGTCGTGGAAGTCGTCGTTCGAGCCAGCCACGCTCGCGGCCGAGTCGCCGTGAGCGGGCGGGGACGAGGGCTCGTTGCCAGCGTCGCTGCCGGGCATGGTGACGGTGTGCTTGCTCGCTGGCCTGGTGGGACTGGCACAGAGCGAGAGCGGGCGGTGTGGTCGAGAGGCGAGGGTCGAGGGCGCAGGTGGGGGGACGACAACGACTGGTCTCGGCTCTGGACGCGCTTACTTGCAGGTTGGATCGAGCTACGACACTGTCAGAGGAAGGTGCCGCCCACTCGATCCTGCTAGCGAGAGCCGAGAGAAGCGCCAACACGACGGCTCGTCCTCGTCCGGAGACGACGACGGCCTTGCTCCCGCCTCGCCCCTCCACGCGCTCAGCTGCAGCTTGCCTTTGTCCGACTCGCTTGCTCTTGTTCCAGCCAGACCCGCGCCGACCTCTCCCAGGTGAGCCCGCCCTCTCCTCGTCTCTCTCCTCGTCGACCATTGGCGCCGCCCGCCTCACCTCGTCCAGGGCTTCTGGGTGGGGTGCAGAGGGCGGTCAGGCCCTGCTACAGCCCTCAGCCAGGCTCAAGAACCGCGGCGCTGACCCTCTTGCCCTCTCGCGCTCGCGCAGCTCCTCTCGTCCTCCGCCCTCTCATCAACCCCGCCTTCGCCGAGCACAACCCGGCACAGCACCGCCATGGGTCCCATCCTCACGCCTTCGATCCGCCGTGTCATCCAGAACATCCGCCAGGTCGGCCCCAAGCGTGCGTCCCCAGCTCTCCCTGCCGCTTGTCCTCTCCCTCTCCTGCGCTCGCCCGTTGACCCTCACTCACGCCCCTCGCAGAGGCATGGCGCGACCTGCAGTACATCGGTGACTTCAAGGCGGGCAAGTTCGTCGGTCAGGACGAGTGCGTCTCGGCTTTCCTCTGCGCGCCGCTCGTAGAGCAACCTGCGCGCTCGCTCCCGCTGACCCTTTCGGCCGCTGCGCAGGCACGGCAACCGCTTCTTCGAGAACCCCGACGAGACCCTCTGGAGGCACCGCTGGGTCGACTATGCCTCGGTGCGTCGTTTGCGCCTCTCCTCCTCCGTGCCGAACGAGCGGCGCTCGAGAAAGCCGAGGGCAACGTTGCGCTGACTCGCCTCGGCACCGTCCTCCTCCCCCTTCACCCCGCCCCTATCTCCGTCGCCCGAAACAGCACGACTACAACGCGTCGCAGATCACGCCCGAATGGCACGCCTGGGTCCAGCACGTCCGCCACCTCCCGCCGACCCAGGACCCGGTCATGATTGCGTCCAAGCAGCGGTGGATGACTGTGCGTCCTCCTCTTTCGCTCTCAGGGCTCCCTCACGTTGCCTGACTCGTCGCTGACTGCACGCGCTGCGCCTCTCGCGCTCGCTCGCTCGCCCGCAGCCCCACACGGAGAACTTGACCGGCACGCGCGGCGCGTTCAAGACGTACTCGACGACCAAGAACAAGGTCGACTCGTGGCAGCCCAAGGTGGCTGCGCGCCAGTAGCTCGTCTCTGTTCCCCCACCCAGCCTCTGTGCCCTCTCGCAATCGTCGTGTCGACCGCATGTCCGCCTCCGCCTCGGGACCCGCTCGCGAGCACGCTCTCGAGAGGCTCTGCTGCGACGAGCCAATGGCGCCTCGAGCCACTGTCGCGGGTCGGGCAGCGAGCCGTCCCAGCGACGTTCGGGCTCACGGCCACGTGCGCTCGTGCTCTCGGAAGCTCAGACGTCCCACGGTCGGCCTGATCGTCGGAACCGCCTTTTTTGCCCTTCTTCTCTGGCCGTCGCAGCGCGCAGGGCGCACGGCACGGCGGGGCAATACCGCTCGGCGTCGCTCGCACATGGTGATAGTGTGCCTCGAGCGCTTTGTGCTTGCTTCCGAGCAGGCGCCGCCGCCGAAAGCTGCGGCCGCGCGGCGCGAGGGCAACTCGGGTCCTCCTCGAGGACTCTCGCAGCGAGCGCTCTCCTCGCCTCTCCTTCTCTCCAGCAAGATCCTCGACCATGAGCTACTCCTCGAGCTCCTCCTCCGTCCTCGCGCGCAAGCCCAAAGGCCTGTCGAAGGGAGCCGCCTGCGTTACCTGTGCGTTCCCCTCCTTCCCGCTCTCTCGGCCGGGCCCACTTCCTCGGATCCTCGCTCACCCTCCTTCTGGTTCGCTTTGTCGCGCAGGCAAGCTGCGCAAGGTGCGCTGCGACGCCGTCAAGCCGGCGTGCTCGGCGTGTCGACGCTCGGCCCGCTGGCGCGGCGACGACGCCGTCGAGTGCTGCTACGTCGACGTGCCGCCGAGGCGCAAGTCGAGCAAGTCGCACCACGACGACCTGCTGCGGCACTGCCTGCGCTCGGCGAGCGGCGACAGCACGGCGTCGTCCTCGAGCGTGTCTACGCCGTCGTCGGAGCGGTTCGACAGTGCGTCCTTCCTCCTCCTGTTCTCTTTCTACGACGAGCGCGTGCTGAAGTCGATGCTCCTCCTTGCAGACCCGTTCTCGAGCCCTCCCTCGCCTGCGCTCCTCGACCTCGACTCGCTCCTCGCCTTCCCAATCCCGTCCTTCCCCGCCATCACGTCCTCGACGTTCGCCCTCCCCGAGCTGCCGCCTCTCGACGGCACCTACACATCGAGCTTGGGCGAGCCGAGCACGGGCAAGCCCTCGGACGTCGACACGATGGCGTCGGCCGACATGGACCTCGACTCGCTCCTCGCCGACTTGGCATCGTCCCTTCCCCTCCCTGCCTGGCAGTCCGAGCTCGACAGCTCGACCCTCTTCGACCGCCTACCGAGGCCCTGCATCGACGGCGCCGGCGACACGGCACCGCAGTTCGCCTCGGGCTTGGTCGCCTCGCCATCGTCGTACCTGGACCTCGACTTCGCGCTCGACCTCGGCCCATGCCCGCCTCTTTCGCCCTCCTTCACCGCCTCGTTCGACTCGTTCGTCGTCCCTCCCCTTCCCCTCGACCTCCCTCACGCTCAAGAGCTCGACTACGCGCTCGCCGCAGCAGACCATCCCTTCCCTCCCTCGTCGGCGGCACCGCAACCTCTAGTCCGCCGCGCAGCACGCCCCGAGCGGATCGCCATCCCCGTGTCGGACCCTGCGGATCCTTTCGCAGCCGCGTTCGGCCGAGCGCTTGCCGAGCGTCTGTGTAGGGGCGCAGAGCAGCTCGAGTAGCGATGCGTCTTTCCTCCTCTCTCCGCTCTTCCTCGCCGTAGACACTCTCCTTCCTTCATAGATCCGTAGTCAGTAGCTTCTGTATTCATCACGCGCTTGCGACCCCTCACAATCCAGCCATCGTTCGTAGAGAGAGCGCCTCGAGCTCGAGCAGGCCGGCCTCACTGCGCACGTTCCCCTCCCCGCCTTCGCAACCTCGTCGGCCTCGGCCGTTCCTCTCCTTGCGCGCCTCCGCTCTTGCTGGCACCTCTTCATCGACGGACGAAGCTAGTGCTCGCCGCTGCCGAGTGCTTGGATGCGCACGAGCCTGCCGCTCTGCCGATCCTGGCTTGAGGTTCGCGTCGGCGACCGGCGTCGAGCTCTTTGGCGTGAGCGCCGACGGCCCTTGTGCCCGGTCGAGGCCGAATCTCGTCAGCGTTCGTCGTCGACGGACGTCGGTGCTGCTCGACGGCCTGTGCTGCTTGCATCCGGTCGTCTGGCCGACGCGCTTTCCCTCCCGCTCTCCTTCTTTCACCTCTCGCCCGCCGCGCTCGCTCCTGCTCTCTGGTAGAGCAGCCCCTCTCGTCAGACTCCTCGTATCTACACGCCGTACAGCATGGTCTGGCGCAACCCGTCGCAGGCGACGGCCAACCGCGGTCCCGAGGCCAACGCTTCGCGGCCGGCGGATCTCGAGCGCAGCAACACCGGCACCTCGATCTCGACCTTCTTCTTCGGCAAGGCGCCTCGGCACACCCTCGCGAGGCGTCACGAGGCCGACAGCATCGTCCCCGCGCCCCTCCTCCCCTACCTCTCCCCGCGCTCGAAGGCACCGCGCACGCTCCCCCTGCGCGCTTCAAAGCTCATCCAGGTCGACAAGCTCCCGCGCGACGAGCGCATCGCTGCCTGGCAGGCCGGACGCGACGACGAGTTGGGCGGGCTCGAGCGCTGGCGCGCGCAGGTCGCGCGCGAGGTGCGTCGCGAGGACGACGAGGTCAGGGCGGCGGGCGGCGACGTGAGCGACGCTGTCCACGAGTTCCAGAGCATGCTACAGACGTCTCGTGCGCGCTTCTCTTTACTTACGAGCTCGCCCACAGGCAGCAAGCTGACGAAAAAACCTCGTTCGCAGCCTTCTCGACCTCGTTCGCCGTCGGCTCGCTCAAGCTCCCGCCGTCGCCGCTCCAGCCCGACTCGCCCATCGAGCACCTCGACCCGCTGCATCGCGACTCGATGACGATCCCGCCCGACCTCCACGTCGAGGACGCGGTCGCGACCGAGACGGACAACGTTCCCTTCCCTCCCTCTCGAGACGCCTCTCTCCCCGCCGACAAGCCCGTCACGACCGGCCGCAAGCAGATGCACCTCGCCCCGCCAACCGCCTACCGGTTTCCGACGAGCGCGGCCCCGCCGACGCCGCCGTTCCCCTCCCTCGTGCGCGTCGAGACCGCCCCTCCCTCGCCCCTCTCGCCGCACGAGCACGTCTCGCCTCCCCCCCGCTCGTCCTCCCTCCCCTTCCACGACCTCCTGCGCATCTCTCCCGCACCCTCGCCCTCTCCCTCGACCGCCTCGCCCTCCTCGCTCGCCCCCTCACCCTCGCGCACGCTCCCGCCGCAGTGCGGCCTCGTCCCGCCGATGGCCGCCGCCCTCCTCGGCCTCTTCGACCCTACGGCCGGGCTCCTGCGCACCGGTGCGCCGTCGCCGAGCCGCCCGAGGAACGGCAGCAGCGCCGCCGGGCGCGCCCGCGCCGAGTCGTACAGCGCCGGGTACCGCGACTCGCTCGACACGACCGACGCCGGGACGACGTCGTCGGCGCTCGTCGCGCCGAGCTACGGCACGGGCATGAGCGGCGCCGGGTACCGCGCTGCGGCGGTCGGCGTCGCGCACGCGCACGCGCACGGCTCGAGCCTGTCGTCGCTCGCGTACTCGGCGCCGACGAGCGCTGCGCCGAGCTTCGGCGGCGGCGGCGGCGGCGCGAGCGACGCACAGCGTCGCCCCAAGCTGTCGCTCGACATGACGCGCGGCGCACCGCGGCTCGTCCCGAGCCCGTCGGCGCCGGCGCCGGCGGGGTCGGGCGCGAAGGGGCTCGTGCTCCACCGCGCGGGCATGTCGTCCCTCACCGAGCTGCACCACCCGCCCTGGGCGTCGTCCATCTCGTCGTCCTCGCGCGACGCGCACCTGCACCGCTCGATCCACCCGGCCCCGGCCGCGCCCTGGGCGACCTGGGAGGCCGAGCACGGCGACGAGCTCGAGGAGCTCGACTCGTTGGCGTCGTCGGGCGCGAGCGACGACGCCGAGTCGGCCGTTGACGGCTTCGACTTTGGGGCGCTCGCGCACCGCGTCGGCGCCGCCAGGCGCAGGAGGAAGAGCAGCTTCAAGTGCCGCGGGGCGCGGCGGCGGCGAGGCGACGAGGCGCGAGGCGGTGCGCGGTCGGGTGGGGCGGGCCGTGTTGGAGCGTCGATGTCGACGTCGGTGTCGGCGTCGGCGTCGAGAGAGGGAGGGGAGGGCGGCGCCGTGCTCAGCCTCGTGCGCAAGCTGAGCCGCAGCGGTAGTCGCGCCGGCGGGCTCGTGCGCGCGCTGAGCGGGCGGCGGGCCGAGGCGGTCGAGTGCAGAGCGCCGGGTGCAGGGCGGCTTGCACACGACGAGTCGGTCGGCGACCGGCGCGAGAAGAGGAGGACGAGGGACGAGTGGGAGCTCGAGAGCGCGGCGATTGGCGGGAGGATGCAGCGCGGAGGCTGCTGCCTGTGACGACTAGACATCTGTAGCATCTCAAAGACAGACACTGCGATCAGCCAGCCCGACAGGAACTCTCGGTGCGAGCGAGAGGGGTCTGTGCAAATGCTTCTTTTTGCGAGGGTCAACTGCTACGAGGACGGGCACGAGAGGCTTACTTGGCCTCGAGGATGGCCTGGACGATGTCGCCCTGAGCCGTCTTGAGCGCCTTGACGGCTGCGAGCGAGAGGGCGAGGGAGAGGGTCAGTCGAGGTGCGACGAGGGAGAGAAAGAGAAGGCGGGAGGCGAGGACGCACCCTTTGCCCGGTCGCAGTTGGCCTGGCTCATGACGACGTTGATGTCGTCCTCCTCGAGGCCCGACTCGTCGACGTCGCCCTCGTCGGCGGCGTCGGTCGCGGGCGCCTTGCCCTCGGCGACCGAGCCCTCGGCGCCGGCCTGCTGCTGGAGCTGGGCCTGCTGCTGCTGGAACTGCTCCTGCTGGGCCATCTGGTTGATCTGGGCGAACGGGTTGGCGCTCGGGTCCTCGGGCTTGCCCTCGCCGAAGATGATGTAGCAGTCCGAGATGGGCCTGCGGAGCGAGCAAGAGGGCGAGGTCAGCTTGCGCGAGCGAGACGGGAGGGCAGAAGAGGGTGTGGGACGCACGACTTGAAGACCTCGGGCGAGCTGATGGCGACGAGGACCTGCAGGGAGGGGAGACGGCGTCAGCTGATGAGCGAGAGAGGGGAGGAGAGGGGGACGAGCGACTCACGTTCTTGGGCTTCTTGATGACGACGCGGGTGATGCCCTCGACCTTCTTGAGGCCGAGCTTGGCGAGGGCTGTGTGGTGGGTGCAGTCCAGAGTCAGCGTGGTGGGAGGGAGGCGAGGCGGGAGGAGGAGGAGGAGAGACGAGACGGACCACGGCGGGCCTTGGTCTCGCCGCGGCCGAGGGCCGAGTTGGTGTCGGCGACGGTGTTGCCGTTCTCGAGCTGGGCGTCAGACATGGTGGAGTGGAGTGGCTTGGTGGGTGTGGGTGTGGGTGAGGAGCGAGGGCGGGCGTGGGAGGAGGAGGAGGACGGGCGAGCTGCGGTTGCTTTCGTCCGCGGAGACAACGGCGCCCTCGCTCGCTCGCTCTCCTCCTTCAACCTGATCCCCGCCCGCCCGCCCGCCCGCCCTCGTCCACCATCCTGGCGTGGACAGTCCAGGACAAGCTCGTCTTCCCCGCTCTCTTGGCCCTCGCCCTCGTCGTCGCCCTCGTCGTCGTCGACCACGAGCCCGACAAGCTGCTCCCCGCAGCTCGCCTCCGCCTCTCGCTCGCCCACCTGGCCGGCACCGCCATGCCCGTCAAGCCTCAAGCCGCCTACCTCGACCAGCTCGCCCGGGACAAGCGCGACTTTGTGGCCGCCCTCGACACCTCGACCTCGACCCGAGACTGGGTCGTCGCAGTCGGCAACGAGGCAGGAGGTGCGCTCCTGCTCCACTCTCTCTCTCTGCGCCCAAGAGGCTCCCTTCCTGACCTAGGCTCGCACACACAGACCTCGACTCGCTCGCGTCCGCCCTCGCCTACGCCCACTTTGCCGCCCAGCGCGAGCCCGCCTCGTCCTCGCGCCGCTTTGTCCCCCTCGTCCTCACCGCCCGCTCCGATCTGCACCTCCGCCCCGAGAACGTCCTCGCCCTCGAGGCCGCAGGCGTCACGAGCGACCTCCTCGTCACCATCGACGACCTCCCCTCGTCCTCGTCCTCGTCTCCCTCCCCCCTCGCCGCCGGCGCCAGCTTCGCCCTCGTCGACCACAACTCGCTCCTCGCCCCCTTCCGCTCCAACCCGTCCGACCCGACCGACCCGACCGACGACGCGCGCGTCGCATCCATCGTCGACCACCACGCCGACGAGGGGCGGCACCTCGGCGCGAGCCCGCGCCGGATCGAGGTGACGGGCAGCTGCTCGTCGCTCGTCGCCGACCACTTCCTCGGCACGGCCGTCGACGGCAACGTGCACGGTCAGCTCGACGTCCCGACACCCCTCGCCGACCTCCTCTTGTCGTCCATCATGATCGACACGCGCCTCAAGCTCGTCGCCGACGGCGGCAAGGCGACGCCGCTCGACGTCTCGGCGCTGCACGCCCTCCTCCCCCTCTCGTCCTTCGCCTCGTCCTCGACCTCCTCTCCCGCCGTCTTCAACTCCTCGGCCCCTGCGGCGACCGACCCGCCCTCGCCCGCCGCTCTCGCCGCCCTCAAGGCGCACAACGACCGCCTCGGCCACGCCAAGGAGGACGTCGCACACCTCTCGGCGCGCGACCTCCTGCGGCGCGACTACAAGGAGTACCTCGTGTCGGGCAGGCGCTACGGCCTGAGCACCGTCCCGCTCGCGCTCTCGACCCTGCTCGACGCCGACCCGTCGGCCTCGCTCGCGCCCGAGGAGCGCGTCGCGCGCCTCGTCGACGCCGTGCGCAGCTGGATGGACGAGCGCGAGCTCGACATGGCCGGCGTCCTGACGAGCTACGTGCACGTCAAGCGCAAGAGCGGCAAGGAGGGCAAGCACCGGCGCGAGCTCGCGCTCGTCTTGCGCGGCGGCGCGGCGCACGCGCACGGGCTGGAGGGCGTCTTCGAGGCGCTCGAGCGCGACGAGGTGCTCGAGCTCAAGGAGTGGAAGGACGCGAGCGTGTACGGCGTCGCCGAGGGCGGGTGGAAGGGCGGCGAGCAGGGCGAGGACCGGTGGCGCATCTGGCAGCAGGGCAACGACCGCGCGACGAGGAAGCAAGTCGCGCCGAGCATGAAGAGCGCCGTCGAGCATGTTGTCGGCGCAGAGGGCAACGAGGCGTAGCTGTACTTTCTCTCGAAGGAGGACCGGGCGGGGCGAGAAACTTAGACGCTCCATTGTTCAGTGCACTCGAGCGAGCGAGCTACAGCTAGAACGGGACCCTCGCGCCCAGTCCTCTTCGCTCGGCCTCGTCGACGACGAGCCTCGTGATCGCGACGTCCATGCCGCCGACCCCGACGCACTTGAACAAGCTCCTGCCCGAGCTCCTCAGCTGCTTGACGCGCTCGCTCGTCTCGCTGTCCTCGCGCAGGTCGCCGCTCGCAGGGTCGAGCAGCGCGCCGATCTCTACGAGCTGCGCCGCCGTGACGTGCGCGGCGATGAGCTCGCCGGCTTCAGCGAGGCAGGCCGGCGCCGAGTCGACGAGGAGGGTCGGGATGTGCGGCGCCGTGGGCGAGGTGGGAGAGGGTGCGATGAGGGCGGGAGGGAACTCGCGCATCGAGGGCGTGTACGAGCCGACTGCGGGCGAGAGGTGCCGGGTCAGGGAGTAGCAAAAGGACCGAGTAGGAGAGAGCGAAGGACGCACTCGCGTTGATGTGGACGCCGGGCTTGAGCGCGTCGAGCGAGAAGAGCGGCTCGGTCGAGGGCACGCAGCTGCATGACGGCGAGGGAGGGAAGAGAGCGCAGCGTCAGCTTCGGTCCTGAGAGGCCTGAGCGTGAGAGAGACGAGCCGACGCACGTGCAGATGATGTCGGCGCTCTTGACGGTCTCGTCCGCCTCCTTGCCGGCGCAAGCTCGCACGGCAACCTTGTCGGACTCGGCCTGCATGCGGTCAAGGAGCGCTTGTGCTCGAGGCGAGATTGAGCGAACGACGAAAGTGGCCGAGGTGACCGAGGGGAAGAGCTGCAGGATGAGGCCTGCGAAGCCGCGTTGACGTCAGTCTCTAGTTGGCAGCGTGACTTGGAGAGAGAGAGAGAGACGTACGAGCGTGGTAGTAGGCCTGGGTCCCGGAGCCAAAGACGACGAGCGAGGCGGACGACGGGTTGGCGAGGAGCTTGGTCGCGAGGGCCGAGGCGGCACTGCAGGAGCGGCATCTTCGTCAGCCTGGGCCATCGCGGCAGGGAAAAGTGAGAGTGGGACGCACGCAGTCCGGATGCCCGTCAGCTCGGCGGCGTTGACGCAGGCTCGGGTGAGCCCGCTCGACTCGTCGAACAGGAGCGTCGTGGCGGGCAGGCCGGGAATCGAGCAGCTCGGCTTGGGCACGCTCACGACCTTGATGGCTGTCGCAGGACCCTGTGCGGGTGGAGGGAGGTGTGCGTCAGTCCTCGCTGAGCCACACGTTTGGCGAGAAGAGCGAAGGGCGCGAACGCTCGACGTGCGCGAGAGGGGACGCACCTCGGAAGTCGTGAGCCTCGAAGGCATGTACAAGGTCTTGTGCAGCTCTGACTCGGTCGCGACGCGCTGCAGGACGGCGTGCGAGTCAGCTCGGCGAGCCGAAGAGTGCGGTGCGCGAGAGCAGAGAGGGACGGACCTGAGGGTTCTGGATGGCGAGGGCGTCGTCGCCCGGGTTCGAGATGGCAGCCATCGTCTTGCTGAGCATGGTGCACTGCGAGGAAGGGCGCATCAGCGAGGGTGCGGGGAATAAGTGGGGGAGGAGGAGGAGGAGGAGAGAGGGGACGGACGAACGAGGTGGCAGGGATCGAGGCCGTTACGGCAGCGAAGTCGGCGGCCGAAAGGACGAGTAAGGACATGTCGGACTTGGCGGCTCGAGGCTTGAGGCGAGTGCTGACGAGAGAGGCTGGCGAACGGCGAGGCTTGAGGGGAGAGGAGGAGAGGTCGAGCGAGGGAGGCGCGAACGGGTGGCTGCGCGGTTCAGCACGTGCAGAGGTAGCCTGCCGAGGTCGCAGTGCGCTCAAGCTAAGCCCAGACTGAGCGGGTGGGAGCAGGACGAGGTGCGCGCCTCGTCCGGTTCGAATTGGCGCGCGGCGGCTCGGCTCTCGCTCCTCGTCCTCGTCCACTCGGCGACTCGGAGCGAGTGCAGCTACTCGAAGCGCCAGCTACCACCTCCAGCTCAGACCGACACCGCCAGCGACCGCCGCAACCATGTGCGTCGAGCCTCGCTCTCCCCCTCCCCCGCCTCATCACCATCCTCCGCTCGACCCTCGCTCTCCTCTCCCGCACAGCCTCGAGAGGGCCTGCAGCTGACCTCGCTGCACTCCACAGGTCCGCCTTCCTCTCGTCCATGGGCATCGGCGCGCGCAGCAACAACAGCGCCCGCAGCCCCTCTCGCCCGCCCGCAGCCAACGCCCCTCCGCCGCCTCAGCCCTCGCAGCCCCAACCAGGCCAGGGCTACTCGAACGCGCCCTTGCCTCGAGGCCAGCCCGCCAACGGCGCCGCCCAGACCGCCAACAAGCAGTCGAGCCCGCTCTACCTGTGCTACCCCTTTGTCAAGGCCGCCCTCGTCAAGGGCAACTTCAAGACCATCGTCGCCCTCCCCAAGTGTGCGTCCATCCCCTCTACAGCGACCTTGAGAGTGAGGGCGGTGAGCTGACTTGCGTCGCGCCGTCCCTGCAGACGTCGACGTCAACGAGTGGGTCGCCGTCAACCGTGAGCCTTCCCTCTCCCCCTCCTCGTCTCTCGCGCGCACGTCACGCCGACGGCTGACGCTCTCGCTCTCCTTGCAGTCGTCGACTTGTTCAACAACCTCAACCTGTTCTACGCCGTCGTCACCGAGTTCTGCACCGTCGAGAACAACCCGACCATGTCGGCCGGACCCGGGTGCGTCTCGCTCCCCCTCGTCGTCGGCAAACCTTGCCCTCGAGCGACTCGCTGACTCTCTCCCACCTTCTCGCACCCAGCATGGACTACACGTGGATCGACGCGAGCCGCAAGCGGGTCAAGCTCCCCGCGCCGCAGTACATCGACTACGTCCTCACCTGGGTCGAGGGCCTGATCAAGGACGAGGCCGTCTTTCCGACCAAGGCCGGGCGCGAGTTCTCGCCCAACTTTCCCTCGGTCGCGCGCCACATCTACACGCAGCTTCTGCGCATCTTTGCGCACCTGTACCACGCCCACTACGAGGTCTACCTGCACCTGAGCATGGAGGGCCACCTCAACAGCCTCTTTGCGCACTTCCTCACGTTCGGGCGCGAGTTTGACCTCCTCGAGCCCAAGGAGTGCCGTGCGCCAAAGGAGGGCTGGCCGTTCGTCATCGGCGACCTCATGGACGTGCGTCCCGGACCCGTCCTCTCCTCTTCGCCCGGCAGCGCGCGCGTGCTCTGCCCGACCTTGTTATCCTCGATAGTCACTGACTCTCACCTTCTTGCCCCGCAGGCATGGCGCGGTCTCGGCATCCTCGAGCCCTGAGGCGGTCTCGCCTCTCGCTCGCCGTCGCCGCTCGGCAGGCAGGTCCTGCTTGCGCGCTCGTTCCCAGCGCGTCTCTCTCTTTCTCTCTCACGAGTTCTCGAACGTCGCTGACCTCGCGCTTACCGCCCGCAGCCTCTCGCACCGCTTCACGCCGCTACCGCATCCCCTCTCGTCTCCCTCGCTCCCCGCCGCACTCGTAGCATGCCCTCCCTCTGTCACGCCCGCTCGTTCACGTCGCTGTATTTCCATGCCTTCGTTCTCTTGGTATCGGCGAACTCGAGAGCGGCTGGAAAAGCTGAGTCGAACTCTGCGCGCGGCCGCCGTCGACAACCTGTGCGGTCCTCCGCCCGACCCTGGTCAGCTCGTCCTCGCTTTTCAGCGCAGCCGCAGAGAGCTTCCGCGCGCGCATACTCGGAGCATGGTGCGTCCCTAGTCGCCGCTGATGCAGCTCGTGACGCAGCAGGCTGACGGCTTGCCCCTCGCTCTCCCTCTCCTCCTCGTCGCCTCTCCGCTCGGCCGGCCCTGGTCCCGCCTCATCGCCGTCTCGCCCTCGTTCAACCCCGGTGTGCTCGCCGTGGCGGTGCAGGCAGAAGAAGCAGCACCTGCATGTGGCTCGGGCTCGCCCTACGACGGCAACCTCGGCCTGCGCGTCGGCGCCATCTTCCTCATCCTCGTGCGTCCCCTCTCGCCCCCTCGCCGCCCCCGATCGCTCGAGCTGACCCTCCCGACTCGCTCCCACAGGTCACGAGCGGCTGCGGCACCCTCTTCCCGGTGCGCTGGGCTCCCTCTCGGCCTCTCCGCTCGACGACAGAGCTGACCTCTTTCGCAACAGGTCCTCGCCCGCCGAACGCGGTTGCGCATCAGCGAGTACGTGTACAACAGCTTCAAGTACTTCGGCAGCGGTGTCATCATCGCCACGGCCTTCATCCATGTGCGTCCGCCCCCGCCCCCTCGACCCTCGACGAGGAGAGCTCGCGAGCTGACCTCGGCCTCTTTCGCTCGCCCGCAGCTTCTCGCGCCAGCGTTCGACGCTCTCGGCAGCGACTGCTTGACTGGCGCATGGAATGGTGCGTCTCTGACTGGCTTGACCTCGCTCTGCACGTGCGCAGCACTGACCCCGAGCCTGCCTCTCCCTCGCCCGCAGAGTACGACTGGGCACCGGCAATCGCCATGGCCTCGGTCTTCGGCATCTTCCTCCTCGAGCTCATCGCGACGCGCATGGGCCGCTCGTTCCTCCAGAAGCGCGGCCTCAAGGAGCACGACCCGCACAAGGTCCGAGGCAACGACGCCGTCGGGCACACCGGGCACGGCACGCACGCGCCGCCGAGCGGGACGGCGACGGGCCTGGCCAGTGCGGGCGCGGCGCCGGCTCTCGCAGGCGCGGCGGGCGACAGCATCGAGACGGTCAAGAGCCGGGACGCGGTCGTGCAGCAGCATCAGCAGGGCGACCTCGAGTCGGGCTCAGAGGGCAAGCCGCACGGGCACGGGCACGGGCACGATGGCGAGGACGACGACGACGAGCTGCAGGAGAGCGCGGTGGCGCAGATCATCGGCGTCGCGATTCTCGAGGCGGGCGTCCTCTTCCACTCGTGCGTCGTCCCTTCTTTCCTTGCTTCCTCCCTCCTGCACCTCTGTCTCTCTCTTCGACGGTGCGCCCGATGCTGACTCTTAGTCTGCAGATTCGTCATCG
>Ga0308170_10001912_pt1 | contig 18584 bp, 16 predicted proteins | sample PhyBR2_2_FD_202136 | JGI IMG/M metagenome (GOLD analysis project Ga0308170, IMG submission 202136) | Phyllosphere microbial communities from UC Gill Tract Community Farm, Albany, California, United States - DLSLSB.R2 | ecosystem: Host-associated > Plants > Phyllosphere > Unclassified | place...
CCAGCTCCAGGTCCGGGGTGCCCGTTTCCATCCAGATGAGGTCGGAGTACGGGGCGTAGGCCTTGGCGCGGGCGATGCAGGGTTCGATGCCGTTGCGGACCTTGTAGAAGCCCTCGGCGGTGCGCTCACCGGTGATGAATTCCTGGTCCCGCTCGTCCACGTCGGAGGTGATGAGGGTGGCGGCCTCGGCGTCGGTGCGGGCGATGACGACGGTGGGGGTGCCGGCGACGTCTGCTGCCAGGCGGGCGGCGTTCAGCGTGCGGACGTGCTGCTGGGTTGGGATCAACACCTTGCCGCCCAAGTGGCCGCACTTCTTTTCGGAGGCGAGCTGGTCCTCCCAGTGAACGCCTGAAGCGCCGGCCTGGATCATGGACTTCATGAGCTCGTAGGCGTTCAGCGGGCCGCCGAAGCCGGCCTCGGCGTCGGCAACGATCGGGACCAGCCAGTCCTCAACGGTCTGGATACCTTCGGAGAACTCGATCTGGTCGGCCCGGAGCAGGGCGTTGTTGATCCGGCGGACAACGGTGGGAACGGAGTTGGCGGGGTAAAGCGACTGGTCCGGGTAGGTGTGACCGGAGTTATTGGCGTCAGCGGCGACCTGCCAGCCGGAGAGGTAGATGGCGCGCAGGCCGGCCTTGACCTGCTGCACTGCCTGGTTTCCCGTGAGGGCACCCAGGGCGTTGGTGTAGCCGCCGGTCTTGTGTTCCTCGGTGAGCTGCTTCCACAGCTTCTCCGAGCCGCGGCGGGCCAGAGTGTGCTCCTCGGAGACGCGGCCGCGGAGGCGGACGACGTCGGAAGCTGAGTAGTCCCGGGTCACACCTTCCCAGCGGGGGTTGGCGGCCCACTCGAGCTCCAGGGCGGCAGCCTGCTCTTCGGGCGTCTGCTGGGTGGGCTCAAATGCTGCAGTCATCGTTGATCTCCTTGATTGAGCTCCGGACGGAGTAGGTGGGAACCGCGTCGTTGAGGCTCCCACCGGCTTATCCGGTGCGGTGTTTCTTTCCGTGACAACTACTTTTCAGCACTTTCAACCCCCTTTCTAGACGAAAAGTATGGAAAGAAATGCGTTTCTTCACGTATTCTTCAGAAATGTCGCCTTCAAGCTGGAACAGGGACGTTCCCCAGCCACCGTCAGCCGCCGCAGCGGAACTGGACGTCATCGCACTGGGCCGCCGCGTCCGCCATCTCCGCAAGCAAGCCGGGCTCACGCTCGATGACCTGAGCGCCGCCGTCGGGACCGCTCCCAGCCAGCTCAGCCTGATCGAGAACGGCAAGCGCGAGCCCAAACTGACGCTGCTCCAGCACTTGGCGGGCGCCCTGAATGTCAGCATCGACCAGCTGCTCGGGGCCGAGCCGCCCAGCCGCCGCGCCGCATTGGAAATTGAGCTGGAACGGTACCAGCGCGGGCCGCTGTACGAATCACTGAACCTGCCCAGAATCCGCATCAGTTCGCGGCTTCCGCTGGATGTCCTGGAGGCCCAGGTGGGGCTCCTGCACGAGCTGGAACGGAAGATGAACGAGCAGGTGGCCACCCCCGAGGAAGCCCGCCGCGCCAACGGGGAACTGCGGGCCATGATGCGCGAGCGCGGGAACTATTTTCCGGAGTATGAAGCCGAGGCGCAGAAAGTCCTCAAGGAGGTGGGTTACACCACCGGTCCGCTGAGCCAGCACGTCATCGCGGACATCGCCGAGCACCTCGGTTTCACCCTGCACCACGTGGGTGACCTGCCGCATTCCACCCGCTCAGTGACGGATTTGAAGAACCGCAAAATTTACCTGACGCAGAGCCAGCGGCAGGACCACGACCCCCGCTCGGTGCTTCTGCAGGCCCTGGGCCACTACGTCCTGGGCCACGAGACGCCCAAGAACTACGGCGACTTCCTGGCCCAGCGGGTGGCCACCAACTATTTCGCCGCGGCCCTCCTCCTGCCCGAGCAGGCCACGGTGGAATTTCTGCAAAAAGCCAAAGCGGCGAAGGAGATCGCGGTGGAGGACATCCGGGATGCCTTTGCCGTCTCCTACGAGACTGCCGCCCACCGGTTCACCAACCTGGCAACAAAACACCTGGGCATCACGACACATTTCCAGAAGACGCACCAGAGCGGCATCATCTACAAGGCGTATGAAAACGACGGCGTGAACTTTCCCCAGGACCACACCGGCGCCATTGAGGGCCAGCCGTCGTGCAAGGCCTGGACCTCCCGCGCCGTGTTCGATGTGCCTGACAAGTTCAGCGCCTACAGCCAGTACACCGATACGCCGTCCGGAACGTACTGGTGCACGGCACGCACCGAACGGTCCGCAAGCGGAGAGTTCTCCCTGAGCATCGGGGTGCCATACCAGCACGTCAAGTGGTTCCGCGGGCGGGAAACCACCGCCCGGGCCAGGTCCAACTGCCCGGATCCCAATTGCTGCAAGCGGCCGCCGGCCGAGCTGACCAACCAGTGGGCGGGCAATGCGTGGCCGTCCGCACGGGCTCACTCGCACCTGCTGGCCGCCATGCCGCCCGGCGCCTTCCCCGGCGTGGACGAGACCGAGGTCTACAGCTTCCTGCAGGCCCACTCCGGCAGTTGAGCTGTTAGCGTGGGTCAACCGTGGAGGGCCCGGTACGCGTCCGCGGCGGCGGGGTGCAGCGGGACGCCGGCCGTGTTGATGAGGCTTTCCGCGCTGAGGAACTGGACGCCCAGGGTGGACTGCGGAATCAGCTCGCCGGCATTGTGCACCAGCAGCTGGACCGTCCGCTCCACGGTGGCGTTGTCCAGGTCCCGGCGGCACAGGAGCAGGTTGGGTGCGCCCACGGTCCACACCGCCGGAACGCCGGGATAGCTGCCTTCGGGAATCAGGACGCGGTCGTACATGCCGCCGTAGCGCCCGCGCAATGCCGGGAGCAGGCCCGACAAGTCCAGGAGGCCCAGCGCCACCTCCTGCTGCGCGGCGGCGATGGCCGCAGTGGGGACCCCGCCGGACCAGAACAGGGCATCCACGGTTCCCCCCTTCAGGGCGGCGATGCCGTCGTTGAGCCCAAGATTTTCGACGACGGCTGTTCCGGCGGCGGGCACGGCGGCATTTGTTGAGGTGCCCAGGCCGGCGGCTTCGAGCAAACGGGGTGTGGTGAGGGAGGTGCCCGATCCCGGCTGGCCCACCGCAACCCGGCGGCCCGCCAGCCCGGCAATGTCCCGGATGCCGCTGTCCTTGCGCACCACGCAGTGGACGTAGTTCTCGTACACCTTCCCGATGGCGGCGATCTCCGCCGTGTCCCCGCCAGGCTGGCTCGCGGCATCGGCCAGGGCCACGGCGAAGGCGGCCCGCCCGGCTCGAAGCTCGGCGATGTTGTCCAGGCTTCCGCCGGTGGCCACGGCCCGGGCATGGGCGGCAACGTCGTGGCGTTCCAGCGCCGCGGCCAGCAGGGTTGAGAACTCCAGGTAAAAGCCGCCCGGTTCACCCCCGGCCACCACAAGGTTCTCGGGCCGATCTCCGCCGGTACAGGCGCTGAGGGCGGGCGGCAGGAACGCTGCGAGTCCGACGGCGAAGGCTGATTTCAGCACGGACCGTCGCGGCGGAAGGGGGCCAGCTTGGCCCGGGGCACGTGGTTCACGCATCGGCACCACCCTCACCCGGAAGCACCTGGTCAGAAGCGGGAACGGGAAACTCGATCCGTGCGGACAGCCCGTGCGGGGCTGCTTCCGCCAGCGCCAGGCGGCCACCGTTGGCCGCCGCAAGTTCACCCACGATCGTCATCCCCAGCCCGGTCCCCGAAACGGAAGAATGCCGGGGTGACCGCCAAAACCTGGTGGCAGCCGAGGCGCGCTCCGGGCCGGAAAGCCCGGGGCCGTCGTCGCAAATGTCCACGACCACAACGTCCTGTTCCTGCCGGACCGCCGCCGTTACTGTGGCGCCGGGTGCGTACTTAATGGCGTTGTTGAGGAGCTCGCCCACCATCTGGGCCAACTCCGCCGGGTGGCAGGCAACCAGCGCCGGCGGCTGCGGCGGATCGGCGAGGACCAGCCGGCAGCCCGCCTGTTCCGCCAGGGGTGCTGCCCGCTCGATCTCCCCCTGAAGCACGGCATATGGGTCCACCGGCTGAGCAGGAGGATGCTCCCCGGAAGTGCCGGCCGCCCGCAGGTACCCTTCGGACGCCCGGTGCTCCGCGGCGGCAAGCTTCAGTACCCCGTCCAGGATCTCCTCCACGCGGTCCAGTTCCGCCATGGCGCGCTCGGCGGCGTCGTGTTCGCGGGCCGTCTTCAGTTCGAGCTGGAGCAGGTCCAGCCGCAGCCGGAGCGCGCCCACCGGGTTCCGCAGCTGGTGCGAGGTGTCCGCGATCAGCTGCCGCTGCGCCGCCATACTGGCACTCAGGGTCCGGGCCATGGCCGTGAAGGACCGGCTCAGTTCCCGCAGCTCCGGCGGCCCGTCCTCCGGGAGGCGTTCCATCCGCCCGGTCCGCTCGAGCTCATGCACGGCAGAGTCCAGCCGCAGCACGGGCCGCAGGACCCACCCGGTCACGCGCGCAGCCCCCACCAGGAGCACCGCGGCCAGCGCCAATGCGGCCACGCCCACCCCCAGCCAACGTTCGCGCAGCTTTTGCTGCGCCGTGTCCGCGTGGACGTCCAGGACCACGGCACCCAGGACCTGGCTGGCGCTGCCGAAGGGCCGGAAGATGACGCGCGGACCGGAACCCAGGGGTTCCAACGGCTCCAGGGAGGTGCCGCTCACGTTCAGCCGGGCCAGGGACAGCGCGTTCTGCACGTCCGGCCGGTCGGCCGACAGGCCTCCGGATTGCAGGGTCTGCGTCTGCACCCGAACCACGATTCCCTCGCCATACAGCCCGGAATAGGTATCCATTTCCCGCTGCAGGCGCACGGTGTCGCCGTCGTTTGCTGCATCAAAGGCCACCTGCGCCAGCCGGTTCAGCGACGCCGCGCGGTTGATCTGCAGCTCCTGGGTCAGTTCCCGGGACGCGGACGTGAGAATCGTGCCCGAAATCAGGAAGACCACCACCAGGCAAAGCACGCTGAGGACACCCAGCACCCGGAGTCTCATGCGCCGGCCGCCTCCACCCGGTAGCCCACGCCGCGGACGTTGATGATGAACCGCGGCTTTTGCAGCTTGGCCCGCAGCCCGGTGAGGTGGACATCCAGCGAGCGGGATGAAGCCAGGAAAGCGTCACCCCACAGTGCATCCAGGATCTGCTCACGGGTGACCACCGAGCCCGCGTGGCGTGCCAGCAGCGCCAGGAGTTCGAACTCCGTGGCCGTCAGGGGGAGGGGCAAGCCTTCTTTGGAAGCGGTGCGCCGGTTCAGGTCGATGGCCAGATCGTCCAGCACAATGACGTCCTCCTGCGGAACGCCGCGCACGCGCCCGGCCCGCCGGGTCACCGCCTCGATCCGGGCCAGCAGCTCCACCAGCTTGACCGGCTTGACCAGGTAATCGTCCGCGCCGGAACGGAGCCCCAGCACCACGCTGCGCTCGTCGTCCCTGGCGGTGAGGATCAGGATGGGGACGTCGGTGACCTGCCGGAGTTTCCGCAGTACCTCCAGCCCGTCCATGTCCGGCAGCCCCAGGTCCAGGAGGATCACCTGGAAGTTCCGGTGGGACAGCAGCGCGTCGGCGCCCCGTGAAAGTCGCTGCGGATGGTGCCCGGCGCTTTCGACGGCGGCGGTGAGGGCGCCCGCCATGGCGTCGTCGTCCTCGACGATCAGCACGTCCATGGCCATTTCCCTTGCTGTTCCTGCAGTATCCGGTTCATCCCCCCGCCTTTGGACATTACCCCGCTTCTGGACCTGATGCCCGACGGCGGCGGGCCGGCCGGGCGGGAAAGGGACTTGGCAGGCGAAACCTAAGGAAGTGTTAGGAAATGGCCCGCCACGTTGGTTGTGCGGTGGATCACCCATACCGTGGATGAGGCCCTCCGGCGTTGGAGGACGCACGTCACCACAAGGAGGAACTCACCGATGAGCACCCAACAAACCGCGCCCTTATCGGAGGCCGCCCAGACCCGGCGGGCCGTGGGCAACATCCTGAAGGGTTCCGCCGGCAACCTTGTGGAGTGGTACGACCTCTACGTCTACACGGTGTTCGCCGCCTACTTCCAGGCCCACTTCTTCAACTCCAAGGATGAGCTCCAGGCCGGCCTCGAAGCCATGGCCGTGTTCTCCACGTCGTTCCTCATGCGGCCCATCGGAGCGTGGTTCTTCGGCCGGTACGCGGACCGCCACGGCCGGAAGGCCGCACTGACGCTCAGCGTCACCCTGATGTCGGCAGGCTCCTTCGGCATCGCCGTCCTGCCCACCCAGGACGTCATCGGACTGTGGGCCATGATCCTGCTGGTCATCATCCGCGTGATCCAGGGCTTCTCCGTGGGCGGCGAGTACGGCACCAGCGCCACCTACATGTCCGAAGCCGCTACCACCAAGCGCCGCGGCTTCTTCTCCAGCTTCCAGTACGTCACGCTGGTGGGCGGCCAGATGCTGGCCCTGCTGGTCCTGGTGATCCTGCAGAACGTCATGCCCAAGGGCGACCTGGGCGAGTGGGGCTGGCGCATTCCGTTCGCCATCGGCGGCGTGGCTGCCCTGGTGGTGCTGTGGCTGCGACGCTCCATGGAGGAGACCGTCTCCGCCGAACAGATCAACGCCGCCAAGACTCCCGCGAAGTCGGGCCAGGCCCAGCCCGGTACGCTCAAGCTGCTCTTCACCGGCTACTGGAAGCCGCTGCTGGTCTGCATCGGCATCACCCTGGGCGGCACCGTGGCGTTCTACACCTACACCAACTTCATCCTGAAGTTCATGAACGATACGTCCGGCATCGCCAAGACGGACACCTCCGTGATCAATTTCTGGGCGCTGTTCATCTTCATGCTGCTGCAGCCCGTCTACGGCATCATCTCCGACAAGGTGGGCCGCAAGCCCCTGCTGCTCTGGTTCGGCATCACCGGCGTGCTGTTCACCTGGCCGCTGCTGTCCACCCTGGCCGGCACCAAGGATCCGTTCACCGCGTTCCTGCTCATGATGGGCGGCCTGGTGATCGTGGGAGGCTACACCTCCATCAACGCCCTGGTGAAGGCCGAACTCTTCCCGGCATCCATCCGTGCCCTCGGCGTGGGCCTGGGCTACGCCATTGCCAACTCGCTCTTCGGCGGGACGGTGCCCCTGATCGGCGCGGCGTTCCAGAAGGCGGAGCGGGAGGACCTGTTCTTCACCTACGTCACTGTGGCGATCGCCATTTCGCTGGTGGTCTACATCTTCGCGCTGAAGAACAAGAAGGCCACGCACCTCGATGCCGAGCAGGGTCACGCCTGGGACCAGGCGCCCGAGGGCGGCGGCAAGGACAAGGATCTCCTGGGCGTCTAGTCCGGACGGCACCAAGGTGCCTGTCACCCAAAGGAGGCGTACGACGGCGGCCAGGCCGCCGTCGTACGCCGCCTTTTGTTTGGCCTGCTGACTGCTGCTGTTGAATACCTGCTCCGCAGTGCCCGCTGAGGTGGGCGGACTATATTGGGCCATGTCAGAACACCACCACAAACGCGGGAGTCTGCAATCCATGGCCAAGGAACTTGCCACCCAGCTCATCGAACAACTCCAGGCTGCGGGCGTGCAGCGGATTTACGGGATCGTGGGTGACAGCCTCAACCCGATAGTGGACGCCGTCCGCCAGACGGGAGGCTCCGCGAAGGGCGGCATCGACTGGATCCACGTCCGCCATGAGGAAGCCGCCGCTTTCGCCGCCGCGGCCGAAGCGCAGCTCACCGGCAGGCTCGCCGTATGTGCGGGGTCCTGCGGGCCCGGCAACCTGCACCTGATCAACGGCCTCTACGACGCCAACCGCTCCGGGGCGCCAGTGCTGGCCATCGCCTCGCATATCCCCAGCAAGCAGATCGGCACCGACTTCTTCCAGGAAACCCACCCGGACCGGCTCTTCAACGAGTGCTCGGTGTACTCCGAACTGGTCAGCACCGCAGAGCAGGCGCCGCGGGTGATGCACAGCGCCATCCAGCATGCGCTGGGACTCGGGGGAGTAGCCGTCGTGACCCTGCCCGGAGACATCGCCGGACTGGAGGCCACCGTCCCCACCCCGGCGCCCGCCACCTTCCGGCCGGCGGCACTCGTCCCGGACCCCGCCAGCGTCCAGGCGCTCGCGGACGCCATTAACGACGCAGGCAAGGTGGCCATCTTCGCCGGCGCCGGCGTGGAAGGGGCGCACAGTGAGCTCATGGCGCTCGCAGAGCTCGCCAAGGCGCCGGTGGGGCACTCGCTGCGCGGCAAGGACTTTGTCCAGTACGACAACCCGTTCGACATCGGCATGACCGGCCTCCTCGGGTACGGGGCCGCGGCGGAGGGCATCGAGGACGCCGACCTGCTCATCCTCCTGGGCACGGACTTCCCGTACGACCAGTTCCTGCCGGACACCCGCACCGCGCAGGTGGACCGGGCGGCGCAGCGACTGGGCCGGCGGACCGACGTCGACATCGCTGTCCACGGCGACATACTGCCCACACTGCGGGCGCTGCTGCCGCTGGTGAAGGCCAAGAAGAGCCGCCGGTTCCTGGACCAGATGCTCAAGAAGCACGACCGGCTCATGAACAAGGCCGTGGGCGCCTACACGCGCAAAGTGGAAAAGAAGCAGCCCATCCACCCGGAGTACGCGGCGTCGCTGCTGGACCAGGTGGCCGCCGAGGACGCCATCTTCACCGCGGACACGGGCATGTGCAACGTCTGGACCGCCCGCTACATCAACCCGCTGGGCACGCGCCGGCTGATCGGGTCCTTCCTGCACGGGTCTATGGCCAACGCCCTCCCGCACGCCATCGGCGCCCAGCTGGCGTATCCGGGCCGGCAGGTCATCTCGGTATCGGGCGACGGCGGCCTGTCCATGCTGCTGGGCGAACTCATCACCGCCGCGGCGTACAAGCTGCCGCTCAACGTGGTGGTGTTCAACAACTCCACCCTGGGCATGGTGAAGCTGGAGATGCTGGTGGACGGCCTGCCCGATTTCGGCGTGGACGTTCCGGACGCCAACTACGCCCAGGTGGCCAAGGCCCTGGGCTTCCACGCCGTGCGGGTCACCGATCCAAGCCAGATCGAGGCGGCCTACCGGGAGGCGTTCGCGCACCCCGGCCCTTCACTGGTGGAGCTCATCACCGACCCCAACGCACTGTCCATCCCGCCCAAGATCTCCGGATCGCAGGTGATCGGCTTTGCCACCGCCATGTCCAAGGTGGTCCTCAACCGCGGCGCGGGCGAGGCCGTGAGCATGGCCCGCAGCAACCTGCGCAACATCCCGCGGCGGTAGCGACCCTCCATACGCGCCATCAGCTACCGCCCTTTAAACCGGAACGCGCCTGCAGTAAGTGCAGACGCGTTCCGGTTTTTTATGCGGAAAGCGATGGGGCGCCGGGTTGGGCTACCGCAGGATGGGTTTAGCGCGCGCCGCCCTGCCAGAGGGCATCGAAGGGAGCGCCGGAAGCAACCCGGTTGCGGATGCCGGCGGTAACGAAGTCCTTAGCAGTCCGAGCGGCCTCCAGCGGGCTGGCGCCCTTGGCAAGTTCCGCCGTCACGGCCGCGGCCAAGGAACAGCCGGCTCCGGAGACGGCCACTTCGCCCACCTTCGCGGCGCTCAAGACCTCCAGGGTCTCGCCGTCGTAGAAGACGTCGACGGCTTCCGGGCCTTCCAGCCGCACCCCGCCCTTGGCCAGCACTGCTGCGCCGCTCAGCTCATGGATGCGGACGGCAGCGGCCTTGAGGGATTCGACGTCGGTGATCTCCAGGCCGGACAGCGACTCCGCCTCAAAGTGGTTGGGCGTGACGAACGTGGCCAGCGGCAGGATCTGGGCCTTGAGGGCCTGGTCCGTGTCCAGTGCGTGGCCCGGCTCCTGGCCCTTGCAGATCAGCACCGGATCCAGGACAACATTGGCGAAGCTGTTTTCCTGCAGGGCGTCCGCTACCGTGCTGATGGTGGCCGGGCTGCCCAGCATGCCGATCTTCACCGTGTCCAGGGCGGACGGCTCGCCCGACGCCGGGCCGTACGCCGCCGTCGTCGCCTCCAGCTGGTCGGCGATCACCTGCTGGTCCACCGGCACGAAGCGGTGGTTCCAGCTGTCCTTGGGGTCGAAGGACACAATGCAGGTGAGGTTGGCGATGCCGAAGACACCCAATTCCTGGAAGGTCTTCAGGTCGGCCTGCGCGCCGGCGCCGCCGGTGGCCTCGGATCCTGCGATGGTGAGGACGACGGCGGGGGCGTCCGCGGACAGCGTTGCGTCAGGGGATACGGAAGTCATGCACCCATCCTGCCACCCGCCGTCGACCGCTTTCCATGTGGCGCCGTACAGCGATTGGGGCCCTCGTATGGTCAGGGTTCCAGCGGTGTGCCGACGCCGGTGCCTCAGGTCCGGGCGAGCCGGCAGCTTTGCGGCGGGTTCGACGGCGGCAGCCGGCTTAGCCCTTCAGCGCGCCGTCCAGCAACGCCCGCAGCTCCGTGAAGTGCCGCTCGGTGGCTTCGGGGTGGAAGGCTGAGGTGTCCGCCATGGTGTAGCCGTGCGGGGCGCCTTTGTAGATTTCGTTGGATGCCTCCAGCCCCGCGTCCTTGAGTGTTTCGCCAAGGCGGGCGACGGCTTCGGGAGCCATGCTCCGGTCATGATCCGCATGGCCGAACACGAAACGGGCCTTTGCGTCCTTGAGTCCCAGGTGGGGACTGTCCGGTTCTTCCGTGACAAGGCCGCCGGCGTGGAAGCCGCCGCAGGCTGCGACGTCGTCGGGGTGGGAGGTGGCCGTGCGGACGGCGAGGCGGGCCCCCATGCAGTACCCGGTGGTCCCGATGGGGCCGGGCGCCACGCCGTCGAGCGACCTCAGTGCGGAAACCCAGGCATCGATGTCCGGCAGCGCCTTGTCCGAGGTCAGCCTGCCAACCCGCGGGAAGGCAGCCTTGCCGGCGGCTTCCCGGCCTTCGTCGGTGGACATGTCCCCGGCGGGGGCCAGCTCGGCGGCCTTCCCCTCACGGTAGAAAACGTTGGGTGCGAGCACCACGTAGCCCCAGTCGGCAATGCGCTGGGCCATCTCCTGGATGCGGGGACGCAGGCCAAAAGCGTCCATATAGAAGATGACGCCGGGGAAAGGGCCGGAGCCGGTGGACGGGTGGGCCACCAAGGCCTCGGCGGTGCCTTCTGCGGCGGGGATTTCAATGGATTCGATAGGCATGGGGCCACCCTACCGGAGCTCCCTGATGGTCCTGCCTAGGAGTAGTACCGGCCCAGGGTGTCCGCCTTGAAGTCAAAGAAGCTCCCGGACTCGATGGCCAGCCGGGCGTCGTCCACCATCTTCACGACGAATCGCTCGTTGTGGATGGAGATGAGGGTGGCGGACACCATTTCCTTGGCCTTGAACAGGTGGTGGATGTACGCCCGCGAGTAGTTGGCGCAGGCGTAGCAGTCGCAGCCCTCCTGTAGCGGCCCGAAGTCGCGCTTGTACTTGGCCCCGGAGAGGTTGAACCTGCCGTAGGGGGTGTAGAACGCGGAGTTGCGGGCCACCCGGGTGGGTGAGACGCAGTCGAAGGTGTCGGCACCGTTTTCGATGGCGGTGAAGATGTCGTCCGGCTCGGAGATGCCCAGCAGGTGCCGCGGCTTGTCCTCGGGCAGCTCCTCGTTGCACCAGCGCACGATGGTTCCCAGGTTTTCCTTCTCCAGCGCGCCGCCGATCCCGAAACCGTCGAAGGGCATGGCGCCGAGGTCGCGGCAGGCCTTCCGGCGCAGGTCCTCGTACTGCGCACCCTGGATTACGCCGAACAGCGCCTGGTACGGCTTGCCCGCCCGTTCCTCCGTCAGGCGGAAGTGCTCCTCGAGGCACCGCTCCGCCCATAGCCGGGTGCGTTCCAGCGATTCCTCCTGGTACCGCCGCGAGTTCTGTAACGTGGTGAGCTCGTCAAAGGCGAACATGATGTCAGCGCCAATCTGGTGCTGGACCTGCATGGAGATCTCGGGAGAGAACCTGTGCCGGTCACCGTTCAAGTGGGACTTGAACCAGACGCCGTCGTCGTCGATGTGCGCCAGGCGTTCCTTGCCGGGTGCCACCGCGTCGTCCGGACCCGAGGCGTCCACTGACTTCATGTCGATGACCTTCTTGAACCCCGATCCCAGGCTCATCACCTGGAATCCGCCCGAGTCCGTGAAGGTGGGGCCTGGCCAGTTCATGAAGGCTCCCAGGCCGCCTGCTTCGTCCAGGATGTCCGGGCCCGGCTGCAGGTAGAGGTGGTAGGCGTTGGCCAGCAGTGCCTGGGCGCCAAGGTCCGCCATGGACTCGGGAAGGACGGCCTTCACCGTGGCTTTGGTACCGACGGCGATGAACGCCGGCGTCTGGATCTCGCCGTGCGGGGTGGTGATGGTGCCGGTGCGGCCCAGGAACTCGCCGCCGTTGTCCGCCACCTGTTCGCCGGAGGGCGGGCAGGACTCCGCCAGGCGCGTGCCTACCGTGAAGGAAAACTGTGACCGGGTATCAGGCAGGGCGAAGGCAGGGTTGGCTGGCACCGTACCAGTGTGCCAGCAAACCGTCCGGCACCCGTAAGACGTGGCTATCGGGTGGGGGCGGAAACTCTGCGGCCGGATGAGTGGCGCGCATCCTGTTGCCGTTCCCGGTAGCGGTGTACGGCGTGGGTGTTGCCGCACTTGGCGCTGCAGTACGCCCGCCGCCCGTTCTTGCTGGTGTCCACGAACACCCGCCCGCACCCGGGCCTGGCGCAGATTCCCATGCGTCCGGCTTCGGCTTCGACGGCAAAAATGGCAAGGCCCCCGGACGTGAGTGCCTTTACCCGCTGCACCAGGTCATCCTCAGCCCCGGCGAAGTGCAGGTGCGGGGGCAGGCCGTCGTGGACTGCCAGCCGTACCGCGCGCACGCCATCCTCGAGGATTACATTCATGTGCTCGGTGCGGGCGGCCACCGAGTCGCTGTCAAAGACGGACCGGAGCTGGTGGGTCCAGTCACGCAGGCTCTGCATGGTGGTGTCATCCAGTGCATCGAGGTCGACGGACCGGACGAAAGACCGGCGCAGGAGCCGGCACACCGCTGAGGGGGACCAGCCGCCGCTGCAGGCCAGGTTCACGAGGTCTTCCGCGAGGCGGACACCAATCATGTTGTCATGGTTGAAAGGCACTGACCTATGACACCACACTAAGGACCATGACGTCCCGGACTCCCGCTCCTGCCGCCACGGCCGCAGACTCCCACCAGGCAGCGGTCCAGCGCAGGATCCTTGCTGTCCTCGTCCTCGCCCAGATCATTGGGACGGTAGGCGTGGGAGTGGCACCCTCCATTGGGGTGCTGCTGGCTGAGGACGTCACCAACAGCGAGGTCTGGGCTGGCCTGGCCCGTACGGCGAGCACCCTGGGCGCCGCGCTTTTCGGGCTTCCCCTCGGCTCTCTTGCCGCCCGGCGGGGACGCCGCGTTGCCCTCAGCACAGGATGGCTGGCCGCGGCGTGCGGTGCAGCCATGCTCGTCGGCGCATCCCAGTGGCAATCCGCGCTCTTGCTGTTCCCGGGCCTGGTCCTGATCGGCATCGGTTCCGCCGTGGCCCTGCAAAGCCGCTTTGCGGCCACCGACCGCGCGCTTCCAGATCAGCGCGGGCGGGCCCTCGCGTTCGTCGTCTGGGTGGGCACCCTCGGGTCGGTTATTGGCCCCAACCTCGGCATCCCCGGGGGCTGGATCAGCCGCGCCACGGGGCTCACCGCATATGCCGGCGCCTTCCTCATCGCGGCTGCCGCGCTTGGCGGCGCCGGCCTTGTTGTCGCCATTGCCCTTCGCCCCGAACCCCTTTCCAGCGGGCTCCCTTCCGCCGGAGCCGACGCCGTCAGATCCGGCGGCGCGGAACCATCCCCGCGGTCACGCGGGATGCGTCAGCCAATCCGGGAACTGGTCACCGCTGTGCGCAGCAGCAAGCGGGCAGGTACTGCGGTCCTGGCGATCGTCACCGCGCAGGTGGTCATGGTCTCGGTGATGACCATGACCCCCGTGCACCTGAACCATCATGGCGGCACCGTGACCATTATTGGACTCACCATCAGCCTGCATATCGTCGGCATGTACGCGCTCGCACCGATTGTTGGGGTGGTTATCGACCGGAAGAGTGCCCGCTTCGCGGTCGGCATGGGCGTGACCATCCTCGCGGCAGCGCTCCTCCTCGCCGTGGCCCGTCCGGAAAGCACCCTCGCGATCGTTGTGGCGCTGGTCCTGCTTGGCATCGGCTGGTCCTTCACCAACGTAGCCGGGTCTGCCCTCTTCAACGAGGCACTCACCACACCGAACAGGGCGAGGGCGCAGGGCGCCGTGGATGCGCTCGCCAATCTCTGCGGTGCCGCAGCTGTCTTCCTCTCGGGCCCGTTCCTCGCTGTGCCCGGTTTCGCCACGCTCTCGCTTGCCGGGCTCCTGGCCCTTGTCCCGTTGGCCGTGGTGACGACCGTCCGCGGGCGCTGGAGAGAGCCGTGGACGTCGGCTGACCAGCGCCGGTAAATTCAGCTGGCCGGTTCCGCGGCCGGGTAGTTCTTGGCCCGCCAGGAATCCCAGGACTGCCGGATGGCGTCGAATGCGGCGGCGCCGAGGTCGTAGGTGGACGCGATGACCAGCGACCCGTCTCCGTCTGCCCGGACATCCTTGATGGCGGGGTGGTCGGCCACCACCAGCAGTCCTTCGCCGTGCTCCGCGTAGCTGTGCACCGTAAGCCCCACCTGATGGCTGGTCCGGTACCAGACCTTGCCGCTGATCTCCTCGCCGGTGCCCAGTGTCACCCGGTACGGCTCGCCCGGCGCCGGAAGGTCCGTGAGGCCCAGCTTCTCGATCGCGGAGCCATCACCCTCGGTGAGGTGCAGGAACATCGTGTGCCGCTTGCCGTGCGGGTGCCGTTCCAGGGCGAAGCGGAGCTGCTGCAGGAACGTCAGCCAGCCCTGGGTGATGTCCTCATCCCAGGCAGCCCACTCGGAGTCGTGGTCCACGGCTCCGCGGGTCACTGAAACCTGAGTCCCGCCGGCCACCGGATGCAGTTCAAAGGTGTCTCCGCCGTGGACGGTCAGGCTGGTGTGGTCCGCGGATTCCTCCACGTCGCTGGAAAAGTAGATCTCCTTGATCTCGGACTCCAGGTCCTCGGCCTGCCAGCCGTGCCACTGGGCCACCTTGGACGGTTCACGCAGCATGGTCCAGACCTGCGGAGCGTCGGCGTTGATCACTACGCTGAGATTGTTCGTCATAGCCCCGAATGTACGCCCCGGACACAGGTCCGGGTAGGGGTCATTTCCCCCGCCCGGAAGGCCATCCGGGGGTCAGGAGCGGACGGCCTCCAGCTCGTTGCTGATGCGCCGTTCCAGCTCGGACATCCCGATGGTTTCCGAACCTCCGTGGGCCCGCAGGAACAGCAGGGATTCCAGCCGCAGCAGCCGCCATTCACGCTCGGCGTCGTGGTTGGAGTTGTCGATGGAGCGGAAGATTTCCTTGTCGTACAGGTTGGGCTCGTTCAGCGAGCGCTGCCGCACCTTGGCGGCCATGCGTGCCTTGAACGGGTCCGTTTCCTGGTTCTCCGGCGTGCGGATCAGTTTCTCGTAGACCTCGGCGCGTTTGTCCTGGCCGTCCTGCCGGCAGATGTAGCTGGCCAGCGCCAAGGAGGCCTCCACGGATGTCCACCGGCCGGGGTTTCCGTCGTAGGGCAGCACGGTGATCAGGTCTGCCACGGACAGTGCACCGTCGGCGTCCTTGAGGGTGATGAACAGTTCGTGGGCGAGGTCGCTGAGGTCCTTCAGGCAGCTTCCGGACTTGAAGTTGACGCCCTTGGACAGCCGGTCCGTCAGGAGCAGGACGCCCTCCGCGTCCGGGTGTGCCTCGGCGGCGGCTTCCACCACCGATTCGGGAGTCCCGGCAGGGGCCGGGATGAGCGTGAGTTCCTCCTCGCTGGGGCCGGTGACGGCGGGCGGTACCGACGGAAGCGGAGGTACGACGACGGCGGGCGCCACCGGGATGGGACCGGTCCCGCCGCCGGGCTGCTCCTGCCCTCCGTTGTTGGGTGCGGGGGTTTCCGCCGGTGCGGCGGGCTCCGGAAGGTTGGCCGGCAGCGGAAGCTGCGTGACGTCGTCGTGCGCGCCGTCCACCACGGTGACCATGGTGCCGATGGCAACCCGCAGCGTTCCGCCGCCGGAAAGGCTGGCCAGCACCAGTGCCGGTGAACCGAAGTCGTCGTGCTCAAGCTCCACCTGGTCGATTTCGGCGGTGCGACGGCCGTCGGGAAGGAGGATGTGGCTGCCGGTGGTCAGAGATCCAGCCTGCTGTTCACTGTGGTGCCTGGCGGCTGGTGATTCGGTCATGGGAGTCCTTAAGTTCTCTTGCGGTCCGCCCTACAGTCTACAAAGGCGGGCGCCTAAAACCGGGGACCCCCACGTCCCGGCGGGGTGGTCAGAAGCCCACGCCTGCGAAAGCCAGGGCCTGCCGGATCAGGCCGCCGCGGCCGCCGGAGAACTCCATTTGGACGCCCGGGCTGAGGACTTCCTCGGGAGTCATCCAGGTCAGTTCCAGGGCGTCCTGGCGGGGTTCGCACTCGCCCGTAACGGGGATGACGTAGGCCAGGGACACGGCGTGTTGCCGCTCATCGGTGAAGCCGGTCTGGGAAGGAGCCGGGAAGTATTCGGCCACCGTGAACGGCACCGGGCTCAGCGGCAGCTGCGGGAACGCCAGCGGGCCCAGGTCCTTTTCCATGTGCCGCAGCAGCGCGGCCCGGATGGTTTCGCGGTAGATGACCCGGCCGGACACGAGGGAACGCACCATGGTCCCGTCGGCGTCCGCCTGCAGCAGCGTGCCCACTTCGTTGACATAACCCAGCGGGTCGAGCCTGACCGGGACGGCCTCGACGTACACCATGGGCAGCCGCCCGCGCGCCTCAAAGAGGTCTTCTTCGGAGAGCCAGCCGGGGTTCGGGTCAGGTGTGCGCACGTTCATGCTTAAGTTCTACCCCATGGGGCGCCGCTGGGAGATCCACACCGTGGCGGGCGCGTTGGGGCTGCCAGCGTCCGGATTGGCCACGTGCAGGGTGCTGCCAAAGGCCTCCTCGGTGACGCTTGCGGCGAAACCGGCTGCGGCGAGGCGCTCCTGCAGCGGTTCCAGCCCGCCGTCGTACTCAAAGCCCAAACCCGAGCGGGGCGTTCCCGTTGCGGGACGCACCAGGAGGACACCGCCGTTCTTGGCCGTGAAGTCGGCGGTTTCGTCGTTGTCCGGGACAGGGCGGGGGCGGGCACCGACGTGCAGCAGGGTGCGGACGGCACCCTCCGGGTCGGCCGTGTACCAGACCGCGACGACGGCCAGCGCTGGGTCTGCATCGGCGCACTGGGCGGTGTGTGGGGCTTTGTCCGCCAGGAAACTGAAGCCGTCCGGCGCCGTGATGCGGCAGGCTTCGCCGTGGTCTGCGGTGACCAGCTCAGCCGGTTGCGAGGTTGCCGAAACAGCTCCGTCTTCCTGCGTCCCGTCCTCCTGCGCGGACAGGTTGGTGCGGCGGGCAAACTCCGCCACATCACCCACCTCCACCGCCAACACGGTGTGGCCGTCCTGCCCGGACCCGGCTTCCGCCGCATGGAGCGCCAAGCGGCCCGACGCTGAATCGAACACCTGCCACCCGCCGCCGCCCTCTGTTTGGACCATCCCCAGCGCGGTGAGGAGCTGCTCCCAGGCGCCGGTGCGGGACGTGAAATGGACGGGACGGACTCGGAGCATGGTGTTGTCCTTGGTGTGGTGGGACGGGTCTCTAGGGCCATGATGCCACTTGGAGTCCCGGCGCACATGGGGCTTGTGGCCTGCGGTCTTCCGGGCAGAATGGGGCCATGGCCGATGACCTCGAAGAACTGCTGGTGCCTGACGCCGCTACCTGGCGTGCGTGGCTGGAAGCAAACCACAGGACCAGCCCGGGCGTGTGGCTGGTCCTGCACAAAAAAGGCGGAAATGTGACCAGCCTGGACTACGCGGCGGCGCTGGATGAGGCACTGTGCTTTGGCTGGATCGATGGGCAGGGCCGGCGCCGCGACGACGAAAGCGTCTTCCAGCGCATGACGCCGCGCCGCCCCCGCAGCATCTGGTCCGCCAGGAACGTGGGGCACATCGCCCGGCTGGAAGCGGCGGGCAAGATGACCGATGCCGGCAGGGCGGCAGTGAAGGCCGCCAAGGCGGACGGCCGCTGGGATGCCGCGTACGGCGGCCAGGCCGATGTGAAGGTTCCGGCGGACCTGGCAGCCGCCATCGCTGCCAATCCTGCGGCGCAGGCCATGTTCGACGTGCTCACCAAGACCAACTTGTTCTCCCTGGTCTACCGGACCAACTCGGCGAAGCAGGCGGCCACCCGGGAACGCAGGATCGCCGGGTTCGTTGAGATGCTGGCGCGCGGCGAGACGCCCTACCCGCAGAAGAAGCGGCCCGCCGGGCAGGATTAGGGCCAGGCCCCGGACTAGGGAAGGGGTGCGGCGGATACCGCCGCAGCGGCCTCCAGCGTCATCCACGCCTGCAACTGGGTGGCGAGCTCGACGGCGGCGCCCGGCGGATACGTCGCGGCCGCCGGTTTCGCCGCGTGGATGGAGAAGATGCTCCTGCCCGGCAACC
>Ga0308170_10001913_pt1 | contig 18576 bp, 19 predicted proteins | sample PhyBR2_2_FD_202136 | JGI IMG/M metagenome (GOLD analysis project Ga0308170, IMG submission 202136) | Phyllosphere microbial communities from UC Gill Tract Community Farm, Albany, California, United States - DLSLSB.R2 | ecosystem: Host-associated > Plants > Phyllosphere > Unclassified | place...
TAATTAGCCTCGCAAGACGCGGGGTTCCTCCCGCGGCACGCTAGGCGATGCCCGTGGTGCCCAGGAGGCTGCCCACCGCGAAGGTGAAGGCCATGGCCAGCGCCCCGCCCACCACCAGCCGCAGGGTTGCCTTGCGCTTGGAACTGCCGCCGATCCTGGCACTGATGGTGCCGGTCAGGGCGAGCGCCAGGATGACGGCGACGAATGTGACCGGAATGCGGGCCGGCTCCGGCGGAAAGATGATGGCCAGCATCGGCAGCACTGCGCCAACCGTAAACGCGATCGCGGAGGCGAAGGCGGCGTGCCAGGGGCTCACCACCTCCTCTTCGTCGATGTTCAGTTCGGCCGAAAGGTGCGCCTTCAGGGCGTCCTTTGCCGTGAGCTCTTCGGCAACGGTCCGTGCCGTGGCTTCGCTGAGCCCCTTGGCCTGGTAGATCTCCGCGAGTTCGGCCAGTTCGCCGTCGGGGTCGTCCAGGAGTTCCTGGCGTTCCTTCTCGATCAAGGCCCGCTGGCTGTCGCTCTGGCTGCTGACGGACACGTATTCGCCCAGGGCCATGGAAACGGCGCCGCCCACCACGGCGGCCGTGCCGGCCACCAGGATGGGAGCGAGGTCGTTGGTCACGCCCGCGACGCCCACCACGGTTGCGGCGACGGAAACGATGCCGTCGTTCGCGCCGAGGACTCCGGCCCGCAGCCAGTTCAGGCGGGCGGCCACGCTGCTGTCGTGGGGTTCGTTGTGGCTGAGCTTCACGGTTTCAGACATGCTGGCAGTTAACCACCGCCCGGTCCCCTTTGCCACGAAGGTTTGCATCCCCTAACACCCGCGGAATCCCGGGGGTGTCAGTAGGTGGTGGCGTTGGGCAGGATCAGGGGCGGAAGCGGGGCCTGGGTGAAGTCGAAGGACTTGGCAAGATCGCCCAGCTGCGGGTTGTTTTCGCGGACATCGGGCCGGGCGTCGGGCCGGCCGTCCGTGGCGGGATCGATCCGTTCGCCGCCCAGGAAATCGTCCTCGATGAACTTGAAGTAGGCGTCGTGGCTGAGGACCTGGTGGTCGATGTATCCCTTGCGTGCGTACGGGCTGATCACCAGGCCGGGGACGCGCAGGCCGTAGCCGTTGTTGTCCACCACCGGCGGGTTCTCATGGTCGTAGAACCCGCCCCAGTCGTCCCAGGAGAGGAAGATGGCGGTACTGTTCCAGTCCGGACCGCTCATCACCGCGTTGATGAGCCCGGCCACATATTGCTGCCCGGTGCTGATCTTCGCCGGCGCGTGTTCGCTGACCTTGTCCGTGGGCGCCACCCAGGTGACGGCGGGCAGGGTGCCCTGGCGCGCGGCGTCGTAGAACCCGCTCAGCGGCTTGATGTTGCCCTGCTCGCCGTCCTCCTTGACGGTGTCGAAGTACAGCAGCGGGTTCCACAGGCCCGGGGTCTTGGCGTCCTGCTTGACGGGGTCGCAGGTGGCGGCGTCGTTCCGGCAATCCGGTTCGGTGCCGTTGAAGACGTAGTAGGCCCAGGGCACCTGGTGCTTGTGGAGCAGGAAGGTCAGGTCCGTCCAGGCGTAGTCAGGCAGCTCCAGCTTCTTGGCGGCGTCGGTGAGCTTCTTCTTCAGGTCATCGGACACCGGGGCAGCATCCACGGCTGCCTGGCAGACGGCGTAGGAATCGGTGGGCTTGCAGCTGTTGCCGATCAGATCGTCGATCTGGGCCGCGAGGCCGGGATCTATCCCGGCGGCTTCCAATGCCTCACGGCACGGGTCCAGGTCCATCCCGGCCTGGCATTTGCCGATCAGCGTGTCCTTGATGATCTGCGGTTCAGGTTCGGGGTCTGGGTCCTGCAGGGCGTTAACGCACGACGACGGGTCCCCGGCTTTGCTGCACTTGGCGGACCATTCCGAGACCAGGTACAGGTGGGCCGGCAGGCTCCAGGAGGCTGCAGAGGCGAACAGGTGGTCCTGGAGCGTGAAATTCTGGGCGTAGGCCCAGTAGTTGGGCAAGTCCCGCCCGTCGTGGTAACCCATTACGTCCGTGGGCATCGTGGTGCTGTACGTGCATTTGCTGCTGGTGGCGCTGCAGCCGGACAGGCCCTTCTCCGCCTGCGCCACGAACCCGTCCATGGCGCCGCCGTTGATATCTCCGGTGGCGTCGCCATGGCTGTGCGGGCCGCCGGCATTGCTGTCCGCGGAGTTGTAGAACGGTGCGATGCAGCCGCCGTTCGCCGGGTCCGGAAGGCACACGGCGGGCTTGCCGTCCTTCATGGGGATGCCGTCTGCGCCGGGGTAGGTTCCGAAGTAGCTGTCGAAGGACCTGTTTTCCTGGGTGATGATCACCACGTGCTTGATCTTGGAGATCCCGGTGTCCGGAGACGCGCCCTGGCCGGCGGCCACGCCCGCGCCTGCCCCGGCGCCGGCATCCGGGGCCGGGGCGGAGGCCTGCGCGTTGGGTGCCGGCAAGCCGGCGCGCAGGGCGGCGGGAAGGGCGACGGCGAGGATCACCAAAACCGCCAGCGCCACGGCACCTAACAGGACTGTCCGGCGTCGGCCGTTCCCTGGGAGCTTCACCCTAGGACTCCTTCCTGAACACGTCGTCGCCGAAGGTGGCCACGGCGGGATCGCCGGCGAGCCCGAGGCGTGGGAGGAAGTAGAAGTCTTCGATGGTGGCCAGCAGGCTGTAGTGGTTGTAGGCCCGGTCCGAGGATGTGCCCGCGTTGCTGAACGGTGAGAGCACCAGCGCGCCCACCTTGCCCCCGGCCGCTCCGCCTGCGGGGCTGGCCGCGTCTGATCCCGTGGGGCCGGACGAGTCGCCCTCAGCCTCGTCGAAGGTGATCACCAGCATGCCGTCCTGTTGGTACGCCGGGGATGACAGGATGGCCGGCACCTGTTCTTTCAGCCAACCGTCCACCGCCGTCAGGCCGCCGGTGGTGCCGTCGGCGCAGGTGGCGTCATGGCCGTCGTGGCACAGGTTGGGCGAGATGTAGGAAAGGGTAGGCGTGGTGCCCACGGATTTCAGGTCATCAGCGAGGGCCGCGAAGTTGACCACGTTTGTGGCGCAGTCCGGTGACGAGGTGATGGAGCGGAAGTACATGAAGGGGTTGTGGTGCGTGGAGTACTGGCTCTCCATGGTGGCTTTGATGTGGTTGTCCGGCTCGCCCAGCGGCGGGTGTTCGCACGGCTCCTGCATGTCCTCCATGTAGCCCTTCCACGTCTTGCCCTGGGAGGTCAGCTGCCCGGCGAGGGTTTGGGTGTCCTGCGGGTACACGCAGCCGTCGCCCTGCAGGGCGCCTTCCGAGTCGGTGCCGGTGGCGTTGAACTCGGTGTAGGTGTGGCAGTCAGCCATGGTGCTGTCGTTGGGCCGCTGGCCGGATATCTGGGCCAAGTAGTTGGGCAGTGAGTTGTGGGCGATGCCGTAGTAGTTCTTCAGCAGGACGCCCTTCTTGCGGAGCGTTCCGGCCAGGTACGGCGCGGGGGAATTGGCACCCCACACGGAATCGTAGCCCTTGTTCTCCAGGTTGATGACGAATACGTGGCCGGGGGTGCGGGTGTGGCTTGCCGGGTCCCTGGTGGCAGTGGCCCTCGGCGCCGGTGTGGTGCCGGCCGCGGCCGTGCTGCCGGACAGGGACCGGGTTGGCGAGGGCCCGGGGCCCACCGCGGTGCAGGCCGCCAGTGCGGGCAGCAGGAGGGCCGGAAGCAGGAGCAGGCCGGCGTCCCGCCACCTTCGTGCCTTGGTGCGGGGAACAGTGCTGTTTTTCACGCCCGGCCTCACTTGTTCGCAACTGTGGACCTGCCGGCCGGGCGGTGTGGCTGCCCGGCCGGCAAGTATCGGCTCCCCAGCGTTGCGGACACTCTTGCATACCGCGGCCCGGATTAGCACGGGCAAACCCTGTGAGTTCGCAGTGAATCTGCTCAGGTTTCGGTCTTCAGCCCACTTTCCGGCGGTAGATGGCGGCCGCAGCCGCGTAGGACACCGCCAGGATGCCGGCCAGCCAGGCGAGCGCCGTCCAGATTCCGGTGCCCACGGGTTCCTGCGCGAGGAGGGCCCGGAGGGTGTCCACGATCGGCGTCACCGGCTGGTTTTCGGCGAACCAGGCAACCGGGCCGGGCATGGTGGCCGTGGGAACAAACGCTGAACTGATGAAGGGCAGGAAGATCAGCGGGTAGCTCATGCCGCTGGCGCCATCCACGGTCTTGGCGGTCAGGCCGGCAACTACCGCCATCCAGGTCAGCGCCAGGGTGAACAGGACCAGGATTCCGGCTGCGGCGAACCATGATGCCACGGAGGCACCACTGCGGAACCCCATGGCCAGGGCTACGGCGATCACGATCGCGACGGCTGCGAGGTTGGCAGCCAGGGAAGTGATTACGTGTGCCCACAGGATGCTGGGCCTGGGGATCGGCATGGATCCCAGCCGTTCGACGATCCCGCCCTTGGCGTCAAGGAACAACCGGTAGGCGGTGTAGGTCACGCCGGAGGCGACGGTGATCAGGAGGATGCCGGGGAGGAGGTAGTTGACGTAGGAGCCGCCGGAACCGGTGGTGATCGCGCCGCCGAACACATAGACGAACAGCAGCATCATGGCCACGGGTGTCACCGCGGTGGTGATGATGGTGTCCGGGCTGCGGAGGATGTGCCGCAGTGAGCGGCCGGTCAGCACGCCGGTATCGCGGAGGGCGTGGGTGCTCATCAGCGGTCCTTTCCGGGCGCGGAGGCGGTTGGGTGATCCTGCCGGTCCCCGGGCGGATCCTCCACCAGGGCAAGGAAGACGTCCTCGAGGGAAGGCTGTTTCTCCACGTATTCCACGGTGGCCGCGGGCAGGAGCCGCTTGAGTTCGGCGAGCGTCCCGTTCTGGATGATGGTGCCCCGGTGCAGGATGGCGATGCGGTCGGCGAGCTGCTCTGCCTCGTCAAGGTACTGGGTGGTGAGCAGTACGGTGGTGCCCTGTCCCGCGAGCTGCCGGATGGTCCGCCACACCTCGAGGCGTCCCTGTGGATCCAGCCCGGTGGTGGGTTCGTCGAGGAAGACCACCGGGGGATCCCCGGCCAGGCTCATGGCGATGTCCAGCCGACGCCGCATGCCGCCGGAGTAGGTGGCTGCCCTGCGGTTGGCGGCCTCTGCCAGCCCGAACCGGGCGAGCAGGCTGCCGGCCACCTCTCCCGGGTTGGGCAGGTGCCGCAGCCTGGCCACCAGCGCCAGGTTCTCCCGGCCGGTCAGGACGTCGTCCACGGCGGTGAACTGGCCGGTCAGGCTGATGGCGGCCCGTACGTCCCCCGCCCGGGTGACGACGTCGAAACCATTGACTGAGGCCGTGCCGCTGTCCGGTTTCAGGAGGGTGGAGAGGATTCTTATCAGCGTGGTCTTCCCCGCGCCGTTGGAGCCGAGCAACGCGAAGATGCTTCCCGGCCTCACGTCAAAGTCGACGCCCCGCAGTACATGCAGGTCCTTGAACGACTTTTCGATGCCCTGGACCCGGATGGCGGGTTGCAGGGCCTGGTCTGTGCGCATGGCTGGCCTTTCTCGGTGTGTGGTTTCTCATGCGTCGCCGGCGGCTGCCTGGTTGATGGAGTCCGCCAGGCGCTTGCGCTCCTTGTTGATCCACTGGCCGTCGGAGTAGTTGCTGATGAAGGTTTCGGCAAATTCCACCGGGTCTTCACCAACGATGCTGCGGACCGGTGTGCCATCCGCGGCAGCCCCTTCGACCAGGTCCGCCAGGTCCTCCAGCATCTGCATGAGGACATCGCCCTTGACGATCGCGCCGGCGTAAGTGAAGTAGCGTTCCAGGGCGTCGATGGTGGTCCGGTAGGGGCCGGGCAGCTGTTCCTTGCGGGCTTTGTACTGGCGCCAGCGTTTCTTGTCGTCGAAGGAACCGGTGACTTTCTCAAGCCATCCCTGGGTCATGGCCATTCTCCTTTTTCCTGCGGGGGATTGGTGTGGTGGAGTTGCTCGATCCGTGCGGCGAGGAAGCTCCAGGTGCTCCAGAATTCGTCAAGGTATGCGCTGCCGGAAGTGTTCAGCGTGTACACCTTGCGGGGCGGTCCTTTTTCGGACGGGACTTTGGCCACGTCCACCAGGCCGCGTTGTTCGATACGGACCAGCAGTGCGTACACCGTGCCCTCGACGATGTCCGAAAAGCCCTGGTCGCGCAGCCGGGCGGTGATTTCGTAGCCGTACGCCGGCCGGGCCGCGAGGGTTGCCAGGACGATGCCCTCCAGCGTGCCCTTGAGCATCTCGGTCATTTGCTTGCCCATGGAATTCCTTTGGTACCTAGTGTTACTGACTACTAGTAGATAGTAACACTGAGTAGCTGGCGTGCAAGGCCCCCGGGCAGGTCTTTCTGCCCTGTTGGGTGCATCCCCGCAGGCGTTGACTTGAAGCATGGGCAGCATTAGCTCATGGGGCGGAAACGTACTGGCGTACCGTCCACACCAGAAAGGAAAAACAGTGAAAAAGTGGTATCGGTGGCAGGACTATGCAGCAGGTGCCGCCGGGCTCTTCACCGCAGTGGCGGTCCTGTTCACGCGGCAGCAAAACATGTCCACCACCCTCATGCTCGTCTTCGGCGGGCTCCTGGTGGTCAGCGGAATCGTCAACCTGGCAATGCCCGGAACTCCGGTCATGGAATACGCCCAGGCTGTCCTTGCCGCAGTATTGATCCTCTCGCCGTGGCTGGGGTCCTACACGGGCGCGACCGGCGCAGCGTGGACGTCGTGGATTGCAGGGGCAGTGGCGCTGGTGGTCACCGCGGTGGCCATTAAGCCCAGCACTGATGCCCATCACAATCTGGGCATTTCGCATTAGCGGCAGCATCCGCCATGACTGACGTGATGCGGTATGAGGCAGGATCCCCACCGGCCCATGCCGCACCGGAGGCCATGGCGGAGCTGTATCCACAGGGCGGGTGAGGACCATGGTTGCATTCCTGAACAGGGCCGACGCCGGGCGGCGGCTGGGCAAACGGCTTGCCGGCCTGCGCGGACGGGACGTGGTGGTGCTGGGCCTGCCCCGCGGAGGCGTGCCGGTCGCGTTCGAGGTGGCCAAGGCCCTTGAGGCGCCGCTGGACGTGATCGTGGTGCGGAAGCTGGGGGTCCCCTTCCAGCCTGAGGTGGCCATGGGAGCCATCGGGGAAGGCAATGTGCGGGTCCTGGACCGGCGCACCCTCTCCATGGCCCGAGTCTCCCAGGAAGACCTGGAGCAGGTGGAACGGCAGGAGCGGGCGCTGCTCGAAAGCAGGGTGGCACGCTTCCGCCAGGGCCGCCCGCGGGTTGACCTCACCGGACGCACCGCGGTGATCGTGGACGACGGGATCGCCACCGGCTCCACCGCCAAAGCCGCCTGCCAGGTGGCCCGGCAGCTCGGCGCAGCAACGATCATCCTGGCCGTTCCGGTTGCCCCCGCCCGCGCCATCGTGGAGCTGAAGGAACCGGACGACGTGGTCTGCCTGCTCTCGCCACAGGACTTCCAGGCTGTGGGCTACTACTACCATGACTTCTCACCCACCGAGGATGGCGAGGTGGTGCAACTCCTCGACGCAGCGGCCTCCCCGAACCGCCACCGCGGCGACGAAAGGGCGGACGGCACCCTGGAGGACGACGTCGAGATCCCGGACGGGCGTGCTGTCCTGCGCGGCAGCCTCCACCTGCCGGGAAGGTGCGACGGCACGGTCCTCTTTGCCCACGGCAGCGGCAGCAGCCGGCACAGCCCCCGGAACCGTTATGTGGCCTCGGTCCTGCATGGGGCAGGGCTGGGCACCTTGCTCCTTGACCTGCTCACGCCCGAAGAGGAAGTCAACCGCGCCAACGTCTTCGACATCGCCCTGCTGGCCCGGCGCCTTACCGCCGCAACGCATTGGCTGGAAGCACGGCATGACGGCTCGGCCGGGCGGATCGGCTACTTCGGGGCGAGCACCGGAGCGGGCGCGGCGCTCTGGGCCGCCGCCGAACCCGGCTCCGAGGTTGCCGCCGTGGTGTCCCGGGGCGGCCGCCCGGACCTGGCCGGTCCGCGGCTGGCCGCGGTCAAGGCACCCACCCTGCTGATCGTCGGCGGCGCCGACACCCAGGTCCTGGCGCTCAACCGCCAGGCCATGGCCCGCATGCAGGCACCCACCCGGCTCGAGATCGTCCCCGGCGCCACCCACCTTTTCGAGGAGCCCGGCACCCTGGCCATGGCGGCCACCCTGGCCGCCGACTGGTTCCAGCACTACCTCATGCCGTCGCCGGTGGGGCGGTCCATGCCGGAGGCGGGGGAATGAAACGCTGGCCCACCATCGCCAAGGACGTTGCCGCCTTCCCGGTGCCGCCCAACATGCTGGACTACGAGGAGGCCAGGCGCGGCTTCAGCTGGGACCAGGCCCGGCAGGCACTGGCCGGGCTGCCCGGCGGCCGCGGGCTGAACATCGCCTACGAGGCCGTGGACCGCCACGTGGCAGAGGGCCGCGGCGGCAAGGAGGCCCTGCGCTTCATCAGGGCCGACGGCGGCACCCGGTCCCTGGACTACGGTGATCTCGCGGAGCAATCCGGCCGGTTCGCGGCAGTGCTCCGGACGCTTGGGGTGGGGCGCAGCGAGCGGGTCTTCTCCCTCCTGGGCCGTACCCCGGAGCTGTATGTCGCTGTGCTGGGCACCTTCAAGAACGGCAGCGTCTTCTGCCCGCTCTTTTCCGCCTTCGGTCCCGAACCGGTCCGGCAGCGGCTGCACCTGGGGACCGGCAGGGTGCTGGTGACCACCATGGCCCTGTACCGCAAGAAGGTGGCGCCGGTGCGGGACAGCCTTCCCGAACTCCGCTTCATCCTGCTGGTGGACGCGGACGGCAATCCCGAACCGGGAACCCTGGACCTGGCCGGCCTCCTGGCGCAGGCCCCCCAACCGGCGGCGGGTGAGCCCGGCGCGGACATCGCCGACACCCGGCCGGAGGACATGGCACTGCTGCACTTCACCAGCGGAACCACCGGCACGCCCAAGGGCGCCATCCATGTCCACGACGCAGTTGCCGCGCATTACGCCACCGGCCGCTTCGCGCTGGACCTGCACTCGGAGGACATCTACTGGTGCACCGCGGATCCGGGCTGGGTGACGGGCACGTCCTACGGCATCATCGCGCCACTGGTGCACGGGGTCACCGCCATCGTGGACGAGGAGGAACTGGACGCGGACCGCTGGTACCGGATCCTCGCGGAGCAGCACGTGACCGTCTGGTACACCGCCCCCACGGCGTTGCGGATGCTGATGAAGGCAGGTGCGGTGCGTGCCGCGGGCCACGACCTCTCCGCCCTGCGCTTCATCGCCAGCGTGGGGGAGCCGCTGAACCCCGAAGCCGTGGTGTGGGGCCAGGACGTCCTGGGCCTGCCGGTGCATGACAACTGGTGGCAAACGGAGACGGGCGGGATCATGATCGCCAACTATCCTTCGATGGACATCCGCCCCGGCTCCATGGGCCGGCCGCTGCCCGGGATCGAGGCGGCCCTGGTGGCCCGGGACGCCGACGGCAAAGCCATCATCAAAGACGGGCAGGCCATCCTGGTCACCGAGCCGGACACCGTGGGCGAGCTGGCCCTGCGCCCCGGCTGGCCGTCCATGTTCCGCGGCTACCTCAACGAGGAGGAGCGCTACCGCCGGTGCTTCGCCGGCGGCTGGTACCTCACCGGCGACCTGGCAAAGCGTGACGCCGACGGCTACTTCTGGTTCGTCGGCCGCGGCGACGACGTCATCAAGTCCTCCGGCCACCTGATCGGCCCCTTCGAGGTGGAAAGCTGCCTGATGGAGCACCCGGCGGTGGCCGAAGCAGGAGTGATCGGCGTGCCGGACCCCGTGGCCGGCGAGGTGGTCAAGGCCTTCGTGGAACTCAAGCCGGGCATCCAGCCCGGCGAAGAGCTGCAACTGGAGATCATCGGCTTCGCCCGGAAACGGCTGGGTGCCGCGGTGGCGCCCAGGCTGCTGGAGTTCACCGGCACGCTGCCCAAGACCCGCAGCGGAAAGATCCTGCGCCGGCTCCTGAAAGCCCGCGAGCTGGGACTTCCCGAAGGCGACATCTCAACCCTGGAGTCCCCGGCCGGACCGGCGCCGGGCCTCGGCAAGGAGCAGCCATGAGCACAGTGCGGAACCAGGTCATCCGGGACCAGGACCACGCCCTCCACCTGTTGCGGCAGATGGTGCGGGTGCGGCGGCTCGAGGAAAAGTGCATCGAACTGTACAGCGCCGCCAAGATCCGCGGCTTCCTGCACGTGTACATCGGCGAAGAGGCCGTGGCCGCGGGGGTCATGGAAGCCCTGGAACCGGACGACGCAGTGGTGGCCACCTACCGCGAGCACGGCCACGCCCTGCTCCGCGGCGTCTCCGCCGGTGCCATCCTCGCCGAAATGTACGGCCACGCCGAGGGTTGCTGCCGCGGACGCGGCGGTTCAATGCACCTCTTCGACGCGGACGCCCGCTTCTACGGCGGAAACGCGATCGTGGCCGGCGGACTGCCGCTCGCCGTCGGCCTGGCGCTCGCGGACCGGATGGCCGGGCGCCGGCGCGTCACCGTCTGCTTCTTCGGCGAAGGTGCCGTGGCCGAGGGCGAGTTCCACGAAAGCATGAACCTGGCCGCGCTGTGGCAGCTCCCTGTGCTGTTCTGCTGCGAGAACAACCTCTATGCCATGGGAACCGCCCTGGGCCGCTCCGAATCCCAGACGGATATCGCGCTCAAGGCCGCCGGGTACGAAATCTCCGCGTGGGCGGTGGACGGGATGGATGTCCTCGCCGTCGAGGAAGCCGCCCGCCGTGCCGTGGACGCCGTACGGTCCGGCGGCGGCCCGCACTTCCTGGAACTGCGCACCTACCGCTTCCGCGCCCACTCCATGTTCGATCCCGAGCTGTACCGGGAGAAAACCGAGGTGACGCGCTGGATGGAACGGGACCCCATCGCCCTGCTGCAGGGGACCATGCAGGCCGCAGGGCAGCTGCCGGAGGACACCTGGGCGGGGTTGACGGCGGACGTGGACGCGGAGATCAGCGCCGCCGTCGGATTCGCCGAGAACGGCACGCCGGAACCGGTGTCCGAACTTCTGCGGTTTGTGTACAGCGACCCACCGGACGCCGGCGGCGCGGCCAACCCCGGCGGCGCGGCCACCCCCGGCGGCGGGGCCGGGAAAGAGGGGGCGGCAGGATGAAAACCACCTACCGGGAAGCGATGCGGGCGGCCCTGCGCGACGCGATGCAGCGCGACGAACGGGTGTTCCTCATGGGCGAGGACGTGGGCAGCTACGGCGGCAGTTTCGCTGTGAGCCTGGGACTGCTGGAGGAGTTCGGGCCGGAGCGGATCCGCGATACGCCGCTGTCCGAGTCCGGATTCGTCGGGGCCGGGATCGGTGCGGCGCTGGGCGGGATGCGGCCCGTGGTGGAGATCATGACCGTCAACTTCAGCCTGCTGGCGCTGGACCAGATCATCAACAACGCCGCCACCTTGCTGCACATGTCCGGCGGCCAGTTCAACGTGCCTATCGTCATCCGGATGACCACCGGTGCCGGCCGCCAGCTGGGCGCCCAGCACTCGCACAGCCTGGAAGGCTGGTACGCGCACATCCCCGGGCTGCGCATCCTGGCTCCCGCCACCCTGGCGGACGCCCGCGGCATGCTCTGGACCGCGCTTCAGGACCCGGACCCGGTGCTCATCTTTGAGCATGGCTCGCTGTACAACGTGGCCGGGGAGCTCGACGACGACGCCGGCGCCGTGGACATCGACAAGGCCGCGGTGGTGCGCCACGGGGACGCCCTGACGCTCATCACCTACGGCGGCACGCTGCCCCTGGTGCTGGAGGCCGCGGACCTGCTGGCCGCCGAAGGCATCGAGGCGGACGTGGTGGACCTGCGGACCCTCCGCCCGCTGGACGGGCAGACCATCATGGACAGCGTTGCCAGGACCCACCGGGCCGTGGTGGTGGACGAGGGCTGGCGCAGCGGCAGCATCTCGGCGGAGATCGCGGCGAGGATCTGCGAGCAGGCCTTCTTCGACCTGGACGCTCCGGTGGAACGGGTGTGCAGCCTGGAGGTGCCCGTCCCGTACGCAAAGCACCTGGAACAGGCGGCGCTGCCGTCGGTGGAGCGGGTCATGGCCGCCGCGCGGAGGGCTGTGGGGACCCATGGCTGAGTTCCGGATGCCGTCCCTGGGCGCGGACATGGAACACGGCAAGGTGGTGGAGTGGCTGGTCAAACCCGGGGACTACATCCACAAGGGCGATATCGTGGCGGCCGTGGACACGGACAAGACAGTCATGGATATCGAATCGTTCGAGGAAGGCGTGGTGGCTGAGTTCCTGGTGGACCTCGGCGACACCGTGGACGTGGGCACCCCCATCGCCCGGATCACGGCCACCCCCGCCGAACTCCCGACGACCCAACCGGCGCCCGCCACACAGCCGGGGGCTGCGGGTGGTCCTCCGGAGCCGGGCGCAAAGGTCCCGCCGCCTGTCCGGCACCTGGCGCACACGCTGGGGGTCGACGTCGGACACCTCAGCGGGAGCGGCCCGCACGGTGAGGTGACCAGGGCCGACGTCGAACGCGCCGCGCCCGGACCCGGCACCCAGGTGCCTCCGGAGCAGGCCGGGCACCCTGGCGAACAGGCCGAAGCCCCCCGCGGGCCGGACGAAGGCCGCCGCGTGCGGTCCTCGCCGCTGGCCCGGCGGCTGGCGGCGGAACTGGGGGTGGACCTCTCAGCCGTCCCGGGCACCGGACCCGGCGGTGCCGTCACCGAGGAGGACGTCCTGTCCGCCGTCCCGCCCCGGGGACGGCCGGCCAAGGAACCCGGCGCGGAAAAGTCGGCGGACGCACCTTCGCCGGAATCCCGCCCCACGGCACCCGCACGGGCAACCGAACCCGTCCCGGCACCCGCACCCCGGCAGGAGCGTCCCGCGGCCGGCGGCAAGGCGGAAAGCCTGCGTCAAGCTATCGGCGCGCTGATGTCCCGGTCCAAGAAGGAGATCCCGCACTACTACCTCGCCACCACCCTGGACCTCGCGGCGGCGATGGCGTGGATGCAGGCCGTCAACCAGCAGCGGCCGGTCTCGTCCCGCCTGGTGCCGTCCGCCCTGCTGCTCAAGGCCACCGCGCTCGCGGCCAAGGAGGTGCCGGACATGAACGGCTTCTTCACCAAGGGTGCCTTCCAACCCAGCAGCGCGGTGCACCTGGGCGTCGCGGTGGCCCTGCGGCACGGCGGCCTGGTGGCCCCGGCCCTGCACGACGCCGACACCCTCACGCTCGATGAACTCATGGACCAGCTGCGCGACCTGGTGGCACGTGCCAGGGCGGGCCGGCTGCAGCGGGCCGAGATGGCCGATCCCACCATCACCGTCACCAACCTGGGCGACCTCGGCGTCGAGAGCGTCTACGGGGTCATTTACCCGCCGCAGGTGGCCATGGTGGGATTCGGGAAGATCCTGGAGCAGCCGTGGGCGCACAACGGGATGCTGGGAATCCGGCACGCCGCCACCGCCACGCTGTCCGCTGACCACCGGGTCAGCGACGGGCTGCGCGGTGGCCGCTTCCTGGCCCGGATCGACGAACTCCTGCAAACGCCGGAGGAACTGTGAGCTCGATCGAGGAGGAGCCGTGAACCAACAGGACGCGCGCCGGGCCGTGGAGACGGCGATCGGCAAAGTAGCGCCGGACGTTGAGCCCGGAGACCTGGACGGCGCCGCCAGGCTGCGCCAGGACCTTGAACTGGATTCGCTGGATTTCCTCCGCCTGGTGGAGGTGGTTGCCGAGTCCACGGGCGTGGATATTCCGGAGGCTGACTACCCGGCGGTGGCCACCGTGGACGGGCTGGTGGCCTACGTGGCCGGACACGGTTAGGGGGTTTGCCCCGCCGCGTGGTCGTTCCCGCGCATGCGCACGGCAACCACCAGGCCCGAAACAGCGGTGAGGACCGCGACGGCGGCGATGGCGGCGGGGATGCCGTAAAGGTCTGCGAGCACCCCGGAGAGCAGGGCACCCACGGCGAATCCGCCGTCGCGCCAGAGCCGGTAGACGCCCACCGAGCGGGCGCGCCAGGCCGGATGGGCCACATCGCCGATGGCTGCCAGCAGCGTGGGGTAGACCATGGCGGTCCCCAGGCCCAGCACGACGGCGCCCGCGAGCCAGGGTGCGAAGCCGTGCGCTGAGGCAATGACTGCCAGGGCGGCAGCCTGCACCAGCATGCCGGCGGCGATGAACCACTTGCGCCCCCAACGGTCCGAGGCTGCGCCGGTCACCAGCTGGGCCGCGCCCCAGGCCGCCGGGTAGGCGGCTGCCAGGATGCCGATTTGGCCCAGGCCCAGCCCGGCACCGGCGAACAGGACGGGGAAGAGGCCCCACGCCAGGCCGTCGTTGAGGTTGTTGACCAGCCCGGCCTGGCTGGCGGCGGACAGTGAACGGTCCTTGAAGCTGGTGAGGGTGAGTACCTGGCCGGTGGTCAGGCCCGCATGGGCGCCGCCTTGGGCGCTGACGTGCCCGGCGGCCTCGGTCCTGGCATGGTGGTGGGTCTCCCGCACGGCCAGGACGGTCAGCCCGAGTCCGAGGGCGATGTGGGCGGCACCCAGCAGGAACGGGGCAGGGCGCAGGCCGTAGGCGGTGGCGAGGTAGCCGGTGGCCAGGGCCGTCACGGCGACGCCCAGGTAGCCCGCGGCCTCGTTGAAGCCCATGGCCAGGCCGCGCTGCTTGGGGCCAACGAGGTCCATTTTCATGATGACGGCGGTGGACCAGGTAAGGCCCTGGCTGACGCCGAGGAGCACGTTGGCCGCCACGATCCAGCCCCAGGACGGGCCGACGATGAGCATCACCGGGACGGGTACCGCTGCCAGCCAGCCGGCGATGAGGACAGGCTTGCGGCCGTACCGGTCGGAGAGCGTGCCGGCGAAGTAGTTCATCGCGGCCTTGGACAGGCCGAAGGCGAGGATGTAGGTCAGTGCGCCCGTGTACAGGTCGAGGTGGAATTCCTGGGAGGCGAGCAGCGGCAGGACCGTGCGCTCCTGGCCCAGGGTGCCGCCCACCAGGGCGTTGACGGCCACCAGCAGCATGAACTGGGCCAGGTTCTGCCGCAGGCCCAGCACCGCCGGAGTGGATCCGCTGGTGCCGCGGAGGGTGTCGCCCTGCATGGTGGCTCCGTTCTGGTAGGGCAAAAAGGTGGCCCGGACGCGCGGGGGACGCGTCCGGGCCGGGCCCAGGCGGGAGGGGGGTCCTGCCCGGGCGGTCTGTGGGGTGTCCTGGTCAGAAGGCGGGGACGCTGTTCTGCCAGGCGTTCCAGGCGGCGTAGCTGCCGTCGAGTTCGACGACGTCGTACCCGGCCCGGCGCAGGGCGCTGGCGGCTACGGAGTTCCGGACGCCGGACTGGCAGTAGGACACGATGGTGCCGGCGGCCGGAAGCTCATCGAGGTGCCACATGACGCGGCCGCCGCTGAGCTGGTAGGAGCCCGGGACGTGCCCGGTCTTGTACTCGGTCTTGTTACGGACATCCAGGACCATGGCGGCGTCGAAGTTCTCGAGTTCTCCGGGCTGGATCAGCGTGGGGGTGAACGCGGGCAGGCCTTCAATGCTGGTGAGGTAGCCGGCCACGTTGTCGATGCCCACGCGGACCAGGTGGTCCCACATGTCCTGGGCCTGGTCCTGGTCCTTGGCGAGGAGCACCAGCGGGTTCTTGTCCGTCTCGGGGTTGACCACCCAAGCGCCGTAGCTGGCTACGGATTTGCCGGCCGGGACGTTCAGGGATCCGGCCACGGTGCCTTCGTGGACCTCACCGTTGGAGCGGGTGTCGATGAAGGTCAGGGTGTCCTCCGCCAGGCCCGCGGCGACGGCGTCCGTGGCAAGTTCCTGCAGCGGGGCCCGTTCGCCCATGACGGCGGGGCCTTCCCGGTTTTCGCGCTTCATACGGGCGAAGTAGGCGTGCGCGTCCGGCTGGCCGTCGAGGAGTTCGTCGATGAAGCCCTGCTCGTCGTTGGCGGCGAGGTAGGGGCCCCACCAGGCGTAGAGGCGTTCGTACCCGACCGTTGAGGACGGGATGGCGCCGAGGGCCTTGCCGCAGGCGCTGCCGGCGCCGTGGCCCGGGTGGACCTGGACGTAGTCCGGCAGGGGGAGGAACTTGTCACGGAGGCTGGCGAAGAGCTGCTTGGCACCCTCGAAGCGGGTGTCGATGCCGCCGGCGGCTTCATCCAGCAGGTCGGGGCGGCCCAGGTCACCGGAGAACACGAAGTCTCCGGAGAGCAGGTAGCCGGGCTTGTCGCTGAACGCGCCGTCCGTCACCAGGAAGGACAGGTGCTCGGGGGTGTGGCCCGGAGTGTGGACCGCCTTGATGGTGATGTTGCCCAGGGCGATGGTGTCGCCGTCGTGGAGCCGTTCGCCGTCGAATTCGTACTGCCAGTCCGGGCCGCCTTCGCCGGAGACGTAGGTCTTGGCGCCGGTGGCGGCTGCGAGCTCGCGGGTGCCGGAGAGGTAGTCGGCGTGGATGTGGGTCTCCGTGACCGCCACGATCTTCATGCCGTTCTTGGCGGCAAGGTCCTGGTACACGGCGATGTCGCGGCGGCCGTCCACCACAATGGCTTCACCCTTGGCCTGGCAGCCGATCAGGTAGCTGGCCTGGGCGAGGTCTTCGTCGTAAATGCGCTCGATAAGCATGTGGTGCTCTCCTTCAGTTTGAAAGGGGATTGGGGGGGTGTCCTGCATCCAGTATAGATACCCCGGGGGGTATCTCGCAACGAGGGGTGTGCGACTGTTTGGACCGACTGCTCAGGCGTGCTGCCGGGTGGCTTCGGCGCGGGCCTGGTCCACGTCCAGCTCTTTGACGGCCTGGATGACTTCCTCCAGGCCGGTGGCGTTGAGGGCGCCCGGCTGGGAGAACACCAGGGTCTTGTCTTTGAAGGCCATGAGGGTGGGGATGGCGGTGATGTTCGCTGCTGCGGCGAGCGCCTTCTCGGCTTCGGTGTCCACCTTGGCGAAGGCGATATCCGGGTGGCGTTCCGCGGCGGCGCCGAAAATCGGGGCGAACATGCGGCAGGGTCCGCACCAGGATGCCCAGAAGTCAACGAAGACGATGTTGTTGTCCTCCAGGGTCTGGGCGAAGGATTGCTGGGTGATGTCGATGGTTGTCATGGTCTGTCGAGTCCTTTCGGGCGACGTTGGCTGGTTGCCCCGGGTTTGCTGTTCCGCCACGCGAGGCGGGGGTTAGGTGGTGGGAAGTCCGGCGCGGGTCCAGGCGGTCATGCCGCCGGCCATGGTGTCCGCCTTGTAGCCTGCGCCGTTGAGGGCATCGGCGACGGCGGCGCTGCGGTTGCCGCTGCGGCAGACGGCGATCACGGGGACGGCCGGGTCAAGCTCGCCCAGCCGGACCTGCAGCTGGCCCATGGGGATGTGCAGGGCGCCGGGGATCATGCCCTCGGCCACCTCAAAGTCCTCGCGGACGTCGAGGATGCGCGCGGTGGCACGGCGCTGCTCGGTTTCGGTGATGGTGATTTCAGCCATGGTGGTTTCTCCTTCGAAGTGGTGGTTGGCTGGGGGTGAAGTGTCTAGCGGACGGGTTCGCCGGCCTGGCGCCAGGCGGCCATGCCGCCGCGCACCGAGTAGGCGTCGTAGCCCTTGGCGGCCAGCATCCGGGCTGCGGAGGCGGAGCGAACGCCGGAGGCGCAGACCGCGATTACCGGCTTGGCCTTTTGGATGCCGGCAGTGCTGGCCTGCAGCCGGTCCAGGGGGACGTGCTTGGCCTGTGGTGCCCGGCCGGTCCGCCATTCCTGCGCGGACCTGACGTCGATCAGCGTGGCACCCGAGCCCAGGAGTTCCTTGGCCTGGGCCACGGAAATCGTTTTGTAGGGCTTGCTGAAGGCCTTCTTGAGGGAATCGATCAATCCCATGGTGTTCTCCTTTGTGGATGGGTCAGGCGGTGACCGTGCCGGCGGTGACCCACGCCGCAACGGCGAAGATGAGTACCGCGAACGAGATGCGGATGTGCTTGTCCTTCAGGCGACGGGCAAACCGGGCGGCAACCAGTGATCCCACGATCGCCGGGATGGCGAACGCCAGGGTGGTGGCCCAGTCAATGGCGAAGCCGGCTGCGTGGGCGCTGAACCCGGCAGCCGAGTTGACCACGATGATGGCCAGGGAAGTTCCCACGGCCTGCTTCATGCGCAGGCCCAGGAAGATGGTCAGGGCAGGAGTGATCAGGAAGCCGCCGCCCACGCCGAGCAGTCCGGTGAGGAACCCGACGAGCAGGCCCACGCCCACGGCCTTCGGCGCGCAGGTGCGGAAAGCCCGGTGCGGGCCGATGCTGCAGGAGCCCTCGGTTTCGCGGGGTTTGCTGAGCATCCGGATTCCGGCAATGACCATGATCGCGGCGAAGGCCAGCATCAGGATGTTCGGATCCAGCAGCTTGCCCACGGCCGCGCCTGCCCAGGCTGCCGGGATACCGGCCGCGCCGACGAGGGCGATGACGGGCCAGTTCAAGCCCTCGCGGATGCGGGGGATCAGGGCCGCGAGCGAGGAGATTCCCACCACCAGCAGCGAGGTGGGAATGGCCTGGGCGGGGCTCATGCCCACGCCGTACACCAGGGCAGGAACGGCAATGATGGACCCGCCGCCGCCTACTACGCCCAGTACGACGC
>Ga0308170_10001915_pt1 | contig 18569 bp, 21 predicted proteins | sample PhyBR2_2_FD_202136 | JGI IMG/M metagenome (GOLD analysis project Ga0308170, IMG submission 202136) | Phyllosphere microbial communities from UC Gill Tract Community Farm, Albany, California, United States - DLSLSB.R2 | ecosystem: Host-associated > Plants > Phyllosphere > Unclassified | place...
CATCTAAAGGAATTTGCAAAATGGCAAAGATTAAAGGTCAGGTTAAGTGGTTCAACGAGTCTAAAGGTTTTGGTTTTATCACCCCTGCTGACGGCAGCAAAGATGTGTTCGTACACTTCTCTGCAATTCAGGGCAATGGTTTCAAAACCCTGGCTGAAGGCCAGAGCGTCGAGTTCGAAATTCAGGACGGCCAGAAAGGCCCGGCAGCAGTTAACGTTACTGCTATCTGATTCGACTCCGCCTCGGTGCATTGCACCCTGACACGGAATCTTAAAGCCCTGGCTCTTCAGCCGGGGCTTTCTTTATGCTTCCGATGCGTAAACGTTAAGGTTACACTGCGCCGCGTTATCTGATGCCGGAGCACCTTATGTCCCTGATTTGCCCTCTTTGTCACTCTCCTCTGATCTTCACCGACCGCAGCTGGTGCTGCGAAAATCGCCATCAGTTTGATCAGGCGAAAGAAGGTTACGTTAATCTGCTGCCCGTTCAGCATAAACGGTCACGGGAGCCGGGTGACAGTGCAGAGATGATGCAGGCACGACGGGAATTTCTTGAGGCCGGCTACTATCAGCCGCTGCGTGATAAAGTCGTGAGCCTCCTCGCCCCGGCGCTGGACCAGCAGGAATGCAAGATCCTGGATATTGGCTGCGGCGAAGGCTACTACACTGCCGCACTGGCAGAAGCAGCAGGCGCTGGCTCACAGATTTATGGACTGGATGTTGCCCGAATGGCCATCCGGCTGGCGGCAAAGCGCTACCCTGCGGTGCGCTTCTGTGTCGCCTCCAGCCAGCGTTTACCTTTTGCCGATCAGGCCCTGGATGCGGTGGTACGCATCTACGCACCCTGCAATGAAGCGGAACTGGCCCGCGTGCTGAAGCCGGGTGGCCTGGTGCTGACCGTTACGCCCGGCCCGCATCATTTGCAGCAGTTCAAAGCGCTGATTTACCGCGAAGTACAGTTACATGTGCCGGAGCAAAAAGCGTATCCAGGATTCACTCAGGTTAACCAGCAGGCGCTGCATTATCCGATGGCCTTGACCGGCTCAGCGGCGACAACCCTGCTGCAGATGACGCCTTTTGCCTGGCGGGCGCGGGAGGCGGTCTGGCAAACCCTGCAGCAGAGCGAGCAGTTTAGCTGCGATGCCGACTTTAGCCTGACAGTGTGGCAGCGCGACTAACGCGCCTCTACCAGGGTGTTATAGATGCGCTCCAGATCGTCGAGTTGCTGCACTGCGATCAGCAGCCGACGCTGTTCGAGCTGGATCACCAGAATGCCATCCTCAGAGAGATTCATCCCCTGAATCCGCCGGTAATCGATCCAGACACCGGCGTAAAACAAACCCTCATTCTTCATCAGTAGCGTAGGTTTTCGCAGCCAGAAGAGCCAGAACGCCAGAAAACTCAGCACCATCAGCAGTGAGGTGGTGAGCTGCGGGCCATGATGAGTGACGTTGTTCCACAGCAGGATCAGCAGCAGGCCGATGAAAATCAGGCTGTCGGCTTTATGCTGCCTGCGCAGCGCCACCCGTAAGCGGGTTGGTCCATGACGACGCGGCAGAATCGCCTCATGGTAAATGGCAAACCCCATCAGGGCGGCGATACAACACGCAATCAATGCGTCAGTTAAAGACATTACACTACCTCAAACAGGGTGAGCTCAGCCGCTCGTGGCTCAGCTCACCGCGCTTAAAGGCCGGGAACGCAGGCTCCCGGCCGGGTGAAATTACAGACCGAGCAGGCCGATCCAGTAACCAAAGATACCGATGGCAAAGAAGCCAACGATAATCCACAGCGCGTTCACTTTACGACGTAACAGCCACATACAGCCAAAGGTCAGCAGCAGCGGCACCACGCCTGGCATCAGCTGATCAAGGATCGACTGTACCGTGGTGACGGTGGTTTTACCGGTGGAGTCGGTTATGCGCGAGACGACCAGCGGGATGTTGACGTGCGTCCATTTGTTGACCAGCGCCCCCATGACAAACAGGCCCAGAATCGAGGCGCCCTCCGTGAGCTTCTGCAGAAAACCGCCGCCCATGTCGCTGACAATGTCGATCCCTTTACGATAGCCATACGCCACGCCGTAGTAGCGGGTCAGCAGGCGCGCCAGGTTAAACAGGACAAAGAACAGCAACGGCCCCAGCAGACTGCCACTCATTGCGATACCGGCACCCAGCGCGGCAAACACCGGACGCACCGTGCCCCAGAAGATCGGGTCGCCGACACCGGCCAGCGGTCCCATCAGGCCGACTTTCAGGCCGTTAATCGCTGCGTCATCGATCGGGGCACCGTTGGCACGCTGCTCTTCCATCGCCATGGTGACACCCAGTACCGGCGCGGCCACATAAGGATGGGTATTAAAGAACTCCAGATGACGCTTTATCGCCTGCTTGCGCTCATCATTGTTCTCCGGATAGAGACGGCGGATCACCGGCACCATTGAGAAGCAGAAGCCCAGCGCCTGCATACGTTCAAAGTTCCATGAACCCTGGAACAGGTTAGATCGCATAAAGACGGCGCGGACATCCCCGGGTGTCAGTTTCTTTTCGACTTTCGTAATATCAACCATGTGCTCACCTGTTCCTTAATCGAGTTCGTTATCAAGATCGTTTGCGGTTGCTGCACCATTTGGTGCTCCCGCCACACGGTTGTATTTCGGGCTGAGCTGAATGTAGAGCACCGCCATCACTACGCCAATCACGCCCAGCGCCACCAGGTTGAAGTTGGTGAAGGCTGCAGTCACGAAGCCCAGGTAGAAGAACGGCATCAGGTAGCCGGCGCGCATCATGTTGATGACCATGGCGTAACCGACCACCACAATCATGCCACCGGCGATATTCAGACCGTTGGTGACCACTTCAGGTATAGAACTGAGCAGAGCGTGAACCGCACTGGTGCCGACCGAAATCGCCACAATCAGTGCCGGGATGGCGATACGCATCGCCTGTAACAGCAGGGCAGAGACATGGATCCAGGAAATAGCCGTGAGATTACCTTTCTCGGCAGCTTTATCCGCTGCGTGCTGGAAGGCCACGGTCAGCGTACGCACGATAATAGTCAGCACCTGTCCGGCGGCAGCCAGCGGAATCGCCAGCGCGATACCGGCGCCCACGCTCTGACCGCCAGCGATAACCAGGATGGTTGAGATGATGGAGGCAAGGGCAGCATCAGGGGCCACAGCGGCACCGATGTTCATCCAGCCCAGCGCAATCATCTCCAGCGTACCGCCGATGATAATGCCGGTTTTCATATCTCCCAGCACGATACCAATCAGGGTACAGGCCACCAGCGGACGGTGAAACTGGAACTCATCCAGAATCGACCCCATACCGGCAATACAGGCGACAATAAAAATCAAAATAATTTGTAGCGAGGTTATTTCCATCATACTTCTTGTCCTCAGCAGGATAACGATGAGCCCGGAAACGCAGGCGCAGACGTGCTTCTGTTATGCGTTAACTTTTGCAATCAGATCCATCATTTTCAGTTTCTGGTCACTGGACACTTTACGCACTTCCAGTTCAATATTGCGTTCATTGAGTTTACGGAAGGCCGCAATATCTTTTTCATCAACCGAGACCGCATTGTTGACCTGGGTTTTCCCCTGGCGGAATGCCATCCCGCCGATGTTTACCGTTTTAATATCAACCCCCTGTTCTACGACGCGCAGAACATCGATAGGATTGGTAAACAGCAACATCACGCGATCCTGACCATACTTCGGGTTATTCCACACCCGCACCATCTTATCGACATCCACTACATGGGCCGTCACCCCTGGCGGGGCGACCTGGGTCAGCAGGGTCTTACGCACGTGATCGTTGGCGACTTCATCACTGACCACGATAATGCGTTGCACGTTGGTCTCTTTGGTCCAGCGCGTTGCGACCTGGCCATGAATCAGGCGGTCATCAATGCGCGTCAGCCCGATTTTCATATGATCGCCAGGCGCCATCGGTTTAGCCGGTTGCGCCGCAGCGGCCGGTTTTACCGCAGCCGGTGCTGGTTCGGCTTCTTTGGCTTTCAGGGCTTTAACCCCTTCACGGCCGGTTTCTACCGCAACGGCGACCAGTTCGTCAAATCCGGGATCGTCATCGCGCGCCATCAGGGTTTCGACCAGCATCGGAATATTAACTCCAGCGATGACCTCATATTGGGGCTTGTCGACCACGATACGGCTGGCCGCATTAAACGGGCTGCCGCCCCAGGTATCGACTAAAAACAGGACCCCCTTGCTGGTATCCAGTTCTGCCAGTCGTGCGTTATATTTTTCAATCAGCGTTTCTGCATTTTCACCGGGGACAAAGTCTATCCAGCCGACATTGTCCTGCTCGCCCAACAGCATTTCTGCTGTTTTAAGCAGTTGTTCCGCTGCCCAGCCATGTGTACCAATTACAATCGCAATGGTCACGTGCTACCTCCGTTCGCTAGAGATGCTCATCTGAGTCAATGAACTGTTTTAAGTCATGCTTTGGTTATGGTTTTAACCGGGTGATTCTATTAGTCGGTATAGCGTCGACAAAACATGGGGTAATGACGTTAAGGTGATAAAGTCGCGATTTATTTTAGTGATCGAAAAAATAAATTATGTGATGTCTGTCAGCTATTCACCCTGTGGAGAGGCGAGTCACCTTTTTTATGCGCCTGATCATCCACTCTAAAGATTGTAAAAATAAGAAAATTTTTTGACGCAATTCCCCGACCTGATACATTAACGTTCTGTTTATTACTCAGGAGTAACGGGCTTCAGCCCACCTTTATGGATCGTCACCGACGTCGCTTAACCTGTTCTTTGCGCCTGCTGGCGCGTCACCTTTCGCCTCGCGGCATTTTCACCGCTTTCCCGACTACCCGGATGTCACGCTTGACTGCGCTGATACGCACCGGCTCAATCTGTTCCCTGTTCTGGAGTCATAAATAATGGAATTTTTATTCGACCCCTCAATCTGGGTGGGTTTGATGACCCTTATCGTGCTGGAAATTGTATTGGGCATCGATAACCTGGTGTTTATTGCCATTCTGGCCGACAAACTGCCGCCTAAGCAGCGTGATAAAGCACGCTTAATCGGCCTGTCGCTGGCGCTGGTAATGCGTCTGGGCCTGCTGTCGCTGATCTCCTGGATGGTCACACTGACGACGCCTCTCTTCAGCGTAGGCGGTTTCAGCTTTGCTGGTCGTGATTTAATTCTGCTGGCGGGTGGTCTGTTCCTGTTGTTTAAAGCGACGATGGAGCTGCACGAGAGGCTGGAGAACCGGCAGCTCGACGGGTCAGGTAATCGGGGATATGCCAGTTTCTGGGCAGTTGTGACACAGATTGTGGTGCTGGACGCGGTTTTCTCGCTGGATGCCGTTATCACTGCTGTGGGTATGGTCAACCACCTGCCGGTGATGATGACCGCCGTGGTGATTGCGATGGGTGTGATGCTGCTGGCGTCTAAGCCGTTAACCAACTTCGTTAACGCGCATCCGACCGTGGTGGTGCTCTGTCTGAGCTTCCTGTTGATGATTGGTCTGTCCCTGGTGGCAGAAGGCTTTGGTTTCCATATTCCTAAGGGATACCTCTATGCGGCGATTGGCTTCTCGATTCTGATTGAGATGTTTAATCAGATTGCGCGTCGTAACTTTATTCGCCATCAGTCCAATCGGCCGATGCGTGAACGCACCGCAGAGGCGATTCTCCGCCTGATGGGCGGCCGCAACCGCGCACATCAGGCCAGTAATAGCAATACCAGCAGCAGCGAAGAGGCTGCGCTGGCGGAAGCGATGCCGCAGGAAGCATTTAAAGATGAAGAGCGTTACATGATAAATGGCGTGCTGACGCTGGCTTCCCGCTCAATTCGCAGCATCATGACGCCGCGCGGTGATATCTCCTGGGTCGATGCGAATCGTCCGGTGGATGAGATTCGCGGTCAGTTACTGGATACGCCGCACAGCCTGTTCCCGGTCTGCAGGGGTGAGCTGGATGAAATTGTCGGCGTAGTGCGCGCCAAAGAGCTGCTGGTGGCGCTGGAGCACGGCACAGACGTCGCGACCTTTGCGGCTAACACGCCGACCATCGTGGTACCGGAGACGCTGGATCCGATCAACCTGCTTGGTGTGCTGCGTCGTGCCAGAGGCAGCTTCGTGATCGTGACCAACGAGTTTGGCGTGGTTCAGGGTCTGATTACCCCGCTGGACGTGCTGGAAGCGATTGCGGGTGAATTCCCGGATGAAGATGAAACGCCCGACATCATTGCGGATGGGGATGGCTGGTTAGTGAAAGGCGGAACCGATCTTCACTCACTGCAGCAGTTGCTCGACTTCCATGAGCTGGTTGATCCGACAGAAGACCACGCCTCGCTGGCAGGCCTGTTGATTGAGCAGAAAGGGCAGTTACCGGTGCCGGGCGATGTGATTGATATCACTCCGCTGCACTTCCAGATCATCGAAGCCACTGACTACCGTATTGATCTGGTGCGTGTCACCAAAGATAAACCGCATGACGAGGATGAAGAAGGTTAATTGTTCGCGTTGTTGCTAAGGCGCTGCCGGTATCACCGGCCACGCTGAATCTTCCCGACAGCCGCTGCTTCAACGCCGCGGCTGTTTTGTTATCTGGGGACATCAGCCTGATGCAACATCAGCCACGCCGGAAAATCCTGCAGCGGCATCGGACGGGCGAAATAGTAGCCCTGCAGATGATCCACGCCACGTTCGCGCAAATAATCCGCCTGCTCAGCCGTTTCTACCCCCTCAGCCACCAGACTGATATTCAGACGCTGGGCCAGTGAAATCACCATATCTGTCACCGTGGCGTTAATTGCGTCAGTACCGATGGCCGCAGTGAAAATCTTGTCGATCTTCAGTACATCGGGCTGCAAATCTTTCAGGTAGGAGAGTGAGCTGTGACCGGTGCCGAAGTCATCAATGGCCAGCCGGACGCCGATATCGTGCAGTTGCGTAATCACCGATTGATCCACCACTGGAAGGGCATCCCGCTCGGTGAGTTCTACCACCAGTTTTGGCACAGGGTTGGCTGGCCACCATAGATTTTGCAGATCCTCAAGAATGGCGCGGTCGCGAAAATGGCTGGCAGCAACGTTGATAGCGATATGGAAGTCGGGATCCAGGGGGAGCTGAGGCAATTCTCGTACCACCTCATTCAGCACAAAGCGCGTGAGCGGCTTGATCAGATTCTGGCGCTCTGCCAGCGGAATAAAGACATCCGGCGCTATCCAGCCCTGACGGGCATTATGCCAGCGCAGCAGCAGTTCAATGCCGTCGCACTCACCGCTTCTGGTGTTGATTAGCGGCTGGCAATAAACCATAAACTCTTTGGCGGTGATGCCATAACTAATCTGCCAGCTCAGACTCATACGATTTGCGGTCGCCAGCCAGACGATGTAGCCCATCAGCAGGCTCAGCAGCAGCGCCAGCGGCAGCTGTGAGGGAAGCGTCGCCAGTGCCAGACGGGTCGGTGAAGGTCCATAGAGGGTCAGCGTAAACGGATAGCGCAGCGAGCCCTGCTCATAACTCACTTCATCGTCAGCCGCCACCGTTGACTCGATCATCGGATTACCATACTCCAGGCTCTCTCCGTTGACGTTAAAGACGGCGCGTTCAACCCAGGGCAACTGCGGCTCAAGCAAGTAATTGCTCATCATTTCGATGTTAACCACCTGCAAAATTCCGGCGCGGTTATCCTGGCTCTTTGGCGTCCACAGCAGTAAAACCGGTGAACCTTTAAGCAGATAATCATCGGTTATCAGCGTCATACGCTGACTGTTAAAGGCTAAATCGGGCCAGGTCTGGCTAAAGGGGATATTACGCGGCCCATAGATACTGGAGCAGTAGAGCACGTCGTTATCCACCAGCAGGATCGCCCGGACCGTCTGCAGGGAAGAAATTTTTTCGATGAGTGGAAAACGAACATCCTGACAGGGAACACCAACCAGACCCAGCGTGTTATTCGCTGAAACCTCGAGCGGTGAGAACATCCGGTCAAACCGCATAATGGCTTTGTTGGCGAAATCCATCGCCTGCTGTTCGATACGTGACTTCTCTTCAATATAGCGAAAGGCCAGCGTTAATATCATCACCACAAGGGCGATTGAAAGTGCAATGAGTAAACGCTTGCGTCTGAATTGTCCAACAAATTGCTGGGCCATAAACATCAGTATCCACCTTCCCAAAAAGCCAGTAAAAAAAGCAAAACACGACGGGGTAAGTATCGGCACGGCCAGATCAACATTGAGGCCGGAAGACAGAAAGCGGGTATGGAAAGCTGCAAAAGCCGGACGGCTGCGCGGAAAACACTCTACCGTTTAAACCTGCGCCGGGATAGCGCAGGATACGGATTTTATTACGTTTGCACGTTATTTAGACAGTTAAACGTTTCGTTTAATCACACTGAACTTTAATGGCCAGACCACCACGCGAGGTTTCACGGTATTTCGCGTTCATATCTTTGCCGGTTTCATACATGGTCTCAATGACCTTATCCAGCGAGACGCGGGGTTCGCTGGTGCGACGAAGTGCCATTCGCGCCGCATTAATCGCTTTAACCGAGGCGATCGCATTACGCTCAATGCAGGGCACCTGAACCTGACCAGCGACCGGGTCACAGGTCAGCCCCAGGTTATGCTCCATGCCGATTTCAGCCGCCACGCAGACCTGCTCCGGACTGCCGCCCAGCAGTTCAGCCAGACCGGCCGCCGCCATAGAACAGGCCACGCCCACTTCGCCCTGGCAGCCCACTTCCGCGCCTGAAATAGAGGCATTCATTTTGTACAGCACGCCTATAGCGCCAGAGGCGAGGAAATAGCGCAGGAAAATGTCGGGTGTCACTGGCTCGATAAAGTGATCGTAGTAAGCCAGCACCGCAGGCACGATACCGCAGGCACCGTTAGTAGGCGCGGTCACGACGCGGCCTCCCGCGGCGTTTTCTTCGTTAACGGCCAGCGCATACATATTGATCCAGTCGATAACAATCATCGGATCGCTGGAATGCTTATCAGAGGAGGTCAGCAGGCGACGCAGGGAAGCGGCACGGCGTGGCACACGCAGCGGCCCAGGCAATACACCTTCGGTATTCAGACCGCGATCGATACAGGCCTGCATCGTCTGCCAGATGTTCGTGAAATAGGCATGGATTTCATCGCGGTTGTGCAGCGCCAGTTCGTTTTTCATCACCAGGCCAGAGAGCGACAAGCCGGTTTCACGGCAGTGTGACAGCAGATCTTTAGCGGAGTGGAACGGCCAGGGTACTGAGACTTCATCCAGTGCTGATTGTCCAAAGTGCTCTTCATCCACGATGAAGCCGCCGCCTACAGAGTAATAGGTCTTCGACAGGATCAGCAGATCGCCCGTGAACGCCAGCAGGCGCAGGCCATTTTCATGCAGCGAGAGATTCTCACTGCGGAACACCATGCCACCTTCGCGTGGGAAATCGACTTCATGTGCGCCTTTTGCCAGCAGCAGCCGCTCACGCTGTTCAACATCTTTAATAAACGCAGGGATCGCATCAATATCCACCGTGTCCGGTGATTCACCCGCCAGACCCATAATAATGGCGATATCTGTGTGATGTCCTTTACCGGTCAGAGACAGAGAACCATACACATCTACGGCGATCCGGGTGACCTCCTGCAGCTTTCCCTGTTCGCAAAGCAAATCCACAAACTGCTTACCCGCTTTCATCGGGCCGACAGTATGCGAACTTGAGGGGCCAATACCCACTTTGAACATGTCGAAAACACTAATCACAGGTGACACTCCTCACAATTATTATCAGTCTGCCGGGGCAGTTTATGGCGCCCATAGTAATAGTCATGCACCAGGAAAGAGCGGCTTTTCGCATGAAATAAACTTATCAAAACCAATAGAAAAAATTATAGCGTAGCCCGACATTACTGACGGGCTTGCGAAGGAAAGAAGGGCAAAAAGTCTCAGAATGCGATCTGAGTACTCAATGAACGGATAATGCCGGCAGTCATGCCCCATACCAGATAATCCTGATAGCGCGACAACCAGACCGGATGACGGATGCCAGCCCGTTGCACCTCCAGCGCGCTGTAGCGGCTGAGTTGCAAAGCCTCAGCCAGCGGCATTTCAAAGGCGCTGCTGACTTCATCAGGATTAATGGTTAACCGCAGGTCGGCCGGAATAATGCCCAGCACGGGTGTCACCTGAAAACCGGTGCTGCTGGTCACGGCGGGCAGCGCACCTAATATCTCGACCTGATATGGATCGATGCCGACCTCTTCCTGCGCTTCACGCAGTGCGGTAGCGATCAGCGAGGCGTCGGTGTCATCCTGCATTCCGCCGGGAAAGGCGACCTGTCCGGCGTGTTTGCGTAGGGCATGCGAACGCTGCGTCAGCAACAGACCCGGTTCAGGTCGTGCCACAATCGGCACCAGCACCGCAGCATGGCGTCCGGAGAGGCGCTGCGTGCTGCGTGCAGGCTGCTGTAACAGAAAACGGCTGCGAAAAACGTCAAGCGTCAGTGCCAACTGAACCTCCTGCCTGTTCCAGGGCCGGTAATATCCGGCTGACTTTGTCGAGCGTCTCCTGATACTCCGCTTCCGGATCGCTGTCTGCCACCAGCCCGCCACCGGCGGCACAGTAGAGCTGCTGACCTTCGGCAATCAGCGTGCGGATAGTGATACTCGTATCCATCCGCCCACACAAACTGATATAGCCAATGCTTCCGCACCAGGCGTTGCGGCGTTGCGGCTCCAGTTCATCAATAATCTCCATCGCGCGAATCTTGGGCGCACCGGTAATTGAGCCGCCAGGAAAACAGGCGCGCAGCAGGTCGGTGGCCTGCAGGGTGTCAGGCAACTGCGCCCGCACTGTGCTCACCAGATGATGCACGGCGGGGAAGGGTTCAACCACAAACAGCGCCGGCACGGTGACCGAGCCAGGCAGCGCCACGCGGCCAATATCGTTGCGCATTAAATCGACAATCATCAGGTTTTCGGCGCGGTCTTTTTCTGCGTGGCGCAGCGACTCAGCCTGGAGTGCGTCGGCAATAGGATCTTCGCAGCGTGGCCGGGTTCCTTTGATGGGGCGGGTTTCAATCTGTTTGTTATTCAGAGACAGAAAGCGCTCTGGCGACAGGCTGAGGATCGCACTGTCAGGCAGCCTTAGAAACGCGCTGAACGGTGCACGGTTAGCTGCATTAAGCAGAGAAAATGCTTGCCACTCATCACCCTGATAACCGGCCTGAAAACGTTGTGCCAGGTTGACCTGGTAACAGTCACCGGCCTGAATATAAGCCTGAACCGCGGCAAAGCGCGCCGCGTATTCGGCATAACTCAGATTAGAACGCCAGCCACTGGTCAGTGAAAAAGGGGCGATTTCGCGCGTTGGCCACTGAGTCAGCCAGGCTGCGCGTGCTTCAACGTTATTCAACGCCACCAGCGTCAGAGTTCGCTGATGATGGTCGGCAATCAGCGCCCAGTCATAAATCCCCACCGCCATGTCCGGCGTCGTGAGATCGGCGGCGGCTTTTTGGGGCAGCGACTCAAACCGGCGTCCCAGATCATAACCAAACAGGCCCAGCGCACCCCCCTGAAACGGCAGGGCATCGCTGGCCTCTGGCGTGACGCCCAGCACATCACACTGCTGCTGAACCAATAACAGCGGATCGGCGGTGGATCGGGTCGTGCCGGCCGGGTTGCTGATGGTCGTTATCGCATCGTGGGTGACCAGGGTGGCGCGAGGATCGGCGGTCAGAATATCAAAGCGGTTGTCGCTGTGGCTGGCCTGCGCGGAGGAGAGCAGCATCGCCCAGGGCAGATGGGCAAGGGTAGCAAAACGCTGAGTCAGCGCATCCGGGGTATATTCAAGCGTGAGGGTTTCAACAATCATCGGGCAGACAAATCAGAAAGCAAAGTGGCAGTCAGACTGACATATTTTTTCATGACTGGCACCTGTTTGTTCCACGTGGGATACTGTCAGACCCAACGCAGGAGTGAAACATGTTTATTGGATTACCGGCTCTCTCACATGAGCAGCAACAGCAGGCCGTCGAACGTATTCAGGCGTTGATGGCGGGTGGTTTATCAAGCGGTGAAGCGATCGCCCAGGTGGCGCAGGAAATCCGGCAGAATCACAAGGGCGAACGTGTCAGGGCGATGTTCGAAGACGAAGATGACGAAAACGAAGAAGAATAACGCCCGACATGACTAACGTGCGGCGATGATTTTAATTTCGATTTTGTATTTTGGATTCAGCAGACCGGCCTGAACCGTACAACGCACCGGCGCATTACCCGGCGAGACCCAGGCGTCCCACGCGCGGTTCATGGCAGGGAAATCGGCCTTATCAACCAGAAACAGCGTCGCATCCAGAATTTTGCTTTTATCGCTGCCAAGCCGGGTCAGAATGGCATCAATCACCGCGAGCGCATTGGCGGTCTGTGCTTCTGCGTCAGCATCCAGATTTTCAGGCACACTGGTGTAATAGATGGTGTCGTTGTGAATTACGGCTTCGGACATACGATGTTCCGGATCAATGCGGGTAATACTCATCGGTTTCTCCCTGATTAAATGTGCATTAGCCTGGCACACTCCTGACATCGCTGTCACCCTTTACGCATTACAGGCAGCGCTCAACGACCCCCTGTCTGTCCGCCATCACCTCAGGGGCCATCCTGAAGGTGGTGAAATATTTCACATCGGCGCCTTTTCGGCGGGGCGAAACATCCGCAAAAATAGAATCTTCCCAGGTAAAGACGCTGATCTCGCTGCCGTTCGGCTGGGTGTGGGTGGTGTTATCCCGTGCAATAACGCTTGTGGTGGACCAGCCGCGATAGATACAGTCGCTGAGCTGAGGAACGGTGCGGGTGCTTTGGCCCTGAAAAACAGGTTGCTGTAAACGCGCCTGTTCAGGAGTGGGTGTCTGGCAGCCGCAGAGCAGCAGCACGCCAGCCAGAGAGCCGATGCGGACATAGTTCATAACGTTCCTCCGCCTGAGTCAGGCAGTCGGGTTAAGGCCATCTGCTTCACACCGCCTGAACGGCAATGTTAAGCCAGTCTCAGCACATCAGCTTACGGGTGCCACATCCCAACGGTAAGCTGGTTTAATCATTATAAACCGGGCCTTTATTTCCTCGCGGCCTTACTCTGCATTTGATAACTGCATCACACTGTTATGCCAGCAGCTTCGGGAGTGGGACATCCGCATATCAATGATGAAAACAGGCGGGAAGAGTCACGGAATCAGGGGCGCTGTCAGCTTAAAAATGTTATAAAACAGCGTAATTTCGCGCCACAGGATGAGGATTAGAGCATGGCGAATACGCAGTATCTGTTTTGGGTTATGGCTGGCGCACTGACGCTGCTGTTTATTGTTATCGCGGCGTTTGTGGGTTTATCCAAAGGCACCAGGCAGGGAGTCATCACTTTTGCGGTGCTGTTCATCATCATGCTGGCGGGCGCGCTTTATATACACCATTAGCGTTGTGCAGTGAGGTCGTTTTCAGTCCCTTACAGCAATTTTACGTTTGGCTCACACTTCAGGCGTAAAATGTGCGGCAGGTGATGCGGGTTAACTATGCTCAGTTGAGATAGCAGCACTGCTATTTATCACCGGAGGTAATTATGTCTGAACGTCCTGATTACGTTGAACCGCTGCCAGATGATGCCGGGATCTATCCGGAAGATGAAGAAGAAGATGAGGAAGACGATCCGTTAGAAAAGGATGTTTAGCCGTTTTAAAAGGCTGTATGACAACGCCTGTCTCTTCTGATGCTGGCTTACACCGCAAAACTGCCTGTCGTGCAGTTTTGCGGCTTCTTACGTAATGCGCCTGGAACCCCCTCGTTTGAGGCTGTTTCAGGCTTATGCCTGCTGAAAGATTCCGCTCTGAAATTGCAATACATTAAAAACCCGCAGATAAAACAATGTATTCAGATAGACGGCCCCGTTAAACCGCATAAATAAAGTATTATCATCAACGTTGTTAATTAAATTAACATCGATAAAAATTATAAACTCTAAATTCATTCTGATTTTGATTTAACGCATTTTGTCACCTTGCTGAATTTAATGTGTGCCGAATATTATCTCTGCCACACATTAGCTTATTAAGCAGGGATGAAATGAAACGTTTAAAAGTGTTAAGTCTGGCTATGGCCATCTTTATTATCAGCGCAGCAGGTGCGGCGGAGCCGCACTGGACTTATGAAGGCAAAGCCGGCCCGGAGCACTGGAGTGAGCTGACCAGCGACTTCCACATCTGTCACGAAGGTAAATCTCAGTCGCCGATTAACATTCAGGATCCTATCGAAGGCCATTTGCAGGCGCTGGATCTGGCTTACCATACTTCAGCTGAGAAAGTGATTAACAACGGTCATACGATTCAGGTCACCGTTGATGAAGAAGATGACTTTGTTCTGGACAGGGAAAAATTTACTTTACGTCAGTATCACTTCCACACGCCGAGTGAAAACCAGATCAATGGAAAAACTTTTCCTCTGGAAGCACACTTTGTTCACAGCAAGGAAGATGGCGATCTGGCCGTGGTCGCTGTGATGTTTAACGTTGGTAAAGAGAATCCGGCATTGGCACCGTTGATTGCTGCGATGCCGAAAAAGGAAAATCAGCAGGTCAGTATTAATCGCCAGGTGAATTTACGCGATCTTTTCCCGGAAGACCTGCACTATTATCGCTTCAGCGGCTCTCTGACAACGCCCCCCTGCAGCGAAGGGATTCGCTGGCTGGTGATGAAACAGCCGGTTATGCTGTCTCAGGCTCAGCTCGACGCGTTCAGACAGGCGCTGAAAACCACCAACAATCGTCCGTTGCAGCATCTCAACGGTCGCATGATTGTAGAGTAGTCACCCCTTTTTCTGCCTTCTCTGCAGGGCAGGTTCGCCTCAAGGTTTACAGGCACTGCAGGCACTTCTCTTCAGGCGGCATGCGCCGCCTTTTTCACATCTGCCAGACACCCTTCCGGGTCATTGATTCACGTAACTGAATCAGTCAGAAATACATAACGTGTTGATAATTATCCATTTTGCTTTGTTGATCCAATACTGACATAATTACAGTGTTTTTGCCGTTCTTAGTGAGGGTATGTGGCAGACGATTTTGCAGTGGATGGCGCGCTGGCGCTGGCGATCGCAGGCTTTAAGCCGCGCGAAGCACAACGTGAGATGGCGCAGGCGGTGTCTGAAGCGGTTAAACAGCAGGGCGAACTGGTGGTTGAGGCCGGAACTGGCACGGGTAAAACGTATGCTTACCTGGCACCTGCCTTACGGGCCGGTAAAAAAGTGATTGTCTCCACCGGATCTAAAGCGCTGCAGGATCAGCTCTATGGCCGCGATCTGCCCACTATGGTCAAGGCGCTGAAGTTTAAAGGTAAAACCGCTTTGCTGAAAGGGCGCTCCAACTATCTGTGTCTGGAACGCATGGAGCAGCAATCAATGGCGGGCGGCGATCTCACCGTGCAGGCGCTGACCGATCTGGTGACGCTGCGCAGCTGGTCATCACAGACCGAAGATGGTGACATCAGCAGCTGCGCGGACGTCACCGAAGACAGTCCGGTCTGGCCACTGGTCACCAGCACTAACGATAACTGCCTGGGGACCGACTGCCCACGCTATAAAGAGTGTTTCGTGGTTAAAGCGCGTAAACGTGCCATGGACGCCGATGTAGTTGTCGTCAACCATCACTTGTTTCTGGCCGATCTGGTGGTTAAAGAGGGCGGTTTTGGCGAACTCATTCCCGAAGCGGATGTGATGATCTTCGATGAAGCCCATCAGTTGCCCGATATCGCCAGTCAGTATTTTGGTCAGCAGCTCTCCAGCCGCCAGTTACTCGATCTTGCCAAAGATATTATCACTGCCTACCGCACTGAAGTGCGCGATGCCCAGCAGCTGCAGAAATCCGCTGACCGCCTGGCGCAATGCGCACAGGACTTCCGGCTTTCATTAGGCGATCCCGGCTATCGCGGTAATCTGCGCGAACTGCTGAGCGATAACCAGATTCTCCGTATGTTCACTCTGCTGGATGATGCGCTGGAGCTCTGTTACGACGTCATCAAACTCTCACTGGGTCGTTCAGCCCTGCTGGATGCCGCCTTTGAGCGCGCCGCGCTATACCGTACCCGATTAAAACGGCTGCGGGCGATTAATGAGCCGGGCTACAGCTACTGGTATGAATGCACCTCGCGTCACTTTATTCTGGCGCTGACGCCGCTCTCAGTCGCCGAACGCTTCCGTGAGGTGATGGATAACCGCAAGGCGGCCTGGATCTTCACATCAGCCACTCTGGCGGTGGATGAGAAGATGACCCACTTCGCCGAACGGCTGGGTGTGAATGCGGCAAAAAGTCTGATTCTGAACAGCCCGTTCGATTTTGCGAAACAGGCACTGCTCTGCGTTCCACGCAATCTGCCTGAACCTAACCGTTCGGGTGGGGCACGTCAGCTGGCCGCGATGATGAAGCCGCTGATTGAGGCCAATAAAGGCCGCTGTTTCTTTCTCTGTACGTCGCACCTGATGATGCGTGAACTGGCGGCAGAGTTTCGTGCCTCAATGACCCTGCCGGTGATGGTACAGGGTGAAACCAGCAAAGGTCAGTTACTCAAACAGTTTATCGACAAGGGCAACGCCCTGCTGGTGGCGACCAGCAGTTTCTGGGAAGGTGTGGACGTGCGGGGTGATGCCCTGTCGCTGGTTATCATCGACAAACTGCCGTTCACCTCACCGGAAGATCCGCTGTTAAAAGCCAGAATGGAAGATTGCCGGATTCGTGGCGGCGATCCCTTCACGGATGTGCAGCTGCCGGATGCGGTCATTACGCTGAAGCAGGGGGTGGGACGCTTAATCCGTGATACGGACGATCGTGGCGTGCTGGTGATTTGCGATCAGCGGCTGGTCTCTCGTCCCTATGGCGCGCTGTTTCTCAATAGTCTGCCGCCGACGCCGCGCACCCGTGACATTGCCCGCGCCATCGCCTTTATCCGCCAGCAACCCGAACCAGACGCGTAATTTTATGCTAAGATGCGCGCCGTTTTCTTTCTTCTGAGGTAGTCATGTCAGCCCGAATTTTAGCGCTGGATACGGCGACAGAAGCCTGTTCAGCCGCCTTGCTGAATCAGCAACAGATTGATGCCCGATTCGAGATTGCCCCGCGCGATCACACCCAACGAATTCTACCGCTGGTTGAGGAACTCCTGCAGGCGCAGCAGCTGGAACTGACCGATCTGGATGCGCTCGCTTTTGGTCGCGGCCCAGGCAGTTTTACCGGCGTGCGGATTGGCATTGGTATTGCGCAGGGCCTGGCACTGGGTGCCTCACTGCCGATGATCGCGGTTTCAACACTGGCAACACTGGCCGAAGGCGCATGGCGTCTGCATGGGGCAACCCGGGTATTAACCGCTATCGATGCGCGCATGGGCGAGGTCTACTGGGCCGAATATCAGCGTGATGAGCAGGGAGCCTGGCAGGGTGAAGCCAGCGAAAGCGTGCTATCGCCCGAGGCGGCACTGGCGCGGATGCAGGCGCTTGCTGGTGAGTGGATGACGGCTGGCACCGGCTGGCAGGCTTATCCTGCCCTGCAGCAGGGGCACACCCTGACTCTGACCGACAGTGGGGTAACCCTGCCTGCCGCACAGGATATGCTGCCGCTGGCAAGCCATGCACTGGCGCAGGGTAATACGCTGCTGCCGGAGACGGCGGAGCCTACCTATCTGCGTAATGAAGTCGCATGGAAAAAATTACCTGGCCGGTAAAATGCACGCAACTTATTGTTATGCGTCCAGTCTAAGTCTTTACCTAACGGGAGAACGTCTATGTCGTCAATGTGTGGTAAAGGGCTTTCAGGGCTGCTGCTGTCCTGTGTGCTGGCGTTAACCGGTTGTGTCTCCATTCCTGACACGTTGCAGGGCAGCTCACCTCAGCCGCAGCAGGATTTGTTGCGGGTCATGAGCGATCCCTCAATCTTTTTCGGGCAGGAATCGCGCTTTGGCGGCAAGGTAGTGAATGTCACTAACCTGAACGGCAAAACCCGGCTTGAGATTGCGGCACAGCCGCTGGATGACAGTGCCAGACCGCGTCTCGGTGCGGCCTCGGTTGGCCGGGTTTATGCCGACATCCACGGTTTTGTTGATCCGGTGGATGTGAAAAATCAGTATGTCACCGTGCTGGGCACGCTGAAGGGCACGGAGCAGGGCAAAATTGGTGAGGCAGATTACAAATTTGCGGTCATTGATGTGCGTGGCTATCAGCGCTGGCGGCTCGCTCAGCAGGTGACGGCACCGCCACAGCCAATGGATCCCTGGATCTGGTATGGTCCAACCCGCCATCGCGGTGGATACTGGGGCCCTAATCCCTACTGGGGAATGGTCAACAGTGGCCCGACAGAGGTCCAGACCATTCTGACTGAGTAGTTTACACATTATTATATCCAGCCCGGTCGCGGTGCTCGCTGCCGGGCTTTTTATTGGCCTGTTTTCTTAGCACGAAATTTAGTGATGCACTTCGCAACCTCAACATGCCGAAACAGGCAAACTGGTACAATCAGTTAAAATATTGTTAACAAACCAGATTGGCTGAGGCAGCGATGGAAATACAACATA
>Ga0308170_10001917_pt1 | contig 18566 bp, 22 predicted proteins | sample PhyBR2_2_FD_202136 | JGI IMG/M metagenome (GOLD analysis project Ga0308170, IMG submission 202136) | Phyllosphere microbial communities from UC Gill Tract Community Farm, Albany, California, United States - DLSLSB.R2 | ecosystem: Host-associated > Plants > Phyllosphere > Unclassified | place...
GCGAATTTGCATATCGGTGTACCCAGCGGTTTTTAGGGCAAGTATTTGATTCACAAAGGGAGTAAGTCGTGATTTTTTTTGTCGCGGTTGAATCTGTTTGATATAGTCATCGAGTTCCATCTGTTTCCTTAATAAACAAATTGTTGCATTTTAGTAATTTAAAAAATATCATTTTTTTTTGATGTCTCAAAGCCGCGTCGACTAGCTGTACGAAAAGCTCCGGATTTTAGAATGCAAGTATGTGCAAGTATTTGCAAGCGTGTGCAAGTGTAATGCAAGCGAGTGCAAGTGTGTGCAAGTAGGATGCAAGCGTTTGCAAGTCTTATGCAAGCGTTTGCAAGTTTTTGAGCCTAGCCTTCTCATTTTTTTCGCTTAAATAGGCACGATAGATATGAATACAAAACCCTGCGGGTTTTGCCTTCATATCGGTGCCAAAGGGGTGTCCCCTTTGAAACCCCAGCGTCCTACGGACGCCGGAACTTGCTTGGCGTGGGGCAGCAAAAGACGGCGACGCGTCGAACTAGGCTCTAGATAAGGCGAACTAAAAAAGCGCGAAGCGTCTTTAATAAGCGACTTTGAAAGTTGGACTGTCTTCGGCGCGCAGGTCACGCCGATCGTAGACGCGTGTGGTCGAGATATTAGCGTGTCCCAACCACTGCTGGACTTTGGCGATGTCCGCATTGTGTTCGAGCGCGTTGGTCGCGGCCGTAGCGCGCAGGGCGTGAGGACCGAAGCCATCGACTTCGATACCAACGCCTGCGGCATACTTGGTCAGCATCTGGTAGACGCCGCCTGGTGTGATTGCGCGGCCGGCCCCGCGGGTATTGTTGCTGATGGGCTGGAACAGGGGCGCTGCCTTTTCAGTGCCATGGCCGGCCGCTTCTAGGTAGAGCGCGATCGTGCCAGCCGCGGCCGGGTGTAACGGCACGTAACGGATCTTTCCGCCTTTGCCATGCACGCGCAGGCTGCGCACGCCACGGCGCTCCTGCAGGTCGACTAAGTGCAGCGCGCACAGTTCAGCGCGGCGTAAGCCGTGGTAAAGCAATGTGGCCAAGATAGCGCGATCGCGCATGCCGCGCAGTGTTGATGCGTCGGGGGCTGCCAACAGGGCGCGCGCCTGGTGGTCAGCAATCGCCGGCGTTTTACCTTCTGTGCTTTCATTCTTTGGGCGCTTGACCCCATCGACCGGGTTGCCCTGGATGGCGTTGGCTTCGCACAGCGATTCAAACAGCGACGACAGGGCCGCAAGCTTACGGCGGATGGTGGCGCCGGCCAAGGCGCGTAGTTCCAGATCACGGCGCCAGGCCAGCACGTGTGCCCGGGTCACGGAGCGGAACGCCAGCGGGTCCGTAATGCCGGCGTATTGCATGAATTCCTCGACATCGTTCTGGTAGGCGCGGCGCGTCTGCGGGTTATCGATACGCGGCGAAGCGGCGGCGCTGGCTGTGCGAGTCTCCTACTACCTCCGGGAAGCGGAGACGGCCGGACGGATCATTCTCACCGACCATGGCGAGCGCCGACAGATTTTCTTGCGCCGCGAAACACATTAAGCGGCCAATAGCCAAGCGCGCAAACGTGGTGACAGCACTTCCACCTGGCGCAACTGGTTCTGTCACCATAAACAATCTAGTGAGATCATCATGACCATGACGAAAAACCATATCGAGAGCCTTTCCGCCGTCACCGCATCGCTTCCAGGCTGTATTGCGAAGCTTGAGGCATCGAGGGCCGAAATCGCCGGAAAGATGGACGCCTTGAAGGAACGCGGCCTCATCTACGCGACGGAACACATGAAGGATGGAAAATATCTCACGCTGTTGTATCCGATCCAGCCGGGGGAGCCGCGCCGCCGCGAATATGTCGGCAAGGACCCCCAGAAGATGCAGGAAGCGCGCGAGGCTATCCAACGTGCCAAGGACTACGATGCACTAGCAGCGCAGGCTATACGGCTCGATGCGGTCCTGTACGACGGATTGAGTAAGCTGCAAGACGCCGCCCGCGTTCTGGCCCGCGCCCTGTAATCCTCTTATTGCCAAGCCGGTTTTCCACGGCGCTCGAACAGAGCAGATGGGGGCGGCTCAAGTCCCGACGAATGTCGGGATGCCGCCGAAGGACGGCACCCCCTGTATCGCAGGAGCATGTAGGGGCGGGTTTGGCCGGGCTGACCCCGGCCAGCCCCGATGCGACTGACCCTAGACCTCGACCCACCGTAACGTCGCACTATTCACTGTACCGACTCCGCTTCCCTATCCCGCCCCGAGGGGACGTAACGAGGCTGTTCCCGCGCTCGTTCGGTATCTCGCAACGGCACAGAAGGCCGCGCGTGCATGACAGACATTGGCAAAAACAAAGTGCTGTCGTAGTGAGGGCTTTTTGCTAGTGAACAAAACCTAATATTTGATCATGTATGAAGTCCTGACATCACATATATTGCGGTCTATCCGACCCATGCGTATCGCCAAGGACCAAATGCTCCAATGGTCCTTGACCGGAATCTAGTCGTCGCATGCACGCGAGTGCAATGAATCCACCTTCCACGAGATTGGATCAGTCCGACTCTAAAGCGTCCGACCTGGACGCCGCGGCGCGTGCCAGCGCGTGCGAAGCAATCGGCACTGTCGCGGCGAGCACCGCCACCAGCGTACCGATTCTGATCCCCCATGCCCACGACGGCTGCAGCACGGCCAGTCCGGCAAGCATGACGCCGAGAGCGAGCGTCGCCGCCTTGGTCGCCGCATGCTGCCGCGATAGGGCGTCTGGAAGCCTGAGCAGGCCCAGCGCCGCCACCGCGAGCAGTGCGGTGCCGAAAATCATGAGCGCCCATCCCAGGGCAGTCACGGCGCATCCTCTTCTGGCGCCCCGGCGCGCAGCGCGAAGGCCCAGCAGACAGTGGCGAGGAACGCGATAAGGGCGAAGCCGAGCGCAACGTCCAGGAAAGCCGTATGGCCAGTACGCGCGGCGGCCACCAGGCAAGCTGCAAGGGCGCAGGCGCTGAGGGCATCGACCGCCACCAGCCGGTTCGCCGTCCCAGGCAGTCGCCGCAAGGCCTCCAGGACCAGCAGCAGCGCCAACCCAAGAAACACCTCGGCCAGTATTGTCATGACATCTCCTCTTTAGCAAACAGCACCCGCACGGCACCTTCAAACAGCAAGCGGATTTCCTGCAGTGCCGCCTCGTCGGCGCCGCCCCCGGCATCGAGCAGATGCAGGCGCATCCGTCCAGCCGCGGCATCGACATCGACCGCCGTGGTCCCAGGCGTGAGGCAGATCAGGCAGGCGAGTACGGTGGTTGCCGCAGGTCCCATGGGTTGGAATCTGTACTCGACGAAACCGGGCGCGAGGCCGCGCGGCGGACGCAGGATGCGCCAAGATATTTGCCAGCCCGAACGCGCAATGGCGGCGAACAAACGCCACAAGATCAGAATGACGGCGACGATGCGTCTCATGGTGAAACCTTGGCGAGTGGCGGGGCTATCGTCCCGGCTGCTGCATACAGGAAATCGATGAGCGGGCCCGGCATCAGGCCCATAGCCAGGGCCAGCAGCGACAGCATGCCACAGGCAGCCCAGGCGCCCGGCGGATGGGCTGCAGGCGGCTCGGTGGGTGGCGTCGGGTGCGGTTTCCAGAATGCCTCGATCCAGATCTTGGCCATCGACAGCAGAGTCAGGCCGCTAGTGAGTAATGCTAGCGCCATCCACAGATAGCGTTCCTGGCCAAAACCCTCGCGCAGGACCAGCAGCTTGGCCCAGAAGCCGGACAGCGGCGGAATCCCGACCAGCGCGGCCGCGCTTAGCGCGAACAGGACGGCGAGCATGGGATCACTGCGCGCCAGGGCGCCGATCCGGCGCAGGTCGTGATGCCCTCCCTTACTCGCGATCATGCCCGCGATCAGGTACAGGTTGGCCTTTACCAAAATGTGGTGGATGCTGAAGAACAGCGCCGCGGCGATCCCGGCAACCCCGCCAAGTGCCGCCGCCAACAGGATATAGCCCATCTGGCTCACGCTGTGGAAGGCCAGGATGCGGCGCAGGTCGTAGTGATACACCGCGCCCATCACGCCCGCGACCATGGTGGCACAGGCGATCCAGCCCAGGGCCTGGGCGTAGGCTGGCGCTCCGGCCGGGAAGACCTCGTAAAGTACTCGTAGCAACGCGTAGGCCCCGACTTTGGTTGTCAACGCAGTGAACAGCGCCAGCACCGGCACCGGCAGCACCGGATAGGCGGCCGGCAGCCAGAACAGGAAGGGAAAAGCGCCAGCCTTGATGAGCAGGGCAACAAGCAACAGCGCGCCCAGCAGCAAGGCGAGCGGATCGTCGCCGCGCCCGGCCAGCGCTCTCCCCAGCGCCTCATAGTTGAGCTGGCCGGTCAGGCCGTACAGGCCTGTCACCGCGGCCAGCAAGAGGACGGTGCCGAACAGGTTGAGGACCAGGTATTTCAGGCCAGCCTCCAGGTGCGCCGGTTTGCGGCCGGCGACGATCAGCCCGAGGGCCGCGATCAGCATGACTTCGAACCAGACATAGAGGTTGAACAGGTCGGCTGTGGCGTAAGCCCCGCCCGCCCCTGCCAGCAGGCCGTGCGCCAGCGGCGGGCCGAACGGCGTGGCCAGCGCTCCACCGCGGCTAGGGTAGACCAGCACGGCCACGGCCAGCACGGCATTAACGGTCAGCATCAGGGCGGCGGCGCGGTCGATACGGAAGGCGATCGCGAAGGGCGCGGCCCATTCGCCGAAGCGCGCCGTCAGCACTATGCCTCCGATGGAGCCGTACAGCAGCGCAGCGCAGCACAGCAGGAGCAGCAGTGCGCCGACCGCGCTGGCTGCACGCTGGCGGCGCGGGCGCCGGGCCAGCGCGACCGTCAGCGCGGCCGTGAGCAGCGGCACCAGCACCGGTGCGGCAACGAGCACACCATTCATGGTATCTCCCCAGGCTCGCCGTCCGGGCGCGGCGGCGGTTCAGCCTGTTCCAGCGCGTCGGCGTCGGCGCGGCTGTCGTGCGCGGCCAGCGCCAACGCCAGGGCGATGCCAAAGCAGGCAAAGGCGAAACCGATCACGATCGCCGTCAGTACCAGTGCTTGCGGCACCGGGTTGGCCACTGCCGCCAGCGGCGCCGCCGCGCCTGGCGCAATGAGCGGTGGCGCCGCCTGGCCGATGCGGCCGGCCGCGAAGACAAACAGGTTTACTGCTGAACCGAGCAAAGCCAGCCCCACCGAGATCGACACCACGTCGCGCGAGCTCGCCAGATACAGGCCGGCTGCCGCCACAAGGGTCACGCTCGCCGCAATCGCCCACTCGATCATCGCAAGCTCCCCAGTAGCCGGAGGCAGAATCCGCCCAGCGCACCCCATACGCACAGCGCCACACCGAGGTCGAACAGCAGCACAGTGGAGAGCTTGAGCGCCATTGAGCCTACAGCGAGCTCGCCCCACCAATGGGTGAGGAAAGCCTGCCCGAGAGCCAGCGCCGGCAGGCCGCTGACCACCGCCAGGACTAACCCGAGGGCGCTCAGGGTCAGCGGACTGAACGGCATCCGGGCGCGCGCGGCTGCTACGCCGAACACCATCGCATGGGCGGCTGTCGCTGCTACCGCCACCAGCGCGGCGACGAAGCCGCCTCCGGGCGCATTGTGCCCGCGCAGCAGCAGCCACAGGGCTGCGCCCAGCATAATCCAGTAAAGGAAGGACACGGTGGTTTCCAGCACGATCGAGCGCTCCGCATTCATAAACCTTTTCTCCTGAGCGGCAGGCGGCGCGCCAGCGGCCACGCCGCCAGGGCCGCGAACATGACCACTGCGATCTCGCCAAGCGTGTCCAAGCCGCGAAAGTCGACAATGATGACATTGACCACATTGCGTCCATGCGCGTATGGCACGCTCTGCGCGAGGAAGTAATCCGCCATGGCGGGGTCGAGCGGCCGGCCGGACAGCGCCAGCAGCACGGCGCCGAGCAGCAGGCCGAAGGCCAGCGCGACGCCAGCCCGCCAGGCGTTGGCCCGCCCCACACCCGCGCCGGCGCCCTGCTGCTGGCGGTAGCGGCGCAACGCGACCGCGGCCACCACCACGAAGACCGTCTCCACAGCGAGTTGAGTCAGGGCCAGGTCGGGCGCGCCCTGGAACAGGAAAACAAGGGCGCTACCGGCGCCGACAGCGCTGGCGCCAAGCAGTCGCTGGAGCGTGTCGCGAGCACGCACAGCCAGTACGGCCCCCAGGATGGCGGTGGCGCATCCCACCAGCGCCCCGGCGCCGTCGACCTTGATCGCTGCGGGCGGCTGAAAGTTCAGGCCGAATGCCCAAGGCGCGGACAGCAACACCGTGGCGGCAACCGTTGTGAGCAGATAGCGGCTCAGGCGCCGCGCCTGCAGGCCGCGCGCCAGCACGCCAGCCGCGTGCTTCAGGCCGTGCAGCGCGGCGCCGTAAGCGGCAGCGGGGCCGGCGCTGTCGAGGAAACGCAGTCGGTCGAGTATCCGGTATAGGGGATTCCACCCTGCGTACACTATCGCCCCAACCGCCCAGACGACGGCAAAGCTCTCGATGCGGAGCAGCCATTCGGTTTCCAGAGACGCATCGGAGCGCGTCAGCGCTGGGGAGATCATCCGGGCTGCATCCGTCACCAGCGGTTCGGCCAGCGCAGGGAACAGCCCGAGCGCGATGCCTATGCTGGCGAGCGTCAGTGGCGGGAGCGCGAGCCGCCATCCGCCCTCGTGCGGCGCGTGGCCTGCTGGATGGGTAGGGCGACCAAAGAAGATACGTAACACCGCCACGCTGGCGACTGCCACGCCAACCATGCTCACCAGCAGGCTGGCGCCTTCGACTATCCACAGAATCTCACTTACTTCCTTGGCGGCCTTGATAGTGTCCTTGGCGACAAAACCGACCGTGGCCGGCAAACCGGCCATCGACAGGCCCGCCAACAGGGCCGCCAGCGCGGTTGCGGGCATGCCATGTCGCAGTCCGCGCAGCCGGTCAATCATGCGCGTTCCGGTGGCGTGGTCGACGTTGCCGGCCACGAAGAACAGCGGCGCCTTGTACAGCGCATGGGCCAGCAGAAAGGCGACAAAGGCCAATGCGCCCAGTTCGTTAGGCAGGCCGATGAGCACGGTCAGCGTACCCAGCGCGGAGACGGTGGACCATGCAAGGATGCGTTTCAGGTCTCGCTCGCGGGGGGCTTGGACGGCGCCCCACAAGGCGGTGATCGTGCCGATCGACAGGAGCGTTACTTCCCACCAGGGAATCGCGCCCATTGCCTCGTCGAAGCGGGCCATCACATACACCCCGAGGTTAACCATCGTGGCCGAGTGCAAATAGGCCGAGACTGGCGTCGGTGCGGCCATTGCGCCCGGCAGCCAGAAGTGGAAAGGGAACTGGGCCGACTTGGTCATGGCGCCAGCCAGCACCAGCGCCACCCCCGCCTGGAAGCGGGCATCCTCAAGCACGGCGGGATCGAGGTGTGCCAGGTCGCTCAGCCGCAGCCCGGGCGCGGCCAGCAGTATCAGGACGATCCCGGCAAGGAGGGCCAGCCCGCCGGCACCGGTGACCAGCAGCGCCTGACGCGCGCTGTCGCGACTGTCCTGGCTATCGTGTTCGAAGCCCACCAGCAGAAAGGACAGCACACTGGTCGCCTCCCAGAACAGCAACAGCAGCAGCAGGTCGTCAGCCAGGATTGCCCCAATCATGGCCAGGGTGAATGCGATCAGCAGGCACATCAATTGGCCGAGCCGGGTATGGCCGCGCAGGTAGCCGGGGGTATAGGCGAGCACGGCCGCGCCGACGGCGCACACGAGCAGCAGGAACAGGCGCGCGAGTCCATCGGCGGCGAAACCTAGGCGGACGCCAAGCGGCGCCACCCACGGCACGGACCAGCTTGCTGGTTCGCCCGGCAGGCCAGCCACCGCCGGCAGCAACGCCAACGGCAGCAGCCAGGCCGCGCGGATCCATAACGGCTGCGACGCCGCCGGGAGCGCTGTCTGCACCATGTCGTTTCCTATCCGGGAGAACCCGGATTCATTTGCCTGCTCTGCCACTCGCGCCAGGCGACGACCGCCAGCGTCACGGCGACCAGCGGCAGCACCGCCGTCACCATGATGGCGCTGTAGGGCTGCAACGCGTCATGCTGCCCCGCTGCCAGTAGCACGTAAGCCATGTAAGCAGCATACAGCCCGAGGAACAGGGCACCTTCCCAGCGGGCAATCAGGTTCCCTGTGAAAAATATTGGCAGACAGGCGAGCGCCACAGCGATCATGACCGGCAGGTCAAATGCGAGCACCGAAGGGGCGACCGCTATCCCTGTCTGGCTCACCACGGACGACAGACCCAATACGCCGAGGATATTGAATACGTTGCTCCCTACCACATTGCCGACCGCGATATCGCGCTGGCCCCGCAGCGCCGCGATGATGGAAGTGGCCACCTCTGGAAGCGAAGTGCCGGCCGCAACGATGGTCAAGCCAATGACCAGTTCGCTGACTCCGAGGTACTGCGCGAAGCGGACCGCCGAGTCCACCAGCCAAGTGGCGCCCAACACCAAAGAACCGAGCCCGGCGGCAATGAGTAGCAGCTGCGCCGCAGGGCGGCTCTCCCAACCTGGGGAGGATGCAAGCGCCTCATCGGGCAAGCCTACATCGCCGCCCTGATTTTGGCGACGCGACTGGTAGATTAAGAACGCGGTATAGACGACTAACAGGCCCAGCAGCAGGGCACCGTCGCCACGGCCGAGGCGCCCATCCAGTGCCAGTGCAAGCAGTAGCAGCGAGACGCCGATCATGACCGGCACTTCCTGGCGCACTAACTGGCGCGCCACGAGCAGCGGCACGATCAGGGCGGAAACGCCGAGGATGAACAGGACGTTGAAGATGTTGCTACCCACAACATTGCCCAGCGCCAGGTCAGCGCGGCCGGCGATCGCCGACTGAACGCTGACAGCTAACTCCGGTGCACTGGTACCGAACGCCACCACGGTAAGTCCGACCACGAGGGGCGAAATGCCGACCGAGAGTGCAAGACGGGAAGCACCGCGTACCAAAGCTTCCGCGCCAACGACGAGGAGCACCAGCCCGAACAAGAACAAGAGTACATCCATCATCACGTCTCCTTTTCAGGCAGGGCCGGCAATGTCCGGTAACTGCCGCTGTGCAGCCGATTATAAAACTCATCGTGTCGGGACGGCGCGCGATGGTAACGGACATGGCGCCGGTGGTGCTCCGGTTAGGCCGAGACTGCGCCTGCGGCGACCTGCCTCATCCTGCCAAGGTGTCGGCAGGAGAGTAGTCCCTGGCCTGGTCGTGGCCGAACCAAGCTCTGGCCGCGCGCCGTACCAGGGTCATTTCGCGGCCATCGACGCGGCCGTCCGCCTGGACGATGTCAGCCATGGTCTTCCACAGGCAGATCTGCAGCAGCGGTTCCTGAACCTCAAGCATCAGGCTGTCCAGCAAGACCGGATCAATCTCGACAATGCCCGCGCAGCGGTTGGCGGCGTTGTTGAGCAGGTCTTCGCACAATTCGCGCAGGGTATGGTCGAATGTGTCGTCGTCGACCTTTACCTGTTGCAGGAACTTGGCATGATGCATGGTGCGCACCTCGGACGGGCTGATGTGGCCGTCAACGATCATAGTGAGGGCCAGTAGTCGGCTGATTGCTGCGGGACTGTTAGCGGGATAGGTATGCATGGTGACCTCATCAAAGTGATTGTAAGGTCACTATAGAAGCGCCAAAGCTTAAAGTAAAATCAATTAATCTTTACTAAAACATCAATTTTTCTGAGGATTGCATGATCAACTATAAGCACCTCTACTATTTCCAAACGGTTGCTACCAATGGTACGGTTGCGCGGGCGGCCGAGCAGCTGCATGTAACGGCGCAGGCAATCAGCATGCAGTTGCAGGTCCTGGAAGCCCAGTTAGGCGAGGCATTGTTTCAGAAGAGAGGCCGGGGGCTCGAACTGACCGAGGCGGGCAAAACCGTGTTGCGCTATACCACGCAGATCTTTGACATGGGCAATGAGCTGGAACAAGCGATGCGGCGAGGGGCATTCGCCGCGGAAACGCTGCGAATCGGCATTTGCGACATGATCGCAAAGACCATGATCTTCCGCCTTCTGCAGCCGGCGCAGGGGGCAGGATTGGGAATGCGCCTGATTTGCAAGGAAGGGCACTTCGACGACTTGATGATTGCACTCACGGCACACCAGCTCGACCTCATCATCGCCGACAAGGGCCTGCCACCAGGAGGTGCGATCCGCGGCTACACTCACCTGCTCGGTTCGAGCACGCTTACTGTAATGGGCCACCCCGACCTGTGCAGAGCTTGGCCGGGCTCCTTCCCGCAGCGCCTGAAAAATGCGCCTTTCCTGCTGCCGGGGCAGGACGCCGCCATCCACAGTCAGCTCAGCAGCTGGTTCGAGAGCAACGAGTTGCGTCCCATCGTAGTGGGTGAATTCGACGACGGAGCGCTGTTGAAGTCCTTCGCCCGCGCCGGTACCGGGTTCATCGTGGCGCCTACAGTGCTGGCCGATATCGGTGACCGGATCGGCGTTCAGGCGTGGGCGTGGTGGACAAGGACAGGGAAGGCGCGACGGCCCGGCCGGACAGGACGATCGAGTTCGCCCTGTCTGGCCGTGGGGAAGATGTGCGATGTCTCAGCGGCGTCCGCGGCCGTACCCCCAGCCGTGCCGGTATCCGCCATGGTGGTGGCCGCGGTAACCGCGGTAGGAATGGTGATGGTTGTAGTAGCCGAAGCCAAGGTCCAGCGACACGGGCGGGCCGACATACATCGGATAGCCGTAGCTGGTGTAATACGGATCGTAGGTGGCGTAAGGCGGCACATACACGCAGCCCCCGAGTCCAGCAGCGAGCAGGAGTGCGGCGACGATCCGCCCCGCCCTGCGTTTGACTTGCGTATCCATGTCAGTCCTTTCTGAACTGCGAACCCGCATTCAGTCTAGTCCTGGAAACCGATTTTTCAATATGACTTCAGGTTACCCGCCGGGCGTCGTGTGTTCATGTGTGCCTGCGCTGTCTCACGTACTGGGCCTTACTAAAACCTGCTTTCGCACTGCTGGCAGCACGCTCTGTTGGCAATTCGTCGTGCCATCGGGTGTGGCGCGATCGGGACGAACACGATATTGTGAAATCTTTATCATGAAGACCCAGCGTCTTTCATCAAGGAGAAAATATGGCCGAACACAATCAACAAAAACGCAATTCGTTACTTCAACTAGCCTCTTTGGGCGTGGCGGCGGGAGCTGGCATGATCTCGCCTTCCAGCTTCGCCGCGCCCGGGCCGAAAGCAGCGCTCACGGCAGCGCAAGCGCTTGAACTGCTCAAGGAAGGCAACGCCCGCTTCATCGCGGATCGCCCCGAGTCTGTTGTCCAGGGCAAGCAGCGTCGTCTCGATCTCGCCCGTAGCCAAACGCCGATCGCTGTGCTCGTCAGTTGCTCGGACTCGCGCGTTCCGCCTGAGTTGCTCTTCGGCCGGGGACTGGGCGAACTCTTCATCATTCGCAATGCTGGCAATACGGTTGATACCGTTGCCCTTGGCAGTATCGAATACGCCGTCACCCAGTTGAACGTGCCCCTCATTGTCGTGATGGGCCATGAACGATGCGGGGCAGTCGATGCCGCCGTCTCCGTGGTCGAGAAACAAACTGCATTTCCCGGCAGTATGGGGCGGATGGTGGAGCCGATCGTGCCGTCCGTACTTGAGGCACGTGCCGCGCTGGGAAGCAAGCATACCCATGACGAGTTACTCGACGCGTCGGTAAAGCGCAATATACAGCGGGTCGTAAAACGGCTGCGCGAATCGGAAGCTTTGCTGCTTGAACCATTGCGAGCAGGAAAACTGATGATTGTAGGCGCCCGTTATGATCTCGACGATGGCCGTGTGGAATTCCTCGAGGCCTGAGGGTGCATGGATGCGACGCATCCCGCTCATAGCGCATGAATGCAAGCGAGTGCAGGAGCGGCGCATGAACTAACCAGAGGTAAGCGATCACGCAGCGGCGTAAGTACGCGGTCCGCACAGGTCATGCAGGTCCGACCTTAGCGGATTGTCGGCAAACAGATCCTTCCAAAGCCGCGGCGTAAGCTGATGCACCAGTGATGCCGGATGCTGTCCAACGCGCTGCAGTACGTCCACGAAGTAATCGTACGGATTGATGTCGTGCAGCCGACATGTCGCCAGCAGGCTCTGCACAATTCCGACGTGTTTGGCGCCCAGCTCGGTCCAGCTGAACAGCCAGTTCTTTTTACCCATCGGAATGACCCGCAGAGCACGCTCGAGGTGGTTTGTGTCGATCGACACCTCCGGGTCATCCAGGTAGACCGACAGGCCCACCCGGCGCTCACGGATATACCCCAGCGCGCCAAGGAAGGGGCTGCTCGGCAGGAATCCCTGTTTGTCGAACTGCGCGTCGATCCAGGCAAAGAAACGTTCCAAGGCAGGTTTCGATTGTTCCTGTCGGCGCGCGAGCTTGGCCTGGCCCGTCAGCCCATCGTTGCGGATCTGCTGCTCGACCTTGTAAAGGGCGGCGATCGCGTGCAGTGCCTGGTCGGCTTGCGCCGGCTCGATATCCCTGGCATCAAAGATCTTGCGGCGTGCGTGTGCCCAGCACTGCGCGTGCGTGATCCCGGTCTTCTTCGCGTAATGCGCATAGGCGCTGTATCCGTCGCTCTGTAATACGGCGCCATTCGGCCGCTGCAGACCAAGCGCGGTCTCGACATGCTTCGCCGCCCTGCTGGGGTAGTACAGGAAGCAGATCTCATCCTGTTCGCCAACGACTGGCCAAAAGTACGCCGCCTTCATCTTGCCGGGGCCGGCTCGCCCTGCCTTGATCGGCGTTTCGTCCATCGCGACCACGCGCGAGCGCCGCACCGACTCCAGCTGGGCATTGAAGATCGGCTCGGCCAGTGCTACCGCGGCCGGCATCAACTTCGTGATCCATGCACGGCTGATATTGATGCCCGAATCCTGCAACTTGACGTGCTGGCGATACAAGGGCTGGTGGTAGGCGAACTTGTCAATGATCATGCCGGCGATGAAGCTGACGTCGGCGCGGCAACCGTCCAGTATACCCACCGGCGCCGGCGGGCACGACAGCGCTTGATCAGCGCGTAGCTTGATGACCGGGCGCACGTACTTGAGGATGACGTAGCTGCCGGGACGCTGGGCCAGGCGGTAGCTGACCTTTTCGCCGATCACCTCGAAGTCCGCCGGATCGAGTCCTTCTGCCTCGTCATTGGTGACGGCGATGACCTCAACCGGCACCTTCGACTCGTCAAAGAACAGGGCAGCGTCATCGTTGTCATCGATGAGATTCCTGTTTTTGTTCTTGGGTTCGCGCTCATGCGCCGCGATCGTGGTCTTTTTGGCGGGTACCTCCTCATCGGGCACAATATCGAATGCTTCACCCAGCGTGCCCTGGACGCCTTCCGGTTCAGGCATCCGACGCTCGCTTTTCTGGCCGAAGATCTGCCGCTGGAACCACGCCACCTGACGGCGCAGGCGGATGATTTCGCGCTCCTTCGCGTCGAGCAAAGCGCTCATCTCCGGCGCAGTCAATCCCACTGTCGGGCTGGCGATTTCAGAGGCGGGATATTGGTCGGAATGCATGTCGATATTATAAAGTTTTCGCAGGGCCAACAGGCTCATTCTGGCTGCCGTCGACAGGTTTTTTGTAGCGCTTGCGCACCTGCCTTGGCTCGATCCCTTCGAGCAGCAGTTTCAAGCCCGTCCAGTCCATTTCGCAGCTTGTGACATCGGCCCAGTTGCTGACGAGCCGACCTTGTTCCAGACGCTTGGCCCACACGCACAGGCCGCTGCGGTCGAAGTACAGGACGCGAATCTGGGTGGCGCGGCGGTTGATGAACGCGAACAGGTTTCCAGAAAGCGGATCCTGGTGCATGACGTGCTTGGCCAGCGCGTAGAGACCGTCGAAGGACAGACGCATGTTGACCGGCTGCCCGTACAGAAAGACGCGAACCTGCCCTTCAGGGAAGAACATCAGCGCCTCGTGATCGTCAGGACGATGCCACCGCCGAGATCGATCCGGACGTCGATCCCCGAAGACAGCGTCGATGCCGGGGGCGACGCAGACGAACGAGCTATTGCCGCGACGCCGCCCGTCTTGATGGCGCCGAGATCGATGAATGCCGCAGGCGGTGCAGGCTGGGCCGCATGAGCGTCCACAGCGGCCAGCTTGGAACGCCAGATATGGAAGCTGGCCGTTGACACTGCTTCGTCCCGGCAGAAGGCAGCAATGCTCTTGCCGCTTTGCGCATGCCGAAGCAAGCGGCTACGCCAGGCTGCTTCCTTTGAGGTGTGAAATTCCAGCTTGTCCATGCCACGCTCCGTGTTGTTGAACTCGGAAGGGAGTGTGCCGGCTTGATGAATCGAAAGATACAACGCCGCTCAGGAACCGGTTACGGTTATCGATATTGGCGAACCAGGTCAACGCCGGTGGCACGTCGGCCAGCTGGTGAAAGGCAGCAGGGGTCAGCGCGCGCGGTACCGGCGCGACAGGCTGCAGCTTGTCGGCAACTTGTAAATCGTCTGACATGTGTGCTCCTGGCCTGTGGGGGGCAAACTTCAATCCTACTGTTGATAACCTATTTTATCGATAGTAAACGGCCTCGGCTCGAGTACAACTCGCAACCATCGAGGTGCGGCGCAGTTTCTGACCAGTTAGCTAGAAATTGGCGAAGGAGCAGTGCCCAGAGGAGTGCGGAGGGCGCACTCTAGAGCGTCTGCTGCTGGGCGAGGCAGCGAAGCGAAGCGACCAACATACCCACATGGCTCGACAAAGGACAAGAAGCAGAGGCCAAAGCGACAGGTATTGCGGGTGAACGCGTAAGAAAGGCTTAGGCATAGCCTTTATAACCTGTATGTCGAAATTCTTTACAGTGCAGCATCAAGATACTAGAAAAAAAACTTCAACTAATTGATTTTTAAAGAAATTTTTTTACTGGCACAGTAGTTGCTACTAACATGTCATTAGTAGTTTAAACAGTCTAGGAAATTTACAGAATGAACGCCTTCAAGAAAACCATCGTCGCCGCATCGATCGCAGCTGCAACCATCTTCAGCGGTACTGCCGCAGCAGCTCCTTTCAATTCGTTCACCGTCGATCCAATCAACGGCAACCAAGCAAACTTCGTTGCGGACAAGATCACCGGTAACTACACCGAAACCGCGACCTTCAACCCAGATGGTACGTTCAACGTCGCCCTGGTATGGACTGCTGGCCAGTTCGTCGGCAACGGCGGCAACACCGCGTATTCGGCTTTCCAGACCGGCCTGGGTTCGAACTACGGCCTGTTCGCCAACTACTCGGCAAGCGGCACCTACTCGGTGAACGGCTCGATCACCACGTTCAACTTCCAGCCAGGCACCGGTAGCCTGAACCTGTTCCTGGACACCGATCTGGGTTCGGCAGGTGGCAACGTCCTGCTGGGCTCGGGTAACCCAATGGCTGGCCAGGGCACGCTGAACCCAATGCTGACCACTTGCTCGAACCCAGGCAATCCAGGCGGCAACGGCATCAACTGCGGCAGCTTCGGTGCATCGAGCTCGTTCGCACTGACCGCAGCTGGCAGCGACTTCTTCATCCTGCCTAACCCGTTCTACTCGATGTCGTTCCAGTCGGGCCAGCTGAACAACTTCACCCCATCGGGCACCCAGACCATCAACGGTTCGCTGGACGTCGTGTTCGACACTGCTGAAGTGCCAGAGCCCGCATCGGTTGGCCTGCTGGGCCTGGGCATGCTGGGTCTGTACGCAGCACGTCGCCGCAACAAGAAAGCTGCCTAAGAATCACGGGCCTGCTACGCGGGCCTTGTTCTCAAGTAAGAAAAAACCACTGCCGGTAACGACAGTGGTTTTTTATTTTTGCGCGTGTCCAGTACTGATTGCCAGCATAAGCCCTACTTTTTCTAGAGATTCTTGGAGCAATGCAAGTCTGGACGCAGAGCGTATATAGGATACATCCTAAGAAGATTCAGACGTGGCTGAAGGAGCGCCTGGTCGCGGCCCACCCTCGATCAACACGCGCTGCACCACGACTCACCTGCGCCCATGGCATCGTTGTAGGCGTCCGCCAGCAGATAAGCATGGCGCGCCGCGGCCGGCATGGCAGACGCGGCCATCACAAGCCAGTGCGCTCGCCGTGTTTCAGGCAGCCCATTCCACCACTCCATACCGGCGTGCTCGTTGTCCTCCTGAACTGGGTAGACGCCCCCGCCGGCTTCCTGGTCGCCTTCGTACAGCTTGAGATTCCACCCGCCCCCGAGATCGTTAGGACGAGGCTGGATCTTGTAAGTACGGCGCATGTCGTCCCCCTTACTGAATGCTGGCTGTCGGCTTCACGACACGCATGACGCTGGCGCGGGAGATGCCAAAGATGCGCGCCAATGCGCTGATCGATTCGCCGGCCTGGTGTCGCTTGGCCATCGCAGCGCGCTGCTCGTCGGTCGTCCTGGTCGGGCGGCCCAAGGTCTTGCCCTCAGCCTTCGCGCGCGCTAGGCCGGACTGGGTGCGTTCCACCAGCAGGTCGCGCTCCATCTCGGCGACGGCAGCCAGCATGTTCAGCATAAGCTTGCCGGCGGCGCTGGTCAGGTCGAGCTTGCCCAGCTGCAGGACGATGACCTCGATGCGGCGCGCGGCCAGCGCCTTGATCGTGGCGCCGATGTCCTGCGCATCGCGGCCGAGGCGGTCAAGCTTCGTCACCACCAACGTCTCACCGTCGCGGATCTGGCTGAGCATCTTGGCGAACTGCGGGCGCTGGGCCGCCGAAACCTTGCCCGACACGCCTTCATCGGCGTACCAGTAGCCGGTCTTGTAGCCGGCCGCCTCGATATCGCGGCGTTGGTTCTCCGTCGTCTGATCTTTTGTGCTAACCCTGCCGTATCCAAAAATTGCCATGTTAGCCTTCTCCACTATCCACAACATCCAAAGCTGTCCAATAACGTCAATTCTACATGTGAACATGTTCAAAAGTAAAATATATATTTTATGAACGGTCGTGGCGCCGATTTATGAGGCCTGTTCAAAACCGGTCGATTTTGAACGGCCTGCCTACTCGCCTTCATCGTCATCCTGAGGCAGGACGAAAGCCATTTTTGTTCCAGGCAGGACCAGGTGTTCGTAGTCGTGAAGTTTCGCGACTTCTAGACGCCGGCCATCGGTCGACCAAGTGCGCACCATTCCCCCGTTTTCCTCCCGATCGACACAGATCACATGGTAGGTCCAGCCATCGCCAGCGCTGACCATGTTGAAACGTCTGATCTTCATGTCCCCTCTGTACATTGTTGCCTCCTTATTAAGCCCCAGCTTAACTCATGTGTTGCATAGCCTAGTCGGCTCTTGCCTGCACAAAAATGATCCGACGGTTTCGACTACACAAAACTGCGCACACCGGATCAGCCGCCGCAGAATTGTGGTGGCTGGCCAGCCAATCCAAAATTGGATCGACTGAAAACTCAGCTCGTTGCTTTATTGGCGAAAGTAGAATGCTTCCATGACAACGAAGATCGCCCACCTCGACGCCGGCCCGCTGCTCGACTACTGGGTGGCCATGGCCGCCGGCTATGACCCGGCCTACCAAGCCGACAGCGTCGAGGGTCCACGCGTGTGCATCAGCAGGTGCTACGGCGCCATGGGCGAGCTGGTGCCGATCCTGCCGCGCGCGTTCCGACCGTCCACCAGCTGGGGCGACGGCGGCCCGATCATCGAGCGCGAACACATCGACCTGGGCAGCGACTTTGGCCGCTGGATGGCGAGGCACGGCAAGCGCGACGACTACAGCCGGGCGGATGCTTCGCCGTTGGTCGCAGCGATGCGGGCCTACCTCATATGGGAATACGGCGACGAGTTGCCGATACCAGCTGAATAGCCTCCATCGATCGTCACCGCGCTGATGCCAGTATTGCGCGTGCGAACCACTCGCGCCCAGCTGCCAGCTCGTGCTTGGTCAGCCAACTCAATTTTGAGTTGGCCGTTCAGCCGGCACAATTTTGCGCCGACCGCTCGCCACTCTATAAGAGGCTGTTTCAGCACATAATGGGGCGTAATGAGGGGGTTTACGCTATGTGAATTGTTGACGGTACCGTCAATTTGTCTTATATTCGGTACATAGCCTCTTCACTTTCGAACCACACCAGGCAATCAGAGCCAAAATGTCGTGGAAGTGCGGGGGCTTTTTTTTGCCTGCTCCAAATAGGCAACCTGCCATGGTTGCCTGCTCCGGCTGAAGTTCAGCTATCCCCTCCGCTGATGATGCGACGCACCTTCTTAACCGTAACTACTGGCGCAGCCGCTCCTGGCTTGGCCGCTGGCTGACCGATCGGCGTTACGGTTGCCGTGGATGATGGTGGAATAGCAGGAGCCTCCCAGAGCAACAGCCCCTTGCCTTTCCACTTCGTCAACATTTCTTCGGGCTTGTCATATACGCTTTTGACCTGGTTCACTGCGCGACGGCCGATGCGCTGGTTAGGATGCACGGCAACCAGGATGGGGTTTTCATCCTTCACCTCGATGGTAATCACCACAATGGGGTGCGCCTGACTTGGGTTGATGTGAGGCGAGTCTG
>Ga0308170_10001922_pt1 | contig 18532 bp, 16 predicted proteins | sample PhyBR2_2_FD_202136 | JGI IMG/M metagenome (GOLD analysis project Ga0308170, IMG submission 202136) | Phyllosphere microbial communities from UC Gill Tract Community Farm, Albany, California, United States - DLSLSB.R2 | ecosystem: Host-associated > Plants > Phyllosphere > Unclassified | place...
CTTCGTTGAAGGTGGTCAGGATCGCGTTGGTCGACTGCGACTGCAGCAGGCGCTCGGCGATACGGGCGCGCAGGCGGCTCATCGGCACGCGCTCTTCCGGACGGTCGCCCAGGTTGGCCGGGGCCGGGGCGGCGACTTGCTGCAGGACCGGTTTCGCAGCTTGCTGTTGCAGCGGCGCCGGGGCTGCCGGAGCAACGCCTTTGTTGGCGACGGCGGCCAGGGCATCGCCCTTGGTCACGCGGCCGTCACGGCCGGTGCCGGTGGCGTCGGCGGTGCTCATGTTGTTGTCGGCCAGGATCTTGGCGGCGGCCGGCATGGCGACGTCGCCCTTGCTGCCGGCCGGCGCTCCGGCGGTCGATGCGGAAGCCTGCGGTGCCGGGGTCGCGGCCGGTGCGTTGGCGACCGATGCCGAGCTGATGCCGATCGGGCTGGTCTGGGCCGACGCTTCGGTGTCGATGATGGCGATGGTTTCGCCGGCAACGACGGTGGCGCCGTCGGCCTTGATCAGTTGCACGATCACGCCTGCGCTCGGGGCCGGCAGTTCCAGGACCACCTTGTCGGTCTCGATGTCGATCATGTTCTCGTCGCGCGAAACGGCTTCGCCGACTTTCTTGTGCCAGGACAGCAGGGTCGCTTCAGCAACCGATTCCGACAGTTGGGGGACCTTGACTTCGATTTGTGCCATTTAAAACTCCGTTATTTATTCTTTGCCAAAACCCCGCGCCGTATATAACAACGCGGGGTGCTCTCAGGCTTGCGATCTAGCGATCTAACTTACTTCGTCAAAATGAAGCCCTTGAGCTTCGAGAACGCGGTTTCCAGCAGTTCCTTCTGCTGCGCCACGTGCTTGTCGGCGTAACCGACCGCGGGCGACGCCGAAGCCGGACGGCCGGCGTACGACAGGCGCTGGCCCGATTCCATGCTTTCGAAGATGTTGTGCTGGATCTGGAACCACGGGCCCTGGTTCTGCGGCTCGTCCTGGACCCACACCACTTCGGTCGCGTTCGCGAACTTCTTCAGTTCGGCGACGAAAGCCTTGTGCGGGAACGGATACAGCTGCTCGATACGCACGATCGCGGTGTCGTTCGCATTGCGGGTCTTGCGGGTGTTGACCAGGTCGTAGTAGACCTTGCCCGAGCAGACCAGCACGCGCTTGACCTTGTTGGCGTCGATCTTGTCGTCCAGTTCGCCGATCACGGTCTGGAAGCCACCCTTGGCCAGGTCGGTCAGCGGCGAGCCGGCGTCCTTGTTACGCAGCAGCGACTTCGGCGTGAAGATCACCAGCGGCTTGCGGAACTGGCGCACCATCTGGCGGCGCAGCAGGTGGAAGATCTGGGCGGCGGTGGTCGGCTGCACGACTTGCATGTTGTGGTCTGCGCACAGCTGCAGGAAGCGCTCGATACGTGCCGACGAGTGCTCCGGACCCTGGCCTTCGTAGCCGTGCGGCAGCATCAGCACCAGGCCCGAGGCGCGGCCCCACTTGACTTCGCCCGACGCGATGAACTGGTCGATCACGACCTGGGCGCCGTTGACGAAGTCGCCGAACTGGCCTTCCCAGATGGTCAGGGTGTTCGGTTCGGCGGTCGAGTAGCCGTATTCGAAGCCCAGCACCGCTTCTTCCGACAGCACGGAGTCGATGACGGTGAAGTTGGCCTGGTTGTCCGACACGTTTGCCAGCGGCAGGTAGATGCCCTGGTCCCAGCGCTCGCGGTTCTGGTCGTGCAGCACGGCGTGGCGGTGCACGAAGGTGCCGCGGCCGGCGTCCTGGCCCGACAGGCGGACCGCATAGCCCGACGACAGCAGCGAAGCGTAGGCGAGGTGTTCGCCCATGCCCCAGTCGAGGTTCATCTCGCCCTGGCCCATCTTGGCGCGGTCGCCCAGCACCTTCTCGACCAGCGAGTGCGGCTTGAAGTTTTCCGGTACGGTGGTGATGCGCTGCGACAGGCGCTTCAGCTCGGTCAGCGGCACGGCGGTGTCGGCGGCGTCGGTCCACTTCTTGTTCAGGAACGGCGCCCAGTCGACGGCGTACTTGTTCTTGAAGTCGGTCAGGACCGGATCGATGGTGTGCTTGCCGGCGTCCATGGCGTTGCGGTACTCGGCCACCAGCTGGTCGCCGCCGTCCGCGGCGATGGTGCCCTGCGCAGCCAGCTTGTCCGCGTACATCTTGCGGGTGCCCGGGTGCTTGGCGATCTTCTTGTACATCAGCGGCTGGGTCAGGGCCGGGGTGTCCTGCTCGTTGTGGCCCAGCTTGCGGTAGCAGACGATGTCGACGACGACGTCCTTATGGAACTCGGTGCGGTAGTCCATCGCGATCTGGGTGGCCAGCACGACGGCTTCCGGATCGTCGGCGTTCACGTGCAGCACCGGTGCTTCGATCATCTTGACCACGTCGGTGCAATAGATGGTCGAACGGGCGTCGCGCGGGTCCGAGGTGGTGAAACCGATCTGGTTGTTGATGACGATGTGGACGGTACCGCCGGTGCCGTAGCCGCGGGTCTGGGCCAGGTTCAGGGTTTCCATGACCACGCCCTGGCCGGCGAATGCGGCGTCGCCGTGCACCAGGATCGGCAGCACTTCCTTGCCCTTGCGGTCGCCGCGGCGTTCCATGCGCGCCTTGACCGAGCCTTCGACGACCGGGTTGACGATTTCCAGGTGCGACGGGTTGAACGCCAGCGACAGGTGGACCGGGCCGCCCGGGGTCGAGATGTCGCTCGAGAAGCCCTGGTGGTATTTCACGTCGCCTGCCGGCAGGTCGTCGGCGTGCTTGCCTTCGAATTCTTCGAACAGCTCGGACGGGGCCTTGCCCAGGGTGTTGACCAGCACGTTCAGGCGGCCGCGGTGGGCCATGCCGATCACGATTTCCTGCACGCCCTGCTCACCGGCGCGCTGGATGACTTCGTCCATCGAGGCGATGAAGGACTCGCCGCCTTCCAGCGAGAAACGCTTGGCGCCGACATACTTGGTGTGGAGGTAACGTTCCAGGCCTTCGGCCGCGGTGAGGCGCTCGAGGATGTGCTTTTTCTTTTCTGCGGTGAAGCTCGGGGTCGAACGGATCGATTCCAGCTTTTCCTGCAGCCAGCGCTTCTCGGTCGGGTCGCTGACGTACATGAACTCAGCGCCGATCGAACGGCAGTAGGTATCGCGCAACATGTTCAGCAGGTCGCGCAGCGAAGCGTCGTCCTTGCCGAAGTAGGTGTTGCTGATATTGAATTTGGTGTCGAGGTCGGCTTCGGTGAAACCGTAGAAGGCGGGGTCCAGTTCCGGGATCGGCGGGCGCTCCTGGCGCTGCAGCGGGTCCAGGTTGGCCCAGCGGGAACCGAGGTAGCGGTAGGCGGCGATCAGCTGGGTGACCGACACGCGCTTGCGGCCGAGTTCCGCATCAGGGGAGGCGCTGACGGTGCGGATCGGACCCTGTTTGGCACGTTCGGCGAAGGATGCGATCACGGAGGAGTGATCCACGTCCGGCTTGGTGGTACCGTCGACGGCTGGCATGTGCTGCATCGCGTCGAAATAGGCGCGCCAGTTGTCCGGCACGGAGCCCGGGTTGTTCAAATATGCTTCGTACAACTCTTCAACGTACGGCGCATTTCCGCCGAACAGATACGAGTTGGCTTCGTATTGTTGCATCATTCTTGCTCACCTTTCTTCGCGCTTCGCGATTTTAGGGCGGGTTAGTCTAACCTTCCGCGACACGGCCTGACCGGTTAGCGGATCGCACTACTACTCAAGTTGTGGGGGAAGGACTCTACAAGCGGGACATTTGCGGTGGATCAATGCAGCAGATCATCGCCGCGTGCTGCCAATTTGCGCACAACATTGTAACGCAAGCGGCACAGCACGACAGCGCGGCGAGTTGTTTTTATTTGTTACTGTGTGGCATCGAGTGTGCCATCTCAGCGGCCGAGTTGACCGGCTAAATGATAATCGTTATCATTTGCCCTATGCATCCGACCAGTTCACCCCAATCCAGCCAGCCATCCGCCTCCCTTCCCGGCCCCGGCCGCGCCGTCTGGCTGCGCCAGCTGCATCAATGGCACTGGATCAGTTCCGCCATCTGCCTGATGGCGATGCTCCTGTTTAGCATCACCGGCTTCACCTTGAACCACGCGTCGCAGATCGAGGCGAAACCGCAGGTCACGCGCCAGAAGGCCGCGCTGCCGGGCCCGTTGCGCGAGCGCCTGGCTGCCTTCGCCGAAAGCCATGCGGACGCCACACTGCCGCTGCCGGACGAGGTCGCGGCCTGGGCGAACCGGACTTTCCCGGTCGACGTGCGCGGCCTGAACGCCGAATGGAGCGAAGAGGACGCCTACGTCGCCCTGCCCCGCCCGGGCGGCGACGCCTGGCTGCGCATCGGCGTCGACGGCCAGGCCGAATACGAGAAGACCGACCGCGGCTGGATCTCCTGGCTCAACGACATGCACAAGGGCCGCAATGCCGGCGCCGTGTGGAGCTGGTTCATCGACATCTTCGCCGGCGCCTGCCTGGTGTTCTGCATCACCGGTTTCCTGATCCTGAAATACCACGCCGCCAACCGGCCCTCGACCTGGCCGGTGATCGGCTTCGGCATCGTGCTGCCGATCGTGCTGGCCCTGCTGTTCGTTCACTGAGTTTGCTTCCTACCAACTACGAAAGAAAGTTCATGAAACTGTCCCGATCGCTCGCGCTGCCGCTGACGTTCTCTCTTGCACTGCCCCTGGTATCGAACGGCGCGATGGCCGCCGACCTGAGCGTCAAGTTCGAACTGCCGCAGCTGAACGTGGCCGAGTACCACAAGCCCTACGTCGCGATCTGGATCGAGCGCGCCGACCAGAGCGTGGCCTCGACCCTGGCTGTGCTGTACGACGTCAAGAAGAAGGACAACGCCGGCACCAAATGGGTCAAGGACCTGCGCACCTGGTGGCGCAAGGCCGGCCGCGACGTCGAACTGCCGATGGATGGCGTGTCCGGCGCGACCCGCCCGGCCGGCCTGCAGACCATGAATTTCTCGACCGCCAAGGCCGGCCTGGACAAGCTGCCGGCCGGCGACTACAAGCTCGTCATCGAGGCCGCGCGCGAAGCCGGCGGCCGCGAACTGGTGCGCGTGCCCTTCACCTGGCCGGCCAAGGGCAAGCTGGCCGCCAACGCCACCGGCAAGGAAGAGCTGGGCGCGGTATCGATCTCGGTCCAATAAGGAGGCAGCATGCAAGCCCGATTCATGAAACAGTTCGTCATCGCCGCCGCCCTCGCCGGCATCGCCTGCGCCGCCCAGGCCCACCGTCCGTGGATGCTGCCGACCAGCACCTTCATCGAGACCGACCGCGAAGCCTGGGTCACGATCGACGGCGCCGTCTCGGAAGGCCTGTTCAACGTCGACCACATGCCGCTGCGCATGGATGGCCTGACGGTCACCGATCCGGACGGCCAGACCGCGCCCGCCCCGGCCGCCACGGTCGGCAAGTTCCGCTCCAGCGTCGACCTGAAGCTGCCGAAGGACGGCACCTACCGCGTCACCCTGGCCGCGACCAATGTCATGGGCAGCTACACGCTGAACGGCGAGATGAAGCGCTTCCGCGCCACCGAGCAGACGGCGGACAAGGAAGTCCCGGCCGGCGCCACCGACGTCAAGCGCACCACCATGGTCCAGCGCCAGGACACCTTCGTCACCCTGAACAAGCCGAGCAAGGGCGCCCTCAAGCCGCTGGGCACCGGCCTCGAAATGGTGGCGGTCACCAACCCGACCGAGCTGCGCGCCGGCGAAAAGGCCACCTTCCGCTTCCAGCTGGACGGCAAACCGCTGCCGAACTTCCCCTTCAGCCTGATCCCGGGCGGCGTCAAGTACCGCGGCACGATCAACGAAGTGCGCCTGACCACCGACGCCAGGGGCGAAGCCAGCTTCACGCTGCCGGCGCCGAACATGTACTGGCTCAGCGCCAGGTATCCGGCAACTGAGCCGGCGAATGCGCCGCGCGGCCCGGGCGCCGACGGTCCGGCGGACGCCAGGCGCTACAGCTACTCGGCGACCCTCGAAGTCCTGCCGGAGTAAGCGGTCCAGCATGCGCGCCGTTCTCGTTCCGCTGGAAATCGATCCGGTCCTGCCCGAAGCCGGCAGCCGCCCGCATGGCCTGGCCGGGACCTCGATGGGCACCGGCTGGTCGGCGCGGATGCTGCTGCCTCCCGCATTCGGGCTCGCCCTCGAAACCGACCTGCAGGCCGCCCTGCAGCAGGAGCTGGACGAGATCGTCGCGCAGATGAGCCACTGGGACGGCGGCTCCCTGCTGTCACGCTACAACCGCGCGCCGGCGGGCAGCTGGCATCCGCTGCCGCCGCGATTCTTCGCCGTGATGGACTACGCGCTGTCGGTGCATGAAGACAGCGGCGGCGCCTACGACCCTGCCGCGGGCGCGCTGGTGAACCTGTGGGGCTTCGGCCCGACCGGCCGCTACGACCAGGCCGGCTTCTACGCGCCGGCCGGCGACGCGGTGGCCGCCGTGATCGCCCGGCGCCAGGGACGGCGGCCGCTGCTCGACCGTGAAGGCCGGCGCCTGTACCAGCCGGGCGGCGCCATCCTCGACCTGTCCTCGGTGGCGAAGGGCTATGCGGTCGACTGCCTTGCGCAGCGCCTGGAAGCGCTGGGCGTGCGCCACTACCTGGTCGAAGTCGGCGGAGAACTGCGCGGCGCCGGCGTCAAGGCCGACGGCCAGCCCTGGTGGGTCGAGCTGGAAGGGGTGCCCGACAGCGCCGGCGCGACCGTGGCGCAATCGGTGGTCGCGCTGCACGGGCTGGCGGTCGCCACGTCCGGCGATTACCGGCGTTATTATCAGCTTTCAATGAGCCACCACGCCCGCCGGCGCGCCTCGCACACCCTCGATCCGCGCACCGGTGCCCCGATCGACAACGGCGTCGCCTCGGTGACGGTGCTGGCGCCGACCTGCATGGCGGCCGACGCCCTCTCGACGGCGCTGACCGTGATGGGCGCGGCCGTCGGCCTGCGCTTCGCCGAACAGCGCGGCCTGGCGGCCCGCTTCCTGCTGCGCAGCGATGAAGGCCTGCGCGAAATCGACACGCCGGCCTGGCGCGCGCTGCTGCAATGAGCATGATGACGATCGAACCGCTGCGCTGGGGCAGCGCCCTGCTGCTGTCCACCGGCTACCTGGCGATGTGCGCCGCCTATCTCCGCGCCGCCCGCGCCCGCTCGGCAGCACATGCCGCGCCGGCCGACTGGCTGGTCGTCTACGCGAGCCAGACCGGCAGCGCCGAAGTCCTCGCACGCCGCAGCGCCGACCTGCTCGCCACCGGCGGCCTGGCGGCGCGCGCGGCCTGCATCTCCAGCCTCGACGCAACCGGCCTGCGCGGCGCGACGCGCATCCTGTTCGTCGCCAGCACCTACGGCGAAGGCGACGCCCCCGACACCGCCGCCCGTTTCGCCGGCCGCCTGATGGCCGAGGGCGTCGACCTCACCCACCTGCACTACGCCGTGCTGGCCCTGGGCGACCGCAGCTACGCCAACTTCTGCGGCTTCGGCCGCGCCCTCGACGCCTGGCTGGCCCAGGCCGGCGCCACGCCGCTGTTCGACCGCATCGACGTCGACCGCGGCGACGCCAAGGCGCTGGAAGACTGGCAGCACCACCTCGGCCGCCTGGCCGGCACCATGGACGCCCCCGACTGGGAAGCGCCGGCCTACGCCGACTGGCGCATCACCGAGCGCGAGCTGCTGAACCCGGGCAGCCTGGGCGCTCCCCTGTACCGCCTGGCCCTGGCGCCCGCGGACGGCCGGTTGCCCGCCTGGGAAGCCGGCGACCTGGCCCAGGTCAGCGCCCCGACCGACCCCGGGCACCCGCGCGAATATTCGATTGCGTCCATCCCATCCGACGGCCGCCTGGAACTGCTGGTGCGCCTGCAAAGGCACGAAGACGGCAGCCCGGGCGCCGCTTCCGGCTGGCTGTGCGAAAGCGCGGCGTCCAGCGATGCGATCCGCCTGCGCATCCGCGAACACGCGCGCTTCCGCCTCGGCGACAACGCGCGCCGGCCGATGCTCCTGATCGGCAACGGCAGCGGCCTGGCCGGCCTGCGCGGCCTGCTGCGCGCCCGCGTCGGACTCGGCGTGAAGGAAAACTGGCTGCTGTTCGGGGAGCGCAACAGCGCCCACGACTTCCTGCTGCGCGGCGAACTCGAAGGCTGGCGCGAATCCGGCTGGCTGCAGAAGCTCGACCTGGCGTTTTCGCGCGACCAGCAGGAGCGGCTGTACGTGCAGGACGTGCTGCGTGCCCGGGCGCCTTTCGTGCGCGAATGGATCGAGCGCGGCGCGGCGATCTATGTGTGCGGCAGCCTGCAGGGCATGGCGGGCGGCGTGCACGATGCGCTCGGCGGCATTCTCGGGCAGGCGCTGCTCGAACAGCTGGGCGCCGACGGCCGCTACCGGCGCGACGTGTATTGAGCGGTGTATCGGGCGCTCAGGCATGGGAGTGCAGCCAGACGAACCGGCCGGGCGCGGCTGGATTGCAGAGCAAGCCGGCAGCGACGAAACGTGGCCGGCAGCAGCTGTCGCGCGACGATCACTTGTCATGAAGCCGACACGATGGCGCGCCAGGCTGGCCGCATCTCTCCTGTATTTCCGATTTTTTCCTACTCTTCCCAGCGGACGGGAACGTTCAGCACTTCGCGCTCGTTCCAGGCCTGGACGACCGCGGACACCACCGTCGGCTTCGTGGGCGCCGCCGTGATCGGCCGGGTGTACTGCAGCGTCTGGGTGTAGTACCGGTATTCCGGGCCCAGGCGTTCCGCGACGAGCCGGCTGGCTTTCCGGCCGGCCTCGCCGTCCAGGACGCGCACCTGGACCACGGCGGCGCCCGCTGCGAGGACGATGCCGATGACCAGCGGGATGCGTGCGCTGTGCACGGGCCGGCCGGCGCGTATGCGTGCCGCAAGCAGCAAGGGGTGACTCAGGGCGCCCGCTGCGATGCCCATCATCGCCATCCAGAGCAGCCATGGAATGCAGCCCAGGGCGAACGGAATCGGGTACAGGCGCATCTGGGTCAGCGTCAGGCTGGCGGGGACGACGACGAAAGGCAGGACCGGCCCGGGCAGCATTCCGCCGATCACCAGCAGCGCCAGCCAGCGCACGACGGCATGCACCCGCAGGCCGCCGAACAGGACCAGGAGTCCGGCCAGTACGCCGACGATCCTGAAATTGATCATGCCCGGCGGGGCAAACACGAGCCCGTAGGCCAGGTCGGCGATGCCGAGCCCGATGACGAACCAGCCGGCGCGCCGGGCGATCCAGCGCGATTCCTGCGGCGCCGCCGTTTCGCTCACAGCTTCACCTCGAGATTCACGCCCACCCGCACCGACCCCGGATTGAAGTTCGTCTGGCGCGAGGTACCGGATACATCCTGGTAGTAGCGGTCCGAGGCATTGTCCTGGCCGAGGATGTTGTTGGCCGACAGCCGCAGCTGGTAGCGCGGATTGAACTTGTACAGCAGGTAGGCATCGAGGTCGCGGCGCGACTGCTGGTACTGGAACTGGCCGTCCGAGATGCGCAGCCAGCCGCCCTTCTGCCAGGCGAGGCTGCTGCCCATGGTCAGGTCGCCCTTGCGGTAGTCGACACCAAAGGTGGCCGACATCGGCGTCTGGCCGTCGAGGCGGTTGCCGGGACCGGGCACGGCGGAGACATGCGACCAGTTGCGGCTGAAGCTGGCGCGCAGGTCGACGCCGCCGAGGGCGTCGGCCAGCAGCTTGCCCGGCGCCTTGGCTTCCAGCTGCAGCGATCGCACCAGCGCGTCGCCGTCGTTGACCGGGCGGTAGACCCAGCGGCCGTCGGCGTCGAGGTCGAGTCGGGTGCGGATGTAATCCGAGATCGCGCGCCGCGACACGCTCGCCGAGAACATCGCGCCGTCCTTCAGGAAGTGCTCGTAGGTGAGGTCGATACCGTTTGCCAGTTCCGGGCGCAGGTCCGGATTGCCGCCGGAGTCGGCGTCGAAGCGGGTGTTGACCGGGGTCTCGTAGCGGCGCGCGGTGAGCTGCTCGACCATCGGCGCTTTATACGTGCGGGTCAGGGCCAGGCGCAGCTGGCGCCCGCTGTTGCCGGGGAATTTGTACAGGGTCTGCGCCACGGGGCTCAGCACGTGGTTGCGCGACGTCGTCGACAGCCTGCCGGTGCCGGGCTCGGTGGCCCCGCTGTCGGTCTGCACGCCTTCCCAGCGCGCGCCGAGGTAGACCGAGAGCTGCTTGTCGATGCTCCACTCGTCCTGCACGAAGCCGGCCAGGCGCGTGATCTTCGGCTCGAAGGTCTCGACGGTATGGGTCAGCGCGTCCTGGTTCAGGCGGTCGTTGCGGTTGCGGACTTCGTCGCTGGCCTGCACACTGGTATCCAGGCCGGCCGCCAGCGAATGGCCGTCGGACAGCGAGCGCGTGTACTTGCCGCGCAGGCTGGTGCGGCGCCCGCGGTTGACGGTGTCCCAGTCGCGCAGCAGGCGCGCGGTGCGCCCCGCGGTATAGCGGTCGGTGAGCGAATCGCTGTAGTTGCGGCTGCGCTCGCCCGACAGCTTCAGGTCCAGCTTGCCGCCGGCGATCTTGGCGATCCAGCCAAGCTCCAACTGCCCCATCCAGCCACCCGACGGCGTCGCGCTCAGGTTCTCGACATAGTCCGGATTGCCGAAGCTGCCGACCAGGTTGTCGTTCAGGCTGCGCCCGCTCCAGTCCATGCGGTTCGCATGCGCCATGCCCGACAGGTTCAGCTCGTCGCCGTCCGGGAACTTCCAGTTCAGGCGCGGGGACAGCACGGCGCCGCGGTAGCTGCCGTCGCCGTCGTAGCGCGTGGTGCGCGATTGCGTCACCTGCCCGGACGGCAGCGTGAACACCTCGCCGCCGGTCGTATGATTGTCGTTGTCGCCGCCGTACAGGCCGATGTAGGTGAAATACGAGAGCTTGTCGATCTTGTCGGCCAGGTTCATGCCGACGTTCGCGTTACGGCTTTGCTGCGAACGGAAGCCGGACAGGCGCAGGTCGTGGACCGCCTTCGAGGTCACCTTCTTGAGCACGATGTTGATGGTGCCGGCGATCGCCTGCATCGAGTACTCGGCGCTGGCGGCGCGGATGATCTCGATGCGCTCGATCTGGTCGGGCGTCAGCGCATCCATGTTGAAGCCCGGCGGCGGGCGGTCGCCGTTGACCAGGATCTGGGTGTAGCCGGCGCCCAGCCCGCGCATGCGCAGGGTCTTGCCGGTCACGGTCACGCCCGGCGCGCGCTTGAGCACGTCGTAGATATTGTCGTCGCCGTACTTGCGGATCTCTTCCGCGTTCATGACGGTCTTGCTGGCGGTGTCGTCGCGGCGCGGATCGTAGTCGCTGGCCGCGCCCTTCACCTCGACAGTCGAGATCTTGCCATCCTTCTTCGATGGCGCTTCCTTGGCGGGCGCGGCTTCGGCCGCGGTTTGCGCCGCGATGGCCGGCTGGGCCGCGGTCTGGGCCAGCGCGGCGGCCGGCAGGGTCGACAGGGCGAGGTGGATGGCGGCGGCGAGGCGGCGATGCTGGAGGATCATGAAGGGCGGAGCATGAAGTTACTGAACAGCCCGTCACGATAGCAAATGCATGGCGCTTAAATTGCGCCAATTGTCACAATGCCCTATTTGTTGCGGCTGGCCCGCTCAGCGCACGCAGGTGACGTAGGCCCCGGCTACGTCGGCGCGTTCGGCAAGCACGCCGGTGGACAGGTCGACCACCACGTGGCTGGCGGTGCTGGAGACCGAGCCCATGGTCGACGACCAGGTGGCGCCCAGGGTCCAGCCCTGGCCGGCGAGAATGCCGGACTTCTGCAGGGCGATCAGCTCGTCCGCGGTCGGCAGGCGCCACTTGTCAGCCCCTTCGATCGTGATGCTTTCGCAGAACGCTTTCGCCGTGGTCACGTTGTTCGGAAAGCTCACGCCCATCCAGGCCAGGCCGTTGGCATGGACCAGGGCAGCGTTGCTGGCCGGCGGGACGCACTGGTTATTCGTCAGGACCGCCGGCGCGACACAGGTCGGCACCACGGCGCATTTCCCGTTGACGACCGTGCTGCCGGCGCCGCAATCGACCTTGCTGACGGTGAGCGTGGTGCTCGCCGAAGTCGGCCCGAAGCTGCCGATGCTCGGCTGGGAGGCGGTGATCGTGGTTTTCCCCGGCCCCGTGATCGTGACCCGGCTGCCGGCAATGGTGGCGACAGCGGCGTCGCTGCTGGTGTACGTGAAGGCTGCCGGGCTCCGCGAGGATGGCGGCGTGATGTCGAAGGCCGGATCGGTTTCCTTCTTTTCGATGGCCGCGAACGGGCCCAGCGGCGGACCCTGGTCCGGATCGCTGCACGCTGCCATCAGGCACATCATCAAAAGCAAGCCAACGATCCGCTTCATCATTCCCCCGTCATGGTCACATCGAACGACTGGTACAGTAACAAATTCCACTGCCCGAAAATGCGTGCTTTGTCACGTACGCGCCAAGGCATGGAAGCTGAAGGGCTGCCAATGGCTGAACCGGTTCGATGCTACTGAGCAGGTGGTTTGCCGTCAATCGAATCTGAAGCCTCGTCGTTCCCGCGCAGGCTGGAACCCATGCTGCGTAACCGAAGTAGGGGACGACGACGCGGGCGACGGTGAGGATCGCTTGCCTTAGAATGACCCGTCGCCAACCTTTTTTGACACCTTGAAAATCTCGATCGGCCATCGCCTGTTCGCTTCCGTCCTGCTCGCGATCCTCGCGGTGGCGGCGGGTGCCGTCTATCTGCTGCGCCAGAACGTGCTGGCGGGCTTCGGCGATTACGCCGTCGGGATCGAACTCGATCGCCTCGACGAGCTGTCCGGCGCGCTGGCGCGCCAGTACCGCGGCCACGGCAACTGGCGCTTCCTGCCTGAGGGCGATGCCCGGCGCCAGTGGATCGCGCGCGAGCTGGAACGCCTGCAGCGCGAACGCGAAGCCGCCGCCCTGGCGCCGCCGGCCGCACCGCCTGCGCCGGCAATGCCCGCCGTGCCGGCCGCGACAGCGCAGCCAGCGCCGCCGGCGCGGACTTCCCTACTTTCCCCGCCCGCGCCGCCGGCACCGCCCGCGCCACCCTCGCCGCCGGCGGCACCGGCGCCGATGCCGCCCCTGGCCGCCCCGCGCGTCGGCCCGGCCCTGGCCGCGGATGCCGGCGTGGATGCCCCGCTGCCCGAGCGCATCACCCTGCTCGACGCCGATGGCGGCTACCTGGCCGGGCGCATGCCGGATGCGATCCCGCTGGCGCGCCGCGCGGTGGAGGTGAACGGCCGCACGGTCGGCTACCTCGGCGTGGCGCGCAGTCCGCGCCCGAGCGACGCCATGGCCCTCGCCTTCCTGCAGCAGCTGAGCGCCAGCCTGTGGTGGATCGTCGGCTTCGCGATCGCCCTCTCGGCGCTGGCGGCGACCCTGCTGGCGCGCCATTTCCGCGGCCCGATCCGCGAACTCGCGGGCGGCGCCGGCATGCTGGCCGAGGGCCGCTTCGACGTCCGCCTGCCGGCAGGCCGCAGCGACGAACTGGGCGAACTGGCGCGCCACTTCAATACCCTGGCCGAGCAGCTGGACCGCGCCGAAAGCGCGCGCCGCCAGTGGGTGGCCGATACCTCGCACGAGCTGCGCACGCCGCTGGCCGTGCTGCGCGCCCAGCTCGAGGCGATCCAGGACGGGGTGCGCAGCGCCACGCCGCAGGCCGTCGACGCCATGCTGCGCCAGGTGCTGGCCCTGAACAAGCTGATCGACGAGCTGTATGCGCTGGCGCGCGCCGACATCAAAGCCCTCGACATCAAGCCCGAACGCCTCGACGTCTGGCAGCTGGCCCGCACCCAGGCGCTCGGCTTCGAAGCGCGGCTGCAGGCCGCCGGCCTGGCGCTCGAACTGGGCCCGGCGCCGCCGCGCGCGCAGGCGATGGCCGATCCGGACCGCATGCGCCAGGTCTTCGACAACCTGTTCGAGAACAGCCTGCGCTACACGGCCGCCGGCGGCCGCGTGGTCCTGGGCGCGGAGAGCGCCGGCGCCCTGCTGCGACTGCACCTGGACGACAGCGCGCCCGGCGTGCCCGACGATGCCCTCGATCGCCTGGCGCAGCGCTTCTACCGCGTGGACGCCTCGCGCAGCCGCGCGCATGGCGGCGCCGGCCTCGGCCTGGCCCTGTGCCGCCGCCTGCTGGAAGCCCAGGGCGCCCAGCTGTCCTTCGCACATTCTCCGCTGGGCGGCCTGCGCGCCACCGTCACGATTCCCCTTGGTTACGACTCTCGTTGCGAGCAACCATGAGCGCCGACATCTTCATCGTCGAGGACGAACCCGAACTGGCCGCGCTGGTGGCCGACTACGCGCTGGCCGCCGGCTACCGGCCCACCGTGTTCGGCGACGGCGCCCTGGCCCTGGAAGCGATCCGGCGCCAGGCGCCCGCCCTGCTGGTGCTGGACCTGATGCTGCCCGGCCTGGACGGCCTGTCGGTATGCCGCGAAGTGCGCGCCTTCTCCGCCGTGCCGATCGTGATGGTGACCGCGCGCGTCGAGGAGATCGACCGCCTGCTGGGTCTCGACCTCGGTGCCGACGACTACCTGTGCAAGCCCTTCAGCCCGCGCGAGCTGATGGCCCGCATCAAGGCGATCCTGCGCCGCGCCGGCCCGGCTTCCGTTCCGGCGGCGCCGGCGATCGAGGTCGACGCCGCCGCCCGCCGCATCCGCATCCACGGCCGGCCGCTGGAACTGACGCCCACCGAATACGGCATCCTGGCGGCGCTGGCGCGGCGGCCCGGCCAGGTGTTTTCGCGCGCCCAGCTGCTCGACGCCGCGCGCGAGGGCAATGCCAGCCTCGACGTGGCCGACCGCGCCATCGACAGCCACGTCAAGAACCTGCGGCGCAAGCTGGACGCGGCGCTGCCGGGCGTGGAAGCCATCCATGCGATCTACGGGCTCGGCTACCGCTTCGATTTATAGGCTCCTTCATTTTTTCTCCACATTCGGGATGCACGATGCACACATGGCCCGCCGCCCCGGACGGGTTCCAGCTGAGGAGAAGAAGATGAAACACACCGCCGCCATCCTGGCATTCGCCCTGCTCTCCGGCGCCGCCGGCGCCGGCCTGGCCGACGTCCATGTCTACGTCAACTGCGACGCCAAGGGCGCCAATTGCCCGCCGCCGCCCAAGCCGCCGAAACCGCCGCGCCCGCCCGCTCCGCCGGCGCCGCCCTCACCACCGGCCCCGCCCGTACCCGGCGATACGACCGCCTACGCACCCGCCATGCCGGCCCTGCCCGCGATCCCGGCCGTGCCGGCCCCGCCCGACGTTCCGGCTCCGCCGTCCCCGCCGTCCCCGCCGTCCCCGCCGAAGCTGCCGCCGGTACCGGACAGCGCCCATGCCGACTGCGCCGCGAAGCAGCCGGGCGCCCGCCTCAGCTTCACCCTGCGCCCCGGCGAAACCATGAGCGGCATCTGCGTGAAGCACGGCGGCAGGATGAGGTTCTCGCTGCGCGAATACGAGCTGCACGAGTGACTTTCACGGCCGGAGCGGGTATGCTGCAACGCATGTCGCATCCCGCCCCACCCAAACCGACACCGTCCGAACTGGAACTGCTGCGCATCCTGTGGCAAACCGGCCCGTCCACGGCCAGGCAGGTGCACGAGGCGATCGCCGCCGACCGTCCCGACATGACGGCCGCCACCGTGCTGCGCCTGCTGCAGCTGATGCATGCCAAGGGCCTGCTGCTGCGCGACGAAAGCCAGCGCGCCCACGTGTATTCGCCGGCCCAGCCGCAGGACACCCTGCAGACCAGCCTGGTCAGCGAATTGATCACGAAGGCCTTTTCCGGCTCCGGCAAGGCGCTGGTGCTGGCCGCCCTGCGCGGCCACGTCAGCAAGAAGGAGCGCGAGGAGATCCAGCAGATCCTCAACGGCGGGAAGGAATCGTGAGCGACGCCCCCTTGCCCGAAGCGGATCCGCGTCCGCTGCCGCCGAAAGAGCCCGCGCTCGAAGACTGCTGCGGCACCGGCTGCGTCAACTGTGTGTTCGACATGTACCAGATCGCGCTCGAGAACTACGAACGGGCCTTGAAGGCGTGGGAGGAGCGCCATCCCGGGCAGGCCGGTGGAGGCGCCTGACGCCGGCCGGGGCGAGCGCCTCGGCGGCCGGCTGCGCGAGCTGCTCGGCAAGAATTCCCTGCTCCTGCTGGCGGCCCTGGTGGGCTTCGTCGGCGCCCTCGCCACCGTCGCCTTCCGCGAAGGCCTGGCCCTGATGCAGGAGCTGCTCTACGGCCGCTCCGGCTCCTTCGTCGAGATCGCCGCTTCCCTGCCCTGGCACACCCGCCTGCTGCTGCCCTGCGCGGGCGGCCTGCTGGCAGGCTCCCTGCTGGCCCTCGGCCGCCGCATTCCCTCGCAGCGCCGCCCGGACTACATGGAGATCGTGGCGATCGGCGACGGCCGGGTGCCGGTCCGCCTCACCCTCGTCAACGGCCTGTCCTCGCTGCTGTCGATCGCCTCCGGCGGTTCGATCGGACGCGAAGGCTCGATGATCCAGCTGGCCGCGCTGTCGGCTTCCCTGAGCGGGCGCGCGCTGCGCCTGAACACGACGCGCCTGCGCCTGCTGGTGGCCTGCGGCGCCGCGGCCGGCATCGCCGCGGCCTATAACGCGCCGATCGCCAGCGCCTTCTTCGTCACCGAAATCGTGCTCGGCGCGATCGCCATGGAAAGCCTCGGGCCGATCATGGTGGCGGCGGTGGTCTCGAACATCACGATGCGCCACCTGCCCGGCTACCACCCGACCTACGAGATGCCGGCCTTCGCGCCGATCGCCGGCACCGAGATGCTCGCCTTCGTGGTGCTGGGCGTGCTCGCCGGCCTGGTGGCGCCGGGCTTCCTCGGCGCCCTGCAGCGCACCCGCGGCCTGTTCCAGGCATCGAAGCTGCCGCTGCCGCTGCGGCTCGCGCTCGGCGGCCTCGGGGTCGGCGCGATCTCGCTGTGGGTGCCGCAAGTCTGGGGCAACGGCTACAGCGTGGTGAACTCGCTGCTGCACCAGCCCTGGCTCTGGCAGGGCGTGCTGCTGGTACTGGCCTGCAAGGTGCTGGCGACCTGCCTGACCTGCGGCTCCGGCGCCGTCGGCGGCATCTTCACGCCGACCCTGTTCGTCGGCGCCACGGTCGGCTACCTGTTCGCGCTGGCGCTGCAGGCCCTGTGGCCCGGCGCCGCCGCGCTGCCCGCGGCCTATGTCGCGGTCGGCATGGGCGCGACCCTGGCGGCCGCCGCCAGCGCGCCGCTGATGGCGATCCTGATGATCTTCGAGATGACCCTCAGCTACCAGCTCATGCTGCCGCTGATGCTGGCCTGCGTGGTCGCCTATGCGGTGGCGCGCGCGCTGGGGGGCGCCTCGATGTACGAGATCACGGCCCAGCGCCTGGCCGAGGCCGAGGAGCGCGAACGGCTGCGCGGCATGCGCATCGCGGAGCTGATCCGCCCCGCCGAAACGGTGCTGCCCGACACCGCGCCGCTGTCCGCCGCGGCCGGGCTGTTCGGCCAGCACAACGTCAAGTACGTCTACCTGGTCGACGGCGCCGGGCGCTACCGCGGCACGGTGGCCCTGCACGACATCGCGCCGCGCTTCCAGGATCCGCTGCTGGCGAGCCAGCCCTGCAGCACGATGGCGCGCCAGGATGCGCTGCCGCTGCTGGACGCCGGCATGGGCCTGGACCAAGCCCTGCGCCAGTTCATGCGCCACCACGGCGAGCGCCTGCCGATCGTGCGCGCACCGGGCGATCCGGAACTGCTCGGCACTGTCCACAAGACCGATCTGCTGGATGCCTATGTGCGCCTGAACCGCAGCCTGCTGCACGCGCGCATCGAGGCGTAGAATGCGGCGCATGGCTCACCTTCTCGACAACATCTTCTGGAACACCCTGAGCGGCATGCACGCCCACCTGTCGGCCGGCACCGGCACGGCCAGGCGCTATGCGCCCGGGTTCTCGCCCATCGTCGGCTTTCCCGACCCGCAGCAGCCGGACTTCGCGGCGCTGGCGCCGTTCTGCGAAGCCGGCGAACACTTCTACTGCGACGCCTGGTCCGGCCCGGCGCCCGCAGGCTGGCGCATCGAGGCCGAGTCGACCATGTACCGCATGGTCTGGGACGGCGCCATGCCGGAGGTCGACGAAGCGCCGGATGCCGTCCCGCTCGGGAAGGAGCATGCGGAGCAGGCGCTGGCGCTGGCCCGGCTCACCCGCCCCGGCCCCTTCGGCCCGCGCACCATCGAGCTGGGCGAGTACTTCGGCCATGTCGACGGCGGCCACCTGATCGCAATGGCCGGCGAACGCATGGCCGCGCCCGGACTGCGCGAGATCAGCGGCGTCTGCACGCATCCCGATGCCCAGGGCCGCGGCTACGCGCGCCGCCTGATGCTGAAGCTGATCCGGCGCCAGCTGCTGCGCGGCGAGACGCCCTTCCTGCACGTGATGCGGGCCAACGAGGCGGCGCACGGGCTGTACCTGCGCATGGGCTTTCGCGATTATTGCGAGACGGTGGTGCGGGTGGTGACGCCGGCCTGCTGATCCGCTACGTTCCCTGGCGAAC